>DGYFJ06202__coassemble_931_pt1 | contig 123267 bp, 106 predicted proteins | sample DGYFJ06202__metabat2_low_PE_017 | metagenome-assembled genome bin DGYFJ06202
ATCTCGTTGATATAGTTTAACATTTAACCATATCAACAGGATTTAGTGTAGAGCCTTTTTTATTCTCCAGCGTCAACGGCCGGATAGGGTGATGCGATGTGCTATAATTACGCTGGAATAAATAATGAAGTAAGGGAGATTTTGTGGGTGACGAACACGACGGTTATCGAACGGGAATACCGGCTCGCTAATCCTAAGATTGCGGGGCCATTGTTTGGGATTAACGACGAATTTTTGCACCTAATTGAGGAAGGGCAAAAGGTGACGCTTAATCCGACGGGCGAGGCCGTTAAGATTACTGGTTCAGCCGAGGCGGTCCAACGGGTAAAGGCGATTTTCGATGCGTTGATTAAGATTATTAATCAAGGAATCCGGTTAGGGGGACCGGACATTGTTTCGGCAATGACGATGGCTGAGCATCACCGCCTGGAGTATTTCCCTGACCTGTACACGACCATTCTCCTTAAGGACGCGAAGGGGCGCCCGATTCGGGTAAAGAATTACGGGCAGCGCCAGTACGTGCAAGCCGTTAAGCACAATGACCTTACGTTTGGAATTGGTCCGGCGGGGACCGGGAAAACGTTCCTGGCGGTTGTCATGGCCGTCGCAGCGCTTAAGCGGAAAGAGGTTGAGCGCCTGATTCTGACCCGGCCGGCGGTTGAGGCGGGCGAATCTTTGGGGTTCCTTCCGGGGGACCTCAAGGAAAAGGTGGACCCGTACCTCCGGCCACTGTATGATGCACTGCACGCAATTTTTGGCACTGATCATACCGACCGTTTGATTGAGCGCGGCGTGATTGAAATTGCACCGTTGGCTTATATGCGGGGGCGGACGCTCGATAATGCGTTTGTTATTCTGGATGAAGCCCAGAACACCACGCGCCAACAGATGAAAATGTTTCTGACCCGCCTTGGGTTTGGTTCAAAGATGATCGTTAATGGCGATGAAACGCAGATTGATTTGCCACAGGGACACCGCGCCAGTGGATTAGTAGATGCCCGGCGTGTTCTACGTAACCAACCGCACATTGGGTTTGTTACGTTTGACCAGGCTGACGTGGTGCGGCACCCGGTTGTTTCAGAAATTATTAATGCCTACGCCCAGGCCGCAAAGGAGGAGCAGTAGTGGACTTAGAAATTTATGACGAAACAAAGCAGGTTAGTGCTGAACGGATTAAATTGATTAACGACATCCTAAACTTTGCGGGGAAAGCGATTGATCTTCCGGATAATACCGAGATGTCGGTGACACTTGTGGACAACGACCGAATTCACGCGATTAATAAGAAGTACCGGGGCGTGGATAAGCCAACCGACGTCATTAGTTTTGCGATTGAGGATGATCCGGAGGATGATGTGATTATCATGCCGGAAGGGGAGGAACTTCCCCGGAACATCGGCGATATTTTCATTTCAATGGGAAAGGTGGCGGAACAGGCCGCCTACCTGGGACATTCCGAAGAACGGGAGCTCGGTTTCCTGGCTTTGCACGGGTTCTTACACCTTAACGGGTACGATCACATGAAACCGGAAGACGAAGAAGAAATGTTTGGCTTACAGCGAAAGATTTTGGGGGACTTTGGGCTTGAACGCTAATCAAAACCAGAACCGGTGGAAGAACCACCACTTTATTCAGGCGCTGCGCCACGCCCTTGACGGGTTGTGCACAGCGTTCCGGGAAGAGCGGAACCTCCGCTTTCACTGTTGTGCTGCCGTGGGCGTGATTGTCTGCGGTTTTCTTTTCCGGCTAACGCGTTCGGAGTGGCTGTGGTTACTTGCGGCGGTTACACTCGTGGTAGTAAGTGAACTATGGAATACCGTTGCGGAGAACCTGGCTGACTTGGCCAGTCACCTGCAGCGGGATGAGCTTGCGAAGAAGGCTAAGGACATTGCGGCGGGAGCAGTGCTGGTGGCAGCGGGGTTTGCGGTGCTGGTCGCAGTGTTTGTCTTTGGCTCGCACATTCTGGCGCTGATGAAATAGCACTGAAAGGAGAAACTGATGCAGGAAAACTTTCATTCGGGGTTTGTTGCCATCTTAGGCCGGCCTAACGTTGGGAAATCCACCTTTTTAAACCGGGTCGTGGGCCAGAAAATTGCGATTATGAGTGATAAGGCGCAAACAACCCGGAATAAAATTCAGGGGATTTACACGACGGATAACGCCCAAATTGTTTTCATTGACACGCCGGGGATTCATAAACCGCACAGTCGGCTGGGAGATTTTATGGTGGACGCTGCGCTTTCCACCCTTAATGAGGTGGATGCGGTGCTCTTCATGGTAAACGCTACCCAAAAACGGGGACGGGGCGACGACTTCATTATTAACCGCCTCAAACAGGTGCACCAGCCAATTTACCTGGTGGTTAATAAGATTGATAAGGTCCACCCGAACCAGCTGCCGGAGATTGTGGCGGCCTACCAGAACAGCTTAGATTTTGCGGGGGTGTTCCCAATTTCAGCCCTTGAGGGGAATAACTGTCCCCAGCTGGTGGATGAATTGGTCCACCGGTTACCAGAAGGGCCCCAGTACTATCCGGCCGATCAAATTACCGATCACCCGGAACGGTTTGTAATTAGCGAGTTAATCCGGGAAAAGGTGTTGCAGTTGACGCGGGAAGAGGTGCCGCACTCTGTGGCGGTGGTTACCGAGCGGGTTCAGCGCAAGGACGATGAAAAGGTGCTGGTGCAGGTCACTATCGTTGTCGAGCGGAAGAGCCAGAAGGGCATTATTATCGGCAAGGGCGGCAAGATGCTTAAGCAGATTGGTGTCCGGGCCCGGAAAGACATTGAACGGATGCTGGGTGACCGCGTTTACCTGGAGTTATGGGTGCGGGTGCAGCCTAACTGGAAGGACCGGCAGGTTGACCTGCGGGAACTTGGTTACCGGGCAGAAGATTATAAGTAGTGGAGGGTAGGCATGACCATCTACCGGGCAGTTGAATTTCAAGGTATGGTTGTTTCCAGGCGGGACTACAAGGAACGGGACATGCTGGTAACGATGTATACCGACCGGTTCGGTTACCGGACCTTTTACGTGCGGGGAGCGCATAAGCGGGGCTTTCGGCTCGCCGCAGCGATTCTTCCGTTTACGTGGGGCACCTACGTCGGGAACGTCAATGATGACGGGCTATCGTACATCAATGCGGCCAAAAACCTGCAGCAGTGGGCCGGGTTGTACCAGGATATTATGTTAAACGCCTACGGTACGTATCTCCTTGAGCTGACGCAGCATGCGGTGCGGGGCGATTTAGCCCTTGCACAGCAGTGGTTTTCCCGGATTCGCCGGGCGTTAGCCATGATTGACGATGGTTTGGACCCGCAGGTGGTAACAAACATTGTTGAAGTGCAGCTGTGGCGGTGCTTTGGGGTGATGCCGCACCTGACTGATTGTGTGGTGTGCCACGAGCAAACGCCGCCGTTTGATTTTTCCTTGGAAATGGGAGGATTATTGTGTCGCCGACACTGGTCCCGGGATTCCCAGCGGTTGCGCCTCGATGCCCACACAATATATTTTTTACGGCAGTTTACGGTACTAAACCTCGAGCGGGTAAACCAGATTGACATCCGCCCGGCAACGAAGCGCAACCTACAACTGGTGATTGACCGCGTCTATGACCACTATGTTGACTTGCAGCTCCGTTCGCGGGAATTTTTACGCAAGATGATGGTGGCGCCAGACTTGCAGGTGCGGCGAAAAGGCGCAAATTTAGATCAGAAAAAATAGGCTGAGGATTAGACTTCCTCAGCCTGTTTTAGAATGATAAACCACTTCACGGAAAAGCTAGCCGTTGTGTGAACCTGTGCATTAGTTAATCCGGTTTGGTGCTGTTTGTTGTAATCTGCCATCACGTACTTATGGTATTCAGCCATGGTGGTAAACATGTACGGCAACGTCCAGAAGAAACCAATGCCGTAGGTGATAATGCTTAGAACAAGCCATCCGAAGAATGACAACATTAACCCCAATAATTCCCATTTATGGCCGTCCATTACTTTGCGGCTTAGGGTGATTGCTTCGTTAGCTGTCATGGGTGTTTTATCGTCTACGGCGTCTTGCATAATATAAAGTGCTTGGGAATAAGCAAGGCCCTTAATTAATCCGGGAATGAAAAGAAGAAGGGACCAAAGAATACAACGAACTGTAAATAAAAACCAAGTGGTGATAAAATATCCGCTACGATTATTTTTGAATTGACTGAAAGCAGCCCCCCAAGCATTGTTTGTTTTTTTACCGTTAATTAAATCATAAGTAGCCGCCACAAGTCCTGTTAGAAGAAAGGTTTGAGCGAAGATTGCGGTGATGATTCGCCCATTTGAAATCGAGATATAGTATAGTACTATGCTTATATCATTGAAGATATTATTTGAAGAAAGGGGAGTAGTACAAAACGCGAAACAAAATATGCCAAATATTAAAAAGGCTATAGTAGATAATGACAATATGACGAAAGCAGAGAGAATGTTTATAAGAATAATTTGTAATCCCCAGACCCAGCTTCCCTTTAATTTTTTTCGTGCGGCTAATTTAAGTTTTGCTCTTATCATGTGTTATCCCCCGTTTGTTAATTTATAGTAATTTTGAAACTGTTTTAATGTTATTAAAAATAAACTGTGAACAGCAAAGTCGTTATAAATGAGTAAATTCTACGGTGAATGACAATTTAGACGGAATAGCTAGCCGTTGTACGTGCTTTTGAACTGATTAGTCCGTTCTGATGATGCTTAGTGTAATCTGCCATCACGTACTTGTGGTATTCAGCCATGGTGGTAAACATGTATGGCAACGTCCAGAAGAAGCCAATGCCGTAGGTGATAATGCTTAGAACAAGCCATCCGAAGAATGACAACATTAACCCCAATAATTCCCATTTATGGCCGTCCATTACTTTGCGGCTTAGGGTGATTGCTTCCCGAGCCGTCATGGGTGTTCCGTTATCGATGGCATCCTGGATGATGTAGAGGGACTGGGAGTAGGCCAACGCCTTAATCCAGCCGGGAATAAAGAAAAGCAGGAACCAGAGAATATTAAAGACTGTGGATAAAAGCCACGTCTTAAAGAAGCGCCAGCCCCGGTGGTGGATAAACTGGCTAAAGGTTGCCGCAAAAACGTTGTCTGTTTTTTTACCGTTAACAAGGTCGTAGGTGGCCGCTTGCATGCCCGTTTGAAGGAATAGTTGGACGCAGGTGATAATAAATAAAAGAATGGCTGCAATGATCATGAAGATACCAAGAAAGGCATATAGGCCACCATTATCAGGATTAAAAATAAATATGGCAGGGAACGATGTAATTAATAATAATACATAGCCAGCAGCTACCATGATGTTACTTGCGATTCCAAAAATAAGGACGGTGAGGGCGCCCCAGCCCCAGTTTCCCCGTAACTTCTCCTTGGCCGTAGTTTTTAATTCTTTCCATAACATAAAATTCACTCCCCATATGTACTAAACAAAACCTGTTCCAGGAAGCTCCAGAACAGGTTTTATTATAGTGCATTAAATTTTGTTAGGCGTTAAAACTGGCCGTTTGTTGGCTATCAGTTGATGTCTGCCCCTGCCGCTTTGCGTAATCGTCCATCACGTACTTGTGGTATTCGGCAAGCGTGGTTTGCACGTATGGTTGTAACCACAGTAACCCAATTCCTAAAGTGAATATTGATAAGATTACCCAGCCGAGGAACGAAAGGTTGAGGACGAAAAGTTCCCACTTGTGACCATCCATTACCTTCCGGCTAAGCGTGATTGCTTCTGTAGACGTCATTACTTTTCCGGCGTCAGCGGCATCCTGGGCAATGTAAATTGCTTGGGAGTATGAGAACGCCTTAATCCATCCAGGAATAACAAACAGGAGGCTCCATAAGAATTGGAAAACGAAGCTTAACAGCCAGGTTCCAAAAATCCGGCCGGCCCGTTGTCCGGTGAATTGACTAAATGCAGCCATGAAGACGTTGTCCGTCTTTTTATCATTTATTAAGTCATATGTTGCAGATAATAATCCGAGGCCGATGAAAGCCGAAATAAAACTAACAATTATTGTGACACGAAAGATGGAGAGCAAGAAGCAGATCACACCAATAATCAGTGTTACTAACGCACCCCAACCCCAGTTTCCGCGCAACTTTTCCTTGGCAGCGGCCTTTAAATCAGCACGTGTCATCAATCAACAACTCCTTTTATGTAATTTAAACGTTAGTAATCCTATCAAATAAAGTGGGGGGGGGTCAAGGGTCGTACCTGATAAACGTTGACATTGCACCGTTTTTTTACTATTCTAGGCGGTGGAAAAGTTTAGTGACGACGGATGAGGATGAACGGTGTCAGCCGTACAGCGAGCCCCGGAAGTGTGAGGGGGCCGGTGAGCCGTTCGGGGCGCTTCCCGAGCTAAATTAATTAAGTGCTAACGAAGATAGTTCGCTAGAAATAGGGTGGAACCGCGGTGAAAATCGTCCCTATGTGCCTGTAAGGGCTCATGGATGGTTGGGCCGCGGGTTAATTTTTATATGAGGAGGATACAAATGACAGCGAAGTTATCCGTGCAGGATATCATCCTGACACTTCAGCAGTTTTGGGCGGAACAGGGATGCATGCTCATGCAGTCCTACGATACGGAAAAGGGGGCCGGAACGATGAGTCCGTACACGTTTTTACGGGCGATTGGGCCGGAACCATGGAACGTTGCCTACGTGGAACCGTCCCGGCGGCCAGCTGATGGGCGGTATGGTGAAAACCCTAACCGGTTATACCAGCACCACCAGTTCCAGGTGTTAATGAAGCCATCACCGCAAAACATCCAGGAGTTATACCTGCAGAGTTTACAGCGGCTGGGAATTGTGGCAACCGAACATGATATCCGGTTTGTCGAGGATAACTGGGAGAACCCGTCAATGGGCTGTGCCGGGGTTGGCTGGGAAGTCTGGCTGGACGGAATGGAAGTCACCCAGTTTACCTACTTCCAGCAAGTCGGTGGCCTTGAAGTGAACCCCGTGGCCGTTGAGGTGACGTACGGGTTGGAACGGTTGTCGTCATACATCCAGGACGTCAACTCCGTCTTTGACCTTGAGTGGGCGGACGGTGTTTTGTACGGCGACATCTTTAAGGAACCAGAATTTGAACACTCAACGTATTCGTTTGATGAAAGCGATCAGGAAATGTTGCTGCAGCAGTTTGACACCTTTGAGAAGGAAGCAAAGCGGCTTTTAGAGTTAAACCTGGTTCACCCGGCGTATGATTACATCTTAAAGTGCAGCCACACGTTTAACTTATTGGATGCGCGGGGGGCGGTCTCCGTTACCGAACGTGCAGGGTACCTTTCCCGGATCCGGAACATGGCACGGAAGGTCGCGCGGGTCTTTGTTGCCGAACGAAAGAAGCTCGGGTTCCCGTTGATTAAGGACGATCAGCTCCGGCAGCAGCTCTTAGCAGAGGAGGAGAAATAATGGCACATACGTTTTTACTTGAAATTGGGGTCGAAGAAATGCCGGCCCACGTGGTAACGCCCAGCGTTCACCAGTTAGCCGACCGAATGGCAGCCTTTCTAAAGGAACAACGGCTCGCTTACGACCAGATCGAGCAGTTTTCAACGCCCCGGCGGTTAGCCTTCAAGGTCACTGGATTAGCCGATAAGCAGGACGATATTTCAACCGAAGCGAAGGGCCCGGCTAAAAAAATTGCGCAGGATGAAGACGGAAATTGGACCAAGGCGGCCATTGGGTTCTCCCGCGGTCAGGGAATGACGCCGGATGACATCTTCTTTAAGGAATTAAAGGGCACTGAGTATGCCTACGTTAAGAAGTTCGTAGCGGGTAAGCCGGCGGCGGAGGTTCTCCAGGACATGGCACCGGTTATTACTAAGATGAACTTCCCGACAATGATGCGGTGGGGAACGCAGGACTTTAAGTTTATCCGGCCAATCCGGTGGCTGGTGGCGCTTCTTGATGACGCGGTTGTTCCGCTGACTATTCGTGATATTTCTGCGGGGAAGGAGTCCCAGGGTCACCGGTTCCTTGGTCATCCGGTAACCATCAAGCAGGCGGCAGATTATCCGGAAGTACTTAAGGATGAGTGGGTGATTGCGGATGCAGCGGCCCGGAAGCAGATGATTACAACGCAGATTGATCAGCTCGCCCAGCAGCATGACTGGCAGATCAACGTTGAACCTGGTCTCCTAGAAGAGGTTAATAACCTGGTTGAGTACCCGACCGTTTTTGCGGGGAACTTTGACGAAAAATACCTGCAGGTGCCGGATGCCGTATTGATTACCTCAATGCGGGACCACCAGCGGTTCTTCTACGTGACGGATCATGCTGGTAAACTGTTGCCGCACTTTGTTTCCGTGCGGAACGGGAACGCCGAGTACCTGGACAACGTGGTTGCCGGAAACGAAAAGGTGTTGACGGCCCGGCTGGAAGACGCCAAGTTCTTCTACGAAGAGGACCAGAAGACCACCATTGCGGACTACGTTGAACAGCTTAAGAAGGTTTCGTTCCACGATAAGATTGGAACCATCTACGAGAAGATGCAGCGGGTCGACAACCTTGCCCAGCAAATCGGGCAGCAGGTCAGTTTAACGGCGGATGAGTTAGCCCACCTGCACCGCGCTGCGCAGATTTACAAGTTTGACCTGGTAACCGGGATGGTCGGTGAGTTTGCTGAGCTTCAGGGAACGATGGGTGAGATTTACGCCCGGCTTCAGGGTGAGGACGAGGCTGTCGCGGTGGCCATGCGTGAAGAATACATGCCAACCAGTGCGGATGGCGCACTGCCGCAATCCAAGGTTGGGGCGGTCCTGGCCGTTGCTGATAAGCTCGACAGTATTCAGGCCTTCTTTGCGGCGGGGATGCTTCCGAGCGGTTCGAATGACCCGTATGCTCTCCGGCGCCAGGCCCTGGGAATTATCCGGATTATTAAGAACCAGGGGTGGAACCTTGGGGCAACTGCCCTGGAAGGGTTTGTTGATCAGGCTGCTCAGCAGTTGCCAGCACTGTATAAGACGATTCCGGCAACGGAAAATCGTCAGCAGATGACTGCCTTTATGATGGACCGGGTTGCTCAGCTTCTCCACGATACTAAGTACCGCCACGATATTATTGAAACCGTTGTTGCGGGAAAGGACAACGCCTTCCCGGCCATCTTTAAGGCCGCCCAGGTTCTCAGTGACCACAGTGCGGATGCTGACTTTAAGGAAACGATTGAGGCCTTAACCCGGGTTGTTCGGTTGAGCAAGAAGGCCGGAGACTTGGCCGACTTGACGGTTGATCCGGCACTCTTTGAGAATGATTCAGAGCGGCAGTTAAACGATGCGGTGGCGGCAATTAGCGCCGGGTTTGCCAAGCAGGATGTTGCCGGAAAGTACGCTGCTTTGTCGAGCTTGAAGGACGTTATTAGTACGTACTTTGATGCCACGATGATTATGAGTGATAACGAGCAGGTGAAGAATAATCACTTGAAGCAGCTGGTGGCAATTGCGCGGTTAACCCGGACACTTGGAGACCTGACCCAGTTAATTGTGAAGTAGTGGCAGCGTGATTCTAAACAGCTAAGGAGTGGACTTTTAGTCCGCTCCTTTTTATAATAGTAATTACTATAATTGGGTTTAGTAGCGGTATTAGCCCGGAAAGGAGGAACGCGTGGCACGGATACCAACAGCAGTCATTGACCGGATTCGCGACGAGGTCAACATCGTCGACGTTATTAGCAAGTACGTTCAGCTCCGAAAAGAGGGGCAAAACTGGTTTGGCCTCTGTCCGTTCCAGACGGAAAACACCCCGTCGTTTTCGGTGCGGGAGGATAAACAGTTTTACTACTGCTTCTCGTGTGGGCGCTCGGGAAACGTTTTTCGGTTTGTTCAGGAAATTGAGCACTGTTCGTTTGTCGAAGCGGTCATTAAGGTCGCTGATTTCGCCAACATTCCGCTTGATGATCAGGTGCGCAATGCGGCTAGTAGCGGTCAAAGGACGTCCTTGTCAGGGCCCGACCAACGCCTGCGCAAGATGTATGCGGTGGCCGATGACCTCTATCACCATGTGCTGGTGAATACGGCCTTAGGAGAACCGGCCTTGCAGTACGTGCATGAACGGCACCTTGATGATGAAATTATCGAAGAGTTCCATCTTGGGTTTGCCCCGACAGCCAAGCAGGACCTGCTCGTGGAGGTTTTACACGAACAGGGGTTTAAGGATGACGAAATGCGCAAGTCCGGCCTCTTTGTGACTGGCCGGGACGGGAAGTTACGGGACCGGTTCCTTGGCCGGGTGATGTTCCCTCTGCGCAATGAAAACGGCCACGTAATTGCCTTTTCCGGCCGAATTTTGGAGAAAGCGCCCAACACCCCGAAGTACCTCAACTCACCGGAAACACCGCTCTTTAATAAGCGCCGGGTGCTCTTTAACCTGGATAAGGCCCGGGAAGCAATTCGGCAGGGCGGTGGAGTAATCCTGTTTGAAGGGTTTATGGACGTAATTGCTGCTTACCGGGCGGGAGTTAAAAACGGGGTTGCATCGATGGGGACCAGCTTGACAAACGAGCAGGTGGCCGTCCTTCAGCGCCTTACGACAACGATTAACGTGTGTTATGACGGTGATGAAGCGGGACAACGGGCAATTAACCGAGCACTTGGATTAATGCTGCCGGTGAAGGGGCTTCAGCTGGGAGTGATTACGTTACCGGCGGGTTTGGACCCGGATGAGTACCTTCAAAAGTACGGGGCGGAAAAGTTCCAGCAAACGTTGACGACTACCCGTGAAAGTCCGCTGGCGTTCTTCATGCGGTATTACCGGCAAGGACGTAATTTGGCAAACGAAACGGATCAGTTAGCGTATTTGCAGGACGTGTTGCGGGCAATTGCTCAGGTGGACAACCAGATGGAGGTTGACCTGTACCTGGGGCGGCTGTCCAAGGAATTCCACCTTTCTCAGGAACAGCTCGCCTTGCAGTTGGCGGGGATTCGCCAGCAGGCGGGCGCTCAGCGGCAAGAAGAACGCCAAGAAGCACCGCGGGAGTTTGCACAGCAGTACGCCGCAGCCCCCACACAACGGGAGAAGCTTTCGCGGACCGAACGGGCGGAACGGTTGTTACTCCACCGGATGTTTACTGACGATGCGATTCGGGAGCGGATTTTTGCGGATGACACGTTTACGTTTCCGCACGAGGTCTACGAAGAAATCTACGTTCATTTTCAGGGGTATTTCCAGGACCGTAAGGAGTTTAACGTTGCTGATTTTCTCACCTTGGTGGCTGATCAGCGGCTTGCCCGGGTAATTAATGCGATTGAAATGGAACATTACCCGGAGCCAGCACCGGACGGGGAAGTTGCTGATTGCCTTGCGGTCATTAAACATGACTACCCGATAAAGGAAAAAGTTGATAAAATAAAACAGGAGATTGCTGATGCCAAGCGGGCGAATGACCAGGATAGGATTGTGATGCTTCTTACGTCGCTGGTTAAGCTTCGGCAGCAGGAACAAGATGAATAGGGAGGCTGTAAACTGTGGCAAAGGAGAAGAAGGACCAATTTGACAAGGTAGCCTACGAAAAGGCGATCCGAAAACTTGTCCAGAAGTACAAGAAGAGCAAGCAGATTACTTATAACCAGCTAACCGATGAACTGGCAACGCCGTTTCACCTGAATGCCACCCAGATGGATAACCTCATCATTAAGGTGGAGGACGAGGGAATTTCCGTGGTTGATGAAAACGGGAACCCAAGTGAACAAAGCTTAAAGGCCGCAAATAGTGAAGCCGAGAAGGCCCGGAAGGACAAGAATGTTTCCGCCCCGTCAGGAGTTAAGATTAACGACCCGGTGCGGATGTACTTGAAGGAAATCGGCCGCGTTGACCTCCTGACAGCGGATGAGGAAAAGGAATTGGCCCTCAAGATTGAAATGGGGGACGAAGAATCCAAGCAACTGTTAGCTGAAGCCAACTTGCGGCTGGTAGTGTCAATTGCTAAGCGGTACGTTGGCCGGGGCATGTCCTTCCTTGATTTGATCCAGGAAGGGAACATGGGGCTGATGAAGGCAGTTGAAAAGTTTGATTACCGGAAGGGATTCAAGTTTTCAACGTACGCCACCTGGTGGATTCGGCAGGCCATCACGCGGGCGATTGCTGACCAGGCCCGGACGATTCGGATTCCGGTTCACATGGTGGAAACAATCAACAAGTTAATCCGGATTCAGCGGCAGATGCTCCAGGACCTTGGGCGGGAACCAATGCCGGAAGAAATTGGGTTTGAAATGGATATGCCGACCGAAAAGGTGCGGGAAATCCTGAAGATTGCCCAGGAGCCGGTGTCACTGGAAACCCCAATTGGGGAAGAGGATGATTCCCATCTTGGTGATTTCATTGAAGACCAGGACGCAACGAGCCCAGCGGAGCACGCTGCGTATGAGCTTTTAAAGGAACAGTTGGAGAATGTTTTGGACACCCTGACTGACCGGGAGGAAAACGTTTTGCGGCTGCGGTTTGGACTGGATGATGGCCGGACCCGGACCCTAGAAGAGGTTGGGAAGGCCTTTGGGGTGACGCGGGAGCGGATTCGGCAAATTGAAGCAAAGGCGCTCCGGAAGCTGCGGCACCCATCACGGTCAAAGCAGTTACGGGATTTCTTGGACTAGTTGGAACTAAGAATAAGATATCATGGTGAGGCTGAGACGGATGTCCCAGCCTCATTCTTAAGGAGGATGTTAACGTGGATGCACGGCACTTATCAAAGCGCTTAGCAACGGCCGCTGAGTTTGTTCCCGTAGGAGCGCGGTTAGCCGACATTGGTTCGGATCACGCATACTTACCGGCGTTTTTGGCACTTCGGGGCCGGATCGAGTACGCCGTTGCGGGGGAAGTCGTTCGCGGACCGTACCAGAACGCCTGCCGGGAGATTACGCGGGAAGGATTACAGGAAATCATTGTTCCCCGGTTGGCGGACGGCCTAGCAGCAATTAATGCGGATGACCGGATTGATACGGTAACGATTTGTGGCATGGGGGGGCCGTTAATCCGGGATATTCTATCCGCGGGAGCATCCCAACTGCTGCACCATCCCCGGTTAATTTTACAACCCAACGTGGGGGAGGATAATGTTCGGCGGTGGTGCGTTCATCACGGTTACGGGATTGTTGCCGAACGAATTGTTAGGGAAGACCGCCATACCTATGAGATAATTGTAGCGGATTACGATCAGGGAATCCGGCAGCTTAGTCCGGAGGAAGAACTATTTGGCCCGTTCTTGATGCGGGAGCACGCCGCAGCCTTTGTGGATAAGTGGACTCGCGAGCGCACCAAGCGGGAGCGGATTTTGCACCAGGTGCAGCAAGCGCAAACTCCCGCTGAAGACCGGATTTCCCAGCTCCAATCCCAAATTAAAATGATTACGGAGGTTGTGCCAGATGGTAACGGTAAATGATGTTGTTGCTCCAATGGAACGGTATGCACCGGCGTGGTTAGCGGAATCGTGGGATCACGTCGGCCTGCAGTTGGGGGATAACCGGCAGGAAGTGCATAGGATGATGGTGACGTTGGATGTGCGGCCGGAAACCGTGGCCGAGGCCGTTGATGCCGGGGTGGACTTGATTTATGCGCACCACCCAGCAATGTTTCATGCGGTGAAGACCTTTGACCTTTCCGTGCCCCAAAACCAGATGTACGCGACCATCCTGCAGCACGGGATTACCGTGTACGCCGCCCATACAAACCTGGATAGTACGGCCAACGGGATGAATGATTGGTTGTGTGCTCAGCTGGGGTTAAAGGACGTCGCCGTGCTTATTCAGCCGGATGCTTCCCAGCGAGCGCACATCAAGGCAGAGCACCGCACCGGATTGTATGGGCTCGGGCGGCTAGGAACGTTACCCCGCCCGTTGACGGCCCGGGAATTTGCGGATTACTGTGAGGAACACCTGGACGTTCCTGGATTACGGTTGATTACCCCTGACCATGACAAGATGATTTCCCGGGTAGCGGTCCTCGGTGGGAGTGGCGCTGGTTTTTATCAGGACGCGCTTGCGCAGGGGGCGGATGCCTACGTGACGGGGGATGTTGGCTATCATACCGCGCATGACATGGTGGCGGCCGGCTTAACGGTGATTGATCCAGGGCACCACATTGAGGTCGTCAGTGCTACGCATATGCGGCAACTCTTTGAGAAGTGGAACCAAGAAAATGAGTGGCATATCGACGTTATTCAGTCTAAAATTAACACTGAACCATTTGAATTTATTAAGTAGGATTTTTAATGAGGTGATTAATTCATGGCAAAATATGAACAACTCGTTCCCCGGTTTTTAAAGTACGTTAAGACGGAAACACGGTCTGACGAGAGCTCAACGACAATTCCGTCAACGCAGACCCAGGTGGAATTTGCCAAGGAGCTGGCGGCGGAGTTAAAGGAAATCGGCCTTGATAACGTGCGGATTTCCAAGAAGAGCGGTTATGTTTTCGCCACCCTTCCAAGCAACATTGACAAACCAGTGAAGAAGGTTGGGTTTATTTCCCATATGGATACGGCGGACTTTAACGCCCATAACGTCAACCCGCAAATCTGGGAAAACTACGACGGCGAATCCGATATTAAGTTGGACGAGGAGGGGAAGTATGTGCTGTCCCCGAAGGATTTCCCGAACTTAAAGAACTACAAGGGACAAACGTTGATTACCACCGATGGTTCGACGCTCTTAGGGGCGGACGATAAGACCGGGGTAGCGGAAATTATGACGGCCATGGATTACTTAGTTCACCACCCAGAAATCAAGCACGGTGAAATTGAAGTGGGAATCGGTCCGGACGAAGAAATTGGAACCGGGGCTGACAACTTTGACGTGGATGATTTTGGCGCCGACATTGCTTACACCGTTGACGGCGGCCCGTTAGGAGAGCTTGAATACGAAACGTTCAACGCCGCCCAGGCGAAGATTACGTTTGTGGGGAAGGACGTTCACCCGGCAACCGCAAAGGGCGTAATGATCAACGCCATTAAGTTAGCCGAAGAATTTGACGCTCAGCTGCCAGCCCACGAAGTTCCCGCCGAAACGGAGGGCCGCGAAGGCTTCTACCACGTGCTATCAATGAACGGCACGGTTGACCACGCCGAGATGACCTACATTATCCGGGATCACGACCGGCAGAAGTTTGAAGAACGGAAGCAGCTGGTCAAGGATATTGCTGCTAAGATGAACGCTAACTACGATGAGCCGCGGGTAATCGTTGATATGAAGGACCAGTACTACAACATGCGGGAAGTCATCGAAAAGGACATGACCGTTGTTGACATTGCTAAGCAGGCGATGGAAAATCTCGATATTACACCTGACATTTACCCGGTTCGGGGAGGAACGGATGGTTCGAAGATTTCCTTTATGGGAATTCCAACCCCTAACCTGTTTGCTGGGGCGGAGAACATGCACGCCCGGTATGAATTTACGTCCGTTGAAGTGATGGAAAAGGCGACGGACGTGATTTTGGAGATTGTGCGGTTAGTTGCGGGTGAGTAGCTGAATCGTAACACAAAAGTAATTTTCCGTTAGCAGAGCTAGTCTCCAAGTGGGCTGGGCTCTGCTTTTTCTTCCCGAAGAAGCCGGGAGGGTATGCTAGAATAACAGCAGGTTAGAAAGGGAGATGCAGATGGAAGCCCACAACGTTGAACTAACAATCAGTGCTGTGCGTCCGGAACAGTATCCGCAAGACAATTTGCCAGAAATTGCGTTGGCGGGACGGTCGAATGTTGGAAAATCGTCCCTGATTAATACGTTAATTAATCGCAAAAAACTTGCCCGCACGTCAAGTCAGCCGGGAAAGACACAGACGTTAAACTTCTATAATGTTGAGCATCAGCTTAATTTTGTGGATGTTCCGGGTTATGGGTATGCCCGGACTTCCAAGCAGGACCGCGAAAAGTGGGGGGCCATGATTGAGGAGTACTTTGCGCAACGCCAGCAGTTGGCGGGCGTGATTTCCCTGGTAGATTCCCGGCATGTACCAACGCAACTGGATCAGCAGATGATTGAATTTATTCATTATTACCAGTTTCCATTACTGGTAGTCGGCACAAAGATTGACAAGATTTCGCGCAGTCGCCGAAATCAAAGTGAGAGTGTGATTCGGAAGACGTTGCAGCTGACGGCGGATGATCAACTAGTGCTGTTCTCGGCGGTGGACCGAACCGGGAAGGACGATGTTTGGCGCTGGATTGAACAGCAGTGTAACCTAACAACAAACGGAGGGAAATAAAATGGACTTTGATGATTACCAAAAAGCGGCGAACCGGACACTGTACGGGAACGAGCGGGTGCTGACCAACTGTGCGCTGGGGTTGGCCGGAGAAAGCGGGCAGTTAATTGAGCTGATCAAGGAGTATACCTTCCACGGTGATGAGCTTGACCGCGACCGCTTAATTGATGAGATGGGGGACGTTTTGTGGTACCTCTCCCAGATTGCTGAGTGGGCAAAGATCCCGTTTAGCGAGGTGGCGGAACAAAACATCGATACCCTGAAGAAGCGGTACCCGCGGGGATACGAACGGGAAAATTAATTGGGGAAAAATAGAGGCTGTGACGAGATGGTCACAGCCTCTATTATCTTACTTGGCATCGTCCTTTTTATCTGCTGTTGGTTTCTTTTTGGGGGTGCGCTCGTCCTTTCCCCGTTTTTGGTCATCAGGGCCAATGGCAAACTGGTCAAAGAGCTTGTCTAGGTTAGCGTCCCGGGTGATTTTTAATCCCATCACGATTCCTCCTTTAATAACTGTCAGCGTTAGCGTACCAGTTTTATAAATAAAGCGCAAACGGGAGTTTTTGAACGGAATTTTATTCGCGGTATAATCAGGTGAGATTAATTACTATGAAAGGAGGTTCGGCGCTTTATGGCAACCCAGCACATCGAAAACAAGTTAAAGCTTTTGCCAGACTTACCAGGATGTTACCTGATGAAGGACGTTAATGGCCACATTATATACGTGGGAAAGGCGAAAAACTTAAAGAACCGGGTGCGGTCGTACTTTAAGAGCTCCCATGAAGGAAAGACGGCCCGGTTGGTTTCCCAGATTCGGGACTTTGAAACAATCATTACGTCGACTGACAAGGAAGCCTTTCTGCTGGAAATTACGCTGATTCAAAAACATAAGCCGTACTACAACATCAAACTGAAGCAGGGAACCGGCTACCCGTACATTAAGATTACCAACGAACGGGACCCGCAGCTCAAGATTGTTAGCCAGGTGAAGCGGGACGGGGGCTTTTACTTTGGCCCGTACCCCAACGTCTATGCGGCAACCGAAACGCTTCACTTGCTGGAAAAGGTTTATCCGTTAAGGCACTGTTCTGGTCGGCAGGGACGGCCGTGCCTGTACTATCACATGGGCCAGTGTTTGGGGGCGTGCTTTAAGGACGTTCCCTCGGAGGCGTACGCGAAGAATATCGAAAAAATTAAGAGCTTCCTGAACGGAAACGTCGGCCAGATTAAGCGGGAGCTGCGGGTGAAGATGGAAAAGGCGGCCGCAAACCTCGAATTTGAACGGGCGGCGGAACTTCGGGATCAGCTCAAGTACGTGGCGATGACGGTTGAAAAGCAAAAAATCATTTCCAACGATAATACCCCGCGGGATGTAATTGGGTATTACATGGACAAGGGCTGGCTGTCGTTACAGATTTTTTCAATCCGGCAAGCGCGGTTGATGAAGCGGGAAAAGCGGCTTTTTCCGTGTGTGGACACGCCGGAAGCAGAAATGACGTCGTTTATCCTTCAGTTGTACCAACAGCGTAACCGGATTAAGCCCAAGGAACTCCTGGTTCCAGCTAGTTTGGATGCGGCAATGCTCAGTGATTTACTCGGGATTCCGGCCAGAACCCCGGTGCGGGGACAGAAGCGGTCCCTCCTTGAGATGGCCCAGAAAAATTCGCGGTTAGTTCTGGAAGAAAAGTTCCGGTTGTTGGAACTGGACAACCGGAAGACGGTGGGCGCGATGGACGAGTTGATGGACGTGTTACAGTTGCCTCATGGGCACCGAATCGAGGCGTTTGACCACTCCCATATTCAGGGCCAGGATCCCGTTTCAGCGATGGTATGTTTTATTGATGGTCAGCCCAACAAGAAGGAATACCGCAAGTATAAGCTGCGGGATGTTGACCACGCGGACGAAGCGGCCAGCACGCGCGAAGTGATTTACCGGCGTTACAGCCGGATTTTAAAGGAGCACGGGGAACTGCCGGATTTAATCCTCATGGACGGCGCAGAAACGCAGGTTGCGGCGGCGCAGGATGTGCTTGAAAACCAGCTGGGATTATCGATTCCGGTCGCGGGGATGGTAAAAAATACGCATCATAAAACGGCGGACTTGATGAACGGGGAGTACCAAAAAGTGCAGTTGGACCCGAAGAGTGAGGCGTTTTACTTGTTACAGCGGATTCAGGACGAGGTCCACCGGTTTGCCATTACGTTCCACCGGCAGCTGCGGTCCAAAAATTCGTTGTCTTCCCGGCTGGAACAAATTAAGGGGGTCGGACCGAAGACGCGGATTAAGCTGTTAAAGCAGTTTGGCTCTCTGCGCCACATTGAAGAGGCGTCGCTAGAAGAAATCGAAGCACTAGGAATTTCCGCTAAGGTGGCTAAGGCGGTCAAATTAAGCTTGCGGAATGTTCAGTAGCTGATTGGTGGGTGAATTTGGTATAGTAGGACAGGAGATTATACCGGAAAAGAGGGACGGATATGTTTGTTGATCACGTTCAAATTCAAGTAAAAGCCGGAAAGGGGGGCGACGGAATCGTTGCCTTTCGCCGGGAAAAGTTTGTGCCGAACGGTGGCCCGGCCGGCGGTGATGGTGGTCGGGGCGGAAGTATTATCCTCCGGGTTGACGAGGGATTGCGCACCCTGATGGACTTTCGTTATCACCGGATTTTTAAGGCCAAGGCCGGTCAAAACGGAATGAATAAGGGAATGTATGGTCGGGGTGCCCAGGACCTCGTGGTGGCTGTTCCGGGCGGGACAACCGTGACGGATGCTGAGACCGGAAAAGTCCTGGGTGATTTGACTCAAGCAGGTGATGAACTAGTGGTTGCGAAGGGGGGGCGCGGCGGTCGCGGAAACATTCACTTCGCGAGCCCGAAAAACCCCGCACCAGAAATTGCGGAAAACGGTGAACCAGGGCAGGAACGCACGCTTAACTTGGAGTTAAAGATGCTGGCTGACGTGGGGGTAATCGGCTTTCCGTCAGTGGGGAAATCGACGCTTCTGTCAGTGGTAACGAGCGCTAAGCCTAAGATTGCGGAGTATCACTTTACCACGTTGGTACCGAACCTGGGAATGGTCCGGCTGGACGATGGCCGGGACTTTGCCATGGCTGACATGCCCGGGTTGATTGAGGGCGCTTCAGCCGGAATCGGGCTCGGAATTCAGTTCCTACGGCACATTGAGCGGACCCGGGTCCTCTTACACCTCGTTGATATGTCGGGAACGGAGGAACGCGACCCGTACGAAGATTTCTTGAAGATTAATGCTGAGTTGAAAAAGTACGATCCGGCCTTACTAGAACGGCCGCAGATTATTGTGGCTAGCAAGATGGATATGCCGGATGCAGCAGCGAACCTGGAACGGTTTAAAAAGCAGATTGCGGCGGACCATACCCTACCACAAACGCCAGAAATTATGGCAGTGTCGGCCCTCACGCATCAGGGGTTGGACCAGTTAATCCACCATGTTGCGGATGTTCTCGACCAGACTCCGGCATTCCCGCTAGCCACTGCCGAACAGGAAGAAGCGGTCGAGTATACGGCACCGCCGCAGGAAGAGCCGGCCTTTACCGTTACGCGAGACGAGGACGGGACCTGGGTTCTTGGCGGGACGCGGTTGCTTAAGCTCTTTAAGATGACTGATTTGAACCATGATGAAAGTCTGATGCGCTTTGCCCGGCAGATGCGGGGAATGGGGGTTGATGACGAGTTGCGGCGACAGGGCGCTAAGAACGGTGATTTGGTTCGAATTGAGAAGTTCACGTTCGAGTTTGTTGATTAGGTAGGATGAAGCTGCCGCTATTTTACCGATAGGTAGCTTTTAGGAATAAACGAGCTGGGTGTAATGCCAAAAGCCACCGCATTACTTGTTGTGCAGGTGGAACGGGGCTGCACTCAGCCCGTTTTTGCTTTAGGATTGGTGGTTAAGTAACAGCAATCACTTCCCGGTGAAACGCAGGCGGAGGGCGGGAAAGAAAATCCTGTAAATTACAGCAAGTTGTTATATTCAACTAAAAGCGAACGCGCTATAATTGGTGGGTGATAACTGATTCCAGGAGAGACTGGATCGGGATGAGGAGAACAGTATGGAGCAAAAAAAGACGTATATTACGGGATTTGATGGGTTACGTGCACTAGCAGTCGCGTTTGTCATTCTGTACCACCTGTTTGTTTACCAGTTCAAGGGTGGTTTCATGGGTGTGTTAATTTTCTTTGTGTTGTCTGGGTACCTGGTAACAAGTTCGATTATCCGAGAGTGGACAATGACTGGCCGGCTGGATCTGCTTAATTTTTATTGGCGGCGGATTCGGCGGCTGTACCCAGCTCTGGTAGGGGTTCTGGCGGCAACGCTGGGTTACATTGCGTTTTTCCAACGCTCCCTTTTAGTGCACATCAGGGGAGCGGTGATCAGTAACCTGTGCGGGGTTTACAACTGGTATGAAATTGCGCACCATCAGTCGTACTTTGCGCGGTTTGGGGTGCAGTCCCCGTTTACCCACCTCTGGTTTATGGCAATTCAATTCCAGTTTTTAGTGATTTGGCCCTTCCTGATGGTGTTCCTTTTTAAGTTCCTGCGTGAGCAGCGGGGCGCCCTGTTCTTCAGTTTAGTGGGGTTAGCGTTGTTATCAGCTCTTTTGATGGCCGTTTTGTACCAGCCAGGGAAGGATCCGTCCCGGGTATACTACGGAACGGATACCCGGATCTTTGCTGTTTTCATCGGGGCAGCCCTAGCAGTCATCTGGCCGTTAAACCGGTTAAAGGCGCGGCTTGACTGGGGGCGGCGAACGGCGTTTGATCTCCTAGGGTTTGGCGCACTGGTTATAGTGGTTGTTATGTGTGGTTTTTGTGATGACGAGCGGCCGTGGTTATACCGGGGCGGGATGTTGCTGTTTTGTGTTGCAACGGCTGTTCTGATTGCGATGGTTGCCCATCCAGGGGCGGACATGAACCGTGCGCTTTCTAACCGGATCTTTACGTGGATTGGGCAGCGAAGCTACGGAATTTACCTGTACCAGTATCCGGTGATGGTTTTATTCGAAGCAAAGGTTAACGTTGCTACTCACCCGGTGATTTATGCGTTGATTGAGATTGCGCTGATTCTAGTAATTAGTGATGTATCCTATCACCTAATTGAAAAACCGATTGCCCGGATTAAGTGGGGGCAAATTCGGAGTACAATTCGCGAATTCTTCAAGCGGCATTCCCGGTACGGCTGGTGGCGGTTAGCGGTTGTTCCGGTGCTTGCATTGTTAGCGGTTGGTTTGTACGGCTTCTGTTTGCCGGCACCGAAGCAGCCGAACCCGGAAAACGGCAGTCAGGCACTTCAGCAGGCGATTCAAAAGAACCAGCAGGCGGTGAATAAGCATAACGCAGCCCTGGCCCACGGGAAGAGTGGGCAGCAGGTGGCGAATGCTAGTCAACAAACTTCGGGGCCTAAGTTACCGGCATCGATTCGGTTGACTTCTGCCGAGCAGCAGCAAGCGCAAAAGATGAAGATAACGGCGGTCGGTGATTCCGTTTTGGCGGACTCGTCAGCCGCATTGCAGAAGATTTTCCCACAGATGTTTATTAACGCGAAGGTTGGCCGGCAGGTTGACCAGGCGATTCCGGTGCTTCAGGACTTAAAGAAGCAGGGGAAGCTGAACGGGCCGCTGTTAGTGGTTGAAGGGACCAACGGGCCATTTACGGATGACCAAATGAAACAAATTATGCAGTTAGCGGGGAACCGGCCCGTTTACTGGGTGAACGTCCATGTGCCAACGCGGCCGTGGCAAAATGAAGTGAATACTAAGTTAACGGCAAGTAAGAAGAAGTACAAGAACTTAACGATTATTAACTGGTACAAGTTTAGTAACGGGCATACCGATTGGTTCTACGCCGATAACGTACACCCAAATCCGTACGGCCTTAACTTCTTCAGTAACTTTGTCGCTAAGCAAATTCTTAAGCACCATTAATTGCAAAGGAATATCTCCGAAGTGATAACGGGTGGAGTGGAAGTAAGAAGCCGAGCGAATTCCATGGTTCGTTGGCTACATTCTTCCGTTCCACCTGTTTGTTTTGGCGTTATTTAATAAGCAAACGGCCCGCAGCAATCCGGTAACCAAAGACCGGGCGGCTGGTTTCCTCCGGTGCGGGTTGCCAATCAAGGTGAAACCCGGGAGCGTAGTGGGCGAGTTGGTGTTGGAGTGCTTTGATGGTGATGGGGTGGGGAGCCGGAACCAGTGTAAGGTGGTCGTGTCCTAACGGTCCCCGGGTTACCGGGACTGCCGGGGTAGTGTCATAATATACCGGCGTTGTTGGGGCGACACCGGTGGTTGCATTCAGAAAATCGTGGATTAACACGGAAAATTCTCCTTTCAAAATTCGTAATTAGTCCATTTTTGCATCAAAATATTAGAATAAAGCATCTTTTTCCCTTAAAGTCCCGAAGAATCTGCGCTATAATGGCACTAACTTTGTGAGATAAGGGGTAGAATTGATGAACAAGTTATTTAAGTTGCGGGAAAACAATACGACCGTTAGCACCGAAATTGTTGCCGGGTTAACAACCTTTTTCGCAATGTCGTACATATTGTTTGTTGCGCCTAATATTTTAGGAACGACGGGAATGCCCCGTCAAGCAATTTTTCTGGCAACCACCATTGCATCGGTTGTTAGTACGTTGATTATGGCTTTCTTTGCAAACGTCCCCTACGTGTTAGCGCCGGGGCTCGGGTTGGCCACCTTCTTTGCGTACACCGTGGTTTTACAGCTCGGCTTTACCTGGCAGCAGGGATTGGCGCTCGTCTTTTTATGCGGGGTCATCGACGTTTTAATTACCGTAACTAAGATTCGGCAGCTGATTATTCAGGCGATTCCACCGGTGCTGCAGCACGCAATTGGCGGGGGAATTGGGTTGTTTGTGGCGTACATTGGGCTGAAAAACGCTGGCTTTATCAAGTTCATCGTGGATAAGGCGGGAATTACGAGCATTAACGGCGCACCGTACCACCCAGCAGCCACTCATTACGCTGGTGGGATTCACTCCTTTGTAGCCAATAGTAGTGCCACGCCCGCCCTGGTAAACTTCAACCACGCCGCCCCGCTGGTAGCATTAGTAGGATTGCTGATTATGGTGGTGCTGCTGATGTGGAACGTGAAGGGTGCCATTTTAATCGGAATTATTGCTACGACGATTATCGGAATTCCGTTTGGGGTGACTAACCTCCACGTTGCAGCCGGGGCTTCCCTAGGAACGGCCTTCCATCAGCTTGGAAGTACAATGGGAGCGGCGTTCGGAGCCCAAGGAATGGGCGCACTATGGAGTCATCCCGGCCGGTTATTACTTGCGGTAATGACAATCTTTGCCTTCAGTTTATCTGATATTTTCGATGCGATTGGTACGTTTATTGGAACGGGGATGCGGTCAGGAATCTTTACAACGACTGACCACCAGGCCCTTGATCAGGGAGCTGGGATGAACAATAAGATGGGCCGGGCGTTGATTGCCGATGCCGCTGGTTCAATTATTGCGGCCATTTTTGGAACTTCCAACGTTGAAACGTTCGTGGAAAGTGCTTCGGGGATTGGCGCCGGTGGTCGGACGGGCTTAACGAGTCTTACCGCTGCCGTAATGTTTGCCCTGAGCAGTCTGTTGGCCCCGGTCGTTGCGATTGTCCCGGATGCAGCCACGGCGCCCGCGCTGATTGTCGTGGGGGTAATGATGATGGCATCGTTTGCTAATATTAAATGGGCGGACCTTGAGGATGCCATTCCGGCGTTCTTTGCCGCTGGGTTCATGGCCCTGTGTTACAGTATTGCGTATGGAATTGCGGCCGGGTTTATCTTCTACATCTTCGTAAAGTTGGCCAAACGGAAGGTCAAGGAAATTCATCCAATGATGTGGATCTGTACGGCACTGTTTATCCTTAACTTTATTGTGTTAGCGATTATCGAATAGTTTATGGGGAAGAGGTTGAGTGATGCTCAACCTTTTTTTTGCTGTCATTCTGCCTGGGTTTCTTATTTGATGAGAATAACGAAGGGCTGAGGTTTGCCAAAATCCGTGATAAAATGGCTTTGTGTGTCATTAATTGGCAAATAAAGAGAAATCGGGTACGGAAAATAATGGAAATTGAATTTTTAGGAACTGGTGCTGGCTCCCCAGCAAAGTCCCGCAACGTTACGGCTGCCGCGTTAAAGCTGTTAGACGAGTGTAATGCGGTGTGGATGTTCGACGTTGGGGAGGGGACCCAGCATCAGATTTTACGGACGACGATTCGCCCGCGGAAAGTTACGCGCATTTTTATTACGCACCTGCATGGTGATCATATTTTTGGGCTGCCAGGCTTTCTCAGTAGCCGTTCGTTTCAGGGTGGCAACCAGATGGGACCATTGACAATCTACGGTCCCCGGGGGATTCAGGAGTATGTCCGGACTAGTTTACGCGTTTCCCAAACGCATCTAGGTTACCCACTTAAGTTTGTTGAATTTGCACCTAACGAAGCGGGGGTTGCCGTTGATGACGAGCGTTTCCGGGTGGAATATGCCCCACTCGATCACCGGATTCCGTGTGTGGGTTACCGGGTAGTTGAAAAGGACTATCCGGGAGAACTTCAGGTTGACCGCCTAAAGGCTGACGGTATTCCAGCAGGGCCGATATACGGGCAATTGAAGGCTGGCAAAACAGTGACGCTTGCGGACGGCCGGACGATTTCAGGAAAGGACTACGTTGGAGCGCCAAAGAAGGGCCGGATTGTGACGATTTTGGGCGATACCCGCCAAACGGCAACAATTCGGCAACTTGCCCACGGGGCGGACGTTCTTGTCCACGAAAGTACGTTTGGCAAGGGTGAGGCGCGGTTAGCGCGGAACTACTACCATTCAACGTGTATTCAGGCGGCAACTGTTGCCAGGGAAGAAGGGGTTAAGCAGCTCCTCTTAACGCATATTTCTGCCCGGTACGTGGGACCAGCCATTAAGCAGTTAATTAATGATGCCCGGGATGTTTTCCCGGCAACTCGGGTGGTCCGGGACTTCGACGTCATTCCGGTCCCGTTTTCTGCTGATAACTAGGAGGAAAGCCGATGAATCACTTTCGTCATTCTCAAAGGATTGCAGGCCGGGTTGTGCTGATTATGGGAGCGTCCTCGGGACTAGGCGAGCAGCTTGCGTACGCGTTTGCTGCCGAGCACGCCCGCATCGTTGTTTGTGCCCGGCGGAAGGAACAGCTGGCCCGGGTAGCGCGAAAATGTGCCCGGCTATCAGGGCAGCCGACAACCCTGTTCCTCACGGACGTTGCGAATGCCAGTGAGGTAGTACAAACAATCGTAGCGGTTGAACGGCAGGTTGGACCAATTGAAATTGCGGTTAATTGCGCGGGGTTCGGTAAGATGGTGCCGGCAGTTGAAATATCTCCGGAGGTTACCGCGCAGATGTTTCGGGTTAATACGCTGGGGACCATCACTGTTAGCCGGAAGGTGGCGCAGTTAATGACGGCCAGGCATTCGGGAACAATCGTAAACGTTGCCTCAAGTGCGGGAAAGGTTGCGACCCCCAAAGCGGCGGTCTATGCTGCAACGAAGGCGGCTGTAATTGCCTATTCAAACGCTCTGCGCCTTGAATTGCGGCAGACGGGAGTCCACGTACTCACGGTTAATCCCGGACCGATGCGGACGCCGTTTTTTGAACATGCGGGAGCGGCAGCTGATTACCTTGATCAGTTAGGGCCGCTAGCCCTGACACCAGAGAAGGTGGCTGCTCAGGTAGTCCGGGCCGTTCTCACGGGTAAACGCGAGTTGAATACGCCGTGGCTGTTTGAGGTGGCTCACCGGGCGTATGATTGGGCTCCCCGGGTAGCAGATTGGTTGACGGCGACGGTGTTTAATAAGAAATAGGGGAATGAAAATGAAACGACAATTGAAATTGATTGGTGCTGTTGTTCTTGCACTAATCGTGGTTATTTTTGCAATGGCTAACTTTCAGCAGGTAACGGTTAACTTCTTGTTTGGAACTGTCCGGCTACCGTTAGTCGTAATTATTGTGGGTGCACTTCTAATTGGAATGATTATTACCTTTATGGGAGCGGTGCCGACCATTCTACGGTTGAAAACGCAGAATAAGCGGATGAGCAAGAAGCAGGCAAGCGCCAAGCACTCCCAGCAAACGGATAAATAGGTGGTAAGTTGTGGTTAAAGCAAAGAGTAAGTGGGTGCCGTTAAAAGAGGATCCGAACGTTGACTACGAGCGGTTGGTTCAGCAAACCGGGTTAAGCCGGCTAGTGGTTACCCTGCTAGTTGACCGTGGTTACCGGACGGTCGAAGCAATCAATGGCTTTTTACATCCCCAGGAAACTGATTTGCATGATCCCTTTCAGATGCATGATATGAAGGCGGGGGTTGAGCGGATTAAGCAGGCCATTGTTGCGGGGGAGAAAATCATAGTATACGGCGATTACGACGTTGATGGCTTGACGAGTACTGCCATTATGGTTGAAACCCTCGAGCAGCTTGGAGCCGATGTTGAGGCATACATTCCCGACCGGTTTAAGGACGGCTACGGTCCGAACAAGGCAGCATATGACCGGTTGATTACTGCGGGCGCACAGTTAATTGTAACCGTCGATAACGGAATTTCTGGAAAAGATGTGATTGCGGATGCGATGAAGCAGGGAGTGGACGTTGTGGTAACTGACCACCACGAACTCCCAGAGGAGCTTCCCGTAGCAACCGCAGTGATTCACCCCCGTCATCCTGCCGGTCAGTACCCGTTTGGCGGATTATCTGGCGCGGGCGTTGCCTTTAAGGTGGCGTCTGCGCTTTTAGAAGAACCGCCGGCGGAACTCCTTGACCTGGTTGCGTTAGGAACGGTTGCCGACCTTGTTCCGTTAGTGGACGAAAACCGGGCACTCGTCACGTTTGGGCTGGCAGCTTTACGGACAACTTCGCGCCCGGGGTTACAAGCGTTATTGAAGGCGACTAATACTTCGTTTACAGAGATTGACGAAGAAACAATCAGCTATACGTTAGCACCGTGTCTGAATGCACTGGGACGAATGGAAAGCGCTCAGGAGGGGGTAGAATTACTGACGACCTTCGACCAGGAACGGGCAACAGCGTTAGCGGAACACCTAACGAAGTTAAATGATCAGCGTAAGCAGTTAGTGGACCAAATTACTACTGAAGCGGGCGAGTATTTGGCCCATAAGAAACATTCCCATGCGGTAAACGTGGTTTGGGGGACTGACTGGCACGAAGGCGTCTTAGGAATTGTTGCAAGCCGGTTAGTTGAGCAAACCGGAAATCCTACCGTGGTCCTAAACTATGATAGTCGGCGGGGAGAAGCAAAGGGGTCTGGCCGGTCGGTTGCAGCCTATAATCTCTTTACCGCCCTGGATGGTCACCGGGATTTAATGACGAGTTTTGGAGGGCACCACATGGCGTGTGGCTTGGCCTGTACTAAGGAAGCCTTGCAGGACCTGCAAACGGTTCTTGATGAGGAGTACTCCGCACAGGTTACTCGTCCAGAGAAACCCGCATTAACCATCAGTGGTCAGCTTTCGGCCCAGCAGGTGACTTTGAACCTGATTAACGAATTAGCGGTGCTTGCGCCGTTTGGGCCGGAAAATCCTAAACCCGTCTTTGAAATTACCGGAGCAACTCCCCCGACAATTAGCGCAATGGGGAAGAACCAGGAACACCTGCGGGTAACGTTTCAGGAAGCGCGGTTGAATGCCGTCGCCTTTTCGGTTGGGGATACGATTCCGCTTATCAAGCAGGGTCGGGCCACCCTGCGCCTTGTTGGTGAACTGAGTAAAAACGTTTTTCGGGGCCGGACGACGCCGCAGGTAATGATTAAGGACATGATGACGACTGATGTGGAAGAGTCAGTCCCTGGGGGAATCAAGGTGGTTGATAATCGGACTCACCGGTGGGGACCAGGGTTATTTACAACCCCAGGGTTATACGTGTGTTTTGACGAACAGCTGGCCCACCAGTTGTGTACCTACCTGCCTTCGCGAAAAGATATAACGGTTTGTTCTGCAACCACGGCGCTAAAGCCGGCAGAAACCCTTACGGTGGTGGATTGTCCAGCTACCCGCGCCCAGCTTAAACGGATGATGCAGGCGGTCCAACCAGTAGAGGTGCGAATTCTTGCCCATCACAGCGCAGGACGACTAAGTTTGCCAAGTCGGGCACAATTTGGTAAACTCTATAAGTTCGCCCGGCAGCATCACCAAGTTGATGTCCGGCACCGGATTGGGGAGCTGGCAACGTACCTTCATCTCCCGGTAACTGACCTAGTGTTCATGATTCAGGTGTTACAAGATGCTGGATTAGTGACGGTCAATGCGGGGTTGATGGATGCGCAGTCAACGGATCAAACCGTTGATTTAACGGTGCAACCGCGGTATAAAGCCCGGGCGGATGCGGTGTTGCTTGAGCATCAATTACTGGATAGTTCGGTAAGTGCCCTAACGGCATTGGTACAAGAATTGGCTGGAAAGGCTGCCCAGTAAAGGAGTATTACAAATTATGGCATTAGATTTAAGAAAGTACGTCGCAAGTATTCCTGATTATCCGGAAAAGGGAATTATTTTCCGGGATATTTCACCGCTCTTAGCTGACGGACCTGCTTTTCGGGAAGCAACGGATCAGATTGTAAAGTTTGCTAAGGATAAGGGCGTTGAAATGATTGTTGGGCCGGAAGCCCGGGGCTTTATTGTCGGGGGACCGGTCGCCTACGAGTTAGGGGTCGGGTTTGCCCCTGCCCGGAAGAAGGGGAAGCTTCCCCGTGAAACCGTAAAGGCTGAGTATAGCTTGGAGTATGGAACGTCCGCCCTTTACATGCATAAGGACGCGGTTAAGCCGGGCCAACGGGTGCTTGTTACGGATGACTTACTAGCTACTGGTGGAACCATTAGCGCGACGATTGACCTTGTTGAACAACTTGGCGGGGTTGTCGTAGGGTGTGCCTTCTTGATTGAGTTGAAGCAGTTAAAGGGCCGTGAGCGAATTAAGGGGTACGATACGCTGGCACTAATGGATTTTGATGGTGAGTAGTTAGGAATCTTATTAACGATATAAAAAATGGTGGAAACTGAATAATCGGTTTCCACCATTTTCCTTTCTCCTAATAGGATGGTTATTTCCGCGTCCGCCGTTTCAGGTCTTTAAATGAGTCACGGAGTTGATATCCAACCCAGGCGATTGCCAGAAGACTGACAAGCAGTCCCACGTAGAAGAACGGCGGGGTGTACGTCATCTTGATGGTATGTTTTCCTGGTTTAACGTTAAATGCCATGAGGGCTTGCTGAACCTTAAAGGTTTTTACCCGGCGGCCGTCAACCCGGACGTGCCAGCCCTTTGAGTACGGAATGGTTGTTGTCACGATGTGCTTGTCGCGTGGAACAGTAATTGTTCCAATAATCTTCCGGGAGCTGAACCGGGTAACATGGAGAGAATGTTTTTGAACATCCTTGAGCCCCTGAACAACAGCGTGGTTGTTCATTCGGTACAGCACGAAGTTTTGAAGTTGAACGCTAGGTTGGGTGTAGTCAATTGAAACACTCACCCGTTGGTGTTTGTTCTCACTTGCGACGTTCGCAATCACGGTGTGCCGGAAGCTGCCATCCTGGTAAAGTGGTTGACCATTCAGCGAGATCGTTGCGTTGTTGTTTTGGCTTGCCAGTGCCGCACCAAGCGTTAGGTAGTAGATGTCGTTTGAATCCGGAACAAAGGTCAAGGCAATCTTACCGTCATTAGCCTGGTTTTTCTTTGAAAAAATTTGGTTAGTAAGTGTATTACCACCGGTTGAATTTGTATACTGAACACCGTTAAAGTCGGCTACTTTGAAGTAACTCCGTTGTTTTTTGTTCCCTAAAACTGCGTTGAGCCACTCGTTTTGGTATGCAATCGGATTATCGTACATTGCCGGCATGTGCTTGATTTTATCGCCAGCTGCGTACGCAATTCCGGTAGCATACGGGTTTCTAAAGATGGCCGTGTGCGCGGTTGAGTCGACCCGGTCGTAAAGCGTTAGGTTGTTAATCTCGGTTAATTGGTTGAGCGGCGGGGTGGTTTGGTTGGTTGTCGGCGCAATTGCGTACTTCATGTTGAGCAGCCCGTCCGACACCACGGTTCCGTTACTGTAAGAAACGTTGTTATCCCCGTCAAGGTCCCCAATTTTGCCGTAGAAGTCAGGGATTGCCTTTTCAAGGGCGGAACTAAAGTACGAACCGGTATTCATGTTAAACGCAATCCCGTCATTCCGGTCCCGGTTATAAAGTTCACTTACCCGGTAAAACCCGTCATCCAGTTGGTGCAGTTGGCGGCTATCAACGGCTAACTGGGTTGCAGGAACGTCGTAGTCACTCTTTGACAGGTACGTAATACTACCGAGGGAGAGGACAACGTTGGTTCCCATTTCCCCCAGAACCGCACAGAAAAGCAAAACGTTCCGGAGATGGACAAACCGGTCAGCTGGCTGAATAAAGAGCAGTAGAAGAATAACAATTCCGAATGCCAGTGAGAGGTAGAGTTCGGTAGTATTAACGTAGCCAAATTTTTTAATGTTAATGAAGTTGTACGTAATCATCCCCCCGAAGAGGAGCGCGACGATTCCTGCTTGCCACCACGTGATTGTAAGGTGCTCGTTCTTAAACGTGACCGCTGCCAGGAAGACCATCCAGAAGCTAATTACGAATGAGAACCGGCACGGATACCAAACAGGGAACTGAAAGGCGTGCCAGAACAGGACAAGGGGGTCAAACGTCATTGAAACTACAAGAAACACGCTGACTGCCAAAGCAACCAGCCGTTGACGCCAACTAAACCGGGTTGCCAGGAAGTAAATAATGGTCCCAAAGAGGGCCAGGCTACCAACAAAGATGTTCGGTAATCCCCATGACATCTGGTTAAAACTGTAGGCGCCAAGAACCATCTTCGACATAATTTTTGGTAGGAAGAACTGGAACTTGGTAGTCATTGCCTGGGTATAAGCGCCCTTACTGTTAAGCAGGGAGTATGCCGTTGGTAATAGAATAATTGCCCCAATTGCTGCCGCAAGAAGGGAGCGCTTAATAAAGAGCCATCCGTCCTTGAAGAGCTGTTGCCGTGAAATGTGGCGGCTTGCCTCAAACCAGCAGAAGAAGAGCACCAGGAAGATGCAGATCATGTATCCCATGTAGTAGTTGATGACCATCATTAATGCAAGCATTAGGGAGTAGGCATACCTGTTCTTTCCCTCCAACATGTTCATGAGGGTTAGGGCAATCAACGGGAGAAAAATGGCCGCGTCAAGCCAGAGCAAGTTGAGCTGGTTAGCGACGAACCATGCCATTAGTGCGTAACTGGTTGCAAAGGCGGGCACCATTACACCGGTTTGTAGGTTGCGCTTTTTCAATAGGTACCCGAAGGCAAGCCCAGCCAAACCATACTTGAGGACTGTGAGCCACAGGATTCCCGATACAATGCTGTTTCCCGGGAAGAGGATCAGGATGAGGTTAAACGGGCTTAATAGGTAGTACGCAACGTCACCAAACATTCCGCCCCCAATCGCCTTACTAAAGGAATAGAAGAAGCCACTTGGGTGTAACAGAATGTGCTTAAAGTAACGGAAAAAATCAATGTATTGTTCCCCTAAGTCGACCGTTAAAATTGTTTGGGAGCCAAAGGGGGCCATGTGTCGGTAGATGAAGTACCCCAACATGATGGCTGCAGGACACATGAAACTTAGGATCAATTGATAATGGTCCTTTAGAAATTGTTTAGTACGTTTGATTGCAAAAACCTCCAGTTTATTACCGATAATATTCTTTCCTAGTCTACCACGATTAAGGGGGAGAATAAATTCTGTGAGCTGGGAATTGCACTCTTGGATTTTATTTGGGACGTTCTACTCGTTGCCTATAAAATATGGTAGGATGGAGTTTGAACTAACGTCTGAAATCAGGGTGGATGAGGTCCCTGATAAGAGGGAGAAGAGCGGAATGAAGAAATCACTCGGAAAAATTAAGTTTAAGCAACAGAAGAAGGGTACGCGGGACAATAAATCAATTATTCCGTTCCGGCTAAATCTCCTGTTTTTCCTGGTTTTTATGTTGTTTGTAGCGTTAATTATTCAAATGGCGCACCTGCAAATTATGCAAGGAAAACGGTTTGCGGCGGAAGCGGCGAATAATTCGACTAAGGTTGAAACCCGAAATGTCCAACGGGGGATGATTTTTGACTCAACCGGGAAGGTGCTTGTGGGGAACGATTCTTCCCGGGCAATCACCTATACGAAGCCGTTAAACGTAACGGATGCCCAGATGTACCAGGTTGCTAACGAACTCGGGAAATTTCTTTCCGTGGGAACGAACACGCTAAGCTCTGCGCAGAAGGCTGAGTATTATTTAGCTAATCCTAAGAATAACGCCCGCATCGTGAAAAAGATTAGCGGTGCTGATACGATGACCGGCGGGAAACTGACGAAGGCGGAGCAGGATTATGTTCACCGCCATCATCTGGGGCAAAACCTATCGGCAGCGCAGCAGAATGCCGCAGTGATTTTTAATAAGATGAACGGAGCATTGTCACTATCAACCGTATACATTAAGACGAAGGACGTCAGCGACAAGGAAATGGCTCTTGTTGGTGCGCACATGGCACAATTGCCCGGAATCCAGGTTGGAACGAGTTGGAGTCGGAACTATCCAAATGGGGATTCAATCAAGAGTATCGTCGGAACGGTGACGACCCAAAAACAGGGACTTCCGGAAAACCAGGTTAATGAACTGTTGGCCGAAGGGTACGCCCGGAATGATAGCGTCGGTTCCAGTTATCTTGAATCGGAGTATGAGAATGTTCTTAAGGGAACTAAGAAGACGATTAAGGTTGAAACTCAGAACAACAAGGTTAAGAAGGAAGTCAAAGAATACGGCGGGCAGAACGGAAGCGACCTGCAGTTAACGATTAACGCTAAGTTCCAGAATGATTTGCAGGGGATTATCCAAAAACAGACGCAGCAGACTGCTGCAGGTAATCCATACTGTGGCGGTGGATATGCTGTAGTGATGAATCCGAATACAGGAGCAATAATTGGGATTGCCGGCGTTAAACGTGACATTAAAACGGGGAAAATGACTTCGGATGCTCTGGGAACTATTAATCAAGCCTTTCCAATGGGGTCAGTTGTAAAGCCAGCGATGGTAATGGGAGCATTACACGATAGGGTAATTACTCCAGAAAATAATACAATTGAAGAAACTCCAATTGTGTTACAAGGAATTGCACGGATAGGATCATGGTTTGATAATAATGGAAAAACGGTTGAAATGGATTTAACGGCTCCTGAAGCACTCGAAGTTTCAGCCAATGGCTACATGGTGAAATTAATGATGCGTATGGGAGGATTTCAATATTCCCCAGGTAAAAAATTACGTTTGCCTGTCTCAATTTTTCCACAATTACGAAATAATTTTGCTCAATATGGTTTGGGCGTAAAAACAGGAATTGATATTCCAGGGGAAGCAGCTGGGATGAAAGGCCCTAGTGGGGAAAAGGATATTGGCAATGCTCTTTATATGAGCTTTGGACAGTATGATACGTATACAACAATACAATTAGCGCAGTACTGTTCGACTATTGCAAATGGTGGATATCGATTACAACCACATGTAATTGCAGCTATTCGCGAACCCGCAAAGGATGGTAAACTTGGCAATATTCAGTATAAGTTTACTCCACAAATTTTAAACGTGGTCCCTGGGTCAGTGGCAGAATGGAATATCATCAAAACAGGAATGTGGGATGTTGTTCACGGTAATAGTCCTTATATTACTGGAAAACCGTTAAGTTCAATTAAACCTGCTGTTGCTGCTAAGACTGGGCAAGCGCAAACAACAACTGATGGTCATGATACGTATACTTTTGATGCAATATCGTATGCGCCAACCAAAAAGCCGCAGGTTGTCGTTGCAGTTGCTTTCCCTGGGATTGCTTCAGCATCTTACGAAGGAGAAATGGAAACTACACATATGATCTATGACGCATATTGGAAAGATGTTCAGTCAAACGATGGTATGAAATAAAAGTGAGTTATTTGTTATGTTATAAGGTTATGTGGAAAAAGGAATGAGCACGATGGACTTAAAAGCAATGCAGGAGCGGCAGCGCCACATCCGCAATTTTTCGATTGTAGCCCACATTGATCACGGGAAATCAACGCTTGCTGATCGGATTCTTGAGTTAACCGATACGGTTTCCAAGCGCGAAATGCAGGACCAACTGCTGGATTCAATGGATCTTGAGCGGGAACGGGGAATCACGATTAAGTTGAATGCGGTGGAACTGCACTATACGGCGAAGGACGGGGAGACGTATATTTTCCATCTGATTGATACCCCCGGCCACGTGGATTTTTCGTATGAAGTTTCCCGGAGTCTTGCAGCGTGTGAGGGGGCATTGCTGGTCGTTGATGCGGCACAGGGGGTTGAGGCGCAGACACTGGCTAACGTGTACCTGGCCCTGGACGATGACCTGGAAATTTTACCCGTAATCAATAAGATCGATCTTCCATCGGCGGAACCCGAAAAGGTGCGCCAGCAGATTGAGGACGTAATTGGGCTCGATGCCAGTGACGCCGTATTAGCCAGCGCCAAAAAGGGGATTGGAATTGAGAAAATCCTCGAGCAGATTGTTCACCAGGTGCCCGCACCAACGGGTGATTTGCAGGCGCCGTTAAAGGCATTAATCTTTGATTCGGTTTACGATGACTACCGGGGCGTTGTTCTAAGCGTCCGGATTGTTGAGGGAACCGTTCAGGCTGGTGACCGGATTAAACTGATGAATAGCGGGGCAGAGTATGAAGTTACCGAAGTGGGCGTAAACTCCCCGAAGCCGTTAAAACGGGACATGTTAATTGCCGGGGATGTTGGGTACATCACTGCCAGCATTAAGAATATCCAGGACACGCGGGTGGGGGATACCGTTACTAATGCGGATCACCCAACCGAGAAGCCGTTAGCTGGTTACCGGGAAATGAGCCCGATGGTATATTCTGGGCTATACCCCACGGATAACGCTAAGTATAACGATTTACGGGACGCCCTCGGAAAACTGCAGCTGAACGATGCGGCCCTTGAGTTTGAGCCCGAAACTTCCCAGGCGCTGGGTTTTGGGTTCCGGTGTGGATTCCTCGGATTACTCCACATGGACGTGATTCAGGAACGGTTAGAACGGGAATTTAACCTGAGTTTGATTACGACTGCCCCATCGGTAACCTATGACGTTGAACTGACAAACGGACAACATAAGGCCGTGGCCAACCCGGCAGAAATGCCCCCCGCAACGGAAATCAAACAGATTAACGAGCCCTTTGTGAAAGCAACGATTATGGTCCCCAACGACTATGTTGGGGCGGTGATGGAGTTATGCCAGCGAAAACGGGGTCAGTTTGACACGATGGAGTACCTCGACGACTACCGGGTAAATGTTATTTACGACATGCCATTGTCGGAAATTATCTTTGACTTCTTTGATAAGCTTAAGTCGAGTACCCGGGGGTATGCGTCACTTGACTACGAGTTGAACGGGACACAGCCGAGTGAACTCGTGAAAATTGATATTCTGCTCAATGGCGATAAGATTGACGCCCTAAGTTTTATTGCGCACAAGGAGTTTGCGGAAAAGCGTGGCCGGGAAATCGTAATGAAGTTAAAGAAGATTATTCCGCGGCAAAACTTTGAAGTCCCGATTCAAGCAGCGATTGGTGCGAAAATTATCGCCCGGACCAATATCAAAGCATACCGGAAAGACGTTACGGCCCGCATTCATACCGGGGATCCGGACCGGCGGGCGAAGTTGTTAGAGAAGCAGAAGCGGGGGAAAAAGCGGATGAAGGCCATCGGGAAGGTGGACGTTCCGCAGGAGGCCTTTATGGCAGTGTTGAAGACGGACGAAGAGCTTGATAACAAGTAAGGGGCGAGCACTTATGGGAAAACAACCAGCGCAGCGGTATGTGCAACCGAAAAATGTTCGTGAAGCAATGACGGTGATCCAGGATTTGTTTAACCAGTATCGTCACGCGCCCGTCACCCCCGAACTGTTAAACTATCATGACGGTCTTATTCAGCGCCTCCAGTCGGATATTTTCGTTGCAGCTTTACGGGAAAACAACCCTGCGCAGCAGAAACAGTTGGGGACAATGATTCAGGCGATGAAGGCGTGGCGGCAAATCCGGGTAAGTGGCCAGCCGTTTAACGGTAAAATGAAGAATTTTAAGTTAGTCACGAATAACGGCCCGCATTTTAAACAACATGTTCATAAGGTTAAGGGAAATCATAACTACCGTGGTGTGCGGCATTAGTTGAAGCGAAAAACGGAGGAAATATTTATGGTAGAAGAGATTACTGCCCCAGGAAACCGCCGGGTTAAGGATTGGGCAAAATTACAGACTAGTCGGGGACGGAAGAAGCAACACCGGTACTTACTGGAAGGATGGCATCTGGTAAAGGAAGCGTTAGCTGCACAGGTGGCGATCAACGAACTGATTATTGTTGCTGACGAAATTAGCTTACTGGATGATTTATCAGTTCCGGGGGACTGTGAAGTGGTCACAATTACCCGTGAAATTGCCCAAAAGATTAGTTCAACGCCGAGTCCGCAGGGGGTCTTTGCGGTGGCGCCCCTCGTTGACCAGCAATCGGTGACACCCAGCCAAGCTCAGGGCGCATGGCTTTTCCTTGATGGGGTACAGGACCCAGGAAACATCGGGACGATGGTGCGGACGGCGGATGCGGCCGGCTTTAACGGGGTTGTTTTTGGCCCCGGAACGGCGGATTACCACCAGCCAAAAATTATGCGTTCGATGCAGGGCAGCCAGTTTCACCTGCACCTGGTGACAACACCCGATTTAGGGGAGTGGGTCACCACGTTTAGGGATCGCAAAATCCCGGTTTTTGGGAGTGAACTAAACGTAAATGCGCGGGATTACCGCACTGTTGGCCAGCATCAGGATTTTGCATTGGTAATGGGGAACGAAGGAAACGGCATGAGTGCTGATTTGCTTCACCAAACAGCGATGAACCTCTATATCCCGATCGCCGGGCAGGCAGAATCCCTAAACGTTGCGGTTGCAGCCGGAATTTTGATGTTTCAGTTAATTGGCGGTTAAGAATCAATAACACTGCTAGTTTACGCTTGAATTTTTAGCAGGCACGGGCTACGATACGCATTGAAGCGGTTATTTTGCTGACAAAGGAGTAGTTATTCATGAAACAGGGAGAATGGAAGGCTGATCCGGTGTATGTCGGGTATGTCCAGGACTTACTCGAACGCCCGGAGGTTCAACGGTTAGCAAACTTTGTTCAGCACCACGCAACAACGCGGCTGGAACATTGTATTACGGTTTCTTACGAGAGTTATCGGATTGCTCGCCGACTCCACCTTGATGCCCGGGCAACTGCGCGGGCAGGGTTATTGCATGACTTGTTTTACTACGACTGGCGAACGACTAAGTTTAGCCTAGGAACGCATGCGTGGATTCATCCCCGGATTGCCCTGCGGAATGCGGAAAAGATTACGCCGTTGACCGCAAAGGAACGTGACATTATTGTCAAGCATATGTGGGGAGCGACCATCGTTCCGCCGAAGTATCCTGAGGGCTACGTGGTAACGCTTGTTGATAAGTATGCCGCAATTGAGGAATATAGTACCCATGTATTAACGGATACTAAGCACCTGGTTCAGCAGCAGTTACCAATTAAATAACTGAAAGGAAAAATGTAATGCAGACTGATTTTCAATTATGCCCGAAATTTACGAAGATTTTTAGTATTCTTGGTAAGAAGTGGAACGGATTGATTATTGATGTTCTCCTAATAGCGGGACCACAGCGTTTTCGCGATTTAGCGGCTAAAATTAATAAGTGTAGCGATCGTGTTTTGGTTGAACGGTTAAAGGAATTAATCAAGGAAGGGCTTGTTGAAAAGGTGGCCGTTGAGGGCTGCTGCCGGGAGCAGTATCAGTTAACTAAGCGGGGGCAGGATCTCCAAGCGATGATGACGGCTCTCCACGAGTGGGCTGACAAGTGGTATACGGCTGATGACTGCGAGTAACTTGACGCCTCCTGGGCTGGCAGGTTAAAATTTAGACGGAGATTTTAAAGGCAACGATGGAAAAGAGTAGTCGTTTGGCGAGTTCAGAGAGGGACCGGTGCTGGAAGGGTCCCCTCAATAAGCGATGAAGTTCACTTCTGGAGCTACTGTTGGGAGTTAATTAACGAAAAACAGTTCGGGACGCCCGTTATCCGTAAAGAGTGTTGGTGACTAGCTGTCGCCAAAACTAGGGTGGTACCGCGAAGCCTCGTCCCTATTTGGACGGGGCTTTTTTATTTGCCTTTATCTGGAAAGGAGTAGACTGATGGATTTAACAACACAACTAAAGCAACTGCGGGATGAAGGACTTGGCGCAGTGCAAGAAGCAACTGAACTTAAACAGTTAAATGAAATCCGGGTTCATTTTCTTGGTAAAAAGGGCCCGATTACGGCGGTTTTGCGGGGAATGAAGGAAATTGATCCGGCAGAACGGCCGCAAGTGGGAAAGTTTGCTAACGAGGTGCGCGATGCACTCCAGCAGGCAATTGCAACGAAACAGGATGAACTGGAAACGGCGCAGATGGCGGCCAAGCTTGAAAAGGAAACCCTGGACGTAACCCTGCCCGGAACACCAGTTAAGTCCGGAACGCCTCATGTTTTGCAACAGATTATTGACGAAATCGAGGAACTTTTTTTGGGGATGGGTTACCAGGTAGTCAATGGTCCTGAAGTTGAAGAGGAACATTATAACTTTGAAATGATGAACCTGCCGAAGGATCACCCGGCGCGGGACATGCAGGATACGTTCTACATCACAAAGGATATTTTGATGCGGACCCAAACGTCTCCGGTTCAAGCGCGGACCCTGGAAAAGCACGACTTTAGCCAGGGACCGCTTAAGATGATTTCCCCCGGGAAGGTTTACCGGCGGGACACAGATGATGCGACCCATTCGCACCAGTTCCACCAAATTGAGGGGCTTGTGGTTGACCGGCACATTACTATGGCTGACCTAAAGGGAACCCTCCAACTGTTGGCCCGGAAGATGTTTGGGGCTGACCGGAACATTCGGATGCGGCCAAGTTACTTCCCGTTTACCGAGCCGTCAGCAGAGGTTGATGTCTCGTGTTTTAAGTGTAACGGGAAGGGGTGTGCCGTTTGCAAGCAAACCGGCTGGATTGAAGTGTTGGGGGCTGGAATGGTTCACCCGAACGTCCTGTCAATGGCAGGCGTTGATCCGGAAGAATACGGGGGCTTTGCCTTTGGCTTGGGGCCGGACCGGTTTGCAATGTTGAAGTACGGGGTCGATGATATCCGAAACTTCTATCTGAATGATGAGCGTTTCTTGAAGCAGTTTGCACGGAAGGGATAAACAAATGAAAGTTTCAACGAAGTGGTTAAACGAATACGTGAACGTTGCCGACCTTAAGCCGGAAGAGTTGGCGGAAAAGATTGAGCGGACAGCTGTTGAAGTTGACGGAACTAGTCGACGGGAAACAGGTTTAAAGAAGATTGTGGTGGGGCACACCCTCAAGGTTGAGCAACACCCGAATGCAGACCACCTGCATGTTTGTCAGGTTGACGTTGGCGAAGATGAACCGTACCAGATTGTTTGCGGTGCGCCGAACATTGCCGCGGATCAAAAGGTCATTGTCGCGCTCCCAAATTCGCGGATTGCGGGTAACGAAAAGATTAAGAAGGGGAAAATGCGGGGTATCGTTTCAATGGGGATGATTTGTGCCCTGCAAGAAATTGGCTTCCCGGAAGCTGTTGTCCCGCAGGAATACGTGAATGGGATTTATGTGTTACCGGACGATGCTGTCCCAGGAGACCCCGTTTTTAAGTACCTGGGAATGGACGAAGATATCATTGACGTTGACATTACGCCAAACCGGGCGGATATGCTGAGCATGCGGGGCGTTGCTCGGGAAGTGGGCGCGATGTACGATCGGCCGGTTAACTTGCCGGAGGTTAGCGTTAAGGAAGATGACGGTGTTAAGGTCGATTCGTTACTGAGTGTTGCTGCTGACGAGCAGGTGGCCCCAACGTATCTGACCCGCGTTATTCGGAACGTCCACGTGGCCCCGAGTCCGCTGTGGTTGCAGATTCGGTTGTGGAATGCGGGAATTCGGCCAGTGAATAACGTTGTCGATGCAACTAACTATGCCCTGTTGGAGTATGGGCAACCGCTCCATGCCTTTGATTACAATGAAATTGCTGGGAAGCAGTTGACGGTGCGCCAGGCGCAGGAGGGTGAAAGTCTTACAACGCTTGACGGAACGGAACGAAAACTGAAGACCGGCGACGTGGTTGTTGCGGACGCTAACGAAGTGGTTGCGTTAGCAGGTATCATGGGTGGTGCCCGGACGGCAGTTACGAATGATACCGCAGACGTTGTTCTTGAAGCGGCGGTCTTTAACCCAACGGCAATTCGGAAAACATCCCGGCGGGAGAACCTCCATACTGAAGCAGCAATGCGGTTTGAACGGGGAATTAACCAGGATGCAGTGGTTGCGGCTCTTGATGCGGCAGCACAGTTAATTATGACGAACGCTAACGGGCAGGTTGCTCAGGGAATTTTGGAGGCTACCCGGCACACCGCCACCGATGTGACCGTGACGGTGTCACTGCAGCGTATTAATGATGTGCTGGGAACCAAACTAACAGCAACTGAAGTAACTGCAATATTCAAACGGCTAGGGTTTACCGTCACGGAAAAGGCGGGCACGTTTACCGTAAGCATCCCGCCGTTCCGGTGGGATATTAGTCTTCCGGCCGACCTAATCGAAGAGGTTGCCCGGATTTATGGTTACGATAACCTACCTGCAACGCTTCCGGCGGGGGCGACAACTCCGGGAGCTCGTACTCCTAAGCAACGGTTTATTCGTTCAATTCGACAGGCGTTGCAGGAGGCCGGCTTGGACCAGGCAATTTCGTATGGGCTGACAACCGCAACGAAGGCACAACGGTTTATGTTTGCGCCGGCTACGGCCACTGAATTAGCCTTCCCGATGAGTTCTGACCGGACGACAGCGCGGATGAACCTGCTGAGCGGGTTGTTAGACGATGCAGCGTACAACGTCCACCGGAAGGTTCAGGATGTAGCCTTATACGAACAGGGGCGGGTGTTCCTTGGTGATGGCGAACATGTTCGTCCGCAGGAAGTGGAACACGTTGCTGGAGTATTAACGGGCTTATTCCGTCAGCCAGGATGGAACCAACCGAAACAACCAGTTGATTTTTACGTTGCAAAGGGGATTGTTGAACACCTTCTTCGTCAACTAGGAATTAGTGGAGAACGGTATGTTTCGGTTAGTTCCCATGCTGAAATGCATCCGGGCCGGACTGCAGACGTATACGTTGGTGAGACGTTCGTTGGCTTTGTGGGTGAGGTTCATCCAGACATCGCTAAGGAAAACCACCTTAAACGCACGTACGTCTTTGAACTTGATGTAGACGCACTTTTCCACCTTCCAAAGGATGAGCAGCAGTATACCGCCGTTTCAAAGTTTCCAGAAGTGACACGGGACATTGCGTTAGCCGTTCGGACAGACGTAACAAATGAGCATCTTACGCAGTGCATCGTTAAAAACGGCGGTGCGCACCTTACAGACGTGCGGCTCTTTGATGTTTACCAGGGTGATAAGATGGCGCCAGGCATGAAGTCGCTAGCATACACACTGGTTTACCGGGACCCAACGAAGACGCTGGTTGACGAGGATGTTAACCGGTCGTTTAATAAGATTGTTCGGAAACTGCAGGATGAATTTGACGTTGAGGTGCGGTAGGACTAAGTTAAAGAATGAATGAACTAAAGGTCGTAGCGGTGGCTATGACCTTTTTGGTGTATGAACTACGGGAGGAATGGTTATGAAAGGACGGAAGTGGCCGTGGGTTCTCCTGGGAATCATGTCAACAACGTGTTGGGGAATTTCTGGGATTTTTGCGAAGATGTTGTTTGCGATTAGTCCGCGGGTTTCACCGATGATTGTGACCCAGGTGCGCATGATTATCGGGGGAATCGCCATTTTGCTAGTTGGTTGGTTAGCGGGCAAATACCCGTTAAAAATATGGCACCGGTGGCACGACGCGGGAACAATTATTAGTTACGGAATCTTAGGGCTGATTCCCGTTCAGCTATTTTACTTTATGGCGGTAAAGGCCGGGAACGCGTCGATTGCGACGATTCTGCAGTTTATTGGTCCGTTTTTCATTATGTTATACATGGCGGTTCGCCACCACGAAATTCCGTCGCGATTAGAGGTGATTAGCGCGGTTGCTGCCTTTATTGGGGTAGTGGTCGTGGCAACCAACGGACGGTTCACGCAGTTAGCATTTACGCCGTTAGTTTTAATTTACGGGCTTATTTCAGCCGTAGGGGTTGCAACGAATACGTTGATTCCGAGGTCGTTGTTAAAGAACTTTTCATCCATGGAAATTACGGGGTGGGGGCTGGTGATTGCAGGGATTGGCCTCGAAGTTGTCTCGCCAACCCGAATCACGTTTACGTTAACTCCACAGGTATTGATAATGTTTTTAATGATTATCATTATTGGAACCGTGATTCCGTTTATTACCTTTACAACCGTGTTAAAATACATTTCCCCGACAGTTGCCAGCATGTTGGATGCCTTCGAGCCCCTTACTGCAACAGTGGGTTCGGTGCTTGTTTTGGGCTTGCATTTAAGCTTAGCAACAATCATCGGCTCGCTTGTGATCATCATTGCCGTAATTGGGCTAAATTATCAGCCAAACGAAGAGTGATCTTACAGTCATTAGGGTAAAGAACGCCCCCACGCATCGTACGTGGGGGCGTTAATTGACCCTAATGATTGGAATCATTTTGGGGCGAATTATCTCCTTGATTGTTGTTATTAACCTGTGAAACAGCAGAACTATTCCCATCTGAATTCGAATGGCTCATGTCGAAGTTAAAACTCATGCTGAACGAGTGGCCGTTGTCGTGGCCGCTATGTGAGAACGCCCCGGATGAATTACCCGCAAAAATATCAGGATCAGGATAATCAATCCAGTAGAGTTGTTTAACGCCATTCAGCGTTTTGACCCCCACGCTTGATGGCCGAACCCAGTCGGTGTTAGGGGCTAACTCAGCAAGGTATTCCATTTCATTTTTAAAAATGGAATGTGATATTTCAGCTTCCGGAATTGACATGTAGTTTCCAGTACGCATTGGATGATCATAGCCAACCCACACGGAAACCGAGTAATTCTTTGTATAGCCTGTTATCCATCCGTCCATACATGATTGGGCAGGGACCTTGTTGGCAACGCTGTCCGGATAGTTGGTTTCCCCGTCCTTTCCTGCAACATACAATCCTGGAATGTAGGCATCTTTTGCTGTCCCTTTTCCCTTAAATACGCCTTTTAATACATCGGTAATCATATAAGCGGTTCCTGGTTTCATTGCTCGTTGCCCAGTAGCGCTAAATGTTCTTGTGTCACCGTTAGCGCATTTTATCTTACTAATAAACTGTGGCTTGTAGTAGGTGCCACCGTTTGCAAAGGCGGAGTAAGCTGCTGCATTTTGCAAAGTAGACGATGGAATCCCAATCCCATAACTGTATTTATTAATCTTAGAGCTATTGAATCCTAGATTACCTAAAAAATCTTGGGCTTTGCTTGGTCCGACAGCTGATAAGGTTCGAATAGCGGGGATATTCCGTGATTGTACGAGAGCACTTCGGAGCGTCATCTTCCCCGGGTACTTGTGGTCCAAGTCATATAATGACGTATTTGTTCCCGGATATTTATATGGAGTATCTTCCAATGGATGGTAAGTTGCCCAGTGAAGGTACTGAATGGCTGGCCCGTAATCCATCAGGGGTTTAGCACACGAACCATTGGCCCGGTTAGTTTGAACCGCACGGTTTAAGCCAAATGGTGTATTATCCTTTCGCCCTCCAATCATAGCAACGACTTTTCCGTTTCGGGGATTAATAATGGTAGAAGCCATTTGTAACCTGTTATTAGGAAAAGCAACGTATTCATTAGTGTTGGCGATGGCGTAGAGCCGTTTTTGAACATTCCAGTTCAAGTTCGTATAAATTTTAAGATTACCTTTATCCGGATCATAACCTTGCTTTTTAGCTTCTTGCAGAACCTGTTGGATGTAGGCGTCCGCTACCAGCTCTCGCTTAGAGTTTTCGTCGTTTTGGGCTGCATGATTCGTAACAAGCCCGGCGGTAATACTCTGTTGCTTTGCCGCGGCTGCTTGAGCAGAAGAAATCTTCTTATTTTGAACCATTGCGTCCAAAACAAGGTTCCGCCGTTGGGTTGCAAGCTTAGGGTTAATCAACGGGTCATAAGAGGACGGGGCATTAGGAATTCCCGCGATTGTTGCGGTCTGAGCTAGGTTCAGGTCCTTAAGGGACTTTCCGTAGTAGTAATGCGCTGCCGTCTGCATCCCGTAACAGTTAGACCCCATGTAAACCTTGTTCACATAGAACGTCATAATTTGGTCCTTACTGTAACGTTTATCAAGCTGAACAGCCATCCATGCTTCCTGTGCTTTCCGTTTGAGTGTCCGATCAGCGTTACTGGTTGAGAAGTACGAGAGCTTGATTAACTGCTGGTCAAGCGTACTTCCCCCCTGAATGGCATTCGGGTGAAAGATGTTAGAAAATGCTGCGGAAACAATCCGGAGAGGATCTACTCCCTTTTGTTTGTAAAAACCGCGGTCCTCAATCGACACAATCGCGTCCTTCAGCTGTTGGGGAATTTGGTTCTGCTTAGCTACCTGCCGGTTTTCGCTCCCTAACGTGTAAATTTTCTTTCCGTTACTTGCGTAAATTGTCGTCATTTCTGGACTTGCCAGTCGAGAAGTTGATAATTTCGGGGCAGTGCTAGCATACGTAACAAAAAGGAGACCGCCAGCAACAATTAGGAAAGCCAGAATACCAAGCGTCCAGCCTAAAAAGCGGTGAAACTTCCGGTGGGGATGATTTCGCCGTTCCGCTTGCTCACGGGCCTGACGCCGGGCCGTCCTCGAATAATGTGAATCTTGTTCAGTCATGTTAGGTACCATACTCCTTCGTTTATTTTCTGTGTTACCTGATTAGTTGATTAACAGCGTCGAGATACGGGATGCGGGGATTTAAACCGTATTGCAGGCTAATTCCCTCGGCGGCAATTACCTCACGGGGAATCGACTTGCGGCCCGTTGCACTTGTCTGCTGGTCCCAATAGCGAAACAGCGTTGCTGCAGGCATTAAGTAGAGTTCATCTAAAACGGTAAAGCGAACAATTGTAAAACAAATGCCGTTTTGCGCCACGCAGGCCTTCAGGTGATCAACCTGGTGTGCGTGAAAATTACTTAACGGGAAGGCAGTTTTGTTCCGGGTTTCCTTTGCCTCAAAGTCGAGGTAGTGTCCCTGATAAACACCGTTATAGTCGGTTGTCGAGGGCTGCTTGAAGTAGGCTTCCCGGATAACGGCTGCGCTTCGTTTGGGATAATCAACATTCACAATCTGAATTGGAATGGGTTTTTTATGAATAACAGCAATCCCGTTAACACGGTAATACTTATTAGTTTCGTTAATTTCCTGTTCAAGTGACATTCCCCGGTTACCATACTGAACCGAAGTGCGCTTAGAACGTGATAATGGGGTTGATTGCTGGAATGGCCGCCCGTCAGGGTACTTTAACGCCATGATACATCACCTTCTTATCCCGTTCATTATAGCAAGGACGCCAGGGGGAATCAAAAGGAAGTGGTCTTCGCTGGGGGAATGCGGTAGGATAAAGGTACGATTATGTCGAGGGAGGGACATCATGCGGCTGTGGGTAACGGGTTACCGGAGCTATGAGTTTCCAATTTTTAATAACGATGATCCTCGGGTAGCGGTGATCCGTTTCGCGCTAAAACGAGCATTTATTAACGCCTTTGATGATGGCTTGGAATGGGTGATTACCGGGGGACAGCTTGGGGTTGAACAGTGGGCAGCAATGACGGCGGTTGCTTTACGGGACGAATATCCTGAACTGCACGTTTCAATGATGTTTCCGTACGCGGAGTTTTCCCACCGGTGGAAAGAGGATAAACAGGTCCAGTTGGCGACCCTGCAACAGCAAGTTGACTTTCACGCAAACGTCAGCGATCAACCTTACCAGTCGCCAGCCCAATTACGGGATTACCAGCGTTTTATGTTATCCCATACGGACGCTGCTTTGTTGGTGTATGACCAGGAATATCCGGGGAAACCCAAATACGATTACGCGGCGATTGAACGGTGGCAACAGCAGCATGATTATCCGTGTACGTTGATTGACATGGATCAATTGCAGAGTGCCGCGACCGAGTATGCAGCGGCGAAGAATGATTTGCAATCATGGTAATTCATAGCTATAATGTAACTATTAACTGAGTTTATACTGGAGTGTTAGACGAATGAACGATATTAAGCTTACGCCGAAGGAAATTGTTGATAAGCACTTCAAGCCTAAAATGCGGGGATACGACCCTGAAGACGTTGATGAGTTTTTGGATCAGGTGATTCAGGACTACGAGAAGTTTAACAAGGTTACCCGGCAACTTGAAGAGGAGAACGACCGCTTAAAGAAGAAGGTTGATGACCTTACGAAGCAGGTTGCGGTTGGTCAGTCAGGACAAACTGTTCGGCCATCAGCTGGGGCTACTAACATGGACATTCTCAAGCGTCTTTCAAACCTTGAGCGGCGTGTGTTTGGCTCCCAAATGAATGATTCTCAGGGGAACCACTTCTAAATTTAATTAGTGTTAACTCTGATGTAGGTTTCTGGTAATCGCGGTCTACCTTGAGTAGGCTGAGGAAAGTCCAAGCTTGCACGGGCTGCGATGCCCGTAGTGATCGTACTCGCTGAAAAAATAAGGCGGGGCACCTTAACGGTGACGGCAAACGAAAGGGCTACGGCCTTTGGCTATGCCTGAGTAGTTTTGAAAGTGCCACAGAGACGAGGACCGTTGGAAACAGCGGTTGTGGAACGCGGTAAACCCTGCGAGCAGGTAACCCAAATTTTGGTAGGGGCGCTTCATGACGGAAATGAACTAATCATGGGGGCGAACTGATTAACAGTTCGGAGATAGATGATTACCACCGATTTCAGTTTCCTGAGACTGGATGACGTACGGAACGTGGCTTATAGAGGCCTACATCTTCAGGAGGGCTGTGACTGTTGTCACGGCCCTTTTATTATGGTCAATAAAAATGGAGGAATTACGGGTGGAACGGTATCAGTTAATTGCAACGTGTGCGGCGGGAATTGAAGCGCTGACTGGAAATGAACTTCGCCACCTTGGCTATGATGATGTCCGGGTGGAAAACGGTCGGGTTCGTTTTAGTGGCACCATCCAAGATATAATACGGGCAAACCTATGGCTGCGAACAGCGGACCGGGTTCGAATCGTTGTCGCTGAGTTCTCCGCCCGATCTTTTAGTGAATTATTCGATCACGTTAACGCGATTGAATGGGAACGCTACCTGCCCGTTGACGCTGCGTTTCCCGTTACGGGGAAGTCACAGAAGTCGGCGTTGCATAACGTTCCAAGTGTTCAGGCAATTACAAAAAAGGCGATTGTTAACCGCCTACAAACTGTTTTTCACCGGCGGACGCGCCTCCCGGAAACAGGAGCGCAGTATCCTATTCAGGTTGCGCTTAATAAGGACCGGGTACTCCTAACCCTTGATACCACTGGCTCAAGCCTTTTTAAGCGGGGTTACCGGGTTAATAAGGGGGATGCGCCGTTAAAGGAAAACATGGCTGCAGCGTTAGTTTTGCTAGCGCACTGGTATCCGGAAATGCCGTTTATCGATCCGGTATGTGGTTCGGGAACAATTCCGATTGAGGCAGCAATGGTTGGGCATAACATTGCGCCGGGCTTTAACCGTGATTTTGTATGCGAACAGTGGGAATGGTTGCCACAGCAGGTCAGTGATGATGAGCGGGCGGCTGCGGACGCCGCTGCAGACTATGACCGGGAGTTGGATATTACGGGGTACGATATTGACGGGCGGATGGTCGCGATTGCCCGGCAAAATGCTCAGGAGGCGGGGTTATTCCACAGCATTACGTTTAAACAAATGGCCGCAAAGGATTTTAAAACCGATAAAAGGAATGGGGTCATTGTTGCGAACCCGCCGTACGGTGAACGGTTAGGGGACCGTCAGGCGGCCAGAAAACTGTACGCGCAAATGGGGGAAGTTTATCGTCCACTAACAAGTTGGAGCAAGTATATTTTGACCGGTGATATGGAATTTGAGCGGTTCTACGGACAACCCGCTACAAAGCGTCGGAAGTTGTATAACGGACGGCTACGGACAGACCTTTTCCAGTACTGGGGAAAAAAGGTGAAATAAACAACGGAATGACGAAATAACGGCTAATAGACCAACTATGGTTTATTAGCCGTTGTTTGATTTATGTTCATTTGCCCACCAATGCTTGACAGTGATGATCGTCATTCCGATGATGTATATGATCGTAAACGTGATGCAACACCCACCCGATGAGTACATTAAGAAGAGGAGGGGAATTGCGCCGTAGAGGAAAAACCGCTTAAAGGATGGATCAATCCGGCCAGCAGCCACGGGAACGACCTTGGCAGGATCAGCAACGACCTCTTGGGGACAGTATTGATGGCAGGCCGGACACGTTTCAGTAAAACTAATAACGTTAGGGTCGTCCGTAATAATGCGGTTAATTCGGTACCGGTGCGTGGTAATGAAGTCAATATTGTATTCGACGCCACATGCACTACACCGGAGACGAACCCGCCCGTGAGGAATTACGGCCACCTTCCCCCGGTAGATCTTAGTGAGAAGGAGCGTTGTTTGAATGATAAAGTTGATTGTAATGAGAATAATGACGAGGCTATTGATGATTAACAGCCGTTCCGGCATTCCCGGTACCATTTAAAACGCTCCTTTCTTCGTCAGCGATAAAACCAGTATACCATAAAATTGATATTTCTAAAGAATAAGTAAAGAAAGCAGGCGAATTAAAATAATTTGCTTATAAAAGGTATTCGTCAAACTAAAGAAAACGGGTGGAGCGGAAGCAGCCAACTGAACGAATCATTGAGGATTGTTCTGGTAGTTAGTTGGCGAACTTCTTCTCCACCCGTCTTTTTAGTTTGGGATGCAGAAATAGTAAGGAGACTGCAACTGATGTTCCAACCTCCTTATTAATTATTGTAGTGCCTTATCAATAAATTGTTGCATTACCCGTTGTTTCGCTTGCTGCTCTGCGCGCTGCATTACCCGGGTCCGTTGCTGGGCGCTCATTGTTGGGTCCTTTTGCATGGCCTGCGCAACCTGTTGCTTAACAAGTGGTGGCACTTGTTGTTTCATTGCCTGCGCAATGGCAGGTTTATCATGCTTTAACCGTTGCTGTGCGCGCTTAAGCTGTGAAGCACTCACGACCTTCCAATTAGCCGGAACGGTAAAGCGGTAGTGCCGCTGCTTAACCTGGTTTTCCAAACCAAGGCCATAGTACAGAACGTGCCAAAATACGTTTTTAGTGCGGTATTCGGTTTTGGTGACTGTTACCGTTGCTGTTTTAGCATGGGCAGAACGAACAACCTGGGTTGACGCAGAGACGTCCGCATTAGTGTGGTGAATCTTGGTTGTGGCAGTTGGTTTGTACAGGTAAATTTTTTCATTCCCCGTTCCTAACTGCTTGTACATTAGCAGGTTAACGGGCAGCTTCTTCGGGTTGATTGTTGGTTGCAATTTTGTTGTGGTAGAAACCGCAACCGTCTTCATCCCAAGATGACTGACATCATTAAGCATCAGTGTGAGGGAACAGGCAATTGCCATGATAAACAGTCCGCTGCAAACGATCGTTTTTAGCAGGCGGCCGCGGTGCCACAGGATTGACAGCACTAAGAACAGTAACAGTGCAATCACAAGAATAATTAAAATCATGCCACTTCACCATCCTTTGAATCGAGGGGAAGGTCAGCTTTCCGCTTAACATCCTTGAAGTAAAACGCAATGATGATTCCAAGCACCCCGAAGAGGAATGCCAGGAAGAACGTCATGTGGTATCCCCCAAGGGCGGCGCTAATCATCTGGTGCTTGTATTCCAACGGAGCCGTGTGAAGCAGGTGATGGGCCGGCTCCATATGGTCCTGAACGTTGGTCAGTGCCGTTGTGAAAATCGCCGTTCCGATTGCGCCGGAAACCTGCCGCAGGGTGTTGTTAACGGCCGTTCCATCGTTAATCTTTGCAAGGGGAAGGGCGTTCATTCCGGCCGTGTTAACCGGCATCATGACAAATGAAACCCCAACAACCCGGACGGCATAGAGCACAATAATTTCAATCATTGGCGTCGTTGTTGAAATCGTAATGAAGTTAAACGTCCCTAACGTAAGGATTGCTAACCCGGTCATTGCGAGTTTCTTGGCCCCCATTCTGTCATACAAGAAACCAGAAATTGGGTTAATTAACCCCATCATCAGTGCCCCAGGAAGTAACATTAACCCGGAGTGGAACGGGGTTTGTCCCCGGACAATTTGAATGTACATTGGGAGAATTAGTTCAACCCCAACCAGGGCAATCCGGGCGATTGATCCAAGGATGGAAGCAATCGTAAAGTGCCAGTTTTTAAGAAGCCGAATGTCCAAGAAGGCCTCGTCACCAAGCTTAATTTGCCGCCAGCAAAAGAGGGCGATGAAGATGGCGCCGATAATTAAGCCTAACAGGACTTGGAGTGAGCCCCAACCGTCCGTTCCGGCTTCGGACGTTCCGTACAAGAACGAACCAAATCCAATTACGGAAAGTACGGCAGAAAGGACATCAATCTTAGGGTGGGACAACTCAAGAACAGTCCGCATAAAGAAGAATGCCATGATGATATCAATAATTGAAATTGGAATTAAGATTCCAAAGATCATCCGCCAATTAAAGGTATCGATAATCCATCCCGAAAGAGTCGGGCCAATCGCTGGCGCCATCCCAACGGCAAGACCGACAATTCCCATGATTGTCCCCCGTTTGTCAACCGGGAAAATCGTGAGGGCAATTGACTGCATGAGGGATGTCATTACCCCGGCACCAACGGCGGAAACAAGCCGGCCCGTTAGCAATAATCCGAAACTGTTTGCGCAGTACGAAATCGTAATCCCCACCGTAAAGAGGATCATCGCAACAATGTAGAGAAGCTTTGAACTAAACCGGTTCATTAACCAGGCGGTGATTGGGATCATTACCCCGGTTACCAGCATAAACCCGGTGGAAAGCCACTGAACAGTTGAAGCACCAATTCCGAATTTACTCATAAACGTCGGGTACGCCGTTCCCAGCATTGTTCCGGCGAGGAACCCAACGAACCCTCCGATAATTAGGGTTACAAAAAGAAGGAACCGACTGTATGGCTTACCATGAACGTCGGTTGCAGGTTTCATCTTTGCCATGTAATTCACCTCGAATTAATCATTTTAAACTAATCTCCATTTTAGCACTTAGCTAACGGAAGTGCTAAAGCGACGAATGGTTTTTACAGAGACTTAATTAACATGACATTATGTCATGTGACAATTTGTCATTCTACACTGGACGATTTCAATTGTCAATGAAAGAATCATCTTTCCAGGGTCGGCGGTTGAATTGTAAAATAGGGTATAATTAAGAAAAAGAGTTTGGTGGTGGCGTCAGGTGAGTCAGGAAAAAAGAATTGCATTAATCAAACAGCTGTTAGAAGAACGACAGGAATTATCAACGCGGGATATTATGCACGAGTTTGGGGTATCACAGGATACCGCCCGGCGTGATATTGTCCTGCTAACTAAGCGGGGAGAAGTCCGGCGGACACACGGCGGAATTTTGCCGTTGGACTTTGGCCGGAGTGTTCCTAACTTTCAAAGCCGGTTGTCCCGTTTTACTAAACAGAAAACACAGATTGCAGCGGCAGCGGCGGAATACTTTGAACCGCACCACGTTTACTTTATTGATTCATCAACGATTTTGCTTAAAACCTGTCAGAACCTTAACATGCCGGTGACGATTATGACCCATTCGCTGGATAACTGCGTTGCGTTAGCGGAGCGGAGCAAGGTGACAGTGAAGGTTCTAAGCGGAACGTTAAACCATGATAACCGGTTTTTCTATTCCCACGACGCCATCGAAGAACTCAATAATATTGCCTTTGATACCGCGTTTATCGCGGCCTCGGGGATTGACCAGCACGGATTATATCTACTAGATGAAGAGGATGCGCAGATTGTTGGGATGGCTGTTCGCCGGGCCCGTAAAGTGATTTTGGTGGCGGAGCACCAGAAGTTTACGAACCAGTCGTATTTCCGGATTTGTTCCCCAGCAAAGGTTTCCCTCTTTATTACGGACCGGCGCTTGACAGCAGAACAGCGGGCGATTTTCCCGCGAGAGACTGAAATTCGGGTTGTTGGCGACGAACAGGGAGGCGAATAGGATGGAGCAACAGGATAAACCGATTGGGATCTTCGATTCGGGGGTCGGTGGAATTTCGGTGTTACGTGCGGCCGTACGGGAACTTCCGCATGAAGATTTTTGTTATTTTGGGGATTCCGCAAACGCCCCGTATGGTCCCCGATCAACGGCGGAGGTGCAACGGCTGAGCGAAGCGGTTGTCACTCATCTGTTGACTAAGGGCGTTAAGGCCATTGTCATTGCATGTAATACGGCAACGAGTGCAGCAGCGACGCTTTTGCGGCAAAAGTATCCCACACTGCCGATTATTGGAATTGAGCCAGCGGTCAAACCCGCGGTGGAGCGTCATCCCGGACAACAGGTTGTTGTAATGGCGACGCCGCTGACATTGCGGGAAGAAAAGTTTACCCGGTTAGCAAAACGCTACCGCCAACAAGCGGATATTGTCCCGTTAGCTGCTCCTGATTTAGTTGAGTTTGTTGAGGCGGGGGCAACTGATACGCCCGCGGTACACGCGTACCTTCATAAGTTACTAGCACCATACGCAACAACAGCTGCAGCCGTTGTTTTGGGGTGCACCCATTTTCCGTTTGTTCGGGCAGCAATTGCACAGGAGGTGCGGCCGGGGGCCCCAATTATTGATGGTGGTGCCGGAACAGCTAGGGAATTGCGGCGACAGTTAGAGGCTAAGCAGTTGCTTAATTCTCAGCAGGAAGCAGGTCGGGTTGTTTTTGAAAATAGTACAGCAACCTCAGCGATGATTCAGTTAAGCGAGCGGTTATTTAATGAAAAGAACGATTAAAGAAATTAGGGAATGGCTGCAGACTGAGCCAACTGAAGCGGAGGTGGCGGCTCTTCGAACGGATTCCCGGAAAGGCGTCCAGCGGTTAATTGCCCAGTATGAGCGGCTTCAAGAAAAAAAGCACCGGGCTCAGGAGGCCTTTGCCCACCGGTTAGTGATTGAACGGCGCCTGTGGCAGGCGGGGAACAAGTACGTTGCGGGAATTGATGAAGTTGGCCGGGGTCCTTTAGCTGGTCCGGTTATTGCGGCGGCGGTTATTTTACCGCATGACTTTAATTTAGTTGCGGTGAACGATTCTAAGCAACTGAGTGCGCCACTTCGTGAACACTTATATGGGCAAATTTTAAGTCAGGCCATCGCCGTTGCGGTTGGAACGGCTTCAAACGAACTGATTGATCGGATTAATATTTATGAGGCAACTCGGGTTGCGATGAAGGAAGCAGTGGATCACCTTACAGTTACGCCAACCCATCTCATTGTTGATGCCATGCAGGTTCCGGTTGATCTCCCGCAGGAGCGGTTAATTAAGGGCGATGCCAAGTCGGCTTCAGTTGCGGCTGCTAGTATTGTTGCTAAGGTTGTTCGGGACAGGCTAATGCAGTTCTATGATGAACTTTATCCTGGTTACGGCTTTGGACAGAACGCCGGTTACGGAACAAAAGAGCACTTGGCAGGGCTTGATTGTCAGGGAGTAACGCCCATCCACCGGCGGACCTTTTCCCCGGTTGCGAAGCGGCTTAATAAATGAAAGAATCACACTTTCTTTGCGTATCTATTCAGTAGGAAGAACGGAAAGGAAGTGTTTTTTTTAGTGCGTGAGTTGTTAATTATGTTTCATTTGAGTAGTTTGCGAACGCTAGCACGGGAATGGCGGTTGATTACAATTATTCGCCGCACCCGGCAGGTTCCGTCTTTATCGATGATTCCCGCACTCCTTGGTTTCTCCGCCGGCCAGACTGCCCGGTGGCAAGGCGAATTACAGGAAGGTCTCCTGGTAAAACGGTGGCAAAGGTGCCGGCAAACAGGACGGATAGTCACAATTATTGATGATGAGTATCCCGACCTTTTACGGGAGAGTTACCGACCGCCAGTAGTGTTATTTTACCGGGGGTCCTTGACACGCTTATGCCGCCCGTTATTAGCAGTGGTTGGTGCCAGGCGGTGTACTGATTATACCCGTGAGGTGTTAGAACATTTGTTGCCGCCGTTAATTCAACGCCGAGTGGGAATCGTGAGCGGGTTGGCCAGGGGAGCAGATCAGGTTGCTCATGCAGTCACCTGTCGTTTTCAGGGAATGCCGGTTGGAGTTATTGGAACAGGATTAGACCAGGCCTACCCCCGAGAAAACGCCGTGCTTCAGGCCAAGGTTGCTCGTCGTGGCGTATTACTGAGTGAATATCCTCCGGGAAGCGGCCCGCGCCGGTATCATTTTCCCGAGCGAAACCGAATAATTGCAGCGTTAACCCAGGCGACCCTCGTAACGGAAGCGCGGTTACGGAGTGGAAGCCTCATTACTGCCAACCTCGCACTTCAGGCCAACCGCAATGTGTGGGCGGTTCCCGGACCGATTACCGCCCCAACATCAATGGGGACAAACGAGTTAATTCGGGCGGGAGCGACCCCGGCGTTAAATTCTGCAAACATAATGGAAGAATTTGGTTTAACTTGACAGTAATAATTGTGGTAGCATATGATGAAAAGCGATTTTGATATGCGAAAAGGAGTTGGTGACGATGCCGAAAGCGGCGAGTGCAACAACGACAACCACAAAGAAAAAGAAAACAACGAAACGAAAAACGACCCGGCGGCGGGTAAAAAAGAACCTCGTGATTGTTGAATCACCGTCAAAGGCTAAGACTATCCAAAAGTACCTGGGATCACGGTATAAAGTAATGGCTAGTCTTGGGCACGTTCGCGATCTCCCTAAGAGTACGATGGGAATTGACGTTGAAAACAATTATGCCCCGCATTACATTTCAATTCGGGGAAAGGGTCCGGTGATTAAAGAATTGCGGAAAGAAGCGAAGAAAGCGAACCACGTTTACCTGGCATCTGACCCCGACCGGGAAGGAGAGGCCATTGCTTGGCATTTGTCCTACCTTCTTGGACTTGACCCTAAGGATAAAAACCGGGTTGTTTTCAACGAAATTACGAAGGATACGGTCAAGAACGCCTTTAAGACCCCCCGGGCGATTGATATGAGCTTGGTTGATGCACAGCAGGCCCGGCGGGTGTTGGACCGGCTTGTGGGATATTCCATTTCACCGTTATTATGGGCAAAGGTTAAGCGGGGATTGTCAGCCGGCCGGGTGCAGTCCATTGCGCTTAACTTAATTATCCAACGGGAACAGGAAATCAAGGATTTTAAACCGGAAGAGTACTGGTCAATTGATGCCGAGTTCAAGAAGAACCGGACTAAGTTTACCGCTGCTTTTTATGGAGTTGACGGAAAGAAGACGGCGCTTCCTAACGATAAAACGGTTCAGCGAGTCATGCACCGAATTGATTCAAAGCAGCCGTTTATCGTGACGGATGTTACAAAGAAGGAACGCAAACGGTTCCCAGCGCTTCCATTTACGACGTCAACGATGCAACAAACGGCTAACAACGTTCTTCGGTTTAGCACGGCAAAAACGATGATGGTCGCCCAGCAGCTATACGAAGGGATTAACATTGGCCGCGGTGGTGCGGTCGGTTTGATTACGTACATGCGGACCGACTCAACCCGGATTTCAACGGTTGCTAAGCATGAAGCAGCGCAGTTTATTAATGATGAGTACGGTGCAGAATACGCGGCCGTGAAACCGCGGCGAGGAAAGTTACCGGAGGGCGCACAGGATGCACACGAGGCAATTCGGCCGTCATCGGTAATGCGGACGCCGGATTCAATTGCGAAGTACCTAACAAAGGACCAGTTACGGCTATATACGTTAATTTGGTCGCGGTTTGTGGCAAGCCAAATGACGCCGGCGATTGTTGATACGATGAAGGTTACGCTGGAACAGAATCACGTGCAGTACCGGGCTACCGGTTCAAAGATGAAGTTTCCGGGATTCATGAAAGTGTATAAGGATGCTAAACGGAAGGATAACCAGCTTCCTGATTTGACAGCGGGCGATACGGTGACGCTAGTAAGCAACCAACCAAACCAGCATTTTACCCAACCGCCAGCCCGGTATACGGAAGCAACATTGATTAAGACGCTTGAAGAAAATGGCGTGGGGCGGCCATCGACGTACGCACCAACGCTGAGTACAATTCAGAAGCGGTACTATGTTAAGTTAGCGGCCCGAAAATTTACGCCAACTGAACTGGGGATTATTGTCAATAATATTATTAAGGATTGTTTCCCAGATATTCTGAACGTTAAGTTTACGTCTAACCTTGAACAGGAACTGGACGACATTGAAGAGGGAAAGCGGCAGTGGGTTAAGGTCATTGACGAATTTTATCAACCCTTTGCTCAGGAAGTAGCAACCGCGGAAAAGAAGGTTGCGGCGATTAAGATTAAGGACGAACCGGCAGGCATTGACTGTGATGTCTGCGGGGCACCGATGGTCATTAAGATGGGGCGGTACGGGAAGTTTTACGCTTGCAGTCGCTTCCCGGATTGCCGCAATACCAAAGCAATTACAAAGAAAATTGGAGTGACGTGTCCCAAGTGTGGTAAGGGCGACGTTCTTGAACGGAAGTCGAAGAAGAACCGATTGTTTTATGGCTGTTCCCGGTATCCGGACTGCGATTTTGTTTCGTGGGACAAACCGGTTGGCCGGAATTGTCCGAAATGCGGGGCGTACCTAGTAGAAAAGAAGTCGCGGAAGGGGCTCCAGGTAAAGTGCAGTAGTTGTGATTATGCGGAAGAACTCCAGCCGAAATAGTGAATTATTAAGGGAAGAAGGAATTAATCGTGCCAACTAGTTTTCATGCGACGACAATTTGTGCTGTTCGCCATAACGGTCACACTGCAATGGCGGGTGATGGGCAGGTAACGATGGGCGAAAAGGTAATTATGAAGAACAATGCCCGCAAGGTCCGGCGGATTTACCACAATAAGGTTGTGGTAGGATTTGCCGGGAGCGTTGCCGACGCGTTTAACCTGGAAGAACGGTTTGAAAAAAAGCTTGAAGAATACAGCGGAAACCTGCAACGGGCGGCCGTTGAACTTGCACAGGAATGGCGGACGGATCAGGCACTCCAGAAACTGGAAGCACTGTTAATCGTAATGGATAAGGATAACCTGTTGCTTGTTTCGGGATCAGGTGAGGTCATCGAACCCGATGAGGATGTTCTCGCCATTGGTTCAGGGGGAAACTATGCCCTTGCAGCAGCCAAGGCACTCACGCGGCACGCCAAGGAGATGGCGGCCGTTGATATTGCTAAGGCGGCCATTGATATTGCTGGGGGAATTGATATTTTTACCAACCACAACATCATTGCAGAGGAATTCTAGGGGGCAATTAAGATGGATGAAATGGATAAAACGCCCAAGCAGATTGTAGCTGAGCTGGATAAGTACGTGATTGGTCAGGACGCAGCCAAGAAGTCGATTGCTGTGGCACTGCGCAACCGGTATCGGCGGATGCAGGTTCCGGCCGCAATGCGGGATGAGATCACCCCGAAAAACGTCTTGATGATTGGCCCAACGGGAGTAGGGAAAACCGAAATTGCCCGGCGACTTGCCAAAATTGTGAATGCTCCGTTCGTTAAGGTTGAAGCAACAAAGTTCACGGAAGTTGGATACGTTGGCCGTGACGTCGAATCGATGGTCCGGGATCTTGTTGAAGTGGCATATAAGATGGAACAGGATGCTGCCTTTACCCGGGTACGGGATAAAGCAACCCAACGCGCTGACGAGGACCTTGTGCGGGTGCTTGTACCTGCCAAGCCGTCTGCTGACCAGCAAAAGCAGGCCCAGGAACGGTTTACAGCAATGATGCGCGACCTGCAACGGGGGAAGATGCCTGACTTTAGTCAAGCGCTGCAACAGGAGGCGGAAGAAGACCACCTTTCACCGGAGGTTCAAGCAGAACGGCAGCGGGTTCGGCAGCAACTGCAAAACGGTGAGCTTGAACAACAGGACGTTACTATCCAGGTGACTGATCCGGGTCAAAGCGTAGGAAACAATGATATGCTCGGGCAGATGGGCATTGATTTAAGCGCGATGCAATCAATGCTTCCTCAGCGCCGGGTTACCCGGACAATGCCGGTCGCGGAAGCCCGGGAGGTCTTTATCCGGGAGGAGTCAGCACAGCTGGTTAATGATGCGGATCTTGCAGAGGCGGCTATTAAGCGGGCGGAAAACACTGGAATTGTTTTCATCGATGAAATTGATAAGATTACGGCAACCGTCCAACGAAATTCCGGTGAGGTTTCCCGGGAAGGGGTTCAGCGTGATATTCTGCCGATTGTTGAAGGTTCACAGGTGAAAACGAAGTACGGAATGGTCAGCACGGACCACATGTTGTTCATTGCGTCGGGGGCGTTTCATGAAAGTAAGCCAAGTGATTTGATTGCAGAACTCCAGGGGCGTTTCCCAATTCGGGTTGAGCTTGACGATTTAGGGGTCGATGACTTTGTGAAAATCCTTACTGAACCGCAAAATGCGCTGGTTAAGCAGTACATGGCGTTAATCGCAACTGATAACGTAAAAGTAACGTTTACGATTGAAGCCATTCAGCGGATCGCTCAGATTGCATATGATGTTAACCATGATACGGATAACATTGGAGCGCGGCGCTTACACACCATTCTGGAACGGCTCCTTGAAGATCTACTGTACGAAGGCCCAGATATGGGCGTTGGTGTGGTTACCATCACGGAAGCGTACGTGGACGAAAAGATTGGCAAGATTGCAAAGAACCAGGATCTTAGTCGGTACATTTTGTAATCATAAACAACGAATAGTAAAAAAACGGTGGTTTCCCAACGTGAAGGAGACCACCGTTTTTTTTATTGGATTTCAATTTTACTTTTCCTTATGTTCTTGCTGCCGCCGCTGGTAACCCAGTCCGAAGGAGACCATGTTCTCAGCACCGTTTTCAATTCGTTTGATGTTTTGGCGGTGACGGATAAAGACAAAGATTGTCACCAGCAATCCGATTACGCCTAAGAAATAATCGTGCATCAGGAATGCCAGGATGGTGACGACCACAAAGCACGTGAGGCTCGCCATGCTGACCATACTGGTGAGGTATAACGTTACGGCAAAGAGAGCACACCCAATCACAAACAGAACTGGATTGTAAACAAGAAGTGCACCGGCGCTGGTTGCAACGGCTTTTCCGCCCTTAAAGTTAGCGAAGAGCGGGAAGACGTGCCCGATAATTGCGGCAATTCCGGCCAGCAGGGGATTAAACGGTGCGTGCAAAATGACGGCAAGTGCCACTGCTGCCGATCCCTTAAGCATGTCCATTAAGAAAACGACAATGCCAGCCCGTTTTCCCAGTACCCGGAAGGCGTTGGTTGTCCCCATATTGCCGCTGCCAAAGTTACGAATATCCTTTTTGTAAAAAAGCTTTCCAATCCATACGCCTGACGGAATTGATCCTAGGAGATAACCGCCTAGCAGGATTAAAATCACCTTCACCGTAAGCATTGCTAATTCCTCCTCAGTTTATGCCCTTTCATTCTAGCATGGAAAGGCGGTAAGTACCATGAATTTTAAAGTGGAAAGCACTGGGAAATGGTGTGGTATAATCATCTGTGCTATGGCGTTGTTGCGCCATTGAGACCAGTTTAATCCAAGAAATAAACGATAGGAAGGTGCTGCGGTAGATGGGACAAACCAAGTACAATGACGATTCAATCCAGGTACTCAAGGGGCTTGAGGCCGTACGAAAACGCCCCGGAATGTACATTGGCTCGACTGATTCAAAGGGGCTTCACCACCTTGTATACGAAATTGTTGATAATGCGGTGGACGAAGCCCTTTCTGGTTATGGTAAACAGATTGATGTAACCATTCATGCAGACGATTCCATTACCGTTTCGGATTACGGCCGGGGAATGCCGGTGGGAATGCACGCAACGGGGATTCCAACGGTGGAAGTAATTTTCACCGTGCTGCACGCCGGCGGAAAATTCGGTCAGGGGGGCTATAAGACATCCGGCGGGCTTCACGGTGTGGGGGCCTCGGTTGTTAACGCCCTGTCTAGTCGGTTAACGGTCAACACCGTCCGGGATGGGATTGAATACGAAGAAGACTTTGAAAACGGGGGGCACCCAGTGGGCACCCTTAAAAAACTTGGTAAGGCCAAGCGGCAGTCGGGGACAACCGTGACGTTTAAGCCGGATCCAACGATTTTTTCAACGACCCACTACAAGTATGACGTTCTCGCGGAGCGCCTGCGGGAAGCAGCCTTCCTGTTAAAGGGGGTTAAGATTACCCTTACCGACGAGCGCACGAATACCAGCGACACGTTCCACTTTGAAGAGGGAATTAAGGAATTTGTCACGTACCTGAATGAAGAAAAGGATGTCCTCGGTGACGTAATGTACTTTGAGGGGAAGCAGCAGGGAATTGAAGTAGAGGTTGCTGCCCAGTATAACGATGGGTATTCCGAAAACATTATTTCGTTTGTTAATAACGTGCGGACTAAGGACGGCGGAAGTCATGAAGCCGGGATGAAGGCGGCGTGGACTAAGGCGTTTAATGAGTATGCCCGGAAAGTGGGAATGCTGAAGGGAAAAAGTAAGAATTTAGACGGAAGTGACGTCCGGGAAGGGCTATCAGCAGTCATCTCCGTCCGGATTCCGGAAGAACTCCTGCAGTTTGAAGGCCAGACGAAGGGTAAACTCGGGACCCCGGAGGCGCGGACCGCGGTTGCCGACGTGGTGAATGAACAGCTTGGATATTACCTAATGGAAAATGGTGATTTTGCCCAGGAACTAGTCCGGAAAGCACTAAAGGCCCGGGATGCCCGGGAGGCTGCCCGGAAAGCCCGCGACGAGAGCCGGAACGGGAAGAAACGGCGGAAGAAGGATCGGTTATTATCCGGAAAGTTAACCCCCGCACAGTCGCGCAATGTCAAGCGGAACGAACTCTTCCTGGTGGAAGGGGATTCGGCCGGCGGATCGGCAAAGCAGGGGCGTGACCGGAAGTTTCAGGCCATTCTTCCTCTTCGCGGGAAGGTGCTGAACACCGAAAAGGCTAAGCTCCAGGATATTATGAAAAACGAAGAAATCAACACCATGATTTACACGATTGGTGCGGGAGTGGGACCAGAGTTTGACATTCAGGATGCCAACTATGACAAAATCATTATTATGACCGATGCGGATACCGACGGGGCTCACATCCAGATTCTGCTCCTAACGTTCTTCTACAAATATATGCGGCCGATGATTGACGCTGGCCGGGTGTACATTGCGTTGCCACCGTTGTATAAGGTTCAAAAGAAGGTTAAGGGAAAGCTGCAAGTGCGGTACGCGTGGACGGACGGCGAGCTTGACCAGGTAACCGCCGCAATGGGAAAGGGATATTCTCTCCAACGGTTTAAGGGGCTTGGTGAAATGAACGCCGACCAGCTGTGGGAAACAACGATGAACCCGGCTACCCGGACGCTGGTTCGTGTGCGGATTGATGACGCTCAGGTGGCTGAAAAGCGGGTTACGACGCTGATGGGCGACAAGGTTGCACCACGGCGGAAGTGGATTGAAAAGAACGTTCAGTTCTCACTGGAAGAGGATGGCAGTCTGTTGGATACGATTGCGGCAGAAGGTGCCCACGGGACTCCTTCCGCAGAAACCAAACCCGGCGAATCCGTCCCGTTGTTTACCGATGAGCTAGATTAAGGAGGGGTGTTTTTGACGACCAAGGAAACAAGTCATATTCAGGAACTTTCACTGGAAGCGGTGATGGGTGAACGGTTTGGCCGCTATTCCAAGTATATTATTCAGGAACGGGCCTTGCCGGATATCCGGGATGGGCTTAAACCCGTTCAGCGGCGGATTTTATTTGCGATGAACCAGGACGGAAACACCCACGATAAGGCGTTTCGGAAGTCGGCTAAGTCTGTAGGAAACGTTATGGGTAATTTTCACCCGCACGGTGATAGTTCGATTTACGAGGCGATGGTGCGGCTTAGTCAAAACTGGAAGCTGCGGGCGCCGTTAATTGAAATGCACGGGAATAACGGGTCGATGGATGGAGATCCACCGGCCGCAATGCGGTATACCGAAGCCCGCTTGTCTGAGATTGCCGCGGAAATGCTGAAAGACATTGATAAAAAAACCGTGGCGATGGTGCTTAACTTCGATGATACGGAGTACGAGCCCACGGTTCTTCCAGCCCGGTTCCCCAACCTGCTGGTTAACGGGGCTACGGGGATTTCTGCTGGGTACGCAACGGAGATTCCGCCGCATAACCTGACGGAGGTTATTGATGCATTAGTGTACTTAATTGACCATCCGGAAGCCAAATTGGCTGACCTGATGCAGTTTGTTCAGGGACCTGATTTCCCGACTGGTGGAATTATGCAGGGCCGGGATGGAATCAGGCAGGCGTATGAAACCGGCCGCGGTAAAACGGTTCTGCGGGCAAAGACGGCCATTGAACCGTTGCGGGGCGGTAAGCAGCAAATTGTCATTACCGAAATTCCGTATGAGGTTAATAAGGCCTTGCTCGTTAAAAAAATCGACGAGTTACGCCTATTAAAGCGGGTTGAAGGAATCAGTGAAGTGCGCGATGAGAGTGACCGGGAAGGGCTCCGCATCGTTGTCGAACTGAAAAAGAACGCTCAGGCCCAGGGAATTTTGAATTACCTGTTTAAGAACACGGATCTGCAGGTAACCTACAACTTCAACATGGTGGCCATCAACAACAAGCGGCCCGAACATGTGGGGTTAAAAACCATCCTCACGGCGTACTTGGACCACCAGCGGCAGGTAACGACCAAGCGAACGCAGTTTGATTTGCAAAAGGCTCAGAATCGCCAGCACATTGTGGCGGGATTGATCAAGGCGTTATCAATTCTCGACCAGGTGATTAAAACAATTCGCGGTTCGGAAAATAAGAAGGACGCCAAGAATAATTTGGTGGCCCAGTATGATTTCACGGAGAAGCAGGCGGAGGCCATTGTTTCCCTGCAATTATACCGGTTGACGAATACGGACGTAACGGCACTGCAGCGGGAAGCGGATGAACTGGCCAAGCAAATTGCCCGGTACGAGAAGGTCCTGGGGAGTCCTAAGGAACTGGACCGGGTAATTAAGCGTGAACTGACGGCCGTAGCGAAGAAGTACGGTACGCCGCGGCTAACGGAGATTCAGGATAAGATTCAGTCCCTGACCGTGAAGACCGAAGTAACGGTGGCGAAGGAAGACGTCCAGCTTTTGGTTTCGCGAACAGGTTACGTGAAGCGTTCTTCTTTGCGGTCTTACAAGGCGTCGGGGGACGAGAATGGGCTGAAGGATGACGATTACCCGGTTCTTGAGCAGACCGTCAGCACGCTTGACCACCTCTTTATCTTTACGAATAAGGGGAACGTGATTTACCGGCCAGTCCATGAAGTGCTAGAAACCCGCTGGAAGGAAACGGGGGAGCATTTGTCCCAAAGTGTTGGGCTGGATGCAGATGAAGTGGTTATTCAAGCGCTGTGCTTCCCTGATTTGAAGCAGCCGGGGCAATTTGTGTTTGCTACCCGCAACGGGTTGATTAAGCGAACGGAATTTGCCGCCCTGAAACCGGGACGGACGTACCGTTCCCGGGCGAGCGTCTTTATGAAGCTTAAGGCGCCGGATGACGAAGTACTTTTGGCAGCATACCAGCCAACTGAAGATCCGGCGACGCAGGTCTTCTGCATGTCCCACGGAGGGTATGGCCTACGGTATGCCCTTAGTGAAGTTCCCGTGAGCGGCGCGCGGGCTGCCGGGGTAAAGTGTATGGATTTACGCGACGACCAGCTAAGCGCAGTTCTCCTTGTTCACGAGGATGCCCAGGTGGCATTGGTTACCCAGCGGGGCGCGTTTAAACGGATGAAGGTGGCTGAAGTGCCGCTGACGTCCCGGGCTCGGCGGGGAGTGCAGATTCTCCGTGAATTAAAGCGCAATCCTCACCGAATTGTTGCGGGGATGGTTGTTGCTGCCGGGAAGCAACTGGAAGTAGTGACGACAACGGGGCAGGTTCTTCCAGTTGATCCGGCGGCCTTCCCGGTTGGGGACCGGTATTCCAACGGATCGTTTATCCTTGATCCCCAAATAGACGGAATTCCCCAACGACTGCGAACAGGAAGTCAAGCGCAAAAAGAAGAATAAATCGTTAATAAGGGAGACCATGACGGGGAAGTCACGGTCTCCCTTACTTAGCTCTGGTTATTCGTTCCACTCGTGCATGAACTCATCCAGGAACGCCCGCATGTACGCGGTGCGGGTGTGCGCCAGCTTCTTTCCAGCGGTGGTGTTCATGGTTGCCTCCAGGTGGAGCAGTTTTTCGTAAAAGTGGTTAATACTGGTCTCCTCGTGATGCCGATAAGTTTCCCTGTTAGAACTCATCACAACGGGAATGGTGGGGTCGTAAATTGGATGGTGGTGAGCGCCGCCATAGGCAAACGCCCGCGCAATTCCAATTGCTCCTAAGGCATCTAACCTGTCAGCATCCTGAACGTACTGCCCAGGAACGGGAAGCTCAAAGTGATGTTCCAGGTTAGCTGCGTATGACATGTGGGTGATGGTTGTACGGAGAATTTCCCGATCTTTGGGGCAAAACCGCTGAATAGTGGGTAACGCCATAATCTGGTGCCACCGGGTAGTGGGGGTTGCCGTGACCTTCTCGTCCACAACGTCGTGCAGGTATCCCATCGTGGCGATTAGCTGGAGGGTGGAAGGTGAGGCCAGAGGGAAATCTTCCCGGTACAACCGAACGGCATTCCTTGCAACCCGGGCAACATGGTAAAAATCATGGCCAGTGGTATCACTTTCTAATACTTGCTTAGCAAGGGTAACCACATCGTCAGCAACGTAAATTGAAGTCATGCCTGTCCTCCTGAAGAATTTTTTAACCGCTCAACGACTGCTTTATCGGGGGTAACGAAGAGGGTATGCTGCCCCTCATAGATAACGAACCCCGGCTTGGCGCCGTTGGGTTTCCGAATGCGACGCACGGCCACGTAATCAACCGGCACGTTGGCGGAATTGCGCGCCTTGGAGAAGTAGGCGGCTAATTGGGCTGCTTCTGTGAGGGTGGCTTCACTGGGATCAGCATCACTCACAATAACGTGTGATCCCGGGACATTTTTGGCGTGGAGCCAAATGTCACTTTTGCGGGCGGTTTTAAGGGTGAGCTGATCGTTTTGAAGGTTGTTTTTCCCAACCGTAATTGGGGTTCCGTCACTTGCCACGTACCGGTCCGGCCGACTTAGCTTTTGCCGCCGGCGCTTGCCACTCTTGAGTCGCTTTTCTGGCCGGAGGTATCCTTGCTGTTGTAGCTCCATTTTAATGTCCGGTAATTCACTTGGCGTAGCGAGTTCAATTTGCGTTGCGATGCTATCCAGGTAGTTAATTTCGGTGGTGGTCAGCTCAATCTGGTGGGTGATGTATTTCACCCCGTTTTTCAGCTTGTTATACCGCTTGAAGTATTTCTGAGCGTTTTGGGACGGCCCCAACTCGGGGGAAAGGGTAATTGTCATGTCCCGGTTATTATCGTAAAAGTTTGGGACGGTGATCCGCTTCATTCCGGGATGGAGCTGGCCCATATAAGTGGTCAGTAATTCTCCCTTGACACGAAACTCGTCCGCATTATCGGTGGCTGCAAGTTCTTTTTCCAGTTTTTTCAGCTTTGTCTTATTCTTCTTCAGGTTTTGTTTAACCACGTGGATTAACCGGGCGCCCTGCTGATTTACCCGGTTCCGGGTAGCTTTTTCCTGGTAAAACTGGTCAAGCATCGCACTTAGCGTGTCAAACTGGCTGATGGTGGGGTCATCCGTTAACGGCGAAGTAAAGCTAAATTCCATCCGCTTTCCCGTGCTAGTAATTACTGGCGTCGGGTGGTCGGCCGCTGCTAGAAACCGGTTCAGGTTCATGGCCGCCGTACCGTTCTGTTGAAGGTAGCACGTAAGGAGTTGTGCTGAGGCGGAATTCAAACCTTGAAGTTTCCGTTGAAGTTGCGGCTGCCACTCTGACTGCGGCAGTGTCTGAACGGTGTTTTCAACGATGTCAACTGCTGCCAGGGCAAACGGATTGACCTTGTCTTGCTTGGGCGGCACCCGGTATTCGGCGTTGGGCAAGATTGTTCGGTAGCGGTCCTGATCCATGCCAACGTGCTTAATGGCATCAATAATCCGGTTTTCTTCCTGGTTAATCAGAATGATATTACTGTACCGGCCCATAATTTCAACGCTGAGAACGAGGGGTAACTGGTCGCCAAGTTCGGTCCGGGTGAGGAGCTTAAAGTTCATGACCCGGTCGTTTTCAGGCTGCTCGATGGCCACGAGGTGCGCGTTTTCAAGGTACTTCCGCAGCACCATCGTAAAGTTTGTCGGGACGGGGGGGTTCGTATACGGAATCGTCGTTACCTGCACTCGGGCGTAGTTCGGGTGGGCGGATAAAAGAACGGGATAATTTGTCCGGTGTGCGCGCATGGTAAGGATAATTTCATTCGGGAACGGCTGAGAAATTTTCATGACCCGACTTCCCTGAAGAAGGGTGTTGAGTTCACGGGTCATTGCATGGGTAAACATGCCGTCAAAGGCCATAATAAGCCCTCCTTTCGGTTTCTATTGTCCCTTCCATTCTACCGCAAAGCTTGTTTTGCCCGCAATGACGGCGTTTCTTTGCTGTCGAAATGGTTGCCTTCCCCGTGTCTTTTAGGGCTATCTATGATATGATGAAACGGACGATTATTGAGGATAAGTAGGTGAAGGGAATGAAGATTGCTGTTGTCACTGACAGTACAGCATACCTTTCGGCAGAACAGGTGAAGGAAAATAACATTCACGTTGTGCCGATTCCGTTTACGGTTGACGGGCAGACGTACCGGGAAGGCGTTGACATTACAACGACGGACTTTTATGCCAAATTACGGACGGCCCGCGAATTTCCAAAAACATCACAACCACCGGTGGGTGAACTGTTGAGTCTCTACGAAGAGTTAGGAAAACAGGGGTATGATACGGTTATTAGCATTCACCTGGCCGGAACGATTTCAGGATTAGTCGCAACGCTTGAAAGCGTCAAGGATCAGGTTCCGGGCGTACGGGTGATTCCGTTTGATTCACGGATTACGGTGATTTTAATGGGAATGTTGGTTGTTAAGGCGGCCCGGATGGCAAATGCAGGCAAATCTGCCGATGAGATTATTGCGGCCCTAACTGAGTTACGGGACACCATCGGGGAGTACTTTGTAGTTGATGATCTCCAAAACCTTGTTCGGGGCGGGCGGCTATCAAACACGGCGGCCTTCATTGGGAGCGTCCTGAAAATCAAACCGTTGTTGACGTTTGACGAACAGACCGACGAAATCGTTGGCTTTGAAAAGGTGCGGTCAACGAAAAAGGCTCTGAAGCGGGCGGAAGCATTATTTGCGGAACGGATTAAGGACGTGGACTATCCGTTACATCTTTTTGTGATTCATGCAAATGACCCAGAGATGGCTGCGAAGTGGCAGTACCGGCTCCAAAAGCAGTACCCGGATTATCCGGTCGATATCAGCTATTTTGGTCCGGTAATTGGGACTCATTTGGGTGAAAAGGCACTGGCATTAGCGTGGATGCGTGATATTGATAAGTAGTTAGAAGAAGGCGATCGTATGCAGGTGTTACTTGGATTAAAAGCCAGTCCAGCTGCCGAACAGATGGAAGAGCGGCTCCAATACCGCCCCGATGTGTTTGAATTTTATACCACGGAAGCGGACATGACCCCTCAAGGCTTGAAACGGCTGGAGGAGGCTGTGGTCCGGGTACAAGAGGTTACCAGGCGAATTGTGATTCACCAACCCATGCGGTATCACAAGGTAAACTACACCGAGTTAATCGCGCCGGAAGACTATATGCCGGGGTTATACCGGTTTATTGAGGAAACAACGGAAAACCTCCTGCGGATTGCGTTTGACCACGACGTGCAGCTTTTGGTTCATGGCTCGTATAGCCGGCAGGTACCCGAGTTTCTCGCCCAGTACCGCTCGTTGGCGGCAGCTCGGGAAGTGGCGATGAACCGGATAGACCGGTTTGCGCGGATGGGGCAGAAGCATATTATGTTTGAGAATTCGATTTCCCCCATCTTCTTTTACGGGGATCCCCAGATGGATCGGCGCATCATGACGCACCATTGGCGGCTTGCCTTTGATACGTCCCACTGCTTTATCCATGAACACGGCTCAAATGACCGGTTGGCGGCATCGCTGAAACGTCTGGCGCCGCAGGTGGTGCACTATCACTTGGTTGATTCGGTGGGAATCCAGCATGACAGCCTTCCGTTAGGGAAGGGGCGGATCGATTGGCAGCGGGTGATGCCGCTGTTAAATTCGCAGGCCAGTTATATCTACGAAATTGCGATGGATGATCCGAATGATTCGCGGCCGCAGCGGGAAAGCGCGGCATATTTACGCCGGTTATTTAATTTAGTTTGAAAAAATATTAAAACCGCTTTAGAATGTCGTTATCGTAGTCTGAAAGGCTTACAATAACAGTATAATCAAAGTGGACTGGGGTGAATGTAGCGGATGCAATGGAACCGGCGGCTAAATGCAATAACGATTATCCTGGGAATGGCCTACGTACTGGCGGATTTAATTTTTCGGGCGACGATTGCGTATAACGAACGGCGGGGGCTTTCCTTATCCCAGGCGGAAGCGGTCGCGGATTATCATCACCTGTTATTTTATGCGGCGTACGGCGTGACGGTTCTTGTTGGAATAATCGGAACGGTGACGTTTATTAGCAACGTGATTCACCATGATGCCGTGGACTGGTGGCTCCGGATTGTTTTGGATCTAGGAGCCATTTTCCTGCCGTTCGTGCATACCATGGATTGGTGGTTTGTGGTTGTTGAAGTCGTTTTTGGTGCGTTGGGCGGTTACTTCTTTAAGCATTACGAACAGATGCTGGCGGTCCGGAAACCACCGCACCATCAGCGGTTCATATTTTAACAAAACAAAATGTAAAGGAGCTTTTTAGTCGTGGAGAAGTTTAAAAAAATTATGGGGTGGGTTATCCCAATTGTTTTGGCGGTAGCCCTGGGACTTTTCATTAAGGCGGAGTTGTTCCAGTTTGTGAAGGTTGATGGGGCATCAATGGCTCCCAACCTCCACAACACTGAACGGGTGATGCTCCTAAAGCGGGCAAAGATTCGCCGGGACTCGGTGGTTGTTTTTAACGCATACGGCGTTGACAATACGGGACAGCCGGTGGCAAAAAATACCAAGTACGTGAAGCGGGTCATTGGCTTGCCAGGGGATACCGTTACATATAAGAACAACGGTGAGCTGTACGTGAACGGAAAGTACGTTCCGCAGACCTTTATTTCACATAAGCAGCGAACAACGGGGACAACGAGCCTGAACTTACCGGAAGCACAGGGGGTCCGGATTGGGACCGGAAAGTCCTTTAAGGTTCCCGCGGGAAAGTACTTTGTTCTTGGTGATAACCGGGCAATTTCGAATGATAGCCGGTACTACGGGTTTGTCCCCCGGGGCAAAATTGATGGCGTTGTAAAAGTGCCGTTCTGGAGTTCTAATCACCGGGTAATTAACGACTATTGGAAAAAGGTTAATCAAGATTAAACTGGTTTGAGGGATTGCGTCAAGGAGCGCAGTCTTTTTTTGATGCTTTTTTGGGATTTACGGTGGTTTAATTCTTATTATCCCTTTAATATTTCTTAATCTTTGGTAAAATGTTTACGGGCAATTGCCTGATTGGAGGGAGAGAATTGGACAATCAATTAGGGACCACTAATAAAAAATACATAAGTTGGCCCGTTATTGCATTAATGGACTTTGTGACAATTATGGGGTTTGACGACCTGATGTACCCGCTGCAAAATCAGGGGCTCGCGGTTGTCTTCACCTGGGTTGCAATGATTTTTCTGTTTGTTATTCCGTACGAAATGTCGGTTACCCAGTTGGGAGCAACCTTTGGGGACCGCCAGGACAGTGGATTAGCTTCGTGGGTTCGCCGGGCAAGCCACAGTGATGTTTTGGGGTACGCAACGGCGTGGATGTACTGGGCAGCGTGTCTGCCGTACATCGTTGATGTGGCCAATTCAACGATTGTTGCGCTGGGTTGGCTGATCCTGGGAAACAATTCGCTGGGTCACCGGATGTCAAACTTTATGTTTGGGCTCCTAACGTTTGTGGTCATCCTGATCTTCGTTGTGTTTGAAAACTTCTTCCAGCGTTCCCTGGAAATCATGTCAACGCTGGGCGGGTTTGCGATGTTCTTCATGACGATTTTATTCGTTGTCATGACGGTTTGGTCACTGTTACACGGCGGCCACATTGCGACGCAGCCGTTTAACCTGCACGCCTTTATTCCGTCATTCTCATCGCAGTACTGGTCAACGACGGGACTGTTGATGTTTGCGGCGTGTGGGGCGGAAATCGTAATTCCATACCTCAAGCGGATGAAGCACCCGAACCGGGATTTCCCGAAGTCAATGTGGATGTTGGCGTTCATGACGGCCTTTTTGGCAATCTTCGGGACGCTGGCGCTGGCAATGTTCTTTAACGCCAACCACCTGCCAAACGACCTGAAGATGAACGGATCATTCTATGCTTTCCGGATGTTAGGAGAGCGGATGGGGCTCGGAAAGAGTCTGATGTACATCTTTGCGGTTGTTCAAACGCTGTATATGCTGGCCCAGCTGGCAGTGCTGCTTGATTCGGTTTCGTGGGTCATCGCCGGCGATGTTTCGGAAAAGTTTATTCCGAAGTGGTTTGCTAAGCGGGATAAGAACGGGCGCCCGATGCACAGTTACGTGATTACGAGTGGTTTGTGTTTGCTCCTTCTGTTGTTGAGTGGAACGTTGCCTAGCATTAATTCGATTTTCAATTGGCTGTTAAACCTGAACGGAATTGTCTTCCCGTTCAAGAACTGTTGGATTTTCATTGCCTTTATTCTGATCCGGTGGCACCAAAATGAATTTAAGTCCGGGTTTGTATTCATTAAGAAGCGGTGGGCGGCCCTTGGAGTAGGGTGGTTCTGCCTAATCTTCTCGTTTGTATGCGCGATGATGGGCTTCTTACCGCAGGACGTTGCGGTTGCGACCCATGCGTGGAATCATCAGCTACTGTTAAACCTTTTTGCGGTCTTCGCACTATTTGTGGCGGGCTTAATTCTACCGGTTTGGGCATGGATTGAGCGGCGGATGACGCAACGGGGATAACGATAATCGGTTAATATGTGAGAGGCTGGGACGCGTGTTCCAGCCTTTTTTATAACTTTATGAATAAATCAGGGCATTCGTTGACATTCTTAGAGCGAAAGGAATAGACTACAACCGTACATAGAAAAGGAGTGTTTATCAATGAATAAAAAGCGAATTTTAGCTGCCTCATTCATGGCAGCCTCGTTGCTGGCACCGTTTGCTATTCGGCCGGCCCACACGTTAGCTGATGGTTTTTACTCCCAGCAAAACAACGCTGACAGTGCTGATATTACAAACTGGGTTGCAAATTCACCGGCTAAGATTAGCCAGAACATGCAGTCTCAGCACATTGACGTCAACAACCTTAACGGAACGCGGTACGTGATCCAGTGGGGGGACACCCTCTCAGGAATTTCGGCTGCAACGGGTATCCCGGTCCAGAAGATTGCTTACGATAACAACATCCACAACATTAACCTGATTTATGCGGGCGACGTGTTGATCCTAAACCGGGATGGCAGTGCACCGGCTAACTGGAACATTTACGGGAATGGAAACCAGGTTGCGCAGACACGGGTGACGATTAACTACACGGACAACTCGGTTAACTTCTTCCACTTTGGGGACAACAACCACGTGCGGATTACGAACAACGTGGTAGGAAACGATGATAATAACGATAACGGAAACAACAACAGTAATAGTAAGACTGAGTACGAAGCTCCAAGTTCTGCTAAGGAAGGGCTAGCATCAGCCAAGTCCGCTGATAACGTGGCAAGTAGCCAGCAGGCGCAAAGCCCAGCGGTTAGCTCCAACAAGCCGGTTAATGATGACACTGATACTAATAACCAACCGGCCGGAAACAGCAAGGCAGACACCGCTAAGTCGAACGATGACAATAACAACCAAAACGATGCCTCTAGTTCATCAACGATGAGTACGACGGATTTTGAAAACAAGGTGCAGGATGACATTAACCAGGACCTGAATAACGATGGTGGAAACTCATCCATCAACTTTACCAGTTACAGTGACGATAACGATTCCTCAAGTTCTTCAAGCTCTTCAAACGGAAACACCACCCAGCTGTACGACAACGACCAGAACTTCACGCTGAAGTCAACGAAGATGACTGACAAGAACGCTCAGAAGTTGGCTGATAAGATTATTAAGCGGTTGAAGAGTGATAACAAACTAGATGACCTGAAGAATGCTGATAACGTCCAGATTACCATCAGTAGCGATGACAACGGGTTTAACGTCAACTTTAACGTTACCTCCCAGTCAAGCAGCAGTAGCAGTGATGATCAGGGGCAGCAGTCGGCCAACAACCAGCAAGCTGATGATCAAAACAACGACGATGACGACGATTAATCAGCGGGAGGTTGGCTAACAAATGACAAAGAAGAAAAAGTGGACAATCATTGGGATTGTGGTTGCATTAGTCATCGTGATATGTGGTGGGACCTACTACCACATGAGTCATGCGGTGGCGCAGGATGTTCCGGGGCATGTTTACCGGTATCAAAGCGTTTCGGGGGATAAGGTGCTGTACCTGACGTTTGCACCGCAGGGAAATAGGGTTGTACTCAGTAGTACTGAAGCAGCCGCTAAGAATGCGGACCAAAGCCAGACGGCGTTTAACCAGGCGTACGCTAAGCAGTCCAAGAACGCCAAGTGGGAATACAAGGCTAAGGGCAGCAAGTTAACCCTGGCGAAGATTAACGGGAAACAGGTTTCCCAGTGGCAGTATAATTCTATTTTAGCGACGAAGAGCAAGTTTACGTCCCGGAGCTTCACCTACCAAATCGCGAAGGCGGGGCAGGGAAAGGTTAACCGGAAGACAACGTTCTTACGGGTTGACAATAATTAACGGGTAAGGGCCATTCGGAATTTCGGATGGCCCTTTATCGTGAGGTTTTAAGGAAGAAAGTGGGTGATCGTGTGGATCGCAAGGATGAAGAGAAACAGGACTGGCAACGGGTTGAGAAACAACAGTTTACCAAGTACCGGGCCGTCACTGCCGGGTTAGTGTTCAACGTGGTGGTTTACGGCGTGATTTTTTGCATTGAATACCTGCTTGCACTTAAAAGCGGGGCGGAAGTGTTAAAAGCGGACGCCTTTAATAACCTCACGGGAACGTTTTCGACGGTTTTGTTGCTTACGGGAGTCCACATTGCGACTGATAACGATGATGACGATGATAACGACTTACTTGGGGCACCGCTTGACCGGCAGGATACCTTTTATAACCGCAAGCGGGCCCAGTTGCTTCGCTTCGGAATTGAGACCGTCTTTACCCTCATCACGGGAATTCTAATGATCATGATTGCCCTTAAGGTTATCGGCGATGGGTTACACGGGTTGGTTGGTTTTCGCACCCAGCAAATCCCCCAACCAATCGGAATGGTGGGGGCGGCAATTTCAACCGGACTGATTTTGATAATCTACCTCGTCAATTCGTTAATCGGAAAAAAGACGGGAAGCGCTGCTTTACGTGCCTCTGCCAAGGATAGTCTGGGGGATGCCCTCACAAGTCTGGGAACGTTGGTTGCGATCTGGTTAATGACAACGTTTCGCCTGCGGTGGGGCGATGCCCTTGCGAGTGTCATTGTTGGGGCGTTTGTCTTAATTGCGGGGATTCAGGTTTTTGCTGAAAGTAGTCTTAATTTGGTGGGGTACTTCAATCCGCACGAAGAACGGAAGTACCGGCGGGTGATTGCCGCTCAGCCGGCGGTTCAGCGGGTGTTGGGGGTGGCGGCCCACTATAATGGCGGGGTAATAATCGTCGACTGTACGGTTGCCGTCGCCGGGAAGTTAACGGTTTTTGAAACCACCCGGATCGCTGCCACCATAAAGCGCCAGTTGAGTCAACAGTTTAACGTTGCGGATGCGCGTGTGGTTTTCATTCCGATAGAAGATGAATAGTTTAAATACTGAAGTAGGTTGATTGCCGCCGGTGAAGGGATTCGCCGGTGGCATTTTTTATCCTTCGTTTTTCCCAGTAATAAACGGCGTGACGGCGGCTAACCCGGACGTGACGAGTTGGGTCATTTCGGCGACTGAACGGGATGAATCATCAAGCCAGTGCATGACAACGTTCCAGAACGCCCCGGTGAAAAACTGCATCATGATTGCAACTGCTTCCGGTGAATCGACGGTGTGCCACGGAAGATCCACGGCCGTGTAGAGGCGGGGGCCCAACTGGTTGAAGGCAGCCTGAACGACTTCAAGGAGGTTATTTTGTTGGAGGAGGTGCAACACAGTGCGATGTTGGGCCGCAAATTCAAACGGGAGGCGTACCAATGCATTAAATGTTTGGGGTTTTCTTTCTTGAACAAGGTCCTCGTATTCACCGGCGAGCTGTTCAGCATAGGCTTGGACGACAGCACGTTTATCCGCAAACTTACGGTAAAACGTGTTGCGCGAAACCTGTGCCTGGTGACAAATCTGGGCAACTGACATTTGTGAAAACGGTTCGTTGGCAAGCAGCTCTAGGAGGGCGTCAATAATCCACTGACGGGTCTGCAGGGCAATCCGGCGTGACATTTAATCATCTCCTGTAACATTTGGGGACGCACTGGTGAATGTGTCCTGATATCTAAGATTAGTGAGAAACCGTTCCTTCGGGGAAGGAGTTTTCGTATGATAAAGGTGATTTCTGGTACAAGTGTACCATATGGAACCAAATGTCATAAAAGGAGGACGATGAAATGAAAGTTAAAAATCGAGCCGGTGCCCTTGTTATTCTGTGCGTCGTTAACTTTTTGTGCATGCTGGATACAACGATTATGACCATCGTTGTGCCCCGGCTGCAGGGGGCGTTCAATGCGAGCCTGACGCAGGTCTCGTGGGCAGTAAACCTTTATATGATTGTGTTTGCGACGACGGCTCTCTTAGCAGCTCGGATTGCGGAGTTGTGGGGCGAAAACCGGGCACTTTTCTTAGGAATCGTTTTATTTCTTGGTGGTTCACTTGCTAGCGGGTGCGCTCCGACACTAGCCTGGTTATACGTTAGTCGGGTTGTTCAGGGATTGGGCGCGGCCGTGATTCTGCCGTTAGGAACGATTATCGGAATGCAACTTGTTAGTCCGGACAGGCGAAACCGGGTCGTAGCCGTGCTTGGCGGCTGTCAGGCGCTGGCAACGGCGGTTGGACCCGTTGTTGGCGGGTGGATTACCGAACAGTGGGGTTGGCGGTGGGTGTTTTTCGTCAACATTCCCTTATTAGCGGTTGTCCTGCTTTTAATTCCGGTTTGGATGGTGCTAACCGCCCGGTCGCACTTAACTTTACGGGCAATTGACGTTCCTGGGGCGGCCCTCAGCATGGTGATGCTGTTAAGTCTGACGCTTGGGTTGGTGAAGGGGCCGGATTGGCACTGGCGTTCGCCGGTAATTTTAGGGCTGCTGTTGACGGCGGGCGTTACGTTTTGCGTCTTTATCGGGGTTGAACGCCGCGTTGCCCACCCAATGGTTGATTTGGAACTATTTCGGAGCCGGAACTTTAATGCAGCGGCCGGTGCAATGGTGGGGGCGTGTTTCTTTTTGGCGGGGTTTGTTATTTTGGTTCCCACGTTCCTGGTGCGGTTGCACGGGCTTACGGAGTTGCAGGCCGCCTTGCATATTCTCCCGTATTCGGGGGTGGTGTTTACGACGACCGTTGTGGCGTCACTGGGGATGAAACGTGTTAATCCCCGAATAATTGTGGTGGGTGGTTTTGGCAGCATTGCCTTAGCGTACTGGTTCTTAGGGCATATGGGACTCACCGGATACCATAATTTATTGGTTGGATCGATCCTGGTCGGGCTAGGATTCGGTGTGATTGCCGGGCCGGCAATGGTGTGGGCGGCCGCTGATTTCACCGGTTCACGCCTGACCGTTAGTCAAAGTGTGATTAACGTTCTCCGGCAGGTTGGAATGGTGCTAGCGATTGCAGTGTGCATGTCCCTGTTTAACGCAAACTTAGCAACGGCTAAGGACCGGGTGCAATGTTACGGCGATGCTCAGATTGACCAGTGTACGCTTTCTCCACGGTTGCATCAGCAGTTCCGGAATAAACTAACAACGCACATTAAGCGGTTAGGAACCGGTCAGGCAAAGAGCACGCAGTTTAAGGTGCCGCAAATTACGGTGACGGCTGCCATGAAGCACCGGGCCGTGGCGCAGGTGTTAGCTCAGAAGACGCAGTATGTTCAACTCTCGCCACAACAACGGCAGGCAGTCGTTCGGGCAATTACGCCCCAGGTGACAGCTCAGTTAACGGTGCGTGCTAACCGAATACAGCGACAGGTGACTAGGGTGGTGCGCCGGGTTCACCAAAAGGCCCGGACGCAACTATGTGCTGCCTTTACCCGGATTTACCGGCTTCTTCTTCCGGTGGCGTTTCTCGGAATGGGATGGGCGGTGCTTTTTCCGCGTCACTCACGAAAAGCCGAACAATAGCGTGAATAGAAAGCGACTAGCCATAGTGATATTTGTGGGTGAACAGGGGTTATTCACGAATATCACTATTTCTTTGGCCATAGATACCTTGATATACCATTGTTTTTACGAAAATACGAACTATTATGTGGGTTTTACCGATTAAAGTTGCACTTTTAATTGACGTGCAGGCTAAACGGGCGTACTCTATAAATGACGAATGATTATAGTTTAGTTGAAATTCACGTTCGTATTTAGCGAAAGGATGAGTGGAATGGGTGAACTAATCTACGCCGGAAAGGCAAAGCAGATGTGGACAACGGACGACGATCAGGTACTCCGGGTCGTTTACATGGATCAGGCAACGGCCCTGAACGGGAAGAAGAAGGATCAGATTAAGGGCAAGGGTCCGGTTAACAACGCGATCTCAACGTTGATTTTCCGGTACCTGATGAAGCACGGGATTGAAACGTGCCTGTTAGAGAAAACGAGTGCCACCGAACAGCTGGTGCGGCGGGTGCAGATTATTCCGCTCGAAATGATTACCCGGAACGTAGCGGCGGGCCACTTTGCGACCCGGTTTGGGGTGGAAGAAGGAAAGCCGTTTAGCACGCCGGTCGAGGAAATGTGCCTGAAGAGTGACGAGCTGGACGACCCGGCAATTAACGCTTCCCAGGCGGAGGCCCTTGGCGTTGTAACGGCGGCCGAACTCGACCAGATGTGGGCCATTTCACGGAAGGTGGATCAGCTCTTAACCCCGCTCTTTAAGCAGGCCGGGTTGGAACTAATTGACTTTAAGCTCGAATTTGGGCGGCTACCAAACGGGCACGTTATCTTAGCGGACGAGTTTTCACCGGATAACTGCCGGTTGTGGGATGCGAAGACGCGACACCACATGGACAAGGACGTTTACCGGCGGGACCTGGGAGATTTAACGCCGGTTTACGAAGAGGTGCTTGCCCGTTTACAGCAGGTTCTTGGACAGGAGGAAAAGTAATGACAACGGTTCGGATTTACGTGACGTACAAGCAGTCTGTTTTTGATCCCCAGGGGGAGACCATTACCAACTCCCTGCATTCGCTGGGGTACGACCAGGTCGCTGAGGTAAAGGTTGGTAAGTTCTTTGACGTCCAGTTGAAGGCCACGGAACAGGCGGTGATTGACCAGACAGTGAAGGAAATTGCCGAACAGCTCCTGGTGAACTTTAACCTAGAAACTTACCGGTACGAAGTAATGGAGGAAGCCTAATGAAGATTGCGGTAATTGTTTTTCCGGGATCAAACTGTGACCATGACGTTGCCCAGGCCTTACAGACGGTGGGGGATGCCCACGTGGACCTGGTTCCCCACTACGAGCACAGCCTAGCGGGGTACGATGCGGTTGTTTTACCCGGTGGTTTTTCGTACGGCGACTACCTGCGGTGCGGGGCAATTGCCCGGTTTGCCAACATTATGCCGGAGGTGCGGCGCTTTGCCCGTGAAGGGAAACCCGTCTTGGGAATTTGTAACGGGTTCCAGATTCTCACGGAGGCGGGGTTACTTCCCGGGGCGTTAAAACAAAACGATAACCTGAAGTTTATTTGCCAGACCGTGCCGTTGACGGTGGTAAACAACCAGACGCGCTTTTCCCGAAACTATGCGGCGAACCAGCACATTCACCTGCCGATTGCGCACGCTGACGGTAACTACTATGCGGATGAAGCCACCATTCAGCGCCTGGAAGACCAGCACCAGGTTGTCTTCCGGTACGACGATAACCCGAACGGCAGTGTCAATGACATTGCGGGGATTGTTAACGAGCAGGGGAACGTCCTGGGGATGATGCCCCACCCGGAGCGGGCGGCGGAAGCCATTTTGGGCAATACTGACGGCCAGGGCGTGCTGACATCGTTTTTGGGAATCCAGGAGGCGACGAAATGACAACAGAGATGACATCAGCCGAAATTAAGGAACAAAAGCCATACCTTGAGTGGGGATTAACGGAAGAAGAATACGACTATATCTGTGACAAGTTGCTCGGCCGACTACCGAATTACACGGAAACCGGGTTGTTCGCCGTAATGTGGAGCGAGCACTGTTCGTACAAGAAATCCAAGCCACTCCTCAAACTCTTCCCGAACAAGAACGAGCGCGTGCTACAGGGCCCGGGTGAAGGTGCTGGCATCGTGGATATTGGCGACCATCAGGCGGTGGTCTTCAAGGCGGAAAGCCATAACCACCCGTCCGCGGTTGAACCCTACGAGGGAGCGGCTACCGGGGTCGGCGGAATTCTCCGCGACATTTTCAGTATGGGTGCCCGGCCGGTTGCTTCGCTTGATTCACTGCACTTTGGCGAGATTAAGGACGGCCATACCAAGTACCTAATCAACAACGTGGTTGCGGGGATTGGTGGTTACGGCAATTGTATGGGAATCCCGACCGTGGCTGGAGAAATAACCTTTGACCCGTGCTATGCCGGTAATCCGTTAGTTAACGCGATGAACGTGGGGATTATGGATCAGTCCGTAATGCAGCAGGGCCGTGCTACCGGGGTTGGCAACGCGGTAATGTACGTGGGTGCCAAGACAGGCCGGGACGGGATCCACGGAGCCACGTTTGCTTCGGCTGACTTTGAAGACGATAAGGAAACGCAGCGCTCGGCCGTACAGGTGGGTGATCCGTTTATGGAAAAACTCCTCATGGAAGCCTGCCTGGAACTGATTAACGACCACCAGGACTGGTTAGTCGGCATCCAGGATATGGGGGCCGCTGGGTTGGTTTCGTCCAGTTGTGAAATGGCCTCAAAGGCGGGTAGCGGTTTGGACATGACCCTGGATGACGTGCCACAGCGGGAGCCGGGCATGTCGGCCTACGAAATTATGCTGAGTGAATCGCAGGAACGGATGTTACTGTGCATTAAGCGGGGGCACGAAGACGACGTTAAGGCGCTTTTCCAGCGCTACGACCTGGCCGCCGTTGTGATTGGCCGGGTTACGGCAGGCCACCAGTATGTTCTACGCCATCACGGGCAGGTGGTGACGGACATTCCAGTTTCAACCCTGACCAGCGATGTGCCGGAAGAACGGATGCCTGAAAAACAGCCGGCGCGGATTGCGCAGGCCGCAGCGGAAGCCAACTGGCAGCCACAGGTTTCAGACCTGGGCGCTACGCTTCTCCGGATGATGAACCAGCCAACGATTGCGTCCAAGCAGATGTTTACCGATACGTACGATTCGATGGTCCAAACCAACACGGTTGTCCGGCCGGGAAGTGACGCCGGAGTAATCCGGGTGCGCGGGACGCAGAAGGGACTTGCGATGACGACGGACGGTAACGGCCGGTTTGTTTACCTCAACCCTGAGGTGGGGGGCAAGCGGGCCGTAGTGGAAGCCTGTGCCAACGTAATTGCGAGCGGCGCCCTTCCGCTGGCCATGACGGATTGCTTAAACTACGGTGACCCCAATGATCCGGAAGTTTACTGGGAGTTACACCGTTCGATTAGCGGAATGGCAGCGGCCTGCCGGACGTTTGACACGCCGGTCATTTCGGGAAACGTCTCCCTGTACAACGAAAATAACGGTGAGGCCATTTTCCCGACGCCGATGGTGGGGATGGTTGGCCTCATCAAGAATATTGACCGGGTAATCCCGTCGTTTGTCCAGCACGCGGGTGACCGTGTCTACGTGGTGGGACAAACCACCAGCGACTTTAGCGGCAGTGAATTACAGAAGATGCTGACCGGACAGTGCGCCGGCACCCTGAACGACTGTGACCTGGATGAGATCCACGCCAACTTAATGGCGGCCCTTCAGGCAATGGAAGCCGGTGAGGTGGCTAGCTGTCATGATGCGAGTGAAGGCGGATTGGCCGTAAGTGTCGCCGAGATGCTGTTTAATACCGGTTACGGTGCTCAGCTTGACTTTGACCTAACAAGTGAGCTGCTCTTCAGTGAAACGCCGGGGCGGCTGGTAGTGACGGTTACCCCTGACCACCAGCAGGCCTTTGAAGACCGGCTAGGTGAAGCGGCCCAGTTCATTGGGACGGTGACCGCAGAACCAACGCTTGAACTTACAACGACAAACGGGCAGGCATCCTTGGAAGTGGCCCGCCTGCAACATGAATGGGAGGAGGCCTTACCATGCCGCATGAAATAAAGGGGTTAAACGAAGAGTGTGGGATTTTTGGTGTGTTTGACGCGAACGATGCAAACCATCTGACCTACTTTGGGCTCCACGCCCTGCAACACCGCGGCCAGGAAGGTGCCGGCATTGTTACCACGGACGGGGAGCAGTTTTACCAGCACCGGGATACGGGCCTTCTTTCCCAGGTGTTTGCCAAGGAAGGGGCGCTTGCCGGGTTGCACGGGCGCTCGGCAATCGGCCACGTCCGGTACAGTACGTCTGGTAACGGGAGTTTGGCAAACATCCAACCGTTTTTGTTCCGGTTCCACGACGGCAACATTGCGCTGGCCCATAACGGGAACCTAACCAACGCCCGGACCCTCCGACGCCAGTTGGAAGACGAGGGCGCGGTGTTCCAGTCAAACTCCGACACCGAGATTTTAATTCACTTGATCCGGAAAAAGCGGGACATGCCGTTTATTGATGCCTTAAAGGCGAGCCTGAATGAGGTGCACGGTGGGTTTGCGTTCTTAATGTTGCGGAAGGACAGCATGATTGCGGCCCTTGACCCGAACGGTTTTCGGCCGATGGTGGTTGGCCGGATGCCGTCAGGGGCGTACGTCATTGCCAGTGAATCATGTGCTCTCGATACGGTCGGGGCCGAGCTGGTGCGCGACGTCCTGCCGGGAGAAATTATCATCATTGACCGGGACGGAATGCACATTGACCACTTCACTACGGATACACAGTTAGCGATTGATTCGATGGAATTTATTTATTTTGCCCGGCCGGATTCCAACATTCATGGAATTAACGTGCATACCACCCGGAAGAAGATGGGCCGGATGCTGGCAAAGGAACAACCAGTGGACGCCGATATTGTTGTGGGCGTGCCTAACTCATCGCTTTCGGCGGCGTCAGGATATGCTGAAGCTGCGGGTTTGCCGTACGAAATGGGATTGATTAAGAACCAGTACGTGGCGCGGACGTTCATTGCGCCGAGTCAAACGCAACGGGACTTGGGCGTAAGGATGAAGTTGTCAGCGGTCCGCGGGGTGGTTGCTGGCAAACGAGTTGCGGTCATCGACGACTCGATTGTGCGCGGAACCACTTCCCGGCGGATCGTTAAGCTCCTTCGGGATGCGGGCGCAGCGGAGGTTCACATGCGGATTGCTTCGCCGGCCTTCCGGTTCCCGTGTTTCTACGGAATCGACTTTTCGACCCGAGCAGAACTACTGGCGGCAAACTATGACCTGGAAGGAATGCGGCAGACCATCGGCGCAGACAGCCTTGGTTTTCTTAGCAAAGCCAGCCTCATTAAGGCGATTGGGTTACCGGATGCCGGGGATGCACCGAATGGGGGGCTAACAGTTGCCTACTTTGACGGGCAGTACCCGACGCCGTTATACGATTACGAAGCAGGATACTTAGCATCGTTACACAAGCAGCAAAAGATGATGGGGGATGCGTGGAATGAATAGGTACCAGGAAGCGGGCGTTGACGTCACTGCCGGATACGAGATGGTCCGGCGGATTCAAGAGAGCATTGCCTCGACCCAGCGCCCTGGCGCGACCGGACAAGTGGGCAGCTTTGGCGGCACGTTTGACCTCGAAGCACCCCACGTTAAGCACCCGGTCCTCGTTGCCGGAACGGACGGCGTAGGAACGAAACTCCTCGTTGCCCAGCGGATGCACGAATACGAGACCATTGGAATTGACTGCGTGGCAATGTGCGTGAACGACATCGTTGCGCAGGGGGCAGCCCCGCTGTTTTTCCTTGATTACATTGCCACCGGGAAGATGGATCCCGAAGCAATGGCCGCCGTTGTTAAGGGGGTGGCCACCGGATGCCGGCAGGCGAAAGCGGCCATTATTGGTGGCGAAACCGCCGAAATGCCAGACATGTACCCGGCAGATGAGTACGACCTTGCGGGGTTTGCCGTGGGGGTTGCGGAACGGTCGGAGCTGCTGACAACGGATGGTCCTCAGGAGGGTGACGTGTTGCTGGGATTGCGCTCAAGCGGACTGCACTCCAACGGCTACTCCCTCGTGCGGCAGATCCTGTTTAAGGATCACCACGTTGATCTGCAGGACCATCCGGCGGAGCTTGAGGGCTTACCTTTAGGAAACGCCCTGTTACAGCCCACGCGGATTTACGTGCGGAAGGTGATGCCGTTAGTCCGGCAACACCTGGTTCACGGGATGAGCCACATTACTGGGGGCGGGTTGATCGAAAACGTTCCGCGGATGTTTGGCGACCAACTCCAGGCGGTCATTGACGAAACGACCATTCCGGTGCCGGGATTAATCCGCTACCTTATTCGGGTTGGCAAATTGGCACTGGATGATTGCTGGCAGACCTTCAACATGGGAGTTGGCATGGTACTGGCGGTGGCGCCTGAAAACGTAACGGCGGCTAAGCAGCAGCTCCGGTTAGCGGGGGAAGAACCCCTGCAAATCGGACAATTGCGGGCCCGGCCAACGCAGGACGCGCCACAGATTGTAATTCAGTAGGGGGTGAGCGGATGCGCGTTGCAATTTTTGCATCGGGAAATGGCACGAACTTTGAGGTGCTGGCAAAGCATTTTCAAAGTAAGCAAATTCCAGGAACATTAGCCCTACTGTTTTGCGACCATCCGGACGCGCCGGTCGTCCAGCGGGCGCACCGGCTGGGGGTTCCGATCGTGACCTTTACCGTCAAGGAATGCGGCGGCAAGCAGGCGTACGAAGAGCGAATCGCGACCGTGTTGGCCGATTATCAGATTGATTTTATTGCCCTTGCAGGGTACATGCGGGTAATCGGGGCGCCGATTTTAACGCGGTACGAAGGCCGGATTATTAACCTGCATCCGGCCATGTTACCGGACTACCAGGGGTTGCACGCCATTGAACGGTCGTTTGCGGACCGGTCCCCTCGGAGTGGCGTAACCCTCCATTACATTGACGCGGGGCTCGATACCGGGCCCATTATCCGTCAGGAGCACGTTCCAGTGCAGGATGATGATACGGAAGAAACGTTTGAGCAGCGAATTCATGAGTGCGAGCACCGGCTTTACCCGCAGGTGTTAGCACAGGTGTTGGCAACTAAAATGAAGGAGGACGACTAAATGAAGCGGGCGTTAGTAAGTGTATCTGATAAGAAAAACCTTGTTCCGTTTGTTAAGGGGCTGGTTGAAAATGGGTTTGAAATTGTGTCAACGGGTGGGACCAAACGCGTCCTGGATGACGCGGGCATCCAAACGATTAGCGTTGAGGATGTCACTGGTTTTCCGGAAATTCTTGATGGGCGGGTTAAGACCCTCAACCCATACATCCACGGCGGATTACTTGCCCGCCGCGAAGTGCCGGCTCACATGGCAACCCTGAAGGAGCACCAGATTACGCCGATTGACCTAGTGTGCGTCAACCTGTACCCGTTTAAGGAAACGGTTGAAAAACCGGGCGTTACACTGGCTGAAGCGATCGAAAACATTGATATCGGGGGCCCAAGCATGGTGCGCTCGGCGGCCAAGAACTACCACGACGTGACGGTAGTGGTTGACCGCAATGATTACGATGCCGTTTTGGATGAGCTTTCCGCTAACGGCGAAACGTCGCTTGAACTGCGGGCACGCTTAGCCGCTAAGGCGTTCCGCCACACGGCTGCCTACGATACGCTGATTTCTACTTACCTGACAGAACAGGTGGGGGAAACCAAGCCAGAGAAGTTATCGTTAACCTACGACCTTCAGCAGGAGATGCGTTACGGGGAAAACAGTCACCAGGACGCTTTGTTCTACCGGGATGCATTACCGAAGGGCTACTCACTTGCTAGTGCCAAGCAGCTCAACGGGAAGCAGCTGTCCTATAACAATATCAAGGACGCGGACGCTGCCATTCGGATTGCGCGGGACTTCCAGGATGAACCCACGGCAATTGGCTTAAAGCACATGAATCCGTGTGGCATCGGTCATGGGCAGACCATTGAAGAGGCTTGGGACCGGGCATACGCGGGTGATCCGGTCTCCATCTTTGGTGGGGTGGTTGTTTTGAACCGGGAAGTGGATGCGGCCACGGCAACCAAGCTGCACAAGATCTTCCTGGAAATTATCATTGCGCCATCATACTCAGACGAAGCCCTGAAGATTTTAACTACTAAGAAAAAGAATCTCCGGTTACTGCAGCTCGACTTTGATAAGATTAATGAAAAGCCGGCCAAGGAAGTTGTTTCCGTGTTGGGCGGGGTGCTCGTTCAGGACCAGGATATCCTGGACGAGGATCCGCACACGTGGACGGTGGCTACCAAGAAGCAACCGACCGAGGAACAGTTAAAGACGATGCTGTTCGCCTGGAAGACGGTTAAGCATGTTAAGTCAAACGCGATTGTGGTGGCCAACCCAGAACGGACACTGGGCGTCGGCGCTGGGCAACCGAACCGGGTTGATGCGGCTAAGCTGGCCGTTGACCACGCTGGGGATGCGATTGATGACACGGCAGTCCTTGCGAGTGACGCCTTCTTCCCGTACGGTGACAGCGTTGAGTACGCCGTTAAGCACGGCATCAAGGCCATCGTTCAACCGGGTGGCTCCATTCGGGACCAGGAATCGATTGATATGGCAGACAAGTATGGCGTGACAATGGTCATGACTGGCGTTCGGCACTTCCGGCACTAAGCGGAGGATGATGAAAGTGGAAAAGTTACACCTGTTAGTGGTTGGGAGTGGTGCGCGGGAGCACGCCATTGCCAAGGAATTACAGCACAGCCCCCAGGTAGCGCAGGTATATTGTGCGCCAGGGAACCCCGGGATGACCGTGGATGGGATTAAGCAGGTCGCAATTGAGGAAAACGACTTTGACGGGTTAATTACCTTTGTGCAGGACCACGCCATTGACTGGACGGTGGTGGGGCCAGAAGACGCTCTGTGTGCGGGAATCGTTGACCGGTTCCATGCCGCTGGCCTTAAGATTTTAGGGCCAACCGCGCAGGCTGCCCAGTTGGAAGGCTCCAAGGAGTTTGCCCTCCGGTTTATGCACCAGCACCACGTTCCAACCGCCCAATACCATGCGTACACTGATTTAGCGGCGGCCAAGGCGGGACTAGCAGAGTTTGCTTTGCCCGTTGTGATTAAGGCGGACGGACTTGCTGGGGGAAAAGGGGTGACAATCGCCCAAACTACAACTGAGGCTGAACAACAGTTGGAAGAGCACTTTGCTCACGGTGACCAGAAGGTGGTTTTAGAGGAGTACCTTGCTGGGCCGGAGTATTCCCTTTTCCTGCTGGTTAACGGGGACGAATACCGCTTATTACCGTTAGCACAGGATCATAAGCGGGCCTTTGACGGTGATCAGGGGCCCAACACTGGAGGCATGGGGGCATACAGCCCGCTTCCTCAGTTGCAGCCAGACATTGTGCGGACGATGAAGGCGGAGGTCGTCACGCCAACGATTGCGGGGCTGGTCGCCGAAGGATTTGACTATCATGGCATCCTATATATTGGTGCGGTCCTAACACGCGATGGCGCAAAGGTGATCGAGTATAACGTCCGGCTGGGTGATCCGGAAACGCAGGTGATTCTCCCACGGATTGAAACGGACCTCGTTGACCTGTTTGCTGCGGCAATCAACGGAACGACGCTTCCCTCAATTACGGTAAAACCGGACGCCTACCTCGGGATTACGCTGGCAGCGGACGGCTACCCGCAGAATCCGGTGCACGAACAACCGTTACCTGCTTTTCTACAGGAGGCGGACGTAACCCTCGATTATGCGAACGTTGCTGGTCAACCGGGAGCGTTAACGGGAGCGGGTGGCCGGCTGGTAACCGTGATTGGGCACGGGCCTGATGTTGTGACGGCTCAAAAGCGCGCGTACGTCTACCTTAACAAGTTGACGTGTCCGCAGTGCTTCTACCGGAAGGATATCGGATTCCGGGCAACCGGAAAGACGATGGAATAGAACGAAAGAATAAGACTATGGCTTGACTGTCGGTTAAAGATACGTCAGGCCATAATTTTATTGGCCCTTTGTTAAATCCTGTTGATGGAGAGATTATGGTTCGTTGGATGAGTAAAAGTAACGTGGGAAAAACAAAATTTTCAGTTTTCAGGATATCGTTTTTGGGCAATGCAGGTTATAATGTCGTTGTAGGAAGTATTTCTTACGTTAGATAGTGGTGGAAGGGCAATATCCACCTCCCAAAAAAGAAAATGCTCACAGATGATGCTAAGAACCACCACAATACCTTGGGTTGTACTATGGTGGTTCTTTTTTAAACGGAGGAATTATGGGGACACTTTCTAAAAATACCATTTACTTTCGTCAATTAAACGAGAATTTTTTTACTAAATATAGGGGTATCGATGAATTTCTTAAAAAGAATACCAGAGGACATGGAATTATGATAATGGATTATCTCGATTTACTAGTTGCTGTTCCTTTAAGATCGAGTTTGAAACCGTATATCGTATATGAAGAAGCAACAGTTTATTTTTCCGTATAAAGTGTGCAATAAAGGTGGGAAAAGGTGTCTAAAGGGGATGGATTTTAGCAAATTGATTATCATGTCTGAAGAGGATCTTCAGGGTTCGGTAGGGTTTGTTTTTCAAGATGATTGCGAAAAGCAGTACTATATCGATAATTACAGTAAAATCGTCAATCGACTGGGAAATTATATAAAAAGGTATAAACGGCTCTGCTACCAAATTCAAGAGGGAATACAACCAAGTATCACCCAGCTTCGTCTTTATCGTTATTCAATCATTAGAAATTTTCATGAAAGTTTAGGCATTCACCTTAGTAAGGAATCATTTATTTTAACTTTACAAGAACGAGGCTTACTGAGTTCAAAGTAGGGTTGTTTATAGCTTTAAGGAGTTCCAGTGGGACTGCTTTTATATGAACGTTTACTTAATCATGACTAAATATGTAGGTTAACTGAGGAAGAACTTTCACTCTAAAAATGATAAATTAGGAGTATAGAAACATTTATTAGAATGAATAATGGTGGTTTTAATGAAATACGATAAGGAAAAATTGGCGAACCTTCAAATGAATGTGCAAACTTGGATGGCGTTGATGGGATGTACAATCGTTGACTTTGCTGAAATAACGGGGCTTAGTACGGCAACGATTAGTAAGTTGGTTAATGGCCGTTCAACCAACATGCCACAAAAACGGACGTTACGGATGTTGAGTGACGCTATGGGGTTTGATGGTGAGGAGTTATACGAAGATCAAGTTGAAGTGATTAGGCAACAAGTTAGTCTCTTTCAAAAATTAGCAGTGATGGAAGATGACCCGCAACGCAACCCATTCACCGCACAAGAAGGAGACTTTCAGGATAATAAGGTTGTCAAGAATTTTTTGAAGGGGGATGTCCAAAATATTCATGGTGACATCCAACAGTTACGTTTACTAGTACAGAATGCACACGGGCGTTCAATTAACTGTAAGGATTTCATTCTTCAATTAAATACTCACCTTCAGATGATGGCCGGGAAATACGTTGAAAAGGTTGCGGACCTTCTCGGTGACCAGAGTGAACGCGTTGTTCCGATTTTGACTAGTTTCATGGATGTAGTAAGCGTTTCGCATGATTACTTTGATAAAAATGAAAATGAAGTCCCGGGAGGTGCAGTCGAATTATTTCTTTATCAGGGTGAGGCGCTGTTTAATGTAGTGATTCAAACGATTGTTTTGGGTGCGGAATTTGCCCACTTAATAGATGATACAACAGCGAAGCAACTTGTTCCGTTCGCCTTTAATGAAAACAATTAATAAAAATGCTTGCAGTGAAGTTTGGCTAAAGAACAGTGATTGTTCCTATTTTCTAAAATATTCGTAGATAATACTAAGGGCCACCATAATACCTGGTGGCCTTTTTTAATCCTGCAACATTCAGCACTGCCGGTTTGAATCACCAGTGTTGAATATTAGTCAGAGTTAATCAAGTGTTAATAGCTCTTCCGGATCATCAATCAGGTAGTCCGGGTGCTCCCGCTTAAGGTTTTCAACGCTAAATGCTGCCCACGTGCACCCACAGGTATGAACGCCCGCAGCGTTTCCCATCTGCAGGTCGTACTTAGCGTCCCCAATCATGACGGACTCATCCGCCTTTAGGTGGTATTCGTCCAAAACCGCCAGCACGCCGTCTGGTGCTGGCTTAAAATGCGCAACGTTATCCGAACCGACTGTTCCCGTAAAGTACTGGGCGAGCCCGAATTTTTCAAGGCCCAACGCAAGTGAGTGGGAATTTTTGCTGGTAACGATGAACAGCTGGTGCCCTCGCTGTTGAAGTTTAGCGAGGGTTTCTTTCATGTGCGGGAAAACGGTGGTTAGTTCAAACTCGTTTGCCCGGTAGGCCTTCCGGAAAGTGGCGTACGCATGGTTGTAATCGGCGGGACTAAACGTTTTCCCGGCCTTTGTCACCATGTCAGGCACCATTGCTTCCAGGGGAATTCCCATGTAATTGAGAATCACGTCATCGGTGGGAACGGGAAGGCCAATTTCCTGGCACATTGTTCGGGTACTTTTCAGGACTGCTTGGCGGGAATCTACGATGGTCCCGTCAAAGTCAAAGAGGTAGTTTTGCATGGTTAGTGAGCTCCTTTCGGGGATTGTTTTTTTGTGGAAAAACTAATAACTACAATAACGAGGTTAATAACGGCCATCATCGCTGTCACCATAAATACGGTTGCGTACGAGAAGTGGCCGGCAACGACCGAACCAATCATCGGTCCAATGATACTCCCAATTGCTTGGAAGGATTGCATGTAACTGAACACCCGGCTGACCACGGCGTTCGGGCTGTTTAACATGACGATCGTTTGCGTCAGCGGTAATAACGCGGCGTCTGAAATACCGATAAGGAACCGGCAGATGCCGAGGGTGTATACCGAATGGACGAAACTGGTTGCCGCAAACACGCAGCTGCAGAAAATTAGTCCGGAAATCAGGACCTTACCTGCACCCACCTTATCGCCAAGGGCACCCAGCCGGTTTGCCGCAAAGATGGTGGCAAATCCCGGCAGGGCGGTGATAATCCCACTGACAAGCGAAACATCACCGTGGTGGTGCATGAGCTGCTGAACAAAGAGGCTGATGATGGGGTTAATTGCCTTAGTGGCGGCCATCACCAGCATTGTTGTAATAAACATTGCCACGATTAACCCGGGATGTTCAAGCTGCTTCATTGCCGAACCGTGCTGGGTAGAATCCGTTGCTGGCAGGGGATGAAAGTCTTCGTGCACGTAGAAGAGGGCAAGGAGGCTTGCGAATAACATGATGGCCCCGAAAACGAAGAATGTCATCCGGTAACCGGCGACACTCGCAATAGTTCCCCCGATAATCGGGCCAATTAGCTGGCCGCCCACCCGTCCAGTGGTGAGAATGCCCATCGCTTTCCCCCCGAATTCGTCCGGGGCTTCGCTGGCGATGAGGGCCTGGGAATTACTGTTATACCCTGAAAAACACCCATACAAGAAACGCCAAAAGAGTAACCACCAGATGTTTGGCACCGTGCCATACAGAAAACCGATGATGCACATTCCAAATCCAGAACGTAAAATCATTGGCTTCCGGCCGGTGCGGTCGGCTAATTTTCCCCATAACGGGGACACGATGGCCTGGCTAATAAACGAAATGGCGTACGCAAGTCCCGCATAAAAAGTAAGCTGAACGCGGGAGAAGTGGGCGAGTTGCCCGATAAAAAGTGGCAGAAACGGGAGACTCATACTAAACCCCGTTCCTGAGACGAAATCCCCAAAGGCAAGAACGTACAGGTTCTTACGCCACTGGGGAAGTGTCCGGTGTTGCATTGGAATCCTTCCTAACTGACTTTTAATAATTATCCATATTATACCGTACCGGAAAATTAGGGGAAAGCCGGGATTCTACTCGTCAATCCTGATAAACCGCTGCTGGTCAAAGTCATAGACGCCCTGGTCTGTTAGTTTGAGGGTCGGAATAACCGGAAGGGCGAGGAACGACAGGGTGAGAAACGGGTCAAAATTAAGCGGACTACTCAGTTGCTGGTATGCCGTGGTAACGGTGCGGAGTTGGGCGGCCGCCTTTTCAGCGGGAATAGTGGTCATTAGTCCCGCAACGGGCAGGGGCATACTGGCAACTTTTTGTTCGTGGTTGAAGATGGTGATCCCCCCACCAATTTGGCATAGGTGGCGAATTGCCGCAGTCATATCAGCGTCGTTTGTCCCCAGCACAATAATATTATGTGAGTCGTGGGCAATCGACATGGCCACCGCACCGTGCCGGAGGTGCATTCCCTTCACGACGGCCACTCCCACCGTTCCCCGGGCGTGGTGGCGCTCGACGACTGCGAGTTTAAGTTGGTCCTTTTGAGGGTTCGGAACAAACGCGCCGTCCTTGAGGGTCACCCGTTCCAAGCTCGTTGTGGTTTCGATGTGGTTGGGTTGCACGGTAATGACTTTAACCCGAGACTGCTTGAGGGGGAGCGTGAGTTGTTGGGGGTCAAACTTAACGTGCATGGTATTGGTAGCTGGCTGAGAATACGCAGCCGTACTTTCTGGATCCAGGACTCCCGCCTTAATCACGTGAGCGACCTGGCAGGTGGTTGCAGAGTCAAGAATGACAAGGTCCGCCTTTTGGTTAGGAGTCAAGGCGCCCCGGTCGGTTAGGTGGTGGGCCTGGGCGGCGTTGTAGCTTGCCATGACGTACGCGGTGGCCGGGTTAATACCGTGGTGGATGGCGCGCTTAATGCAGTAGTTAATACCCCCTTCGTCCAGCAGGGTAGTTACCAGTTTGTCGTCGGTACAAAATGCACACCGCTGGGCGTTAGCGGGGGTCACAACCGGAATTAGGTTTTCCAAGTCACGTTCGACGGTTCCTTCCCGCAAGAAGAGGTACATTCCCGCGTTAATCCGGTCCTGAGCCTGCGCGACGGTCATGCATTCGTGGTCGGTGGTGATTCCGTTTTGAACAAGGACATCAAGTTGTTCCCGCGTTAATCCTGCGCCGTGGCCGTCTGCCTGACGGTGAGCAGCACGACAATCCTGGAGCTTGGCCATCATATCGGGGTCATGCTGGGCAACGGCCGGATAGTTCATTACCTCAGAAAGGCCCCCAACCGTGGGATTAGCGTAGTAGGGCTTGAGGTCCTTAGCAGTCAGGGTGGTCCCGTTGTGCTCAAACGGCGCGCACGGAACGCATGACGGGAGCATGGTAACAATGTCAAGGGGAACCTGGGCGGCATCCTGCAGCATGAAGTCAAGGCCGGTTGTTCCGCAGACGTTGGCAATTTCGTGGGGGTCCGTCACGATGGTCGTCGTTCCCTGGGGAAGGAGTACCCGCGCTAGTTCGTGCGGAACAAGCAGGGAGCTTTCAATGTGGACGTGGGCGTCAATAAACCCCGGAACAACGTACTGGTCGGTGGCGTCGATGGTTGTTTTGGCGGTGTATTCACCATGATGTTTCCCCGTGGCGATAATGGTTCCGTTGTTAATCCACAGCGTATTGGGTTCAAACGTCCGGTTAAAAACGTTGAGGACGTGATTACTCGTAACGCAAAGGTCGACAGTTTGCATGGTAAGGACTCCTTTATCCGATTAATTGAAATGAATTTCTGGTAATGTATTCGGAGATATTGTCCATTAGTATCGTCCGCCCGCGTTTTTTTGTCAAGGTTTAAATTAAAAACCGAACAGTCAGTGGTTTAAAAAGAGAAAGCAGAAGGAACGTTAAAACAAAGAAGGCTGAGACATAGATATCAGCCTTCTTAATTTCTACTTGTGTTTAATTTGAGCGGCGGCACGTCCACTTCATGAGGAAGTAGAACGGGATGGCCACTATCAATCCCCCAAAGCCCCAGATTAGTTCGTGGAGGTTGGCTTGCATGAGTAACCAAATACTTACCACAATGGCAATCAGTGGGATGATTGGTCCGCCCGGAACCTTAAACGGCCGGGGCACATCCTTCATTGTGTGCCGGAATACCAGGATGGCTAAGCACGTTGGCAGATACTGGGCAAACCGGGAAACCACGCTGATTGCGGCAAGGGTTGTAAATGAGCCTGAAAGGGCAATTGGCAGGGTGATAATTCCTGTAATAATGATTGCCCAGTATTCTACGCCTTGGCGGTTACGCTTCAGCATGAAACTGGGGAGAAGGTCATCATTCGCAAGCGCCACCGCACTCCGGGGAGTGATGAATGACGAGGCAATGTTAATCCCCCCAATGGAGATTAATTCCCCAGCAGCAACTAGTGCAAAGCCACCGCGCCCAAGGAAGTGCTCCATGGCGGTTTGGACGGGAGCAGTTGCCGTTGCAAGGTGGTTTCCGAGGACGCCAATCGCAACGACCTGAATGAGAAGATAGAAAACGGACACGATGCCCATTACCATTAAAATTGCCCGGGGAAGTGTTTTCTGCGGGTTATGCATGTCCTCTGCGGCAACCGCAATGGCTTCAAAGCCCGTAAAGGCATAGAAGATTACCAGGCACGCTGCGCCAAATCCATGGCTGGCTGTCGCCACCGTCGTTGCGGGATGGAAGTTTCCCCCGTGAATGAAGAAGAACCCGACGATAATAAAGATCACTAGCGGCACAAGCTTGCCGATGGAAGCAAGATTATTGATAATCTTCGACGAACTTACACCGCACAGGTTAACGAGGGTGAGCCCCACGATAATCATGGTCATTACGACAATTTGGGCCGAACGGGAATTACATGCCGGAAAGATTTGTCCCAACGCCGTTGCGAACCCGTTTGCCATGGTTGCCCAGGCAATCATGCTGACAATCCACTTGATAAACCCGACTTCAAACCCCGCAAAATCGCCAAAGGCCGCCCGGGTATAGACGTACGGGCCACCATCCTTTGAAAAAAGGCCCGCTGCTTCCGCAAAGCATAGTGCAATCGTAATTACGAGGAGGGCGTCGAAGATAAAAACAAAGATACTTTTTGTTCCGACAAGGGCATAGGCCTTGTTAGGAAGCAGAAAAATTCCCGAGCCAATAATGGCGTTCACCCCAAGAAGGATGATGCTGAGTAAGCCAAGCTTATTTTTGTGTGTTTCCATTAAATCAGTCCTCTCATTAAGTAACTATGCGATTACTAGATAAATTATGCATTTTCCATGAACGCCTTAAAGAGTTGTTGTGCTTGGGGGTGTGTCCGGTGCAACATTTCCGGGTGAAATTGGACGGCGACTTCAAACCCGTCGTAGGCGAAGTTGCTAAAGCCTTCGACCACGCCATCGGGAGCGGTAATGCCAACCTGCAAGTCCGCGCCAAGTTCGCCAATTACCTGGTGGTGGAATGAGTTCACCGTAAATTCATTTTGATCAAAGATGGAGGCAAACGGACTGTCAGCACTAACCCGTACCGAGTGAGTCGGGAGAGTTGGTTGGTCTGGTTGTGAATGCCGAATGAGTTCGTGGTCGGCGTAACTCAGATCCTGGATGATGGTGCCCCCATGATAAACGTTAAGGAGTTGCGCGCCCCGACAAATCCCTAGAATTGGCAGGTGACGCTGTTCGGCTTCCTTAATCAGTTGAAGTTCAAACCGGTCCCGGTCAGGGAAGGTGGCCCCACACTTTTGCCGGGGCTGTTCACCGTATTCAAGGGGATTAACGTCCTGCCCACCGCTTAAAATCAGGCCGTCGAGGTGGGCAACCTGGGCACGAATTACCGCTGGGTCGGTGGTGACCGGGATGATTACCGGGACGCCCCCCGCTTGAACGACGCTATCGATGTAATCATCGTTAACGTAGGAACGGTGGTAGCCCGGAAACATACCGTCGGAGTCGGTAATCCAACTTCCAGAAACACCAATCAATTTATTCGTCATGCTAAAATCCTCCAATCTCGCTTACAAAATGTAAGTTAATTCTATATAGCCTATTTCCTAAAAGCAAATCAAAATTTTTTATGATGGTACAGTTGTCCGAGTTGCCCCCGAAATTCATCCTGATACCGGCGTACGTCGTATTCTGACCGGACGGTGTAATCCGCCTGTTCACCATGTTCGCTTTGATCTAAGCCGCGTTGTTCAGCTTGTTTGCTGACCCGCATCGGGACAAACCGGGCAAGGAGAAGGGCAAGCCCACCCGCCATTATTGTAACAAAGAGAATGGTAGCGATTGTTCCAAATGCCTGGATTCCTAAAAGGTGCCAGCCGCCACCATAAAGGAGGCCGTTGGTTGGAATGTGCGGGTTAACGGTTCGGGTAGCGAACACTCCGGTTAGAACAGACCCGCAGATTCCAGCGATTCCGTGGCACCCAAATGCATCAAGGGGATCGTCAATCGGGAAGAAGCGTTTCCCCCAATTAATGAAGGCAAAACTTGCGCATGTGCACAGAACCCCGATTAGAAGGGCGCCGGTGGTTGAAACGTAACCGGCGGCCGGCGTAATCCCAACAAGCCCGCAGAGGGTGCCGGTACAGGTTCCTACAAGGGTGGGATGGTTATGTGTGATAATTTCTAACACCATCCATGTTGTAATGGCTCCGGCGGTGGCCACCGTTGTCGTAAGGATGGCCTGTAAGGCTACGGGGGTGATTCCCAAGGCGGCGCCGGCGTTAAACCCGTACCATCCAATCCATAAAATGGATGTTCCTAGGAGAATCCACGGTAGATTATAGTGTTGGTGGCTGGCAGGAAGCCGCCGTCCAAGAATGACGGAGAGAACAAGGGAAGTGATTCCCGCGTTAATATGAACGACGGTTCCGCCGGCAAAGTCAAGCAAACCAGTGCGGGCCAGTAAGCCGTGCGGGGTCCATACCATGTGCACGAGCGGGTAGTACACCAGAAACGTCCAGGCGCACAGAAAAAATAGGAAATAGTTAAACCGCATGCGCCCGACAACCGCTCCGACAAAGAGGGCGGGAGTAATAAGCGCAAACATTAACTGGAAGAGGAGGTAGCTTACCATGGGAATGTGAGTAACGGAGGCCGAACGCATAAAGTCGACGCCGTGAAGGAGTAAATGGTGAACCCCACCAATAATCCCGGCAATGTTGGGGCCGAAGCACAGTTCGTACCCACACGTTACGAATAACAGAACGGCAATTCCACAGATAATAAAAACAGAGAGCATCGTATTAACAACGTTTTTAGGGCTAACTAAGCCGCCGTAAAAGAACGCTAGTCCCGGGGTCATCCAGAAAACAAGGATGGTGGCACTAAGGACAAACGCTGTGTTGGCAATATTAATCATGAGGAAACTCCTTTGAATCTCATATGTTAGATATTCTAACACAAAAGAAGATAAATGGCGCTCCTGATTGCGCCCGTTTTTAATGCGTGGTATGCTAGGCACCGACTAATATGGTAAGAGAGGGAATTGAATTGATTAGTAAACAAATGCGGAAACGGATAGTGCGGTGGGGAACATGCCTGGTGGGTGCCGTGGTGATTTCTATTATCGTCGCGGACCTGTATTTTTTTCACGTGGCGTTTGTCCCAGCAAAAAAGGACTTTCTTGAAAAGCCCCTTCCCCTTAGACCCGGGACGGCCCTGTACCAGCAACGGTTGTGGTATCACGATGTTCCTAAGCAACACTGGACGATGGAATCAACCACCGGCCATTACCGGTTGGACGCCAACTATATTCCAGCCCGTCATTCTGATAAGGCAGTGCTAATTTGTCACGGCTACATGCAAAATAAGAACGATATGGGGGCATATGCGGCCATGTTTCATCAAATGGGATATAACGTTTTAATCCCTGATGCCCGGGGAATGGGGGATAGTCAGGGAAAGTATGTCGGGTTTGGTTGGCCGGAACGCTATGATGAACGGAAATGGATGAAACGGTTGGTTCATCATCTCGGGCCGCACGTCAAGATTGTAATGTTTGGGGTCAGCATGGGCGGCGCCACTACGATGATGACGAGTGGGTTGCACCTTCCTAAACAGTGCGTTGCGATGATCGAAGACTGTGGGTACACCAGTGTAAAGACGGAAATTACTCATGAAGCAAAGGACATGTACCACATGCCTGCCATTCCACGATGGCCACTGATTCCGGTCTTAAGTTTGATGACTAAGTTGCGAATCGGGTACTTTATGGGCGAAGCTAGTTCGGTGCAGATGCTTCATCACAACCACCGGCCCATGCTCTTTATTCACGGAGCCAAGGATACGTTCGTGCCAACGCGGATGGTTTATCAGAATTATCGGGCGGATCGGGGGCCAAAAGAATTATGGGTTTGTCCGGATGCCAACCATGCGCATTCATTTCGAACCCATCCAAGGGAATATGAACGCCACGTCCAGCAGTTCTTGAATAAGTATGTGCATTAATTAAAAGGGAGATTTGCCGCGTAAAATCGTGTTTAGTGGGTGTTTTTTTACGCCGGAAGCATGGTAAAATACGGGTGATGACGATAGTGAATGGATAGTGGAGGAAGCACCATGGCAATTGACTTACAACCATACATTGATGCGCAACCAGAACTCGCTGGAATTTTTAAGGGTCAGCCTGGTTTTTGGTTGAACCCGTTTATGAAGGCGACGGAACAGGAGATTTGGGAAAACGAACGGCTGGGATTGGCGGACATTAAAGCAGCTGATGCCGACCTCCGGCGGTATGCCCCGCTGATTGCGGCGCTTTTCCCGGAAACCAAACCAACTAACGGAATTATTGAATCAGCACTGGAGCCGATTCCGCAAATGCGGGCGCGACTTGCTAGCCAGCATGAACTTCATGGGGACCTCTTTTTGAAGATGGACTCTGACCTTCCGGTGTGTGGCTCCATTAAGGCCCGCGGGGGAATGTACGAGGTGCTTAAGCACGCGGAAGAACTGGCCTTAGAGCACGGGTTGTTAGCTTCTAAGGACGATGATTACACGAAACTGGCAACCCCGGAAGCTAAGCAGTTCTTTGGTCAATACAAGGTCCAGGTTGGTTCGACAGGAAACCTCGGCCTCTCAATCGGGATTACTGCGGCTGCCCTTGGATTCCAGGCAATCGTTCATATGAGTAGTGATGCGAAGGAGTGGAAGCAAACCCTTCTCCGGCAACGGGGAGCCACCGTGCGCGAGTACGACACTGACTTCAACACGGCAATTAAGACGGGACGGAAGGAATCAGCTGCTGACCCGTACAGTTACTTTGTGGATGATGTCCGTTCACAGACGCTGTTCTTAGGATACGCGACCGCAGCCCTGCGGCTAAAGGATCAGTTAGCGGCGCAACATGTGCTGGTTGACGAGGATCACCCGCTATTTGTTTACAGTCCGGCCGGGGTTGGGGGCTCTGCCGGCGGGGTAGCGTTTGGGTGCAAGGCTGTCTTTGGTGCGGCCGCACACGTCTTCTTCGTTGAACCGGCACCGTGTCCAAGCATCATTTTGGGGATGTTAACCGGTAAGAATAACGATGTTTCCGTGATGGATATTGGATTAGACGGGAAAACCGAAGCGGATGGGTTGGCATGCCCGAGTCCGTCCGCCTTAACGCCGGATATTTTAAAGCCGCTTCTAAGCGGAATCTTTACCGTTGCGGACGGCGCACTCTTTGATTACCTGCGGGATCTTCATGACAGTGAGGGAATGACCATCGAGCCTTCCTCGTGCGCAACGTTTGAGGGTCCGACCAAACTCTTTGAATCACCGCAGGGGCAGCAGTACCTGGCGGCGCACGGGTTAACCGATAAGGTCGATAACATCAACCACATTGGCTGGGCAACGGGCGGTTGCATGGTGCCTGCAGAAATTAACGAACAAAACCTAAACACACATATTGACTACTAATTACCATTTGCGGGGGCGGTAAGGCACACCCCGTTTTTGGTCATTGCGGATAATTTAATTAACGAGTGTTGCAAACGTGCACAGACCAGCGAATCACCACTTTGTGATTTGGTCACGCACGGGTTGCGGCACTCGTTTTTGCTTTATTTGAACTGGGAGAAAAATAGTTTGGAATAATTTTTAATTTCACAAAACGCACAATGAATTTTACAAGATAAGAATTATGAGGTGAAGTTAATCGCTTTCAACTGCCGTCAATTCGGCGTTTACAGTCGTAACTTAATGCGGAGATTGTGAAAACTATCATTGTGTATTCGCATACAAACACCGGCAATTCAGTATTTACGGCATAAAACGAAAGCTCTTTTTATTTCACAAGCACTGTGATTTGCGCTATAACAAAAACCGAAAGGAGATGCATTCCACATGGCAGAGGATGAAATTTTGAAAATGCATGGGGGTGCTGAACCCGGGGTTTTAAGTATGGAACCTCGGTTTGACGTCACTAGTAAGACTGATCTTGGAAAAGCCTATACGCCAGGGGTCGCTGAGATTGCGAAGTTGATTCAGGCCCATCCGGAAGCAAAGGCGAAGTACACGATGAGCGGAAAGCTGGTTGCCATCGTTACGGATGGAACGGCGGTGCTTGGTTTGGGAAACACTGGGCAGGCCGGTGGATTACCGATTATCGAAGGGAAGGCTTTGTTATACAAGGACCTTGCTGGGGTTGATGCGGTTCCGTTGGCCCTTAATCAGGTTCCGGTTGACGAACTGGAAACGACACTGAAGAACATTTCAACGTCGTTTGCCGGGTTCCACCTGGAAGACATTGCAGCGCCGCGGTGTTTCGAGCTGGAAGAAAAGCTTGCAGATGCGGTTGATATTCCGGTTTACCACGATGACCAGGAAGGAACGGCGATTGTTGTCCTGGCTGCACTAATGAACGCTGCTAAGGTTGTCGGCAAGAACCTGAAAGATTTGCGGATTCTCGTAAACGGGGTTGGCGCTTCCGGCTACGCAACCGCTAAATTATTGATGGATGCTGGCATCATGAACATCACGTTAGTTGATGCTGACGGACCGATTACGGCAGATGATGACCGGTTCAATTCATACCAGCGGGCTTTGGCTAAGCGGAGTGCGGTAAATGAGCACTTCACGTCCCTTGATGATGCCATTGAAAACCAGGATGTCTTCATTGGGCTATCCGTTGGTGATATTTTAACGGCTGACCAGATTAAGAAGATGGCTGATCAGCCAATCGTCTTTGCACTGGCAAACCCACGGCCAGAAATCGACCCGCAGGTTGCTCACGATGCAGGGGTGGCCGTAATGGCAACGGGTTCAAGTCAATACCCGAACCAGGTAAATAACGTGCTGGTCTTTCCGGGATTATTCCGGGGGTTACTCCGTTCCGGGATTAAGAAGGTGACCCCAGAACTTGAGGTTGCCGTTGCACGGGGGTTGAGTGCGTTAGTTGCTCAGCCACAGGCGGAAGAGATTATTCCGGGTGTCTTCAACAGTAAAGTGGTTGACACCGTAACGCAGGCTGTTATTCAGTTTGCACACTAAGATACGTTAGTTTTGCCCAGGCTAAGAGAGAAAAATTCAACTAAGGGAGTGACCTTAAATGGGCGTTTTTTGGACATCAATTCAGAGTGTCTTATCAATTGTAATCATGATGGCAGTGGGATACTTCTGTCGGGCCAAGGGGTGGTTCGGTGACAAGTTCTCTAAGGGGCTGTCTCAAGTGATCATGAAGATTGCATTACCATGTGCCATCTTCATGTCAATGCTGCAACGGTTTCACCTTAACCAGTTACGGAGCCTTTCCAAGGGATTGGTTTACACGATCCTTGCAATTCTGATTGGTTACGTAATTAGTTGGATCGCTGTGCGGGTTTTCAAGATTCCGCGGGGGCGGCGGGGATTGATGATGACCGGAATTAACGGTGCCAACACCGTTTTCATCGGGTTACCATTAAACGTTGCCCTGTTCGGGAACGTTTCAATCCCATACCTGCTGGTTTACTACATTGTTAACACGATTATTATTTGGACGCTTGGTGTCTGGGTCATTGCTGCTGACGATCCAACGACGGATCAGGGGAAGGCCCACATTGACTGGAAGCATTTCTTACCAGCACCAATCTGGGGTTTCATCATTGCCCTTCCGTTCTTACTGTGGATGCCAAACGCCGCAACGCAACTGCCGCCGTTTATCACGCGGACATTAACTGATATTGGTGGGTTAGTTACCCCGTTGTCACTGATGTACATCGGGATTATGCTGCGGGACTTCGGAATCAGCAACATTCGCTTTACGAAGAGCTTAAACCTGTCACTGATTGGGCGGTTTATCGTGTCGCCATTGATCATGTTTGCGATTATCACGGTTGGGTTGCACGCCGGCATTACGTTAACGCCAATCTTCCACAAGACGTTAATTATCCAGGCTGCAACGCCATCACTTGCCGTCCTGCCAATCTTAGCTGACCAGTATCACGGGGACGTTGAGTTTGCAACGGACCTGGTTGTGGCAACCTCCGTGTTGTTTGTGATTGTTGTGCCGGTTATTATGCTGATGATGAGTTACCTCTAATTCATTAATTAAAATTAAACGAAAGGGTGGATTTTAAATGGCAAAGATTACGGTTATTGATTATTTAATCGAACGGCTACACGAAATTGGCGTTGATGATATCTTTGGGGTGCCAGGGGACTACAACCTGTCCTTCCTGGATGACGTTGAAAAGAGCGACCAGGTGAACTGGATTGGTGATTGTAACGAACTAAACGCGGCCTACGCTGCTGACGGCTATGCCCGGAAGAAGGGGGTTGGAGCGTTAATCACCACGTTTGATGTGGGTGAATTAAGTGCTTTGAACGGGGTTGCTGGGAGTTATGCTGAACACATTCCAGTAATTGCCATTACCGGGGCCCCAACAACGAAGGTTCAGGAAAACAAGATGCTGATGCACCACACGGACGCAACGGGAAACTTTAAGCGTTCGTACCGGGCATACAAGCAGTTCACGGAAGCACAGGCACTGCTAGGCTTTGAAAACGCCGGGCGGGAAATCGACCGCGTTTTAACGACGGCAATTATTAAGAGCCGGCCGGTTTACATTTCACTGCCACTGGACGTTGCCCACAGTAAGATTGATGCTCCGGCAGAACCATTGAACTTGACGGTCGAGAACACCGACCACACGGAGCGGGTTGCTCAACGGCTTGCTGACGAATTAAAGAAGGCCAAGAAGCCGGTAATCCTTGCCGGAAACGAAATCATGACGTTCCGGGCCCGGAAAGCCTTTGAAAAGATGATTAACCAGTTGCATCTGCCGGTCGCAACCGTATTGTTAGGGAAGTCATCAATCAACGAAGAGAACCCATACTTCATTGGAACGTACTACCCACAGTTCGGTGACAAGCGGGTCTTAAACTACGTTAACGAAAGTGACCTCGTTGTCATCTTTGGGAGCAAGCTGATTGACGTTAACACCGGAAGCTTTACCCAGTGCTTCACGCAGGATCACACCGTGGTTTTGAACTCAGACAACACGGACTTCTTTGGGACGAAGAGTCGGGGAGTAAACATTAACAACCTGATTACCGATGTTACGAAGAAGGCAACGCCGTTTGACTTTGATAGTACTGGTTTACAAAACGTTGAACCAGACGTTAAGTACGAAGACAACGATGATGCTGAGTTGAACCTTGGCCAGTACATGTACGCCTTCAAGAACTTCATGCAGCCAAACGACACGATTTACACCGAAACGGGAACTTCCCAGTACGGATTATCATTTATGAACCTGCGTGAAGGTACAGACTTCCAGGCCCAGCCGCTGTGGGGTTCAATCGGCTACACGCTGCCAGCTGTTCTGGGGAGTCAGATTGCTGATCCGGAAGGGCGGCACATCCTGTCAATCGGGGATGGTTCTGCTCAGATGACGGTTCAGGAGTTGAGTCTGATTCAGCGACACCACCTGAAGCCAATCATCTTCCTGGTGGACAACGACGGATACACCATCGAGCGGGTTATTCACGGAGCCCACGCTCAATACAACGACATTGCTGCATGGGACTACACGAAGATTCCAGCTGCCCTTGGAATTACGCCGGACGTAATGGACGTCAACGTGGCAACGACAAAGGACGAACTGAACGCCATCATGAAGGAAATTGCGGATGATCGGAGCAAGGCCCACTTCGTCATTGTTAAGACCAAGCCACTGGATGCTCCAGAATTAGTTAAGAAGATCGGGAAGTCAATGAGCTTGATTGACAAGTCCCATTTCTACGGTGAGGAAGACTAATACTGTTAGTAGTTAAAAAGAATCGGGCGGTAACTTTTATCGCCCGGTTCTTTTATTTTATAATCGGAGTAAGGAAGTGATTCAAATGGAAGCAACGGTTTTGCGTGATGGTTTAACCTTACGTGGTTTTTATGATGTTCCTGCGGGGAAGCCAGCGTTCGATTGCGCCATTATTTTTCACGGGTTTACGGGAAACTGTGGGCGGCAGAAGGAGCGGATTGAGTACCAGGCGGCCCAAACGTTACTTGATGCCGGGATGGCCGTGGCCCGGTTTGACTTTAACGGGCACGGAAAAAGCGATGGTCGCTTTGAAGACATGACGGTGTTAAACGAACTGGATGATGCGCGCGCGATCCTCCGTTTTGTCCGGCAGCAACCCGGTGTTCAGCGGATTATGCTGGTGGGCATGTCTCAGGGTGGGGTGGTTGCTAGTATGCTGGCTGGTTACTACCACGACGCGATTGATCAGGTGGTGTTAATGTATCCAGCCGCAACGCTCAAGGACGATGCCCAGCACGGTGAAATGCAGGGGTTGCACTATGATCCCCAGCAGATTCCCGCCGTTCAGGTCTGGCATTCGGATCACGGGGATTTTTCAGTTGGTGATTTTTATTTTCGGACGGCCCAGACGCTGCCGATTTATGAGGTGGCAAAGCAGTATCGTGGCCCGGTTTTGCTTATGCACGGGGATGCGGACCCAATCGTTCCCCGGAGCGCCTCAGAACGGTACTTGTCCGGGTACCAGCATGCTGAGTACCACGTAATTCCGGGAGGCGACCACGGGTTCCACGCTCCCGCAGCCAGGAAGGAAGCGCTCCGGTTGCTTGAAGAGTTTGTGGAGAAAAATAAATAAGTTAATCGTTAATTTGACGAAAAATAAAAGAGGAATTCGGGAAAGTTTATTTTCCGAATTCCTCTTTGTTCTTAGTGGGGATAATGTTCCTACAGTCCGATTTCAGCGAGGGTGTTAACCGCCGCCCGAATTTCATCACGCTGTTTTTCACGTTTGGCAATTGGACCATCAACCTCCGTCATTACGATCCGGACGATGTTTGTCCGGCGCAGATCAACGAGGGTTTTATCGTTAATTTTAAGGCAAATAAAATCGTCATCATAGCTCTCAACGGCATCGTGCCAAATATCCGCTCCGGTTTTGGCAGAAACAATGTCCCGCTTAATAATTGTTGCGCCGTCGACGGTGTGGAACTTAACGTTATAGAACTTTTCCATGTGATCAGGTCCTTTCAGTAACCGTTTTCTACCATTAATATACCATTTTTGATAGAGAATGAACATTTGAGGATATTATTATAAACGGTGTTGTTTAAGTTGCATTATAAAAAAAAGATGTTAGAATGAAGGTGTATCAAGGCAATGACGTTTGCCATAACCGCTTAATAAGCTGATAACGTCTATCAACCTGAGGGGTTGGTGGACGGTTGTCTGGCCACCTCCTCAGGATTTTCGGGGAGGTTTTTTTAAATGGTTGCAAAAATCGAAGAAGTTAAGGCACGGGAAGTTTTTGATTCACGTGGGAATCCGACCGTTGAAGCTGATGTAATTTTAAGCGATGGAATAATGGGGCGGGCGGAAGTTCCTTCTGGTGCTTCTACCGGTGAAAAGGAAGCCATTGAGCTTCGTGACGGTGGTAGCCGGTTAATGGGTAAAGGAGTATTACAAGCTGTAAAAAATATCAATACGGAAATTAATACTGCTCTCCATGGGTTAAACCCATTAGCCCAAGCTCATGTTGATCAAACGATGATTGCCCTTGATGGTACTTCGAATAAAGCGCGACTAGGAGCTAATGCAATTCTTGGTGTTTCCATGGCCGTTGCACGGGCGGCAGCGAACGAAACCAAACAACCGCTTTACCGCTATTTAGGTGGAACGGACTTGGAGTTACCCCAGACATTTCATAATGTCATCAATGGAGGAGAACACGCTGCTAATGATATTGACATGCAGGAATTTATGATTACGCCAGTTCAGCGGACAAGTTTTCGGGATGGGTTTGAAAAAATTGCAAATACGTATCATACCCTGAAGCAAATCCTTGAAGAACGAGGGTACTCAACTGGTCTTGGTGATGAAGGGGGCTTTGCGCCTAACCTGAAATCTTCCGAAGAAGCGCTCCAGTTATTGCATGATGCAATTAAAGTTGCCGGCTATGTTCCGGGAAAGGAAATTGCAGTAGCGTTTGATGCGGCAGCGTCTTATCTATATGATTCTCAAACGGGAAACTATCGGTTAGAAGAAAAAACGTACACACCGGATGAATTAGGTAAGTATTATGGCACCCTACTTGATAAGTATCCAGAGATTATATCGATTGAAGATCCGTATGGTGAGGACGATTGGGAAAACTTTACGCGTTTTACTAAACAATACGGACACCGCGTCCAATTAGTAGCCGATGATCCGGTGTGCACAAATCCTGTTTTGGTGCGAAAAGCAATTAAAATGGGAATGGGGAATAGTATTTTAATTAAGTTGAATCAAATTGGAACAGTAACAGAGACGTTGGAAACAATTCGGCTTGCACGCAAAAATGGGTATACAACGATGATGTCACACCGGTCGGGGGAAACGGGCGATACCTTTATCGCTGACTTTACGGTTGCTACTAACGCTGCTGAATTAAAATCAGGCGCACCTGCCCGCTCCGAACGGGTTGAAAAGTACAACCAGTTACTCCGAATCGAAGAGGAGCTCGGTGAGGATGGAACGAGACTTGCGCATTATCCAAACGATGTTGATAAGGATTAAGTTCATAATGAATTGGCCCTGATTAGGGGGCAATCTCCTGTCAGGGAACTGATGGGAGTTTTTTTATGAATCAGGGGTTGTCTAGCAAAGTTGCAGCTCAAAGATTAGCTACGGACGGTCCGAACGAAGTAAAAATGAATAAAACTAATTTATGGACTTTGATTGGACGACGGTTATGGGAGCCCACTGCGTGGATAATTGAAGGTGCGTTGGTTATTGAATTAATCGCGGGAAACATGCTCCAAGCTGGTTTTATCGTTGCATTGTTATTTTTTGCGGCTATTAATGGCGCACTCCAAAATCAGCGGGCGGTTCGAGCGCTTGCTCCATTAACCAAACAGGTTGTTCCGGATGTTAGTGTTCTTCGCGATAGACAGTGGAAAATGATTCCAGCGCGCTTACTTGTTAGGGATGATGTGATTAATTTACGGAGCGGAAACTTGGTTCCGGCTGATGTTCAGATTATTGATGGAATGATTACAACAAACGAGAGCCTTATTACCGGAGAGAGTGAGGCAATTCAACGGAGTGTTGGGATGACGTTGATGGCTGGTACTCAGGTTGAACGCGGGGTTGCAACTGCTATTGTTCTTAGGACAGGGGCAGCAAGTCAGGTAGGGAAAATCACCCAGTTAGTGACTACCTCCCATGCACCCGGACGATTACAACATCTTCTTCAGCGAATTATTAATTTACTTGCAGCTGTTGATGCGGTTCTGGTGGTGGTTTTGGCTGGGGCAGCGTTGATGCGGCATGAACCACTGCTTAATTTGCTACCGTTAATTGGCGTCCTTTTTATTGCAACAATTCCAATCGCGATGCCTTCAAGTTTTAGTGTGGCTAATTCACTGGAAGCGCGAAAGTTGAGTGATGAACGTATTATTGTTCGTGAGTTGAATGGAATTCAAACGGCGGCAACGGTTGATACGGTTCTCTTTGATAAAACGGGAACGCTAACTACAAATAAGCCAGTGATTGACCAGATGGTTAATTTAAGTGATTATCCAGATAAAATTATTATTGCGTTTGCACAAGCGTTAACTGATTGGCGGCAACCCAGTCGTGTTGATCAAGCATTGCAGAATCTATCAAATCCAGTAAAGGATGAAGTTACGATAAAAGATTATCAGGAGTTTAGCACTCTTACAGGATATTCAGCGGCGACGATTATGTGGAACCATCATCAATATAATGTCCAGTTAGGGGCACCACGGATAGTTCATAATGGATCGTATTTAGTAACGATGAAGTTTAAGCGGCCGGTGGTAGGACAGGTAATTGTTCTTACGATTAATAACCGACCAGCAGCACTTTTTGCACTTGATGATCAACTGCGATCAGATGCCCAAGAAACTATTAATCGATTAATAGCCAATAAAATTCATCCCGTAATGGTTACGGGCGATAGTATTCAAGCAGCGCGAATAGTTGCTAAAAAGCTCGGAATTCCCGGAAGGGTTATTACAGGAAACGAATTGGCAGGGATAAAATTATCTGACGTAGGTTGTGTTGCGGAGGTATTACCGGAAGGGAAACTGGCACTTGTTCAGCAGTTTCAAGCTGCTGGACACGTTGTTGCAATGACAGGAGATGGGGTGAACGATGCACCCGCATTGAAAAGGGCAGACGTAGGAATCGCGATGTATAATGCATCGGCGGTTGCTAAGAGAACGGCTAAAGTAACAATACTTGATGCAGGACTCTTACCATTATTACGTTTGTTTGCGAGTGGTCATCGGGTCTATCAACGAATGATGACGTGGACGATTACTAAACTAGCACGCACCGTTGAATTAACTGTCATTTTAACATTAGGGTACGTAATAGCGGGAATCCTACCTGTTAGTTTAAATGCGATTATAATGTTAGCCATTTTAAATGATGTAGTTACAATGGTTTTGGGGACCGATCGGGTTCAGGTAACATTTCAACCCGAAAAATGGAATTTTAAACGTCTAACATTAATTGCAGGGTTATTCACCGTTTTTTGGACTACCTTAGGGTTATTCACCGTTTTTTGGACTACCTTAGGGTTAGGATTGTTTAGCTGGCTCTACTATGGCGTTTATGTACAACCAACGACGATTGAAACAGTTATGTACCTGTATTTAATGTTCACCGCAATGGATACGGTTTGGATGACGCGGACAACGGGGTTATTTTGGAAAGAAATCCCTAGTGCAGCCGTTATATACACTACTTTAGGGAATTGTTTATTATCGTTTGTTTTTGCGGTAGGAGGAGTTGTGTTAGCACCAGTTCCTTGGCAAGTGGGGGCAATTATTTTTGGAGGATGTCTTCTTTTAAGTTTTGTAGTTGATGGATTAAAGGTGATGTTTTATCGCCGTGAAATCAAAAATTAATAGGATCATTGTAAAAAAGCGGCTGAAATAGTGTTTCTATTCCAGTCGCTTTTAGTTAAGTTAGTTTATTCGTCAGTAAGAGTAACGTCGTGACTTTCTGGTTCCTTTTTCAGTGAAAGGGCGATCAAAACCCCAACCACCGTCAAAACAACGGTAAATGCCATCCCAAAGTGAACCCCGTTAGTGAATGCTGCAGCGTGGTTAGCGCCGTGGTAAGCTGCCGTCCCCAGTCCTAGAAAACTTGTTGCTAACGCCGTGGCGATGGCGCCGACAATTTGCTGGAGAGTATTAATAATTGTACTTCCATCCGCAGATTCAAATAGTTGCAGGGCGTTAAGCGCGTGCGTTTGGGCGGGTGACATTGCTAATGGACATCCCACCATTAAAATAACGTGGGCGGCAATGACGTACCAGCCGGCAGAATGGGGTGTAACGCAGGCAAGCATCACGGCCCCCACGGTGGCAATCAGGAACCCGAGTGTCGTCAGCATCTTCGCACCGTAGTTATCAAAGAGGCGGCCGGCAAGGCCTGAAACCAGTGCGTTCACAATTCCTCCCGGAAGCATAATAATTCCCGTGAGGGCGACCGGAAGGAGCAGGCCGTTTTGGATGTACTGGGGTAACAGGTACATTGCGGATAAAATCACCCCAAAGTTAATCATTACAAGAAGCGTCCCCTTAGTAAACGCACTGTTTGCAAAGATTCGGAGGTTTAAGATCGGGTGCTGCTGGGTTAACTGCCGGTGCGTGTATAACCCCAGGACGATGATCCCAATTAGTAAGCATCCTAAAACAATGATGGAAGTCCAGCCGAAGCGCGCTGCAAAGCTAAAGCCCATTACAACCAGCCCGAATCCGCAAACAGAGAGAATGACTGCGAGGAAGTCCACGGGTTCACGGGTCAGTTTGCTGATGTTTGGTAAGAACTTGAGGTCAAAGAATAAAGCAATCAGCAGGAATGGGACAAAGAGCCAGAAAATCCAGTGCCACGAAAGCTTGGCCAGGATAAGTCCTGTCAGTGTCGGTCCAACCGCCGGGGCAAACATAATGGCCAGTGAGCAGGCGCCCATGGCTGTTCCGAGCTTTTCAGGCGGGAAAATGTTCATCGCCACGGTGAACATGAGGGGCAGGATTGTTCCTGTTCCGATTCCTTGAATCATCCGTCCAGCAAGGAGGAGAGAAAAGTTAAGGGCAAGTGCTGAAATAATTGCTCCACTTGATGTAAGTTTTTTTGATGGTGGTTTAAAAATAATTGGCTTTGGCTAGTCAAGGAGTTTTTTTCCCACTATAATGGAAATAATTTGATTGGAGGAAACGGGATGCGGCTGGTTAAACGGGTAGCTCAATATTTAGGATTCCTCGCGGGACTGGTGGCAGTTTTCTTTGCGCTGGGATGGTTGCTAATGCGCCCAGCCCGGCATTCCCAATCGAGGCACCCCGTAAGGCGCCAACCAATTCAGCTGGTTGCTGTTGGTGATTCCCTTACCCAGGGTGTTGGCGATTCACAAACGGCGGGGGGCTTTGTGCCGCTCGTTGCCCACACCCTTGCACACAACGCGCCGGTTCAGGTAAGCACGGTAAATGCCGGGGAGGCGGGTGATACGACCGCGCGGATATTAACCCGGATTAACCACAATTCGCAGTTGCAACGGCACCTGCGTCAGGCAAATATTATCACCGTGACGGCGGGTGGAAACGACGCGTTAGGGGCGATTAGCGCAGCCCGCAAAGAGCTTTCCCAAGCCAATGCGGAGCACTTGATTGCTCCGGCAGCCGCAACATATACCCAGCATTTGCGGGCTCTTTTAGAACGAATTCGGCAACTGAACAGTACCGCTCCCGTTTTCGTGCTGGGGGTTTACAATCCGTTTTACGTAGAACTGGCAACGAACCCAGTTTTAAATACCGGGGTGACAACTTGGAACCAAGCAATTCGGCGGGTTACGCGGCAGCAGCGGAACATGTACTACGTCGATATTAGTAGGATAGGATACGGTCAATACGGGGAAACGCGGTCTTCCCACCGGTTACGTCAATTTGCGGCGGCCAACACACCACTGCTTGCTAGTGCGAGTGTTTCGCAGTTGCTGGTAACTGCTCAGGGGAAGAATGCATGGCTTTCCCCAGCAGACCGGCTCCACCCTAACGCACGGGGATACCGCTACATTGCCCAGCAGGTTGCCCATCGGATTAACCAACAACAAAGGAAGTGGCTTCATCATGGAACAACGACGACAGCAAGGCCGTAAATCCCGGCAGGTGAACCCGTGGAAGTGGGCGTTTACCATCTTGGTAGCACTGATTATTGCGGGGGGAGCACTCCTCTTTTGGCGGATTACGACCCCAAGCGTCCCGCAAAATGAAAGTAAAACTAGTGTCCCGGCAACGGGCGCTTCGCTGACAACGACGTTAAATAATAATCAGCTCACGGCAATTTTAGACTGTTTTTTAAACCAGCAAACGGACGGAAACATCCGGTATCATGTGCAGTTAACTCCGAATGAAGCATTAATCACGGGGCGAACCAGGGTGATGGGGCAGGCGGTCACCTTTACGATTACAACGGTTCCCACGACAACCCGGCAAGGGAATTTACGGCTGGCTGTTCACCGGATTACGTTTGGTCGGGTGGCGGTTCCCATTGGGCTAACAATGCGGTACTTTAAAAACAATGTTGCTCTCCCGGCATGCCTTATCATTCAGCCAGCTAAAAAGCAGGCAATTCTTAATTTAAATCGCCTTGCGCCCAAACAGCGGTTTAGTGTGCGGATGACGCACCTTGACCTTAAGAATGGCCGGTACCGCGTTTTGGTTGGCTTACCGCGAAAATAAAGGAGGACGTTAATGAAGTACCGTCAAAGTTTTTACCAGTACCTGATGACCCAGCGAAACCCGGATGACCACCGGGCATTGGCGGAATTTGCCAACCGGGCCTTCTATGACCAGAGTTTTCCTAAGCAGTCCTGTGATTACGACGAGCTCTCCCAGTACCTCGAGTTGAACGGAAGTTACCTTCCTGGGATGACCGTTTTTGATGAGGCGTGGCAGAAGTACCTTGCTCAAATGGAATAGTAAATGTCCCCGAATGATTATAGATTTTTAAGGTGAAAGGGTGGTTAGTATGGCAAATATTCAGTGGTTTCCGGGCCACATGGCAAAGGCGATGCGGCAGGTAAAGGAAAATCTGCGGCTAGTCGACATTGTCCTTGAATTGGTGGATGCCCGGTTACCGGAGTCTTCCCGGAATCCCCAGATTGCATCGGTGTTAAAAAATAAACCAAGTATCATTGTCCTTACCAAGCGGGACCTGGCGGATCCTCAGATGACCAAGCGGTGGGTTGACTACTATGAACAACACGGGCAGCCGGCCATGGCGTTTGATAGTACCCGGGATAATCTCCGGTCGCTTGAAACTAAGATCCGGGAGGTGCTGGCCGACAAGCTGGCACAGCGGGCTGCACGGGGAATCAAGTCCCAACGGGTGAAGGTAATGTGTTTGGGAATTCCTAACGTGGGAAAGTCAACGTTACTGAACCACCTTGTTCATAAGAAGATTGCCCAGGTTGGAAACCGCCCCGGAGTAACGAAGTCCCAGCAGTGGTTAAAGGCGGGGGATAGCCTGCAACTGCTGGACACACCTGGAATCCTGTGGCCGAAGTTCGAGGATCCGGTTGTTGGCAAAAAGTTAGCCCTAACTGGCGCCATTAAGGACACGCTGTTCGCCAAGGATGATGTTGCCCTGTACGCCCTCGAACACTTCGTTAACCACCATGCCCAACTACTTGAGAAGGTCTACCACCTCACACCGGAGGAATTGGATCAGCCGACCGTTGAGGTTCTGCTGGCCCTGACAAAGCGGATGGGTTTCCGGGATGACTATGATCGGGCCAGTGAGCGGTTAATCTTTGACTGCCGGAAGGGAAAACTTGGCCGGTATACGCTTGACAAAATTCCTGCAAAGAAGGGGTAAAGATGACAAAGAAACTCTACGTTCAACCGGATTGGCCGACAAGTATCATTTGCTGGGCTTTTTCGCTGATGATTCTTGATATGAGTTTATTACTATGGCTTGAAATTACGGTCTTTCAGGTGTGGACTGTGCTGGCATTTTTGTTGTTTATTGCGGTTGCCGCCGTTCAAGTTATCGGACGGTACGTTGTTTTAGGGGAAGATGGTCTGACCGTTCATACTGTGATTAGCTTTAATTCCAAGAAGATTAGGTATGATCAGATTAAGCAGGTAACGGTGTTGCGGACCCAGGTAATAATTACGGGGCGGTACCAGACGATTAAGGTGCTTGCTTCTAAAAAGGTCCGGCAGCAAATTGTTGATGGGATACAGAAACACGCTCCTTCAGTGAAAATCACGAACAATTTTGCGAAGTAATGCCAAATAAATTCGGAAAACCAAAACATAACGGTTAAATCCATGGTATGCTAATGGTGACGATAAGGTCACTTTGAGGAACACACCGAGGAGGAACGCACATGAACGACATTGAAATTGCGCAGCAGGCCACGATGAACCCAATCACGAAGATTGCGGACCAGGCTGGGTTTGCCCCTGAGCAGGTTGAACAGTACGGAAATTACAAGGCGAAGTTAACGGTTGACCCAAATAAGCCACTTCGGGGAAAACTGATTTTGGTTACTGCCATTAACCCCACCCCAGCAGGTGAAGGGAAATCAACCGTTTCAATCGGGCTGGCGGATGCCCTACAACTGGCAGGGAAGAAGGCTATGCTGGCTTTGCGTGAACCTTCCCTGGGTCCTGTAATGGGGATGAAGGGTGGCGCCACTGGTGGGGGTTACTCCCAGGTGCTTCCGATGGATGACATTAACCTGCACTTCACGGGTGATATGCACGCATTAACGGCGGCTAATAACACGTTGGCAGCGCTTATCGATAACCACATTTACCAGGGCAACGAATTAAACATTGACCCGCGGAACGTAACGTGGAAGCGGGTCCTTGATATTAACGACCGGGCTTTACGGCATACGGTAATTGGCCTTGGCGGACTCAAGCAGGGGGTCCCGCGGGAGGACGGGTTTGAAATCACCGTTGCTTCCGAGTTGATGGCCGTTCTGTGCTTAGCCACTGATATGGCTGACTTAAAGGCCCGGATTGGCCGGATCGTAATTGGGTATACCTACGATGGTGATCCCGTTACCGTCGAACAGCTGGGGGTAGTTGGCGCCATCGCAACGCTTTTAAAGGACGCCATCAAGCCAAACCTGGTGCAGACCATTGCCCACACGCCGGCGTTGGTTCACGGTGGTCCGTTTGCCAACATTGCACACGGGTGCAACAGCGTGATTGCGACGCGGACGGCCCTGCAGTACGCTGACTATGCCGTTACGGAGGCCGGCTTCGGGGCGGACCTCGGGGCCGAGAAGTTTTGCGACATCAAGGTGCCGGTTCTCGGGAAGACCCCGGATGCCGTGGTTGTTGTGGCAACGGTCCGGGCTCTGAAGATGAACGGCGGGGTTGCGAAGGATCAGCTTGAAACTGAGAACGTTGCTGCTGTCATGAAGGGAAGCAGCAACCTCATCCGCCACATCAAGAACATGCAGCAGTACGGGGTAAACGTGGTGGTTGCGCTGAACCGCTTTACCAGTGATACGCAGGATGAAATTAAGGCTGTTCAGGACGCGTGCGCTTCACTCGGAGTAATGGCCCACGTTGCTGACGTATGGGGCAAAGGCGGTGCTGGTGCACAGGAACTTGCCCAGGCGGTCATTGATGCGTGCGAGCAGCCGCATTCGTTTGAAGCGGTCTACGCGGCTGACGACGACCTGCAAACAAAGATTGAAAAAATTACGAAGAAGATCTACCACGGAGCGGCGGTTGAATACGGTCCGAAGGCTAAGCGGCAACTACGTGAATTTGCGGCTCACGGATGGGATCACCTCCCGGTCTGCATGGCAAAGACGCAGTACTCGTTTACGGATAACGCGAAGTTACTTGGAGCACCAACCGACTTTACGCTTCACGTTCGGGAGTTCATGCCAAAACTCGGGGCAGGTTTCATTGTTGCCCTAACTGGGAACGTTCTGACGATGCCGGGGCTGCCAAAGGTACCGGCCGCAAATGGAATTGACGTGGATGATAACGGCCGGATTAGCGGGTTGTACTAAACTAAAACGGTTAAACTGAATAATAGTGAAAGCGGGACTTGCTGATGGATGGCAGGTCCCGCTTTTGGTATGGCGGGGTTAGTCTAAATTACGGCGGGGAACCATTTTTTGACACCATTCTAACAATTTATCCGTTGACACGGCTCTCCTAATTGATATACTAAAATCAGAACATATGTTCGATAATAAAGTTGATGCTTTCCTGGTTAAGGGAAGCAGGCGAAAGGGGAGCAGACCTGAATGACAAAGATTGATGCGGCTGGATTTACCCCAACGGAGCACGCGGTTAAGCGCCTTAATCAGCGGTTTAACGTTCCTAAGTGTGATGCTCACCGGTGGGTGCGGCGCTTTATGGTGGATGCGACGGCAATTGATGACCCATCTAATAACAACCCGAAAGCACGGTTATTTCGTCGGGGACAGTGCATTGCGGTTGTCAACCTGACACAAAAGCGGGTGATTACCGTTTACCAGTTAACTCCAGTTAATAAGGTTAGTAGTTGGGGGCAGCGCTTAATTCCCTATCTGCAGCCGTACGGAAAGCGGATTTGCCGGCATTACCAACGCGACCTTGCCGCTAATTTATGCCGGTCGTTCATTGGGCTCGTCTGGGGTGCCATTGATTACCAGTTCATGCACCATGATGAGGATGTGCTTACGGCACTGAGCGAGCGAGCAGGGCAGCTACGTGATACGCTAGCGATGGGCGCCGATGACCTGCAGATGTTTCGGCAGTTGTTTCGGACAAAATAAAAAGCACCTCCGGTTAACCTCAGAGATGCTTAGTAGGTCATCTAACGCCGTCATTAATTAGTTGCTTTCCGGCGGAGTTCCAGTTTCCGCAGGAGTGGTAACAGGAATCCAAGGACAATCAAGAAGCCAACGGTTACAAAGTTCATGATTAACTGGTGGTTAAAGGCGGCTGTTCCCGGATTAGCGTCCTGTGGGATAAAGCCGAGGGTGGCGCATACAAACGTGAAAATGAAGCACCATAGTCCCATTGCGAGGGCACCCGTTCGGTTCTTGATATAAACGTAGTCCGAATGGAATTCCTTTTCGTGCCACCGAATAGCCAGGAAGGCCACGAAGACCAGGGCCGTCTTGTATGGCGAAACAATTCCGTTCAGGTTTAGTAACCAGTTATAAATTGAGTTAATACTTGGGAGGGTGCCACTCAGGAGAAGAATTAACAGGCTAATCCCGGCAGTTAAGATGTAACTGTTAACGGGTTTGCCGTTCTTATTCTTCTTGGTTAACCACGTTGGCATGTATTTATTGGCCGTGTCACTCGCAAAGACCCGGGCCGCCGCATCGATTAGGATTGCCAACTGGGCAAGCATAAAGAGTAACTGAACAACGGCAAATACGTACATGAGCGATTTTCCAAGCCCACACTGTTCTCCGAGAAGACGGAAGGCGTAGTACGGGCCGTTCATCTTAAAGTCGTGCGGAATGTGGTTGGCGTTGAAGAAAACGGCGAGGGCTAACGTTCCAAAGATTGTTAGGAATGCCGTCATCAGCGCTAACGCCCACATGGCCTTCGGGAACTCTGATTTCGGGTTCCGGAGGCGGATAATGTACGGGGCGGCTAGCTCAGCCCCGGACATCGCAAAGATTAATAGTCCGGTTGTTGAGAAGTAGTGGAGACTAAAGCTTGGCTTAAACGCTCCCCAGCTGAAGTGGGTGGCGATGTGGGCACCGTGGAGCAGCGCCCAGCCCGTCATAAAGACAAACAACATTGAAATGAGGAACATTGCGCCCCCACCGATGAATGACAGAATCTCCAAAGAGTTTTTGACCTTGTTTTCAAAGAGAATAAATAACAGGATGATGATGAAGGTCATCAAGCCGAACGTCGTTGTCGACATGTGCTTGTTCAGGGTGTTGTTCCCGAGAATAATCCAGCTAATGGAGACAACGACGGAGTTGGAGACGTCCACGAGGTACGGAATCGTTTGGGTCCAGTACATCCAGGACGTGATGTAACCAAACAGGTCGCTGTGGGTTCCCCGCCGAATCCATGAGGCAAGTCCCCCAGACTGATTATCAAACGTTAAGCCAAGCTGCGTCGCGATCAACGCGTAGGGGATAACGTATGAAAATAGCAGGAACAGCCACGAGATGACGACTGATAATCCCTGGTTTTGAAACGGATAAAAAATGTTTTCAAAGCTAATGATGGTGACGAAGTCTAGCAGTGCTAGCACTGGCCAACTCATGTAATGCTTTTTTGGTTGTAGTGTGTTTTCCATTATCCTTCCTTTCATGGTTCCTAGTAACGAATAAATAGAACCATGCGGGGCGGATGGTGGTTAAACCGCGACAACGAGCAGTTCAATGTCTTTCCCTCACTCTCTTTTTCATTTAATGAAAATTGATTATGAAACAATCAACGTCTATTTTACGGCACGGGTCCGCCGTCCGCAACGGGTGAAATAGCTTATAAGCGGGCAAGTGCGGTAAGATAGGGGTAGTTTACTGAAAGAAGGGTGAAGGATGAAGTACCTTAAGATTGCGGTGACTCCTGGGATGGAACGGCTAGTACCACCGGATTGGGAATCCGTAGCACTAGCGCCAACACTTAATCCGGCGGAACTAGCAACGATTGTCGTTACGGACGCCGCTTCGGCTGCCATGGCTCAGCGGTTGGTTGAACAGTCAGGGTTATCAGTGCCCGTTGTTCGGGTTGATGCGGCAGCGCAACCAGCAACCGTTCAACAGCAAATTGCGGATGCTGCGGCGGAATACGTTCACCAGAATGTGCCGGGGTTCTTACGTGATCTTGTGGCGTTTGCTGACCAACGACCGGTAAGTTTTACTACCCCTGGGCACCATAATGGGCAGTACTACGGTCTTCACCCGGCCGGCGTTGTCTTTAACCGGTTCTTTGGAAACAACATGTTGTATGCTGACACGAGCGATACGGTTGCTGAGTTAGGCGATACAATGACGCATGCCGGAACACCCCTGGAAGCGGAGCAAAAAACGGCGGCGGTTTATCACGCGGATAAGGCGTACTTTGTGCCTAATGGGACAACGGGGTCAAACGATATTTGCGTGAGTGCGGTGGTGCGGCCTGGTGACCTGGTTCTATTTGACCGGAACAACCACAAGTCGTTGTATAACGGGGCGTTGGTGATGAATGGGGCCCAGCCGGTTTACGTTCCCACCGATCGGAATGCGCACGGGTTAATCGGTGGCATGGACCCCGCAATGCTGACCCAGGAAAAACTGCGGGCGGCCGCCGCTCAGGTTGACCCGCAAAGGGCTAAGCAACCGCGGCCGTTCCGGATGGCGGCTGTTCAGCTGGAGACGTATGATGGGGTGTTTGCGAACGCCCAGTGGCTCCTTGACCGCATCGGACAGTTATGTGATTATGTGTTGTTCGATTGTGCCTGGGGTGGGTACGAGCAATTTGTTGACGTGCTTGCAGACCTAACGCCGCTGTCCCGTACGTTTGGCCCCGAGGATCCGGGAATTCTTGTCACCCAGTCACTCCACAAACAGCAGCTTGGAATGGGGCAGGCTTCCCAAATTTTAAAGAAGGATGCGCACATTAAGGGGCAAAAACGGTACGTCGACCACACGCATTTTAATAACGCATACTTAAAGTACGTAACGTCGAGTTATAACTATCCGCTCTACGCCTCAATGACGGTTAATCCGTACGTAGCGGGGAGTTCGGCCAACCACGACTGGTGGCAAGCAGTGATGCAGCGGGGGATTGCGGCCCGAAAACGACTTTTACGGGAGTCGACACTCTTTAAGCCGCTAGTTCCATCAACGATTAACGGGCAACCGTGGGAACAGGTTCCTGACGACCGGCTTCTGCACGACCCACAATGTTGGGAGTTAACGCCAGCAGGCCAATCCTGGCATGGTTTTAAGAAGGTCGTGGGAGGACAGGCCCGGCTTGACCCGCTGAAGTTGACGATTACCACGCCGGGAATTGACGAAGCTACACAGACGTACACTTCTTCCGGAATTGCGGGGGACATTGTCGCGGAATACCTCACGGAGCACGGGATCTTAAAGGCTAAGGCGGACCTCAATTCCCTCCTGTTCTTATTGACTCCAGGTGACACAACTGCGGATTTGGATCAACTTGTAGACGCTTTATTGGCCTTTGAACGGCTTTACAATGAAGATGCCCCGCTTGAAGAAGTCCTTCCACGGTTAACGGCCCGCTATCCGCAACGGTATGCGGGATATTCGCTTCGTCAACTGTGCGATGAAATGCACGCATATTACCGGGCTCACCAAACGTTTAGTCTGCAGCAACAGCTATTTAGTAAGAATAAGATGCAGAAATACGCTCAAACACCGGCGCAGGCTGACCTGGAGTTTCGGCGGAATCACGATGAGCTGGTTGATCTTGATCAGGTTGTGGGCCGAATTGCGGCTGAAGGGGCGTTACCGTACCCGCCAGGCGTGTTTATCGTGGCACCGGGGGAACGGTGGCGGCCAGTTGACCAGCAGTACTTCCAGGTTTTAGTTGGTGCGATGGAGCGGTTTGCTGGTTTTGTGCCCGAAATCCAGGGAGTCCATTATCAAGAGCGCCCAGACGGTCACATTACTGTCAAATGCGCTGTCTTAACCGAAGAAGAAACGCTACCCAATTCAGACGACTGATGATAAGATGATTAGCGGAAAACGGATAGGAGAAGGGTGAGAAAATGGCAAATAAGAACCGCGCCACCTGCATAATGTGTGGCAAATCATATACAGCATTGGAAGGCTTCTTCATTAAAAGCCTGGGAAGGGATTTAGTGGAAGCAATTAAGGAACGCAACCCGCAGGTGCGCCCGTCTTCGTTTATTTGCCTGAATGACCTTCAGCGGATTCGGTTGCATCAAATGGAACAAACCATCAACCGTGATCTGGATTCAAACCGAAAGATTAACGATAAACTCGAAAAGGAACTTAATAGCAACACCTACGTCATTAAGAACACCAACGAAATGAAGGTGACGTTTGGTGATAAACTGGCCGACTTAATTGCGAAGTACGGCGGTTCGTGGTGGTTCATCATTGGCTTTTGTATTTTCCTGTTCTGCTGGATGACGGCCAACACGCTGCATATCTTTGGGATTCACTTTGACGAGTACCCGTTCATCCTGTTAAACCTGTTTCTGAGTTGCTTGGCGGCCTTCCAGTCCCCAATCATCATGATGAGCCAGAACCGGCAGGCTGAACGTGACCGTTATGACGCCGAAAACGACTACCGGACGAACATGAAGTCGGAGATGGAAATCCGGAACCTGCACGAAAAGATTAACCAGTTAAACGAAGTGCAGTGGCCCCACTTGTTGGACATTCAAAAGACGGAGATTGAAGTTTTAAACGAAATCGAACTAGAAATTCAGCAATTAAAGGTTCGCCAGGATGAGCTGGTAAGAAGCAGGCAGCGGCAAACACGCCACCGGAGTAGACGAGAACAGTAAAAAGCATAGAAAACAGGAGATGATGACGAAAGTCACAACCTCCTGTTTTTGTCTACTTCGTTTGAGTTTGTTTTTCCCGCATAAGGTACCACGAGAAGAGCACGATAATCCCCACCGCAAGGCTACTGATAATTGCGACGGCTAAGTGGGTTCCCACGGTCAGGGAACGGGGAATTCCTGCCAGAACAACGCACAGGGTAACGGCAATGGCCCCAGCCACCTGCCGGAGGGTGTTGTTCAGCGCAGTTCCGTGACTGTTTTCTTCTGGTGTTAGGTCTTTAAACGCCTCGGACATCGCCGGTGAGAAAATCAGGGAGTTTCCCGCCAACCGGACCGCGTAGTCAACCGTAATTAACCAGAGTGGGGTGTGTTTGTTCATCCATACGAGTGGAAGCGTCGCAACCAGAATCAGTGCGGCGCCGAGGAACACGGGATACTGCGGTCCCGAGTTGTCGTACCACCGCCCGGCAAAGACCGCGACCGTTGCGTTGACAAGCGCTCCCGGAAGAATTACTAACCCCGCGACAAAACTTGAGGTTCCCGTAACGCCTTCCGTAAAGACCGGAATAAGTTGTTCGGTTCCTAAAAGAATCATGAATGCGAGAATGCAGATGACCGTCATGGTTGAAAAGGAGCGGTATTTAAAAATTCGGAGCTGCAGGACCGGATTGGTTAACTTAAACTGCCGGACCGCAAAAATACTGAGAAGAATAACCCCGCCAATCAGAAGAAGCCATGCCTGGTGGGCATTGGTGGTAAACGTGGTGATGCTGGTCAGGGCCATGCTGGCGCCAACGAGGGCCAACCCGACGGAAAGTACGTCAATCTTGATATTACGGGTCGGGGAGAAGTTGGGCAGTTTTACGAACCCAATCACCCACACGACGATCATCACGGGCAGGACGATGATAAATAGCCAGCGCCACGATAAGACCTGCAGGATGAATCCCGCCACGGTGGGACCGATTGCCGGTGCCGTGGAGACGATCAGGCTGGAAATTCCCATAATGGTTCCCCGTTTTTCCGGCGGATAAATCGAAATCAGGGCCGTCATGGTGTACGTCATTAAGATACCGCTTGCGCTGGCCTGAACGAGGCGGGCTAGCAGAAGAAGCCAAAACTGGTGAGCCCAACAGCCCATGAGGGTTCCGGTGATAAACGTGCCGATGATGCCGAGAAACACGGTCCGGTTCGTGAACTTCTCGTAGAGGTTGGATGAAAGGGGGGTAACGATCCCGATTACCAGGGTATACCCCGTTGTCAGCCACTGCGCGGTATCAAGGGTAACGTGCATTAAGTGCTGGATTACCGGCAAAGCGGTGACCATCATTGTTTGACTGGCAAGGCTAAAGAAGGTTGCAGTCAACAGGATTGCCGCCACGATAATTCGGGTTTGCTTACTAATTGTTTTTTGCATGGAAAATCCTTTCTTGGTAAGGGCTACACAAAAAAAGAACCCACCCACACAAAAGTGAATGCGTTCTTAGGAAGTTGTGGGTAGCACCAGATAACCGTAATTGCTACGGTCATTCTACCAGTAATTACGGCAGTGATGCAACCTAGTGCTGGTCGAGGGGAACGTCACTGGACGGCTTCCGCTTCAGGAGGAACCAGCAAACCACCGTTGACAGGACAAAGATTACCGTGATGACACACAGAAGGCGGTGGACCCCATCATAGTACGCGTGCTGGATGAGCGGCAGAATGTGTGGCCCCCGGGCGAGGTGCTTGGCGAGGGTCATTCCGGCAAACGGCCCGGCGGTGACGATGTGCTGGGCGAGGACGGAATGGTGAAGGCTGTTCATGATACTGGTCCGGTAGCCAGCACTTAGGATTAATCCCTGAACAACGATTCCAAAACAGTTGCCGAGCTGCCGGAACACGCTGTTGATTCCAGAAGCCATCCCCATGTTTTGGGGGGCAATGTTTTCCAGGGCCGCGTTTGAGATGGCAGGATTAATCCCCGCATTTCCCAGTCCCATAAAGATAAAGGCAGGAATTAAAACCGTCCAGGTAAGGTGGTAGCCCAACATGACGTGCATCAGGAAAAAACCGATTCCTTCAAGGAAGAGGGCGGCGCACGCAATGAGCCGGTTCCCAATCCGCCCAATCAGGTAACCAACAAACGCGCCAAGAACCAGGGGGAATGCGCTGATTAATAGCCGTTGGCACCCGACTGCCAGTGGTGAGTAGCCCATGTAGTCCTGCATGAGGATTGTCATGTAGGTGAAGAAGGCGAACAGGCCGAAGGAAATCGTGGCGGCCGCAACGCACGAGCCAACAAAGGTCCGTTCCTTAAAGAGGGCGAGGTTCATCATCGGGTGTGGCACGTGGAGTTCCCACAGAATGAAAATGCCTAGCAAGACGACTCCGGCAACCAACCACCCAGCGATTTGGGGAGCTAACCAGCTCTGGCTCAGGTCGTTTTCCTTATTAAGCAGGCCAATGACGATGCAGGCGACGGTCAGGGTACTCAGCACCATCCCTAAGAGGTCCACGTGCCGGTCCGTTGCGTGGAATTTTTCGGTAATGTGCCGGATTCCCAGGTACATCGCAATTAGGCCAACCGGAATGTTAATCAGGAAGATTGCCCGCCAGTTAAGGTACTGCACGAGAACCCCACCGACTAGTGGTCCGACCGAGGTTCCAAACCCGACGATACTTCCCCAGATTCCAAGGATGAAGGCCCGCTGTTTGCCTTCGTAGTTATCACCGACTAGGGCCATTGAAAGGCCAAGAATGCCGGCACCACCGACACCTTCAATTCCCCGGGAAACATTGAGAAATAAACTGTTGGGGGCTACGGCACACAGGAGCGATCCGAACGTAAAGACCGCCATGGAAAGCAGGAAGAAGCGTTTCTTTCCATAAAGATCGCCGAGTTTACTAATCATAAGGATACTGATGGCGTACGTGGCGGTGTACGCGTTCACGATCCATTGCGTGCTGATAAAACTCGTGTGAAATTCCTGCTGAATGGTTGGAAGCGCCACATTCACGATGGTGACGTCAAGCATTGCCATCAAAACCTCCAGGCCAATTGAAATGAGAATCAACCAGCTAGCCTTATGGGGCTGCTGGGTTTGGGTTGATTCCGAAACATCTTCGTTATGCATCATATTCACTTTCTCTCCGAAAAAAATTAGCCGCGGGGGTTAGCGCCGCCCGCGATTCATTGAATATAATAGGCTCTACACTAAATCCTGTTGATATGGTTAAATGTTAAACTATTATCAACAGG
>DGYFJ06202__coassemble_932_pt1 | contig 112633 bp, 109 predicted proteins | sample DGYFJ06202__metabat2_low_PE_017 | metagenome-assembled genome bin DGYFJ06202
AATTTTAAGAAGTCAATCATCGCAAGATGATTACAAAACATATATTACGAGGGGGAGTTTAAGATGAGAAGGCCAAAATTACAGGTGGCACTTGACCAAAATACTTTACCAGAGGCGTTAGGAATTGCAACGAAGGCAGCGTCAGCATTAGATGTTATCGAAGCTGGAACGATTCTTCAGTTGCAAACCGGAGCGGAAGCAATTCGCTGTTTCCGGCAGGCGTTTCCAGATAAAATCATTGTTTCTGATACAAAGTGTGCGGACGCGGGCGGAACGGTTGCGCATAACAGTAAGGTTGCTGGTGCCGACTGGATGACGGTCATCTGTTGTGCCACGATTCCTACAATGCAGGCAGCTAAAAAGGAAATTAATGATCTGCAGGTTGAACTGTACCAGGGCTGGACGTGGGATGACGCACAAAAGTGGCGTGAAATTGGAATCGATCAGGTTGTTTACCATCAAAGCCGGGACGCGCTTCTAGCTGGAGAAACATGGGGTGAAAAGGACCTGAATGTTGTTAAACGGTTCATTGATATGGGCTTTAAGGTTTCTGTTACCGGTGGGTTAAACGCTGATACAATCAAGCTCTTTAAGGGAGTTCCGGTATGGACGTTTATTGCAGGTCGGGCAATTACTGGTGCTGATGATCCGTTAGCTGCTGCCCAGAAAATTAGGCACGAAATCGATAAGTACTGGGGCGAAGAATAATGTTAGGAATTTACGAAAAGGCGCTACCAGTTGATGTTTCTTGGCAGGAACGCTTAACGATTGCGAAGGACTTAGGGTTTGACTTCGTCGAAATGTCAATTGACGAAAGCGACGCCCGGTTAGCCCGCCTCGATTGGCAACAGCCGGACCTTGAACAGGTGCGGCAGGCGATTGTGAATACAGGAATTCCCGTATTATCCCTTTGTTTAAGTGGTCATCGGCGGTACCCGTTAGGATCACTGGATGCGCGGGTCCGGCAAACAGCTTTGCAGATGATGGAACAGGCGATCAGGATAGCTAGTTATTTGGGAATTCGCGATATTCAGCTTGCTGGTTATGACGTGTACTACGAGCAAAAGTCCCCGTTAACGCGCGAGTACTTCATCGAAGATTTACGGAAGTGTGTGGCAATGGCCGCTAAGCACTGCGTAATGTTATCAATCGAAACAATGGATGACCCGTTTATTAATTCGTTACAGAAGATCCAGTTAATCAAACGGCAAATTCATTCCCCGTGGTTACAGGCATATCCAGATATCGGTAATATCAGTGCTTGGCCGGAAAACGATCTCGGAACAGAGCTTGAGCTGGGAATCGGTAATATTGCCCAGGTGCACCTTAAGGATACGAAAAACGTAACAACCACGTCTGACGGTCAGTTTAAGAACGTTCCGTTTGGCGAAGGTGACGTGGACTTTGTGGGAGCCTTGCGGACGTTACGGCGGCTCAGATATCACGGACCGTACATGATTGAGATGTGGAGCGGTGAAAACAGTGCTGATCCGGTCAGTGAGGTGCGGAAAGCTAAGAAATTTATCACCCAGCAATTTGAACTCGCGGAGGTGCAGGACGAATGCTTGAAAAGTTAAAACAGACGGTTTACGAAGCGAACATGCAGTTGCCCGCTCTTAATCTCGTAACCTTTACGTGGGGGAACGTGAGTGGGGTTGACCGGGAAAAAGAATTATTCGTCATTAAGCCAAGTGGCGTTGATTACAATATGCTGACCCCTGATCAGATGGTGGTGTGTGATTTCGATGGAAACGTGGTCGAAGGTAACCTTAATCCATCCTCAGACACGCCAACGCACGCTTACCTTTACCGGCACTTTAAAACCATCGGTGGAATTGTGCACACCCATTCACCGTGGGCGGTATCATATGCTGCGGCGGGAATGGATATTCCGGCGTTTAATACGACCGCTGCCGATACGTTTTACGGTGATATTCCGTGTGTGCGGGCGCTCTCAGCCAAGGAGATCGATGAAGGATATGAGTATAACACCGGAAAAGTAATCGTCGAGGAATTCAATAAGCGGCAAGTTGATCCTGAGGCCGTTCCGGCGGTGTTGGTTAGCCAACACGGTCCGTTTAGTTGGGGGGCAACACCAGATAAGGCGGTTTATAATGCGAAGGTCCTAGAAGTGGTGGCAGAGATGGATTACCATACTGCCCAGCTGACACGCCGCGATAGTCATGTTCCCCAGTATTTACTGGATAAACACTACTACCGGAAGCACGGCGCCCATGCGTACTACGGGCAAAACAATGCGGATTCCAAGCAACATGCTCCCCGGAAAAAGGTGGAGTAGTCTAATGATTCTTGTAATAAATTGTGGAAGCTCCAGCTTTAAGTTCAAGCTGTACACGGTCGATTCCTTGACGCTCCGTGCAAGCGGACAGGTGGAACGAATTGGCCAAACGGTGTCGCCCGTTAAAATCCGTGTCGCGGGGAAGCCTGCTGTGCGGTGGGAACGAGCAATGTCAAATCACGAAGCTGCCATTCGTTTTGTATTACAACAGTTGATTGCATTGCACGCACTGAATAACCTGAATGAAATTCAGGCAGTCGGGCACCGGGTTGTAGCGGGCGGTGAGGAGTTTGACCGCTCTGTCGTGGTAACGGATGCGGTTCGTCAAAAGATTAATGCGTTGGCGGAGCTTGCACCGTTGCACAATCCCGCTAATCTTCAGGGAATCGAACTGTGTCAGCAACTTCTTCCCCAGGCGATGGCAGTAGCTGCCTTTGATACCGCGTTTCACCAGACGTTACCGCCGGAGCACTACATGTATAGTGTCCCGTACGAATGGTATTCCAAGTACCACGTGCGACGGTACGGCGCCCATGGGATTAGTCACCGGTATATTGTGCAGGAAACAGCCCGGCAATTACACCGGAAAGAGGCTGATTTGACGATGATTTCGTGTCATTTAGGCGCGGGGTCGTCGGTTTGTGCCGTTGATCATGGGCGGTCAGTAGATATTTCGATGGGCTTTACGCCGTTGACAGGCCTTCAAATGGCCACCCGTTCAGGGGACGTCGATGCATCGTTAGTAGCGTTTATGACTAAAAAACTCGGAATTAAAACGGTCGATGAAATGACGTACCTACTGAACAAACAATCAGGGTTTAAGGGGCTTGCTGGCAGTGCGGATATGCGTGACGTTGAACAGGAAGCTGCTCGGGGGGATGCCCGCGCCCAGTTAGCCTTGGAATTATATAACACAAGTGTAATTCGGTATGTTGGACAGTACATTACCGAGTTGAAGGGGGTTGATGCAATTACATTTACGGCTGGAATTGGTGAAAATTCGCCGGAAGTGCGGGCAGCTGTTTTGTCCCAGTTAGGTTACCTGGGAGTACAGCTGGATGAAGCACAAAACAAAGTTCGGGGACAGTTAGCAGAAATCACAACTTCTGACTCGTCAATTCGGGTGTTTGTGATTCCAACCGATGAAGAACGTATGATTGCGCAGGATGTTCAGCGTTTGTTGGCAAAGTTGTAACTACTTAATTAGAGGGGTGTTTTAAAATGACAGTTGACTACGATTCACCAACGTACTTGAAGAGTGTGGATGCCTACTGGCGGGCTGCCACCTACCTATCAGTGGGCCAGCTTTTCCTGATGGATAACCCGTTGTTACGGCGGGAACTGCAGGCCATGGACGTTAAGCCCAAGCCAATCGGTCACTGGGGAACAGTGGCGCCACAAAACTTTATTTATGCTCACTTAAACCGGGTGATTAAGAAGTATGCCCTGAACATGTTCTACATTGAAGGTTCCGGGCATGGTGGCCAGGTAATGGTGTCCAATTCGTACTTGGATGGCAGCTACACGGAAATTTACCCGCACATTACACAGGATGAAGACGGGATGGGCAAACTGTTTAAACAGTTCTCCTTCCCCGGTGGGGTTGCTTCCCATGCCGCCCCGGAAACACCGGGTTCCATGCATGAAGGGGGCGAATTAGGATACTCCATTTCCCACGGAACGGGGGCCATCCTGGATAATCCAGACGTCATCGCCGCCGTTGAAATTGGTGATGGGGAAGCCGAAACCGGCCCGTTGGCGGCATCGTGGTTCTCTGACAAGTTTATTAATCCGATTAAGGACGGGGCAGTCTTGCCAATTCTGCAGATTAACGGGTTTAAGATTTCCAACCCAACCATCCTGTCCCGGATGAGTGACGAGGACCTCCAAAAGTACTTCGAAGGAATGGGTTGGGAGCCACACTTTGTGAACGTCTACGATAAGGATACTATGACTGCGCACCAGGAAATGGCCCAGGCCATGGATGCCTGCATCGAAAAAATTCACGCCATCCAGAAGAATGCCCGGGAAAATAACGATGATCATTTACCAGTTTGGCCAATGATTGTCTTACGGGCACCAAAGGGATGGAACGGTCCGAAGCAGGACTTAGACGGTAACCCAATTGAAAACTCCTTCCGGGCTCACCAAGTGCCAATTCCGGTTAGCCAGGAACACATGGAGCACAAGGAGCTGCTGGTTAACTGGATGGAGTCATACAAGCCAGAGGAACTCTTTGACGAAAATGGTTATCCAACAGAACTTGTGCGGCAAAATATTCCGGACAAGCAGCACCGGATGGCGACGAACCCAATTACCAATGGGGGTATCGATCCGCAGGTGCTGAACCTGCCAGACTTCCGTGACTTTACGTTAGATATTGAAAAACAGGGTCGGGGGCAGTTTAAGGCTGAGGATATGGTAACGTGGGGCAAGTACTTGGCGGAAGTTGAACGGCGGAACCCAAGCTCATTCCGGACGTTTGGCCCGGACGAAACCAAGTCCAACAAGCTCTTTAAGATGTTGGATGATGGCAAGCGGCAGTGGATGGAGCCAATTCACGAACCAAATGACGAAAACATGGCGCCAGCTGGACGGAACATTGACTCCCAACTTTCCGAACACCAGTGTGAAGGATGGATGGAAGGTTACGTGCTTTCTGGCCGGCACGGGATGTTTGCCTCCTACGAAGCCTTCACCCGGGTAATCGACTCCATGTTGACGCAGCACTTCAAGTGGATCCGGAAGGCGGACGAATGCGAATGGCGGAAGGACTACCCGTCCTTAAACGTGGTTAATGCTTCCAACTCGTTCCAGCAGGACCACAACGGGTACACGCACCAGGATCCGGGGATGTTAACCCACATGGCAGAAAAGAAGGGCAAGTACGTTCGGGAATACCTGCCGTGTGACACCAATACCCTGTTGGCAGTGGCGGATAAGGCGTTTACGGAACGGAACGTTGTTAACCTGATGGTAACGTCCAAGCACCCACGGCTCCAGTGGTTTACCAAGGAAGAAGCCAAGGAACTCGTTGATAACGGGTTGAAGTACGTGGACTGGGCCTCAACTGATCAGGGGGCAGAACCGGACGTGGTGATTGCCAGTGCGGGGACGGAGCCAACAACGGAAGCCCTCGCGGCCGTTGATATTTTGCACCGGAACTTCCCTGAACTGAAGATCCGGACGATTAACGTGGTTGACCTGTTGAAGCTACGGGCACCGTCCGTTGATCCCCGGGGCTTATCAGACGAAGAGTTCGACCACTACTTCACCACAGATAAGCCAGTAATCTTTGCCATCCACGCGTTTGAGGACCTGCCACAAAGTATCTTCTTTAACCGGCATAACCATAACTTAATTGCCCATGGTTACCGGGAAGAAGGGGACATTACGACGCCGTTTGATATGCGGGTTGTCAATGAACTCGACCGGTTCCACCTGGCTAAGGATGCAATCCTGCACGTGCCGGGATATGAACAGAAGGCCGCCGCCTTTGTTCAACAAATGGACGACATGGTGGCCAAGCACAACCAGTTTATCCGGGATAACGGAAAAGACTTACCGGAAGTTACCGAATGGCGGTGGACAGGCCTCAAGTAACCTAATAATTGTGAAATTACTCCTCAAAGGTAGCCGGCAACGACTACCTTTTGTTTTGCCAACAGTTGGCGCTTATAGTCAAAAAGAGTACAATAAAAAGGATATTGAACGGTTATTTTAGGCTATTAAAAATAGCTAGACACGGAGTGATCAGTTATGCCAATGTACTTGTTAATTATTTTTGCGGTCGTATTGCTAGACCAGCTCGTTAAGTTTTTTGTGCGGACCCAGATCCCGGTAAACGTTAGCTACACGTTGGTTCCGCACATCTTATCGGTGACGCACGTTCAAAACTACGGGGCAGCGTGGAGCCTTCTTCTCGGGCACCGCATTTTCTTCCTGATTTTTACCGTGATCGCGTTATCAATCATGATCTACTTCTTCCGTGACCTGTGGCATAACTGGGGGTATGCTTTGGGAATTTCCCTGATGATTGGGGGAACGCTGGGGAACTTCATCGACCGGCTCGTGGTGGGCTACGTGGTCGATATGTTTGAGTTTAAGTTTATCCAGTTTCCCATCTTTAACATTGCTGACATTGCCCTGACGTTTGGCGTAATCATCGTTCTGCTGACCGTGATGCAGGACGATGCCCTGTAGACCCATGCTGACAGCAACGATTACAACCCAACAGGGCCGGATTGACAAGGTGTTGCCCCAGCTGTTTCCGCAGTATTCCCGGTCGCAGTTTCACCGGTTGATTAAGTCCGGTGCGGTCACGGTTAACGGAAACGTTCCCCGCGCTAAGGATCAGGTTCGGCAGGGCGACCTGATTCAGGTGACGGAACCTGCGCCAGTGCACCTGGATTTGCAGCCGGAGGACATTCCGCTTGATATTGTGTATGAGGACGACGATGTGCTGGTGGTGAATAAACCGCAGGGAATGGTGGTTCATCCCGCGCCGGGCCACCCCGACCATACGTTGGTCAACGCTCTGTTATACCATTGCCCACTTTCAACCATTAACGGGACGTACCGGCCGGGAATTGTTCACCGGATTGATAAGGATACGTCCGGGCTATTGATGGTGGCTAAAACCGATCGCGCGCACCGGTCCTTGGCCGCCCAACTCAAAGCTAAAACCAACATCCGCGAATACACGGCGCTCGTTCACGGCAACATCCGGGAGGACAACGGGACAATCAACGCCCCACTTGGCCGGAACCCGAAAAACCGGAAGCAACAGGCGGTTGTTCCCGGAGGCCGGCCGGCGGTAACACACTTTACGGTGGTGCACCGGTATGGCGATTACACGCTAATCAAGTGCCAGCTTGAAACCGGCCGGACGCACCAGATTCGGGTTCACATGAAATCCATCGGGCATCCGCTGGCGGGTGACCCCCTATATGGCCCCCGGAAAACGCTGGCGGGCAACGGCCAGTTTCTTCATGCGGGAAAGTTGGGCTTTACTCATCCGGTAACGGGTAAACAGCTTATTTTTACGGCCCCGCTTCCGCCGGTGTTTGAAAAAACGCTTGCTCAGCTTGACAAACGGGGCCGGATTCAGTAAATTAAGAATAACAATTGTCCTTTTAATTTAGTCCCGTGAGGCTAATAAGGGGGTACGGTTCGGCTACTATGGCCGGAAGAACCACTTAGCCTTACTGTACGGCTAAGTGGTTCTTTTTGTGAACAGGAGGAAGCTTTATGACCAAACAAGTCTTAGATGCGATGGCGATGAAGCGGGCGTTGACCCGGATGACCTACGAGATCATCGAAAAAAACAAGGGGGTTTCGGGCTTAGTGCTTGTTGGGATTAAGACCCGGGGGATTTTCCTTGCTCGCCGGATTGCGGCGCGGTTAAAACAGCTTGAAGGCGCGGTTGTTCCGGTTAAGGAACTGGATGTGTCCCAGTACCGGGATGATCAGCCATCATCGATTAAGCGGCAAGCCGCAGCAGAGGCCGATGACCTTGACCTGACTGGGCAAAACGTTGTCCTGGTTGATGACGTGCTGTTTACCGGGCGGACAATCCGGGCGGCGTTAGATGCCCTAATGGACCAGGGCCGTCCTGCCCGCATTTCACTTGCGGTCTTAATTGACCGGGGACACCGGGAATTACCGCTGCGCGCTGACTTTGTCGGGAAAAACATCCCGACGGCGCAGGACGAAGACGTTAAGGTGGCCGTCACCGAAGTGGATGACCATGACGCCGTTACAATTGAAAATAAGTGATTTAATTCAACCATTTAATTGACCCCCGTGAGGGCAAAACGGTTGGGTTTTCTTTGCGAAAACTCTCTTTTGCCCGGACCGGCGGAAAACGGTCCGGGTTTTTATTTTTGCGGGGATGGAAGCCGAGAAGGCAGAAAGGAGTCAGAAATGACTGACGAATTTGTTCGTTTACCACATTTTGTATCCGTTAAGGACCTGACAGTTGATCAGGTAATGAAAATTATCCACCGGGCTCAGGCTTTTAAGCGCGGAACCGCTGATTTTTACCTGCGGCAGCCGGTATACGCGGTCAACATGTTCTTTGAAAACTCCACGCGGACCCGTTCTAGTTTTGAAATGGCGGAACGGCGGCTCGGAATTCAAACGATTCCGTTTTTCCCGCAGGCTAGTTCGATGAAAAAGGGGGAGACGTTGTACGATACCCTGCTCACCTTAGGAGCAGTGGGGTGCAACCTGGCAGTCATCCGGCACTCCGAAAACGAGTACTACAACCAATTGATTAATCTTCGCCCTGATCAGCACCTGAACGTTGGGATCCTGAACGCCGGTGACGGAAGTGGGCAACACCCATCCCAGTGCATGCTGGACATGCTGACAATTTACGAGCAGTTCGGCCATTTCGACGGGCTGAAGGTGGCCATTATCGGCGACCTGACCAATTCCCGGGTGGCCCGTAGCGACATGCAGATGTTGAAGACGCTCGGTGCAACGCTGTACTTTGCCGGACCGGAAAACTGGTTTAGTGATGAGTTTAAGGCGTACGGCGAATACCGTGACGTTGACGACCTTGTGGACATGGTTGATGTTGTGATGCTCCTGCGGGTGCAGCACGAACGACATGCTGCTGGGGAGGATGACCAGTTTGATGCGGCTGCCTACCACAAACAGTACGGAATTAACCAGGAGCGGTATGACCGGATGAAGGACCAGACGATCATCATGCATCCGGGTCCGATTAACCGGGACGTGGAATTTGCAAGTGCGCTGGTTGAAGCGCCGAAATCGCGCTTTGTGAACCAGATGCAAAACGGGGTCTTTGCCCGGATGGCGATGCTTGAAGCGGTCTTACGGGGCCGGCAGTTAGGGGGACTAGAATAATGAACATCTTAATTAAGGACGGCAATGTTTTTCATAATAATCAGATTACCCAGCAGGATATTCTTGTAAGTGATGGCCGGATTCGTGCCATCGGCCGGGATTTGGACGCTTTAGGGGAAAAGGTGGACCGCACCATTAACGCCGCCGGTAAGCTGGTTGCGCCGGGACTTGTTGACGTTCACGTCCATTACCGGGAACCAGGACAAACGTACAAGGAAACCATTAAAACTGGGAGTCAGGCAGCTGCCCACGGTGGATTTACGACCGTGTGTGCGATGCCCAACGTCGACCCCGTTCCGGATACACCGGAGAAATTACGGAACATGGAAACGCTCAATGCCCAGGACGGCGTTGTTCACATTTACCAGTACGCCACGATTACCAAGAACCGGACGAGTGAGGAACCGGTTGACTATCAGGCGTTAAAGGATGCGGGCGCGATCGGGTTTAGTAACGATGGTTCCGGAATTCAAACGGCTGGGGCGATGATGACGGCCATGGAAGGCATTGCTGCAACGGGACTACCGTTGGCAGCGCACGTTGAGGACGAATCCCTCAAACTTGACGGGGTGATGAACGCCGGAGACCGCGCTGCTAAACTCGGTCTTCCCGGGATTCCAGGAGTGGCCGAATCTTCCCAGGTTGCCCGCGACCTATTACTAGCGCAGGCAACGGGTGTTCACTACCACATCTGCCACGTTTCAACGAAGGAAAGCGTGGCGCTGGTCCGGTGGGCTAAGCAACAGGGCATTCCCGTGACGTGTGAGGCAGCGCCACATCACATGCTGCTTACGGAAGACGACGTAACGGCGTATGATCCCAACTTCAAGATGAACCCGCCGCTGCGGAGTGAAGCTGACCGGCAGGCCGTTATCGATGGCTTGTTAGACGGAACGATCGACATGATTGCTACCGACCACGCCCCGCACAGCAAGGAGGAAAAAACGGGTGACCTGCGTCACGCTGCGTTTGGGATTACCGGAAGTGAGACGGCGTTTAGCACACTGTATACGCGCTATGTGCGGACGGGTGTCTTTACACTGGCGCAGTTGCTGAATTGGCTGAGTCGCCGGCCGGCAGAACTGTTCCACTTGGATCAGGCGGGGACGTTGATGCCGGGGCAACCGGCGGACATCGCCATTTTTGACCTGGAACACCCGCACGTGTTGAGCGCAGGGGAGTACTACTCCAAGGGAACCAACACGCCGTTTACCGGTCACCGGGTATACGGGACCACCGTTTTAACCATGGTTGCCGGCCAGGTTGTTTACGAGCAAAAGGAGGACTAAACCGTGAAGCGTTACTTAGTACTTGAAGATGGCACCGTCTTTACCGGCGAAGCCTTTGGGGCCGTTGGTGAATGTACCGGTGAAGTTGTGTTTAATACCGGGATGACGGGATACCAGGAATCCGTCACGGACCAGTCGTACGCCAACCAGATTCTGACGTTTACGAACCCTTTGATTGGAAATTACGGGGTCAACCTGGACGACTACGAATCAATTGAGCCGAGCTGTTGCGGGGTGGTTTGCCGGGAATTGGCCCGGGTTTCCAGCAGTTGGCGGAAGCAGGACACCTTCGACCACTTCTTAAAGCAGATGGATATTCCGGGAATTAAGGGCATTGATACGCGGATGCTGACCAAGATTATCCGCTCCCACGGAACGATGAAGGGCCGGATTACAAACGTTGCGCCGGATAAGCACACCTTAGATCAGCTGAAGGCCACGGTGATTAATGTCGGAATCATTGAACAGGTCACCACCAGTAAGCCGTACCCGAACCCGGGGAGCAAGCGCAACGTGGTCCTGGTAGACTACGGCCTCAAGCACAGTATGTTACGCGAACTGGGCAAGCGCGGGTGCAACACGATTGTGCTGCCCGCAACCGCCACTGCCGAGGAGATTTTACGGCTTAATCCGGACGGGGTCTTGCTGTCAAACGGTCCTGGCGACCCGGAGGATATTCCGGCAGCCGCTGCCATGGTTCGGGAGGTTGAAAAGCACATTCCGCTGATGGGAATTTGTATGGGCCACCAGGTCTTTGCGCTGGCTAATGGGGCGAAAACTTTCAAGATGAAGTTCGGTCACCGGGGCTTTAACCACCCGGTACGGGAAATCGCAACGGGCCGGATCATGTTTACCTCTCAGAACCACGGGTATGCAGTTGATCCGGATTCGGTTGACCCGGACGAACTGATCATTACGCACCAGGAAATTAACGACCACACCGTTGAAGGACTCCGGCACCGGAAGTACCCGGCCTTCTCCGTCCAGTTCCACCCGGACGCAGCCCCAGGCCCGCATGATGCGATTGACCTGTTTGACGACTTTATGCAACTCATTGACGAACGAAAGGAAGCGCACCGTAATGCCTAAGCGAACAGATATTCACAAGATCATGGTAATCGGCTCCGGCCCAATTATTATCGGCCAGGCTGCTGAATTTGACTACTCCGGAACCCAGGCCTGCATGGCATTACGGGAAGAGGGGTACGAGGTGGTTTTGGTTAATTCCAACCCGGCCACGATTATGACCGACACGGAAATCGCCGATAAGGTGTACATCGAACCCCTCACGGTTGATTCCGTTTCGCGGATTCTCCGGCAGGAATACCCGGATGCCCTCTTACCAACAATCGGGGGGCAGATTGGGTTAAACCTGGCCGTGGCCCTGCACAATTCAGGGATTCTGGACGAACTCGGAATTGAACTGCTTGGGACTAAGTTGGATGCGATTGACCAGGCGGAGGACCGGGAACGCTTTAAGCAGTTGATGAAGGACTTAGACGAACCGGTCCCGCCTTCTAAGACGGTTAACACCGTGGAAGAAGCCACGGACTTTGCCGCTGAAATTGGGTACCCGGTGATTGTCCGGCCGGCCTTCACTATGGGAGGCACCGGTGGTGGAATGTGTGACACCAAGGAAGAACTCGAGGAAATCGTTGCCAATGGGTTGGACCTCTCGCCAGCGACCCAGTGTTTGATTGAAAAGAGTATTAAGGGATACAAGGAAATTGAGTTTGAAGTGATGCGCGACTCCGCCAACAACGCGATGGTGGTTTGTTCGATGGAAAACTTCGATCCGGTCGGGATTCACACCGGAGACTCAATCGTAATGGCGCCAACGCAAACGCTAACGGACCGCGAATACCAAATGCTGCGGGATTGTGCCCTCAAGCTGATTCGCGCCCTTAAGATTGAGGGGGGCTGTAACGTTCAGCTGGCCATTGACCCGAACAGCTTTAACTACAGCGTGATTGAAGTCAACCCGCGGGTATCGCGGTCATCGGCCCTGGCTTCCAAGGCAACGGGGTACCCGATTGCCAAGATGGCGGCGAAGATTGCGGTCGGGCTGACGCTTGATGAAATCATTAATCCGGTAACGGGGACTACCTACGCTGAATTTGAACCAGCCCTCGACTACGTGGTGGCCAAGATTCCGCGGTGGCCGTTTGATAAGTTCACTAAGGCGGACCGGAACCTCGGGACGCAGATGAAGGCGACGGGGGAAGTAATGGCGATTGGCCGGAACGTTGAAGAAGCGCTCCAAAAGGCTGTCCGGTCGCTGGAAATTGACGAAAAAGATTTGATTTCACAGGCTGCGCAGGAGGCCACGGATGATCAGCTAGAAGCCAAACTGGTCCACCCGCAGGATGACCGGTTGTTCTACCTGGCTGAAGCGTTTCGGCGGGGTTACACCCTAGAAGAGGTTCACGAGTTTACTAAGATTAGCCCGTACTTCTTAGATATCGTTAAGCACATTACCGAGTTGGAGCAGGAGTTAGCGGCTAACCGGCGCGACGTTGATGTTTTACGGCGGGCAAAGTACTACGGCTTTAGCGATTACACGATTGCGCGGTTGTGGGACGTTGAAGAAGATGATGTCTGCAAGCTCCGGATTGATAACCAAATTACGCCGGTTTACAAGATGGTGGATACGTGTGCGGCTGAATTTGAATCCCACACACCGTACTTCTACAGTGCTTACGACCAGGAAAACGAAAGCATTCGTTCAAAGAAGGAATCCGTGATGGTAATTGGGTCTGGTCCAATCCGGATTGGGCAGGGGGTCGAGTTTGACTACGCCACCGTCCACGCCGTAAAGGCCATCCAAGATGCCGGGTACGAAGCCATTATTATGAACTCTAACCCAGAAACGGTGTCCACCGACTTCTCCGTTTCAGACAAACTGTACTTCGAACCCCTCACGCTAGAAGACGTTCTCAATGTCGTTAACCTTGAACAACCAAAGGGCGTGATTGTTCAGTTCGGGGGCCAAACCGCCATTAACCTTGCGGCTGGGCTGGAGGCCCACGGGGTTAAGGTTCTTGGGACTACGGTGAAGGACCTCGACCGGGCGGAAGACCGTGAGCTGTTTGATGAAGTGATTAACGATCTTGGTTTGAAGCAGCCGGTTGGGAAGACGGCGACGACCCAGGAGGCCGTTCTCAAGTGTGCCCGGGAAATCGGGTACCCGGTTCTGGTGCGGCCGAGTTATGTTCTGGGCGGGAAGGCCATGGCCATCGTAAACGACGAAGAGGAACTTCTGGCCTACCTGAAAGATAACGCCACGGCGGCAATTGACCACCCGATTTTGATTGACGCCTACCTGGAAGGCCGTGAGTGTGAAGTGGACGCCATCTGTGATGGGACCGACGTGCTACTGCCAGGAATTATGGAACACATCGAGCATGCCGGCGTTCACTCCGGGGACTCGATGGCCGTGTACCCGCCGCAAACGTTTAGCCAGGACATCAAGGACCAGATCGTTGCGGCCACTAAGAAACTGGCCGTGGCCCTCAAGTGTATCGGGATTATGAACATCCAGTTTATCGTGCACAACAACCAAGTGTACGTCCTGGAAGTCAACCCGCGGGCCAGCCGGACAGTGCCGTTCTTAAGTAAGATTACGGGGATCAAAATGACACAGGTGGCGACAAAGGTTATTCTTGGCGCCACACTGAAGGATCTGGGATACGAATCCGGCCTCTTCCCGGAAAGCGACCGCGTAAACGTCAAGGCGCCGGTCTTCTCGTTCAGTAAACTGGCCGACGTTGACAGTTACCTCGGGCCGGAGATGAAGTCTACTGGGGAAGTCATGGGAAGCGACAAGACGTTTGAGAAGGCCCTCTACAAGGCCTTTGTTGGGGCCAAGATGGAACTGCCAGAAGCTGGCCGCGTGCTGCTGACCATTGACGAACGGGACAAGGAAGCCGTGCTGCCACTGGCTAAGCGCTTTAGCCGGATTGGTTACCGGATTTTTGCGACGAAGGGGACGGCCCGCTTCCTTGAGAATAACGGGCTCCACGTTACCCAGGTCAACAAGATTGGTGAGGACGACCAGGAGCACCAGGGTATTTTGAGCATGCTCCAGCGGAATGCCGTTCAGCTGGTCATTAATACGATGGGTGATGACCAGGACGTTGCCTCCGACGGGTTCGTAATCCGGCAAACGGCGATCGAGCATAATATTCCGCTGGTAACGTCGCTGAACACGGCGGACGCCCTCCTAAAGGCGCTTGAGAACCGGTCGTTTGCGACGGACGCACTATAAGATGAGGTGAAGGATTGATGGAAACGACTAACCGGTTAGCCGTTAAACTTCCGGGACTAGCATTGAAAAACCCGCTGATGCCTGCAAGCGGAACGTTTGGCTTTGGGGACACCCCCTTAGCCCAGCAGGTCGACCTTAACAAGTTCGGGGCGATGGTTATTAAGACCGCAACGCCCCGACCCCGGGTGGGAAATCCCGAACCCCGGATTGCGGTGCTGGAGGACGGTGTGCTAAACGCCGTTGGGTTAGCGGGACCCGGCGTGGATGCAGTCGCTAATGAGAAGATTCCCGCAGTCCGGCAAAAGTACCCGGAATTACCAATTATTGCGAGTGTTTCGGGGGGATCGGTGGAAGAATACGCCATGGTGGCTGCTAAGTTGGCGGCTGCGCCGGTGAATGCTTTGGAAATCAACGTTTCGTGTCCGAATGTCAAGGATGAAGGAATGTTGTTTGGAACGGATCCTGTACAGGTGGAAGCCATTACCCGCGCCGTGAAGGACCGGGTGGGGGCACTTCCCGTTTACGTTAAACTGACCCCGAATGTCACGGATATCGTGGCAATTGCCCTTGCCGCCGAACGCGGAGGGGCTGACGGATTAAGCTTAATTAACACGCTACTGGGAATGCACATTGACGTCCATAAGGGGCAACCCGTTGTCGCCAACGTCACGGGCGGATACTCCGGTCAGCCGGTCAAACCGGTTGCGGTGCGGATGATTTATCAGGTCGCCCACGCAACAACCCTGCCAATCATCGGGATGGGCGGCGTTGCGACGGCTGAAGACGTGATTGAAATGATGATGGCGGGTGCAAGTGCCGTTGCTGTCGGGAGCGCTCACTTTGAAGACGCCCATGCTATTGAACACATTGCGGCGGCACTGCCGGTCTTAATGGATGAGCTTCACATTGAGAGCCTCACCCAGTTGCACGCTGATGTAAGGAGGAAATTTACGAATGAAGATTAACCGGCCAATTATTGCACTGGATTTTCCTGACCGGGAACACGCAGTCCGTTTTTTGGACCGCTTTCCCCAGGACGAACACCTTTTCGTAAAAATTGGGATGGAAATGTACTACGGTGAAGGACAGGATTTCGTGCGGGAAGTCATTGCCCGCGGGCATGACGTCTTTCTTGACCTGAAGCTTCATGATATTCCCCATACCGTCCACGCGGCCGCCCGGGTGCTGGGTAAACTCGGAGTGCAACTGACGACCGTGCACGCTGCGGGGGGTCAGGAGATGATGGCCGCGGCCAAGGAAGGGCTGCTGGATGGAGCTGCCGGGCAGCGGATCCCTCAGGTGCTCGCAATCACCCAGTTGACGTCAACGAGCGAGGAGCAGATGCACCGCGAGCAGTTGATTCAAGCTAGTTTGCAAGAGAGCGTACTTAACTATGCGCGGGTTGCCCAGCAGGCCGGCATGGACGGCGTCGTATGCTCCGCCCACGAAGCCGCAGCGATTGCGGCGGCTACCGCACCAGACTTTATGCGGGTAACCCCGGGAATTCGACTAGCAGGCGGTGCCGTTGGTGACCAGAAGCGGGTCATGACCCCTGACCAGGCGGCGGCCAACCAGTCGAGTGCAATCGTGGTCGGCCGGGCAATTACCCAGGCGGATGATCCGGTCGCCGCATACCGGTTAGTAAAGAAGCTATGGGAGGAATAACGAATGAAACAAATTGCAAAGGACCTTTTGTCAATTAAGGCCGTTGAATTGTCACCGGCCAAACCGTTTACGTGGGCGAGTGGGTTAAAGAGCCCGATTTACTGTGATAACCGGTTAACGATTAGCTACCCGGAAATCCGGACCCGGATTGCGCAGGGGATTGCTGCGCAGATTAAGGACCGTTACCCGGATGCCGAGGTGATTGCCGGGACCGCAACGGCAGGGATTCCCCACGCGGCGTGGGTTGCGGCGGAATTAAACCTCCCACTCGTTTATGTTCGTTCTAAACCCAAGGATCACGGGCAGGGCCGGCAGGTTGAAGGCGTCCTGCCGAACGGAGCAAAGACAGTGGTAATTGATGACTTACTGTCAACTGGTGGAAGCGTGCTTAAGGCGGTTACGGCTGCTCAAAACGAAGGTGCTCAGGTCATCGGGGCGGCCGGAATCTTTAGTTACCAGCTGCCACAGCTGGACGCTAACTTCCAGGAGGCCGGGATTCCGTATACAACCATTACTAACTACACCGAATTGTTAGATGCTGCGGTTGAAGAAAACTACGTTACCGCTGAAGATCGGGCCGTTCTTGCTGATTGGCGGCAGGACCCGCAGGCGTGGGGTGCCCGGTTTAAGGATTAGGCTAAGCAACCGGATAAATTTAACTTGATTACCAGCGGGGGCCTTAATATAATGTTAATCTACGGTTGGTGGGAAACCACCGGGAGATAACGTTACTGCGTTAAGTACGAATAGTGAGGACAACGATGAAGAGGAAGAAGAATATTTTTTCAGCAAAGGCACTGTCGTATTTTTTGCAATTAGTGGAGACCATGAATTATACCCGGGCAGCGAAGATTCTTGGCATCACGCAACCCGCGCTTACCCAGCAAATTAAGCGGCTGGAGAAGGCGGTCGGCGCACCGCTATTTTATTCGACGGGAAAAACGCTTCATTTATCCGATGCTGGATATACAATGCTAGATGCAACCAGGCAGGTAAAGGATATCCTGAATCGGGCACAAAATGAAATCCAGCAGATTAGTTCGGCGACGTACGGGGTAATCAACGTTGGAATTTTGTCCTCAATTGAGGATACCGTGATTACGGACTTTGTAACGCGGTATGCCCACGAACACCCGGACGTTCGGATTCAGTGTTACATGATGTCGCGGAAGGAAATCTGGGCGGGCTTGGATGACAATACCCTAGACATTGCCATTCTTTACTTGCCAGATAACCGGATTAAGGACTGGCGGGCATACGAGAAATGGCGGATTATTACCGATGAGTTGATGTTTTTAAACGCGGATCCGCACGCAACGGCTGCGTCAATCAAGTTGGCAACGGCAACCACGATGAATTGGGTTTCATACCCAGGAAACTACTATATTCATCAGGTGATTAATACGGCATCCGAACAGCGGATGGCAACCGAGCCAAACTACGTTGCGTCCTTTACCCGACCATCCCAGATTTTTCGGTTTGCGATTAGTAACCGCGTTAGTACGGTGCTGCCGAAGTCGTTCTTGTTAGCTCACGACCAAGAAAATCCCTTAACGGTGCAGCGCTTTACGCCGGCCATTCACTTTGACATGGACTGTATCTACCGCAAGGATAAGGGCTCAATTCCGCGGATTGCGTTTTTTATGGATAAGTTCAAGGAGTACCTTGATGAGAAGGATTACACCGAACGCTTGACAGTAATTCACCAGGCGCGGTAGTTTTAAGGGAGAATAATTAAGAGGAGACAGTGGCATGAAAGAATTAGTTTTTGGACACAAGAACCCAGATACCGACACGATTGCATGCGCTAAGGAATACGCATACTTACAAAACAAGCTTGGGGGCGACGTTGAAGCCGTTGCGCTTGGCGAACCCAACGATGAGACCAAATTTGTATTGGACTACTTTAACGAACCAGCCCCGCGGGTAATCACAAAGGCTGCGCCGGAGGTTGACGCGGTTATGCTGGTTGACCACAACGAGGCCCAGCAGAGTGTTGATGACCTGGCAGACGTGACGGTCACGCACGTGGTTGACCACCACCGGATTGCCAACTTCGAAACGCAGGGGCCGCTGTACTTCCACGCTGAACCACTCGGTTGCTGCAGTACGATTATCTACAAGGAATACAAGCAGCACGGGGTTGATGTGCCAAAGAACATCGCGGGCTTAATGCTTTCCGGAATTATCTCCGACACACTGCTCTTAAAGTCACCGACGACAACTAACGAGGACCGGCAGGCGGTGAAGGAGTTAGCCGCAATTGCGGGCGTTGACTACAAAGAGTACGGGCTGGCAATGTTAAAGGCCGGGACAAACCTCGATGACAAGAGTGAGGAACAGCTGATTAGTGCCGACGCGAAGTCATTTAGCATGGGTGGCAAGACCATCCGGATCGACCAGATTAACACTGTTGATTTAAACGACGTCTTCAAGCGCGAAGATGCTTTCCGGGCTGCCATCGAAAAGCAAAATGCAGCGGAAGGCTACGACCTGTTCTTACTGATGGTAACGGACATTCTTAACTCTGATACGCGGCTGATGGTGGTTGGTGAACCACAGGACGTCGTTGAAAAGGCCTTTGGTAAGAAGATTACGGATGGGAAGATGGATCTGCCGGGTGTTGTTTCCCGGAAGAAGCAGGTGGTTCCACCGTTGGAAAAGGCCTTTTAAGCGAATAATGAACATGCTTTAGAAGAGGACTGGTCATTTGACGAGGTGTCAGATGACCGCCTCTTTTTGCTTTATTACCCGCTTTTTGAGGCGTTTGCTGGAATTGAGCGTGGTATTCAGGCAAATCTATTGTATAATGGCAAGGATAAAGTTTGTTAGGAGGGGTATTGTGGCTAATCAAAACCGGAATACCGAACGGGTAACCCGGCGGCACCAACACCAGCGGATGAAGAAGGACGGCCGGAAAGTCGTTTGGGGAACCGTTGGGGGCATTGTCGTCCTGGTTCTTTTAGTTGTTGTCTTTGGGATGCACTATATTCGGAGTGCTGAGCAACCGCTCAATCCAAATTCGCACCAGCAGATTGAGGTGAAGGTCCCCGTGGGAAGTTCACCGAAGCAGATTGGAGCGTTACTTGAAAAAAAGCACGTCATTAAGAGTGGATTTGTCTTTAACCGGTACACCCGGAAGCATAATATGGGAAACTTCAAGGCGGGCTACTATGAATTTACTCCCGCAATGACGCTTAACCAGATTGCTAAAAGCCTTGAGCGGGGCGGGAACAGCCATCCGCTTGCCGGCCGCGTGCTTGTTCGGGAAGGAGCCACGATTGACGAAATTGGAAACGTCATTCAAGCCCGTACGCACTATTCGAAGCAGGACTTCTTGAACCTGATGCAAAATAAGGCCTTCATCAAGTCCCTTGCAAAGAAGTACCCGCAACTGCTTGGTTCAGCAATGAGCGCCAAGCACGTGCGCTACCGGCTTGAGGGTTACTTGTACCCGGCAACGTACTATGCGGGAAAGCACACGACGTTAAAGCAGCTGGTTGAACAGATGGTTGCTAAGGAAAACCAGGAAATGAACCCGTACTACGACGAGATTAAGCACCGGGGATGGACTGTGCAGGAAACCTTAGCCCTTGCTGCCCTGGTTCAGGGTGAAGGTGGGAGCGCAGATGTTCAGGCAAAGATCGCGGGGGTTTTTGAGAACCGGTTGGATAAGAACATGAAGATTCAGTCGGACGTTTCAATCCAGTACGCCTTAAATAAGCACCATAAGAACATCAGCTACAAGGACCTGCAGGTGAACTCCCCGTACAACCTGTACCAGCATACGGGAGTCGGTCCTGGACCGGTTAACAACCCAAGCATCATTGCCGTGCAGGCCGTCTTACACCCGAAGGACCGTGATCAGGGCTACCTGTACTTTGTGGCTAACATGAAGACCGGGAAGGTTTACTTTACACGGACCTACAGCGCGCACCAGCAAAACGTCAATAAGGTAGATAGTGATAACAACTAAGGAGTAAGTGAAGCGATGACAGAAAAAGAAACACGGCGCCGGCCTGTTATTATCGGGGTGACTGGCGGTTCCGGAAGTGGCAAGACAACCGTTAGTGAAGCAATTTTTCACCAGCTGAACGGGCACTCAATCCTGATGATTCAGGAGGATTCGTACTACAAGAATCAGGATGATAAGCCCTTTGAAGAACGGGTGAAAACGAACTACGACCATCCGGACGCCTTTGATACTGACCTCTTTATTAAGCAGCTAAAACAGCTGCGGAACTGGGAGACGATTGAAAAGCCGGTGTACGACTACGTTAACCATACCCGGGGTAAGGAAACCATCATTCAGGAACCGAAGGAAGTCATCATCGTCGAGGGAATTCTGGTGCTCAATGACCCGCGGTTACGGGATTTGATGGACATCAAAATCTTCGTTGATACTGACGATGATATTCGGATTATTCGCCGGATTCAGCGGGACATGGAAGAACGGGGCCGCTCCCTTGATTCAATTATCAACCAGTACATGGCAACCGTTAAGCCGATGTACCACCAGTTCATCGAGCCGACCAAGCGGTACGCTGATATTATCGTGCCGGAAGGGGGCCAAAACCACGTGGCCATCGACCTGCTGGTAACAAAGATTCGCGATGTTATCCGCAAAAACCGCGAACAGGTTTAGCGTGGTATAATCGACAGTGCACTAACTGGACAGGAGGAAAACATTCATGGCAGATGAAAAGTCATTTCCAATGACCCTTGAAGGAAAGAAAAAGATTGAGGATGAATTAAACGACCTGATTACAAACCGGCGGCCGGAAATCGTTAAGCGCATTAAGATTGCCCGGTCATTCGGGGATCTTTCGGAAAACTCCGAATACGAGGCGGCGAAGGACGAACAGTCCTTCAACGAAAGCCGGATTAAGGAACTGGAAAACATGCTGCACCATGCCGTAATTATTGACAGCGAAAGCATCGATAAGAACGAAGTGGCTGTAGGGAAGACCGTCACGTTCCAGGAATTACCGGACGAAGAACCGGAAACCTACAAGATTGTTGGGGCGGCAGAAGCAGATCCGTTTAACGGCAAGATTTCAAACGAATCACCGATTGCCAAGGGGTTGATTGGTCACAAACTGAACGAAGAAGTTACGCTGACAACGCCGGGCGGTGAAATGACGGTTAAGATCACGGCGGTTGAATAGAATTACCGTATTTCTAAGAAATAAGGAGGCTGAGACTAAAATCCCAGCCTCCTTATTGGTTTAACGCTATAGCTGCTTTGTTTCTGGCGGCCTTGCTACAGGTTAGCGTCCGTCTTAAAGTTAAGTGGTGACAGGGCGGTTGCTTCCGTCACGAGGGCGCTAATGAGGGCGTTCATCTTATCTAACCCCATTGCCTGCATCTTAATTGATGCGGTGGTCATCAGTTCCGTTCGGAGTGCCGGCGAAACTGCCAGCAACTGTTCATCGGTTGTCGCAATCATCCGTCGGTATGCAGTCGTCAGTCCCTGCTGCACCTTGTGCAGTTTGTCGCCTAAAACCGGGTAGTGGGCGTCAACGAGCACGCCCGCCAGTTTGTAGATCCAGTACGCCGAGTCAGGACTGTACTCATGTTTGCCGACCTTGTAAGCAGCGTGAACGTCGGTTGCGCCCGCGTAGGTGGGAACAAACACGCTTTGGGCGGTCACTCCCATGGCTAACCAGTGAAGACCCCGCATTTCCTTTGGCATTGTGGGCCGGATTTCCAGCAGGTGGGATTCCTGCGTTTTAGCCAGGCTAATTGGCCGGAAGCGGTGTTTATTCTCAGCATCCTTCCCCAGTAAATCGTAAGGGGTTTGCTGGTAGTGGTTGGCAAGAAGTGCCATTAAGTCTTCCCGTTGCAACAGGTGGTCCGGCCGCATGATAAACGGCAGTGCCTCACTCGTTGGGGTTTCCGTTTCCGCTTGCTTAGGGGAAAGTAATTGATGACCAACCCACACCCGGGGTGTGCTGTACGTTTCGTCGCTGGCAGTGTGGGTGCCAAAAATATTGCGGAAATTAAAGGTGGTCGGGTTCGGGTTGAGGTGGTGCTCATTGACAAAATCAGCGATTCCCGGTGCCGCCATAAAGTTTGTCGAATCGGTTAAATCAACTTCCTGGATTGCTAGCTGGTTGGCAACGACCGCATAGGCGTCGTCCGGAATCCGCTGGGCGACCCAGTAATGGCCCGTCGCAATTTCCATGTACCACACTTCGTTCTCATCGGCAAACAAGACACCGTTTGTTTCCGCCGCCCCGTGCTCCGTAACAATTTTTCCTAGCCGGGTAACGCCTTCCCGGGCTGAATGAATGTAGGGGAGCACCACTGTCACCATGGCTTCTTCCCCAATCCCCGTAGTGGTGTTGAGCGGATCGTAAGCCAGCACCCGTTCGTTAGCGTAGGCACTTTCGGTCGCGCTCATCGCAACGTTTTCTTCGTTAATCCCGTCTTCCTCAAAGACGCCGTACTTTGGCGTCCATTCAGGGGTTGCCGTGTACTTTAACCGGGTAGTCGGTAGATCAATGGTAAAGCCGTTATCCGGCGATTTAAATTGCTGGGGCGTGGGGGCCTCCTGGTGAGCGTGAACCACCATGTGCTTGGGCCACGCGGTGTTGGCGTCTTCGTTGCGTCCAATAATCGGGGTCCCCGCCGCCATGGCGTTTTTACCAACTAAAATACTCGTGCATGATGAAAAGTAGTCCTCTTTCCGGGGCATGCGAATCCCTCCCAGGTAGATTAAAGTTACCCCGATTGTATCACACTGGGGCTGGGATGCGCTTGAATTCGCTAGGGCGGCCCGGTAAAATAAGGGTGATAAATGGCGGTAAGGAGGGGTTAACATGCCATTAGTCCATATTGATTTATTAGCTGGCCGTTCAGAGGAGCAACTGCGGAGCCTGGTAAAGGACGTTACCGCTGCGATTTCGAAGAACACGGGCGCACCGGCTGAACACATCCACATCGTGCTTAACGAAATGCAGCACGACCGGTATTCGGTTGCGGGTGTGATGAAGAGCGACGAAGAAAAGTAGGATTTAGGTTATAAAATAGACTGTGACGGAAAAATCACAGTCTATTTTATTTATCCTTTTCCGATAATTTTACGGAATAAGAGTATAATTATTTACTGGAAGGAGGTTTCCTTCCTAAACGGTAAGGTGCAGGTAATCTGCTAGGTAGTGCGCCATCCCGTCGTGGTCGTTATCCTGGGGAGTGATGGCGTCTGCCACCGCCTTAATCTGTGGCGTTGCGTTGTGCATCGCGACTCCGTGGCCGGCAAAGCTGAGCATTTCGGCGTCGTTGTGTTCGTCGCCGAAAGCAACGACCGCCCCACGCGGAATGTGGTACGTTGCCATGAGGTGTTTAATGCCGGTTGTTTTGCTGACGCCACGGCGGGAGAGTTCGAGGATTGGCCGCGGTCCGCCCCAAACACCCACGTGAATCTGATTCCCGAATCGGGTTTCAAGCGCAGCCACCGTTGCGTCCTTGGTTTCCTGGTTATCAGCAATCAGCATGATTGAAAGCGGATCGTTTTGGATGTTTTCCGCCCGTAGCAACTGGTCTGGGCGCGTTGCCAGGGGGAAGAACTCGTCGACCTCGTAATTAAGCCGGTCGACCAGGCAGCGGAACTTGCTCTCAATGGAAACAATCTTGAGGTTGAGTTCCTCCTTCGCCTCCTCAATGGCTAAGGCGATTTGCGGGTCAATTGTTTCGGTGTATTCGCCCTCCCAGTGCTGGTGGGGAATACTGCCGAGGGCGCCGTTGAAGTTAATCATTGGGCTGGTCAGGCCAAGTTCATCGTAAATTGCCGTGCACATGCGGTATGGGCGGCCGCTGACAATTGCGACGATGTGGCCGGCATTACTGGCTGCCTGGAGCACCCGTCTGGTGTAGGGTGTCACCGTGCCCGTACTTGTAAGGGTGGTGCCATCTAAATCTAAGGCAATCAGGTGGTTTTGCATCCGTTATTCCTCCGTTTACATAATTCTCATTTGTCCATTCTACGTGTTTTTAAGCAAAGAAACAATTTAATTTTAAGAGGGCGATTTAAATGACAAAGGCAGAGCACAAGATGAGTCCGTTTTCAGTGTTTCTCCTGGGAGTCGACAGTATGATTGGCTCCGCGGCGTTTTTGCTGCCAGGAAGCCTGTACGCTAAAGCGGGGATCATGATTATTCCGATTCTAATTCTTTCGGGAATCTCCGCGCTGTTGCTGGCACTGTGCTACGCGGGTTTGGCAAGCCGTACCAGCGGAAACGGCGCGGGGTGGCTGTACGCTTACAACGAGTTTGGCCAGTTTGCCGGCTTTGAAGTGGGGTTATTTACCTGGCTTCAGGGCGTGATGACGATTGCAACCGAAATTGCGGCGTTTTTGACGGCCCTGCAGGTGTTCTTTCCCCAGCTCCACCATCCAGGTACTTACCGGATAACTGGGATTCTGGTTATCCTTGCGATTTCGGTAATTGGAATTTTAGGCCAGCGGGTGTCAAACGCAGCCAATGATACGGCCACCCTGTTAAAGTTGGCCGTCTTAATCCTGTTTATTATCGGTGGAATCTGGTTTATCCACGGGGCGCACCTCCTGCACAGTCCAGCGCACTCGTTTGCGTCGTACAACAACGCATACAGTAACGTCTTTTACATGTACACCGGGTTTGCGTTCCTGCCGGTGGCGGCGGCAGAAATGCGGAATCCCCAAAAGAACCTGCCCCGTGAACTCTTGGCGGTGATTACGGCGGTCGTTACCCTCTACGTGGTGGTCTTTGTTGTGGTAATTGGAATGCTGGGCCGGCGGATTGCGACGAGTTCCGCCCCGTTAGCCCTGGCGTTTGCCACCCGGTTTGGGTTCTGGGGGAAGCTGATTATTACGGTTGGAACAATCGGGTCGATTCTAGGAGTAGCGATTTCCCTGTCATACAGCACCCCGTTTGTGGCATCCTCCCTGGCAAACGAGCATAAGCTTTTGCCGGCGTTCTTTGGCATTAAGACGAAGAATGGGGCGCCGTGGGTAGCGATTCTCCTGACGGCGGGCGTGTGTGCACTCCTTTTCCTGAGTGGAAACTATCTGTTCCTGGTTCCGTGTGCGGTAATTGTGTCGCTGGTGCAGTACTTCTCCACCGCGCTGGTAATGCTGCGCGTAAAGTGGCGGCAACACCAGCATAAGGAACCAGCCCACACTGGATTCCACCTTCATGGGGGGATCACCGTCCCGGTCTTAGCCCTGATTGTATGTGGGTATATCCTGGTTAACCTGCAATGGCGGGTAATTGTCTTTGGGGCGTTGTTACTGGCAGCGGGGATTCTCCTGTACGTTGGTGATACTGCCGTTCAGCGCTGGCGTCACCGGCACGCTTAAAGAGCGGGTTAAGTCAGTTCTATGAAAAATAATGGAGGCTGTGCTAGAATGCGCAGCCCCCTTGTTTTTTCCAGGTAATGTGATGTAAAAGAAAACGCCGTCCCTAAACGGAACGACGAATATAACCTAATTAATAACAACCCAACCATTATAGCGACTTCCCCAATAAAAGACAAGCGTCCTTATGAGTTTTGCCGGTCATGTTCCGGCTTGCCGATAATGATCAGTAACACCGCCGTGAGTACGGCGATAATCCCAATTAGCCACCACCGACTGGTGAGGTGGGTTCCGCCCAGGTAAAAGGCACTAATGAGGGCGACAAGCAAAATGGCGACCATGCTAATCCACTGCGGTTTGGTAAAGGCCACGCCGGTTGTGCTGCGCCGTTCCCGCCGGGTGATGTACGGCAGGATAATTCCCAGACCGACGAGGACGACAATGGCAATGATGTTGATGACCAGTTCATACCACCAGGTGCCGGAGAACGTGGTGACGTCCTGTGGGGCAATTCCAAGGATGGTGGCAATTGCCGTGACAATCAGCATCCACCACCCAACAACCAACGCAAACTTCCGGTTCTTAATGTAAACATAGGTGGACGGGAACTGGTCTTGCTTGAGCCGCACCATAATGAAGGCGAAGAAGATCCAGCAGGTTACTCCTGGCGAGACGATTCCGTTTAAGTTCAGCAGCCAGTTGAAGATGTCGTTCATGTCAGGCAAGAAGATTCCCAGACCAATGATGAACGCACTTAGAACGCACGTAAGGATGTACCCGTTGATTGGGAGTCCCGCGGCGTTTGTCTTCCGCAAAAACTTCGGCATGTACTTAGTCCCGGTATCCGAAATCAACATCCGGGTCATGGCATCAAGTAATACCGCTAGCAGGGCGGCCAGGTAAAAGACCTCGGTCCATGCGAAGCAGTACATGAAGAAGTTCCCCATGTGATAGTGCCGTCCGAGGGCCTGGAAGGCGTAGTACGACCCGTTCATTTTAAGGTCGTTTGGCAGGTGGTGGGCGTTAAAGAAGACTCCCAGGGAGAAGGACCCGAAGATGGTTAAGAAGGCGGTCATGACTGCCAACATGATCATTGCCTTTGGGAAGTCCGTCTTTGGTTTCTTCATCCGGGTCACAAACGGCGCAACTAGTTCGGCCCCGTTCATGGCATAAATCAGCATGCCGACCGTCGCAAAGTACTTGAAGTTAAACTTCGGTAAGATGGCGTGCAGGTTCATCGGTTGGGTGGCAATGTGGCCGCCCATCGCAATGGCCGTAATCGTCATGATAACAAACAGTACGGTCATCCCAAACATGGCCACGCCCCCGATGGTACTGAGAACTTCCATGGAGTGTTTAAACCGCGACTGGATAACGATAAATACCACGAAAACAATTAGGCTTAAGAGGGCAAACATGCTGTTGGAAAGGGCGTGTTCGAGGTGGTCGTTGCCGTTAAAGGCCCAGCCTAACCCAACGACGATGGAGTTTGCCGTATCAACCACGTAGGGAATTGAGGCGGCCCAGTACGTCCAGGCGGTGAAGTAGCCGAGAAATTCGCCGCTGGTTCCCCGGACCCATGAACTTAAACCGCCCCCTTCGTTGCTAAATGCCGACCCAAGGTGGCCGACCATTAAAGAATACGGAATAACGTAGAAAAAGAGCATAATGATCCACGACGTAATGACGCTTAGTCCCTGGTTTTGGAAGTTGTAAATTAAATCGTCAAAACCAATGACCGTCACGAAGTCCATTAGGGCGAGGACCGGCCAACTTATGTATGATTTTTTATTGGCCTTAGATAAATCATCCATTGTGATAATTCCTCCTTTGGTGATCAAATAATAATGAAAAATGCACCGTTATTAAGTGTACCATAACCGTTTGTTAGTTAATCGACCAATTGTCAATTAGCTATAAGCGAAAGTGTTCGTTTTTTAATAAGCATGCGATGATTGGTAAACTGGTCGTCAAGGATCGGGTGAGCATATTATTTGAAGCCAAAGGGGGGCGTTTCTATACTAAGAATGAAAATGTGCGCGGGTAAAAAGTGAAATTTCTCCACGGCCCCGATGCGGGGTAAAAGCGTTTTGCCCGAACAACGCATACTTTCATCCCCCATCTGTGGGTCTCCCACAGACCATTACCATAACGGAGGAGGTTATCTGACGTGATAACCTCCTTTTCGTGCTAATTCCCAGTACTTTTTGGTAAGATGGGGAGAGAAAGTGACTAAGGAAGGTGGGCTTAATGACAGCAAATGTGCTGGCCCTAATTAAACAACTAACCGCCCTGTTAACGGCGGAAAACCAGGTGGTCCGGCTCTCCGATCAGACCGCGACTAAGACGGTGCGGCAGATGGTGCGGTTGACCTGTACGTTAGCGGATGATTACCGGGCATTGGTTAACCGCCACATGCTGGCAGCTGCCCGGGTGATTTCACGGCCCATCTACGAGCGGGGCGTTTTCTTATTATTTATCCTGCACGACTACGGGGAAAGCGTCGCCCGGGCGCAACTCTTTTACCATTCAAGCCGGTTACGGCAGTACCTGTGGACAAGGGCAATCTGTTCCCAGCCCGATTCGTTTATGGACCGGGAACCACTGGCTTCGGCGTTTGCTGCTCAGGACGGGCAGTGTCGGGGCCAGCACCATATGAGTCTTGCCAGCTGGTTAGCCCAACAAATTGATGATGAACGGACGGCGTTCAATGCGGTTGAACAGCGGGTGCAGTACTGTGATTTAGCGTCGTTTGGGCGCGATGATCGCCGGAAAACATGGTACCGGACGGACCCGGAAGTATGGGGCCATGGGCCTAAAATTAGTAGTATTGCGGACGTTGCCCGGTATGTGCTGGCCGATCAGCACAATTACTGCCACCTAGTGTTTTACGGAATAAATTCCTTATTTACTCACGGGTACTACTTGCCGGCAGTGCTCACTGACGATGTGACCGGAACATCGTTGCTGGTGGCCGGCCTGCTGGACGCCATTGTGGCTGCTATTTTTAAGGTGGGTCATCCTACCAATAGGGAACGGCGGCAGTTCCAGCAGCTGCACCACCAGTTGATGGAACAATTTAAGGCGCAGCCCGTGCTGCAGTGGTCCGAAAGCGCGCACCCGGACCGGATTTCGCAGGGGACGGGGGCAGTCTTTATGGCCCAAGCCCAAGCAACCCTGGATGCCTACCGTTGGTTGCGAAAAGAAGGGCGCAATCAGGCGGCGCGCATCCTTTTCCGGACCCTGAATGAGCAGTGGGTAAGTGTCCGCTGGATTAAGGCGCAACCGACTGAGGATGCACAGCGGGCACTCTTTGATCGGTTTGCGCTGACAGCCCGGCTGCAGCTTGTCCGGGATGTGCGGCGGTTTGTTGGGGAAGAACAGAAGGAAGCATTCACTCCCGTAATCGCAAGCCTCACGGATGCCCTGGTTCAGGCGGCAACGCCCGTAATGAACCAGCGGACGCTCCGCCGGGATAAGCAGCACCGCAACTGGTTAGCGGTTGAGCAGGGACCGGGAAAACATGCCCGGTCGTTCCGGGCAGTGGAGCGGCTGGTGGTGCCGCACGGGTCGTTCGCGTACCAGTACGCTAACGGGTTCCATTCCGTCCATGCCCATGGCATTAACCTTAACCTGCCGTTTTTCATGGACGATCAGCACACGCCAATCTTTTTGCTGGGAGACGATGCGCAGATGAAGGTTAACGACCAGGTCGTTGCGGACCTCGTTGCGGGGGTGGAATAAACATGGAACAACTTGGAATTATTATTTCGCCCGCCAAGAAGATGATGCGGGATACGGATGACTTTCAGGACGTGACCCGGCCCCTGTACCTGGATGATGCGCGGATCATCCGGGATTATTTACGGGCAATGAGTTATGACGAATTGGCAGTGATGTGGCATGCAAGTGACCGGATTACTAAGGCAAGCTACCATGCCCTTCAAACCATGGACCTGGAGCATAACCTTACGCCGGCAATTATGGCCTTTCAGGGACTCGCGTACCAGTACATGGCGCCCGACTTGTTTACTGATCACGGGCTCGCCTACCTGCAAGACCACATAACGATCCTGTCGGGCTTTTACGGCGCACTCCGTCCGTTTGACGGGGTCGCCCCGTACCGGTTAGAGCTGAAGGCTAAGATTCACGTGAATGGCAGCCGTAACCTCCCGGATTTTTGGGGAGCTAAGTTGCACGATGCGGCGTTTCGGAACGGAAAAGTTGTGTTAAACGTTGCTTCGGCGATGTTTGCTCGGACGGTGCGGCGGTACCTGCAACCGGACGAACAGCTGATTGACTGTGTTTTTGGTAAATTAATTGACGGGCGGGTGGTCCAGCGGGGAACGTTGGCGAAGATGGCCCGCGGTGAAATGGTCCGCTACCTTGCAGAAAATAACGTCGCCCATCCCGAAGATGCCCAGCAGTTTCAAACCCGGTGCTACCGGTACCGTCCGGAATTTTCAAGTCCAACCCGGTACGTCTTTATTCAAGATGAGGAAAATTAGGCGAAAAAATAAGCGTGGTGAAGAGCCGCATCGCTTGAAGAGGATTGCTTCAGGCGGATGGGTATCCAATCACCGCGCTTATTTCTTTGGTGGGCTGTTTACGCTACCTAGGTTAATCAGTGTTCCTGAACGTACACCTTATGACTCCGGGGAAATTCCCGGCTGAACGCCCGTTTCAGGGCCCGCTTGGCGTTTTGCCCGTCAAGCTGGGTGCGTTCCTCGGCGTACCCGTGTTCAATCAGTTCGGCACCGCCGTCATCAATCAACTTAATGCGCACGGACCGGTCCTTTTTAAACGTGTAAAATCCCAGTTCCTGTTTCCGGCGTTTTTTGAGGTTGGTAAGGGCTGTTTTTTGTGCCTGTTTCAGTTCAATCAGTTTCATTTTATTTGCCCCCTAAAAACTGTTCCAGCTCCTGGGTAAAGTCCGCCTTCGTGATGTTAGTTGTTAGGTACTCCACGGTTGCGTCAGCGCCGTGTCGGGTGAAGGCGACCCGCATCGCTGGCAACTGAGGAGGGTTAACCCGGCATTCGTAACACTTGGTCCCCGCAACGGGAATCCGGGTTGCGAGTTTGGTTTTGGCGAAATCCGTTGCAAACTGCTGGGTAAGCTGGGCGGCAACGGCCTTTTGGATGGTTGTAACCTGGTGCTTATACGTTTTAAAGACTTTCTTGCAACCTTTTTTACTATAGGTAATCTCCACCGTAATTCCTTCTTTCCGCTTCTAGTATATACCAGAAGGGAAGGGCGACGCGACCCGGAGCAACTGGTCGCCTGATAGGAGGGTTCTGGGTATAATAAGACCAGAATAACGAAGGGAGCGGACAAAGTAGTGGATCAGGGGTTAACAACAGCACTTCTCACCGGGTTTAGCGGCGTATCAGGAGAAACCACCGGGGTGTGGGGTCCCCGGGTGATTACTAACCAACCGGGGGAAGAATTATGGAACTATCTCCGGTTTGAACTGGAACACTGTACCCGTTTCCGGTGGATGATTGCGTTTGTCACCCCGGCAATGCTGGTTCCCTTGAAGGCTGTTTTGGCGGACCGGCCAGCAGGGGTGACGGGCCAGATTATTACTGGAACCTACGCCGGGTTTAATCCCCCCACAGCGTTTTATGAGCTCAATAAACTACCGGGAGTGACCGCCCGGGTGGCAACCAGTCGGGGATTCCACGCAAAGGGTTACTCCTTCACCCGCACAACGGGGGAAGAGGTGCTCTTTACGGGCAGTGCTAACTTTACTAAGCAGGCGCTCCTCACGAACCGGGAGCTAACGCTTCGGGTAGTAGGAACCGCCCGCGGAACCGTTTTTCAGGAGTTTACGACGGCCTTTGAAACGGAATGGAAACACGCCCATCCCATCACTCCGGCATGGCTTGAGGAGTACGCCGCCACCTATCGTCCACCGGTGACCACTGCGGTACACCCAACTTCTGCCCAGAAAGTTACGCCGAATAAGATGCAGCAAGAAGCCCTGGCCACTCTGAAGGCGTCCTGGAAACGGGGCGAACGCCGGGCGCTCGTGGTGTCGGCAACCGGGACCGGCAAGACGTACCTGGGAGCGTTTGCCGTTCAGGCGTTCCGGCCGCGGCGGTTTTTGTTCATCGTGCACCGGGAAGAAATTGCGCTTAAGGCGCGGGAAAGTTTTCACCGGGTGATTGGTGGTCCCGCAAATGCCTTTGGAATTTTGAGTGGTCACCGGCATGACTGGGACGCCCAGTACCTCTTTGCAACGGTGCAAACGGTGGCACAGGAACAAACGCAACGGCACTTTACGCCCACGACGTTTGATTTCATCCTCATCGATGAAGCGCACCGGGCCCCGGCGCCGAGCTATCAGCGGGTAATGGCTTTCTTTACCCCTAAGTTCTGGTTGGGGATGACGGCAACTCCGGAACGGATGGACGACGCGGATGTGTATGCGCTGTTTGACTATCACGTGGCCTATGAAATCAGGCTGCGGGCCGCAATTGATAACCACCTGGTCTGTCCGTTTGATTACGTTGGGGTGGCCGACTATACGTATCGTGATCAGGTGATTGACGAGCAAACCCCGTTGAAACGGTTGGCGGCGCCGGAGCGGGTCCAGTACGTCCTACAGCAACTGGCCTATTACGGGACGCATGGGCCGGTTCACGGACTGGTGTTTTGTAGCCGGCAAGCTGAGGCCCAAGAAATTGCTGCCCAATTTATGGCAGCGGGGCACCTGGCAGTTGCCTTGACCAATACTGACGGACCAACTAAGCGGGCAAAGGCGGTTCGGGACCTTGAGGCTGGCCGGATTGAGTACATCATGACCGTTGATTTGTTCAACGAGGGAATTGACATTCCGTGCGTCAATCAGGTGGTCATGCTCCGGAGTACCCAGTCGCCGGTCGTCTTTACCCAGCAGCTCGGACGGGGCCTGCGGCGGGCTGCCGGGAAGACAAGCGTCCTCGTGCTTGATTTTATCGGCAACTACAAGAACAACTACATGATTCCGGTTGCGCTAACGGGACACGCCCCGGCCGCCGATCCCGCTGTCCGGGACACCGTGGTCGCCCCTCCCACCATGGGCATTACTACCATTAACTTTACCCGCGTTGCCCGGGAGCGAATTTTACGCAGCCTGGAGCAAACCAAGGTCGATGCACTGGTGCACCTCAAGCAGGCGTACCGAACGCTCAAGCAGCGGTGCGGGCGGATTCCTTTAATGCACGACTTTGCTGCCGCAGAAACGGTGAGCCCGCGGGCGTTTACCCACCAGGCGCGGGTAAAAAACTACAACCAGTTCCTTGCGCGGGTGAAGGACGACCGGCCGTTAACCGGGTGGGAGAACCAGGTCCTCACGTTTATCACCCAGGAATTAGTCAACGGGCTGCGTCCCCACGAATTGGTTTTACTGAAGTTATTGCTTGAAAAGAACGGGCAAGTGCCCAAAACAGCGTATAAGGCGGCGCTTAAGCAGTACCATGCACCGAGCGCTTCCGCTACGCTGGCCTCGGTGATGGCCGTCCTCAGCCTTGATTTCTTTGACGTCGCGGCGGGCAAAACGACACGCAAGAAGCAGTACGGTAACCAGGCTGTGGTAATCCCAACGGCAACCGGGTATACCTGGTCGCAGCCCATGGCAATCGCCTTGCGGGAACACGCTTGGTTCAACCTGTTAGTTACCGACGCGGTTACTACGGGACTGCAGTTAACACAAGAACTGGATTCGCGGACCGCGTTTACTCGCGGAAAAGAGTATACCCGAAAGGACGTGTGCCGGTTGTTAAACTGGCCGAAGGATATTAGCGCCCCGCTTTACGGATACCGCGTTGTTGATGGGGTATGTCCCATCTTTATTACGGTGAAGAAGACTACCGGCCAGCGGAGTGCCCGGTACAAGAACGACCTGCGCTCGGGCGACCGTTTACGGTGGTATACCCGGAGTCCGCGGACACTGAAATCACCTGAAGTGCGGGAACTGCTGGCAGGAGTCAGTGCGGGACACCAGCAGGTGCAAATGTTGTTGTTTGCGAAGCGCGATGATGGTCGCAAGGCGTTTACCTTTCTGGGAGGGGTGAAAGTTGTGCCAACCAGCATCCGGGAAGAGGTGCTAAACGGTAAGAGAACGGTGGGGATGGATTTGCAGTTACAGCACGCCCTTCCCCTGGACCAGTACCGGGAGTTATTTACGGACTAAGGGATGAAAAAGGAGGTGGCAAGAGGATGCCGCCTTTAGATAATTGTGTGACAAATTAAATGAAACGAGCATGGCAAAGGGGCGACAACCCGCGATGGTGAATGCGGGCGGGCGGTTCTCCTTACCATGCTCGTTTCGTTGTTTAATATAGTGCCGAGACGTAAAAGTAGGCGGGGACGTGCAACTGGTGAAGGGTCGCCTGCACCACGTCCTCATATGACGTATCGCCGGGAAGGGCGGCCTTTTGTGCGGCAATCCGGGCCATAAAACGTTGGTTTTGGCGGGCAATTCGGGCGGCTTCTTCCACGGTAAACGGGGTTCCGTGACCGGGGTAAAGAGTGGCATCTGCCGGGAAAAGCGTCTCCACCTGCCGTAAAAATTGCCGGTACTGGGCGCGGAGGTGGGGAACAACGCTCTGTCTAAGCGGATCAATGTCGAGCAGTGAATTGAAAACAATCCCGGCAAGGAGGAGGTCACCGGTAAACCAGTGACCGTGGTCATCAGTAATAATCGTGTCTTGAGCGCTATGTCCGGCGACGGTGCGGGCGCGCAACCCAAACTGTGTGAGTGCGGTGAGGGGACGGATGGTTCGTTTGCTAAGTGCTGGCACCAGCCGGGTTTCCAGGCGTTGCTGAACGTTGTGACGCGCTGCTGGGGGAACCGCGGCAGGAAGTTTCAGGTGGTCAATTGCCCGTTGATATGCCGGGGTGCCGTAAAAGGAGAGCCCTGGAGCAGCGTATACCGGAATTGTGGGTGGAAGGGCTTCGAGAAGGCCCACGTGGTCCGGGTGGTGGTGGGTGATCACAATTCCCTGAAGATCAGTGACCTGCAGGTTAAGTTGCGCCAACGCGGCCGTCAACCGGGTGTAGTTTGCTGCCCCCGCAAAGCCCGCGTCAATGAGGAGACGTTCGTGGGAGAGTAAAAAGCTGTTCGCCGCCCGGGCATGGGGTCGGGGCGCCGGAAACGTAATTTGGTAAATATTATCTGTCCACTGTTTCATTTGTGCTCCTCACTGCTTACCGGACGTGACTGTTTACGGTCGTATGGAACGGGTGCGTTTCGATTTGCTGGTTACTGTTGGCGGGATTGGCGACGTATAAGAGGCACGCTAGGGCAATTAGAATGGCTAATAAGGTGCGCATCCACTGGCCGTCTTCACCAGGAGTAAGCCGGTGTTGGTAGTGTCGGAGGATATAAAACATTCCGCCGCCTAGCCCAATGAGGCTCAGGAAGGCACTACTTCCAATGAAAAATCCCAGTCCTAACCCGACAAATGCTCCCAGCCACTGGGCGAAAAACGCACCGATTAACGCCCCAATCAGGGCACACAGAAAGATGCGCTGGTTGGTAAACGTTAGGGCCAAAAAGAGGCCGCCAAATAAGCCAAGTTGCCACCAAACGTAGTGTTTGTTCCGGTCACCGTGGGGGCCGTTAAAAAGACGATTAAACATACTATTCCTCCGTGTAAAGTTGAATTTTTATGTGGGGTGTTCTGGCCACTCCCTTAATTGAATGCTGTTAGAATAAAGGGGAGGTGAACAGAATGCAAGTTTTATTTCATGTGGATGATTCTGCGCGGCTTTCTGGGGCAGTGCGGAACATTGGGAATCTATTGGATGAAATTCCAGCAGCAACCGTTGAGCTGTTAGTGAACGGGCCAGCGGTGCAAGCATTGGTTTCCAAAAATGATGCGGTCGCCCACCTTGCAGCCAGGCCGGTGGTAACCGTTGCGGTGTGCCAGAATTCACTGCACCGGTTTAACGTTGACCCCGCCCAACTTCCTCAGGCCATGACGATTGTGGCAAGTGGAGTCGTTGAGCTTGCCCGCAAACAGGAAGCTGGGTTTGCCTACATCAAACCGTAACCTACAAGCAGTACCGGTAAAAAAGGACAACCGCTAAGATGATGGCCCCGCTCCCCACAATGAGGTGCACCACTTTATCAGGAACGTGCCGCACAAGAAGGGGGCCTAAGTAGCCGCCGATAAAGAAGCCGCATGCCATGGGAATTACAAACAGCCAGGCAATTGTTGTTTTAAAAAGATAAACAATCGCCGTTAGTAAGTTTGCGATGACAAGCACGGCGTTTTTAACCGCGTTAACCTGGGCAAAGTTTCCCGGAATGATCGCAAAGAGGGCCAAAAGCATCACAACGCCGCCGCCAGCCCCAAAGTAACCCGTATAAACGCACACGAGGAAGGCGAGTCCCCAGGCTCCTAGCCGGCGAAAAAGTGTTGTGCGCTGTTCTTCCTGGTGAATGCGTGGTGGGAACAGCATGATGATCCCGGCAAGGCCGATAAAAAACGGGACGACCATTTTGAAAACCGTCGCCGGAAGGGCAAATAGTAGTAACGCTCCCAAAATCGCGCCCACAATTGTCATTGGCAAAAGGATTAGGAGACGCCGTTCCTGGCCCTTTAATTCGTGGCGGGACGAGAGGACGGCGCTAAAGCCCGACGTCACGAGCGCTAAGCTGTTGGTGACGTTGGCGGCGACCGGCGTCATGCCCATTAGGAGCAGGGCCGGGTATGAAACCAACGAGGCCAACCCTGCAGCTGAACTAATGGTTCCCGCAGCAATTCCTGCAAGCACCAACCAGCAAAGTGTAAGGGTCCAGTGTACCATTAATTTTCATCTCTTCTTTAAATGTCATCAGGTTTTCGGTCTCCATTGTACCACGGGATGGGGATTGTTTTTTTACGGTGAAAAGACGATAATAATCGGTATTGAAGATGTAACTTATAAATAGGAAGTGGATTAACATGACGGGGCAAAAAGCCGTTCCGGAATGGCGGCATAACTTGTATATTTTGTGGATCGGGAACTTTATTGTTGCGATGGGGTTCCAGTTATTTATGCCCTTTTTCCCGCTTTATATCCGTACGCTCGGGTCCTTCAACCGTTTCCAGCTAAACATGTGGAGCGGGGTCGTATTCTGCGCGGCCTACTGCGTTTCTTCGTGGATGGCGCCGATCTGGGGAAAGTTTGCGGACCAGCACGGGCGCAAAAAGGTACTGTTACTGTCATCCGCCGGAATGGCTACCATGGTCACCCTCATGGGACTGGTCACAAACGTTTATGAGTTAGCACTTTGTCGGCTGTTACAGGGTTTTTTTTCAGGCTATATTAGTAACACCTCAGCCTTAATTGCTGCCAGTGTACCGGGAGAACGGAGTGGTCAAGCGCTTAGTTTGCTATCAACCGGGACGACGGCAGGAATGTTAATTGGCCCGTTCTTTGGTGGGGTAATCGCCAACGCGTTTGGGTACCGGCTTACCTTTATCCTTACGGGACTGTCCCTGTACTTCGTGTGTGGTTTTACGTTACTTTTTGTGTGGGAAAAACACTTTACGCCGCTTTCCGCCAGGGAAATGCTCTCAACCAGGGAGCTCTTCCACAGCCTAAAACACCCGCGGATTATTATGGGAATGATCGTCACCACCTTAATTATCCAGGCGGCGAATAACTCAATTTCACCGGTGATTAGCCTGTACATCCGCCAACTGATGCACGGGCAGGGACGAGTGGCCCTTGTCAGTGGGATTATTGCGGCCCTTCCCGGAATCTCGACCCTTTTAGTGGCAAAGACCTTTGGGGCGTGGGGTGACCGGATTGGAACGCACAAAATCTTATTGGCTGGCTTCATCTTTGCTTTCATTGTGTTTATTCCGCAAGCCTTCGTCCACAACGTGTGGGAGCTGGGAATCCTGCGCTTCTTGGTAGGGATTTCGGACGCCGCCTTACTGCCACAGGTACAAACAATGCTGGCGAAGTACTCAAATTCCCGGTACTCCGGCCGGATTTTCAGTTATAACCAGTCCGCGCAGTTTGCGGGAAACATTGTTGGTTCGCTGTTAGGATCAACGGTTTCCGGACTTTGCGGGTACGGCGCCGTCTTCCTGTCAACGGCTGGACTGGTGGCCGTTAACTTCTTCTGGGTCCGGCGGAGTGTGCGGGAGATTTTACACCAGACCTCGCAGAATGCGTAGGGAAACTTGGACAGAGAATTTAGAAGAGTAAAAGGAGGTTGTGCTGTAGGGCGCAACCTCCTTATTTCATAATAACGGGTGAAGTGCAAACTAGCCGCCAAAGTGGTTGGTCAGATTCGGTTGGTTTCACCATCCCATTTTTATTTAGCAATTAATGAATCGTAATGATCCCGAACCCCTGTAAGAGGTGGTAGGTTCCGGCGGCTAACATGACGATGTAGGCCATCCGCCGGACGAACTTCATTGAAACGTGGTGCATAATCCGCATCCCGATGGTGGTCCCAATCACGCACGCAACGATGGTGATGCACAGCGGACCGGTCATCTGGGCGGTAAAGTTTCCGCACGCAATGTTGTTAATCAAAACGTTAACCGTCGTAATCGCAAAGTACAGTTGCAGGGTAACCTGGTATTCCAGGGGATCATCCATCACGGAGTCAAAGTAGGCAACCATCGGCGGCCCCCCGATGGCAAACATGCCGTCCATGAAACCACCTAGGGCGCCGGCTACGGATCCCACCAGCGGATTGCGCTTCAGGTGGACGTACTTGGCGCCAAAAATTAAGTATAGGGCGAGGACCCACATGAAGAATCCCAGAATGAAACCCATAGTGCGGGAACTTAGGCGGACCATCATGTGGACACCGATAAACCCGCAGATTAAAGAAGCAACTGACGGGTAGAGGACCATTTTCCACTTGAGGTGCTTCCGCATCGAAATGATCGTGTACAGCTGGAGGATGAGCACGGTTGCCACGACGATGACCGTACATTTCCGGTAGGGGAAGAAGAACGGTAAGATGGCCATGCTAAGAATGCCGAAACCAAACCCACTCGTACTCTGAACAAGGGCGGAGACAAACGTTATGAGGGCTAAAATAATGCCCAGCTTAAGGGTTAAAACCATAATGAAACCTCCTTCCTGGTGATTAATCAAGGTTATTATACACGGGCAGGTAACTAATTAAAAGTTAGTTTCTTGATGGAACAGGCTTGATAATGTTCTGCCCATAAGAATTTCCGGAGAAAAATTGTCAAACGAATGGCAACAGTATATACTTAGTGTATACGAAGGAGATGATATTGATGGTTGTAAAGGTCAGAACCGTTGGGAATTCAACTACGTTAACGGTCCCAGTGGGGATCAAGGTTTCATCAGATGAATATCAGGTTTCAAATGAAGGGGACAAGATTGTTTTTGCGCCGGTAGAGAAGCACACGAACATTTTTGCAACCGCGGAATGGCAAGATTACGACTATCAAAAGGATGTGGCCGAGGATCCAGCACTTCAGCCCGTTAAGCCTGTCGGACGGGAGCTTCAGGACTAATGATTTTCCCCAAACAGGGCGATGTGGTTGTGGTGGACGCGGAACCCCATGCTGGACACGAAATGGGTGGTCACAATCCGCGTTCCGGAAACATTCGCCGGCACTATGTTGTAGTTAGTAGTACCGCTTATAATTCGGCAACCCACATGTTTGTGGGGATGCCGGTAACAACGACAAACCGCAGCGAAAACGCCCGCTATTTACCGTTATTGATTAACGGTTCAAAACGCGACGGTGTTAAGGGGTACGTCGTGTTATGGCAGTTACAGAATTTTGATTATGAGGCGCGGCGGGGGGAAGTTGTTAATTCCGTTTCACCAGCGGTGCTAAACCGGCTATTGACGCAGGTCAAGGATATTTTTGATATTAATTAGTACAAAACCCCGTCCATGGAACTTTCATCGTTTCATGGACGGGGTTTCGTCTATATGGTTGGCACCTTACTGATCAGGTTCGTACCTTACTTATTCTGCTGCAATTGCCTTATTAACGGCTTGCCGTTCACTGGCAACCAGAGCAACGTGGCTTTCGATGATCCGGATGTCCATCGTGATTTCCCGGGTTAATCCTGGGGTGTTAATCTTCGGTTCAAAGAAGCCCTTAAATTCATCCAGCCGTTCTTCGGTATGGAAGGCGTTGGCCGTTACCGTGATGAAGCGACTGAATTCCATGTCGCCACCGACCGTCTTTTCCAGCCAGTCCCATTCAGCCCGAAGCCAATCCCAAGCTGCTTGTTCACCGGCAGGGTTGGTTAACAGCCCGTTGTACCAGAAACGCAGGTCCTGTGGCTTGATTACCGCAGCTTCCTCAAACTTCGTTAACAGCTCAGTCATGAAGGTGTGATCCTTTGTTGCTGTAAGGGCGTTGCAGATGTCCGTCTTGTAGTTTGGATCAGAGGTTGTCACGTACTGGTTGAGCAGGGCGTTAAACAATTCCTCGTTACCGTAGTGCTGAACCTCACTCTTGAGGATTAACGGCCGGATGTCGGCGTTCACTCCTTCAAGGTTTTCGAGGTTGGCGGTAAAGAGCTCGTGCGCGGCTGTAATAGCATCCTGGTTATTAGCAGCCAAGGCAGCCTTTAAAACGTACGGCCGGGTCATCTGGTCATCCTTTGATTCGGTCGTTGCTGGGTGCCAGCCAAGCCGCTGAACCTGGTGGGCACTCAGTTTGTTAAGTAAGAACTGGTAGTTCTTTTCTTCGTCCGTTTCCGGAGTAACAAACTGATCCAGCTTGTCCGCAATTGCGTAGAGGGCGTCATTAACAATGGATGAAGTGCTGTCCGCAAATTCGTTCAGCAGTGGCACAAGCTCAGCGTATGAAATCTGCCGGCCTTCTGCCAAGAGCCGCAAATCCTGGAGAATCTGCCGCTGAGTAATGTGGTCAAGTTCATCCTTATGGGCCAGAATGTCGTCCAGTAGCCGTTGGTCGTACTTCACAATAAAGTGTGAGTTGTTGTCCGCGTTTAACCGGAACGGAACGCCTTCCTTTTCCCGGAGTTCCTGGTAGTTTCCCAGAACAATGCGTTTGTCCTTCATAATCGTTGGGGCAGCAGCGTAGTTACTGTTGAGTGGAATCTGCCATGTCCGGCCAGCTTCCTTGCCGTCACCGATAAAGAACTGCTGCTGGTCAAGAACCAGGTTGCCGTCTTCAACCTTCGCAGTAACCACCGGGAACCCTGGCTGGTTCAACCAGGACTTCATGATGCTTCCGATATCCATGCCGGCAGCGTCCCCCAGTGCCTGCCACAGATCATCTCCGGTAGCATTGTGGTACTTGTGGGCTTCAAAGTAGTTCTTTAGCCCCTTCCGCATTGCGTCGTCGCCAATCAGGGCCCGCACCATGACCAGCATCCGGGAACCCTTAGCATACACAATGGCACCGTCAAAGATGGCATCAATTTCGGCCGGATCCTGAACGTGGACGTGGATTGGCTGCACGCCATCAGTTGCGTCCCGCTGAAGGGCCAGGGGAGCTTCGGACGTCTGGAATAGTTCCCAGATATGCCAGTCGGGCTCGAGGGCGTCCACTGAAACGTATTCCATCATGTTAGCAAAACTTTCGTTTAACCACAGGTCGTCCCACCACTTCATCGTAACGAGGTCCCCGAACCACTGGTGGGCTAATTCGTGGGTAATCACCGTTGCAACGTACTGCTTGCGGGCAAGGGAAGTGTTGTCCGGGTTAAGCATCAAGGTTGCTTCCCGGTACGTAATTAACCCCCAATTTTCCATGGCTCCGGCTGAGAAGTCTGGGAGAGCCAGCTGCCATGAGTGCGGCAGTGGGTATGGCGTTTGGTAGAAGTCCTCGTAAAATTCAATGCCGCGCTTGGCAATGTCTAATGCAAAGTCGAGTTCCTTTGGCTGGTGCGCCTTGGTAGCGAACACGCCAACCTTGACGCCGCTCTTGGTGGTGGTCATCTTGCTTTGCATTTCCCCGAAGGCAAACGCAACCAGGTACGTGGACATCCGAACAGTCGTATCAAAGTAGTGGAAGCCGTCTTCGCACTTGGTTTCTGGCATGTTAGCGATGATTGTTTCCCCAGGATGCTCATCAAACTTGATGGCCAGGTCAAACGTCGCCTTAGCTTCCGGTTCGTCAACGCACGGGAAGGCCTGGCGGGCGAACGTCGTTTCAAACTGCGTTCCGATTAATTGCTTCCGTTCGCCATCCACTTCGTAGTATGACGGGTAAATTCCCATCATCGTGTCCGTGAGGGGCGCCTGGTAGACGATTGCCAGGGTTACCTTTCCGCTTGTTGGAAGGGTAATGTGGACGGCTTCTGAGTCGTCGTCAAAGGTAAACGGCACATCCTGGTCGTTTGCCTGAACGCTCTTAATCGTCATGAACTTCTGGTTAACGGCAATTTCCGGCGTTAACGCTTCCCCCGTAATGGTGGACGTTCCGTCAATTGTTTTGTGTTCCCGGTCAACGGTAATCTTGAGGTCGTAATGTTCCGGGTGGAATTTCTCGTATAGGTGTGTAATTTCAGCCATGTAGGTCCCCTCAATCTTTCTATAGAGTTACTCTCATTATACCGCAGATACTATTAAAAGAATAGTGAATTCGCTTTCTTTGTGGGAGATTAAATGACATTGCGGAAGGTGATTGGTAAGGGTTGACCTCTGATTTAAAAGAATTTAAAATGAAATCGAACATTTAAAAGGATTTAAAAGCAAAACGATGTTTTAAAAGAATTTAAAAGGAGAAGTTTGATGCATAATCCGTTTAACCCAACATTTGGCGATGTTCCCCGTTTTTTCCTCCCGGATAAACAGGACATGACCGTTGAGGAATTGGTCAAAGTGATTACAACTTCCGATTTTGGGCGCTCTTTTCTAATTACTGGTGTTCGGGGGGCTGGGAAGACTGCATTTATGATGCAACTCGTTAAGCAAATTCAAACGCACCACGATTTTATTTGGGCCGATCTGATAAACAGGGAAGGAATACTGACAAGTTTGGCACAGCAAATTAAAGAGCAGTTGGCATCACCACTTAAGCGGGTGGTGGGCCATGTTACGGGAGTTACTCTTGGTCCGGTGGTCGTCACCCGGGACGAGGAAGCGGCAACCGTTGATCACCAGCTTGATCATCTTTTTCAGCAAGTCAAAGCTCAGGGAAAACGCGTGTTAATTACAATTGATGAGGTGACAAACGATAAGCCGATGCGAAACTTCATTCAGCTGTTTAATGCCTTTAAGCGCAAAGAATACCCGATTTTTGTGGTAATGACAGGGGTTCCTGATCTTATTCTTAGCCTTCAAAATGATAACCGGCTAACGTTTTTACTCCGCTCAGAAAAAATTATGCTGGGCCAGTTGAATCAGCTTGAAATGGCGCGGGCGTATGAAGAGGCCCTTCCCCAGTTACCACAGGGTGAAATTACCCGGATGGTTCGGATGACGGCCGGATATTCGTATGCTTTTCAACTTTTAGGCTACCTTGTATATAAAGCGTTGAATGAACAGCAGGTTTCCCCGAAGAATGCGGTGGCAAGCGTAATGCGCCGGTACCAACAAGAGTTGTTTGAAAAGGCGTACCAAAAAATTTTCAGTGACCTCTCTGAACAGGATCGGGCATACTTGTACGCAGTTCGCCAGAATCGTAGTCTTGGTGAGGCGGCTGTCCTGATGAAAAGGAGTAACGTGTACGTTGCACAGTATCGGCGGCGCATGATTGAGCGGGGAATTATTCAACCTTCAACCAACGGGCATGTCCGGTTTGTCCTGCCAAACTTTGAGGACTACCTTAACGCAACTCAAAACCAGGATTCGTTATTCTACCTGGGATATTAGCGTGCTAAGATAAGTTTAAAACGAGGGGTGATTAGAATGCGGGTAAATGTTTTACAGCATGCAGTAAACGAAGGACCAGGTGTGATTGCGGCGTGGTGTCACGAACACCAGCACACCATGACGGTGTACCATCCGGCAGAGTTTGTCCGGTTACCGGCACTTGAAGATACGGATATGTTGGTTATTTTAGGGGGCCCCATGAGTCCCAATGACGATTTTGACTGGTTAGCCGCTGAACGGGATTTGATTCGGGAGGCAATCGCCCGCAATATTCCGGTTCTTGGAGTATGCTTAGGAGCACAACAGATTGCGAAGGCGTGTGGTTATTTAGTAAGCGCTGCGCCGGTTAAGGAAGTTGGATGGGCGCCGGTTCGGCGGGTCAGCACCCTGATTCCGGGATTACCGGCCACGGCGGAAGTGCTCCACTGGCACCAGGACATGTTTACCGTCCCGGATGAGGCGGAACAACTTTATCAGGGTGAGCGGGTTGCTAACCAGGCGTTTGTGTTTAAGCACCATCCCGTTGTGGGATTTCAGTTCCACTTTGAACCCTTGGCGGATAACCTCCGTGAAATCGTCGTTAATGATGCGGCGTATGATAAGGATTCGGTTCTTCAACAAACACCAGCTGAAATTCTGGCGCACGGGATTCCAGCAGAGAATCCCCAGACAATGCGGGTCATTTTAGACTACCTCGCAACGTGGAGTAAGTAAAATAATTAGTAACCATGTCAGGCGAGCTTGTGGACCTGGCATGGTTTTATATTGTTTCTGTCAAATCAGCCTTCATTGGATAAAAATGAAAAATAAATGAAATTAGCGTTTGCAATAATGACAATTAAATTATAATAAAAGCAATTAAAGAGATAAACATCAGGAAAAGCAGAGTAACTAGCTTACGTTCCCAGAGAGTTCCTGGATGGTGTGAAGGAATGAATGGCGCCGGCGAATGTGTTGATTAACCGGTGACAGTGGTGCACCCGTTAGCAGTGCAGGGTCTTTCTGGCATGATTGTCGGCGTGACTCGGTAAGGTTACTTCTGTGAGGGAGTAGCGAATAAAGGTGGTACCACGAAAATAACGTCCTTGTTTGTAAGGGCGTTATTTTTTTGTTTACTTTGGGTAAAAGGCGTTAGTGGATTTATGGAAAGGGAGAGAGCTTATGAAGAAAAGAAATTACACGGGACTAATTGCTGTTGTTGGGATTATCGTTCTCCTTATTGGTGGGGCGATACTGGGTGGGCAACTGCGCTTTTGCAGACAATTGCCATAACGGTTATTCCTGGAATCATCGGGGGATTATTGGGGTTATTGTTTGGTTTAGGGCTAGTATTAACCGTCCCAGACGACATTTTCCCTCACCGGGGCTGGTTTAGTTTCGATAAAACCGTGTCGTTCTTCCGTTCACTGCCGTTTATCATCCTCCTTGCGGTGATTGCGCCGGTTACCCAGCTAATTGTTGGAACGCAAATCGGGATGGTTGCGGCAATGGTGCCGCTCTCGGTTGCTGTTTTCCCTTTTTATGCCCGCCAGGTTCAGGTGAAGGGGTTGACCAGGAAAGGTAGAAGTAGCCCAGTCCCTGGGAGCGACTAACTGGGACATTATTATTGATGTTTATTTGTGGGAAGCGCGGGCCGAGCTAGTGCGCGTTTCGACGGTGACCCTTATCAGTTTAATCGGGTTGACGACGATAGCCGGAGCAATTGGTGCAGGGGGGCTAGGAAATACCGCCATCACGTATGGGTATGACCGCTTTAACAACGACGTTACGCTGGTTGCAACCGTGTTGGTTCTAGTATTGGTTCTGGTGGTGCAGTTTGTAGGGGACCGGTTGGCGGCTAAACTAAACCACCAATAATTTCGCAAACGTCCTCATATTGTGATTAGAAAAAATTCAAATAATTATTGCCCTCAGATGAGAAACAGATTAAAATAAGAAGAACAATCGACTGAAGGTGATAACTTTTGATAAGTCAAACCCGAAAAAATATTACGGCCATGCTGACGGGCTACGGTATCTCGTTTATGGGGGACGTGCTGCTGATCTACGCCACCAACTGGTTTTTAGTGGTGGCCACCCATAACACGCGCCTTTTAGGGATAGTGAACGGGATCATCGCATTTGTTTACCTGGTAGTGAACGTGGTTGCCGGCTCACTGGCGGACCGGTTTAACGAAAAGCACATTATGATTATGTGCGACTTGGCTAGTGCGGCCGCGTGTTGGGGGTGCGTGCCGTTTCTCCATTCGATTACCCGGGGAGCGGGACTGCTAATTGCTGTGTTAGCAGTCCTTGAAGCCGGCGTTGCGTGTTATACTCCGGCCTCAAAGGCAATTGTTGCCCATATTATCCCCAAGAAACGGATTGCCACGTTCAACACCGGGCAAAACGTTCTTGCCAACGTGGTCCGGGTTGGCGGGCCGCTGGTAGGGGGCGTTTTCGTTTCGCTGGGGGCCTCACTGACCACGTTCTTACTAATTGACGGGGGATCGTTTTTATTGTCAGCCGGATTAACGGCAGTTGTGGGCTACCACTTTACCGCTCCCGATGACAAGCCGCTTAGGATCATCCATGATTTACAGGAGGGCGTTCGGGCAGTGCTGGTGGACAGGCTTATTTTAACCCTGTTAATCTTAACGCCACCAATTAACTTTTTTGATACGGCCTTTGCGATTGGGCTCCCGTACATGGTAAAGGTTCTGCTAAACGGAAACGGGCGGCTATACGGGATAACCACCGCTGCCTTGGCCATTGGTGGGGTCGTTGGCGGGATTGTTTTAGCAGTCCGTCCGCCGCACCGTTCCGCTACAAAAGCAACCGCCTTTTTCTGGAATGCGCTTCTTGACGCGGGGGCGTTGTTCCTGATCTTTGTGGGGCGGAATTACCTGGTAATCATTGTGGCGGTCTTTTTGAGTGGGTTCGCGCAAACCCAGTATAACGTTAACGCGTACACGATGATTCAAACCCACGCAGCGCCGGAAGTCGTGGGCCGGGTCTTTTCCCTGTTGTTCATTTCGAGTGCCGTTACTACCCCGGTTGCAAACTTCCTCTTTGGGCAGGTAATGCCAGCCCTTCAGTGGAACTTTGCCCTGTTAGCAGCGGTAGGGATGCTTGTCTCAGTTATTGGTGCATGGTGCTACTGGAAACGGCAACATTAACAAACTAATCCCCGAAGTTTACGGAAAATCCGTTCTTCGGGGATTAACTATGCTTAAAAAATGTTTTCGGTTGGCTTACACCTGAGAGAGCTGGTGGACCCACTGCTGATAAGCATGCTCCTCATTGGTTTCAACGACTGAAAGTGGGGCAAAATCTGCGTTAACGGTGATTTCATGGGTAACGGTTGCGTTACCGATTAACTCGATCCATTGCCGCCCGCTTTTTTCTTGGTGAACAATGGTTTGCACCATCCCGCCAGGATTGAAAACGGTGAGGGGCTGTTCAACCAGCTCCGGGTGGTGAACAGTAACGTAGCTGAGGCTGGTTGCCGCCATTCCGGTACCGCAGGCGTTGGTAAAGCCCACGCCGCGTTCATAGGTCTGCACAAATAACGTCTGGTCGTTGCGAACTTCAGCAAAACTAACGTTGACCCCATCCGGGAAATACGGGTTAGGAGCGTTGAGCGTCTTCCCCAACTTTTCAAGTGTTGCTTGGGCTTCCCGAACGGATGGGACGAAGCTAATCAGGTGGGGGTTAGGGACGGCAACTGCCGTAAAACGGAGGTGGGGATCAAGGGCAGGAATGGCGGCATTTATTACCGGAGCGCCCCCTAAATTAGTCATGGGCAACGCCGCTGGTTGAAAACGGACGGGTGAAATCTCAACGCCAATCGCCGGTACCCCAGGGGCGAGATCCGTGTGAACCCGCACGGTAAGCGCTGCTTCGTCGGTCGCAACCTTAAAGGTCGGGCTGGAAGCCGTGGAGGCTAAGTACCGGGCGACTGCGCGTAACCCGTTTCCACACATTTTAGCGTGAGTGCCATCGCTATTGATAATCACCATCCGCCCCTGACACCCAGAGTGCGTCGTGGGGCAAATTAATAATACGCCGTCAATATCCCGGAGAACGGGAATTCTTTGCCGCAGATAGGCCGGAAACTGGCTTTCAGCTACGGGTAACTGGAGCGAAAGCGGTGCGGGGATAAGGGCAAAGCGATTTTCCGAACCGTGCACACGAAAGATTTTCATTTTAAGCGTCCTCCTTTTCAAAGTAATTGTAAATCGCGGCAGTTCCCCGGTCAGCGTCACTTGCGCGAACTCCCACCATGATAGAAATTCGGGATGCTCCCTGGTTAATCATGTGAATGGCAACGTTGGCTTGGGCGAGCGCCGTGGTCACGCCATTCGTTGTTCCGATGCGGTCGTGCATTCCCTCACCGACAACCATGATAATGGCGTAGTCGTCAATCCATTCAAGGTGATCGGGCTGCACTGCGGCTTGGATGTCAAGAGCAATTTGCTGCCGGAGAGCGGGGGTTAGCTGGCTAGTACGCGTAATAATCGTGAGGTCGTCGATCCCAGACGGCATGTGCTCGTACGAAATGCCGTGCGCCGATAAAATTTTTAAGATCTTGAGGGTAACGCCAACCTCCTTATTTAGTAGGTACTTATGCAGGTAGAGCGCACTAAAATTGCGGGCGCAGGCAACCCCCGTAATCGTCGTCTGCGGCTTAAAGCTCGTAGCGGGAATAATGCGGGTTCCCGGACGCTGGGGCGCATTGGTGTTTTTTACGATCACCGGAATCTTCCCCGCAATTGCTGGGATGAGTGCCTCGTCGTGAAACACGGAAAATCCCGCATACGCCAGTTCACGCATTTCCCGGTACGTCATCTCTTTAATTGGTCGCGGATGAGAAACAACCGCGGGATTAGCCGCATAAATCGCATCGACATCCGTAAAATTTTCGTAGCATTCAGCTGCAACTCCCCGGGCGATAATGGCGCCAGTAATATCCGACCCGCCGCGGGAAAATGTCGCAACTTCGCCATTAGGGGTGTAGCCGTAAAAGCCAGGAATTACCAAAACTTCACGGCTTTCCCGGAACCGCGCAAGGTGACTGTAGGTTTCAGGTAGAACCGTTGCGTTATTAGGCCCAAGCTGATCACTAACAATAATCCCTGCTTCTTGTGGATCAATAAACTGCGCAGTGATTCCCTGGTGGTTAAGGAGGGCGGCAAGCAGAAAGGCGTTCAGCCGTTCCCCGGTGGCCTTAAAGGCGGCCATTAGGTAGTCTGCATTGGGGAAGGCGGTTTCCGCCAGGGAAGTAATTGTTTGTGGGATAAATTGCAGCGCCTTTTGCGGTAAATCAAAGAACGCCGCAATTTCAAAGTACCGCCGAATAATTTCTTCCCGAATTTCGGCATAATCATCACGATGAAGGACTGCGGTTGCATACGCAATTAATAAATCGGTCACCTTAACATCATCAGCTGAACGTTTTCCGGGAGCAGATGTAACGATTATTCGGCGTTCTGGATCTTCTTTGATGATTGCGATTGCCCGTTCAACGTGGGGCCCATCTGCGAGGGAGCTTCCCCCAAACTTAACTACTTTCATGTAATTTCCCCTCCAAATAAGAATTCTGTGAAAGATTACGTTTTATTTTAATAACCGATTTCCCACTGTCAACACCTAAAATACAGGTAAATTGGTAATTAATTGTGGCACTTAAGGAAGAAACAAATTAATTAAAATTAAAATCAGATTAGTGATTGACATTTGGTTGGTGACAGTGTAAATTAAAGCCAAGTCGAAGAGGCGCGACCAATATTAGTATCTTGGGTTAGTTTATTTCCGAACAATGATCCCAAGTGAAAGGAGCGGTCGCCGAAGCGCCAGGAAGGGAAATATTTCTGGTTTGCTGGGTTGAAGTTTAAGAGGCTTCAGACTGTCGCAAGAAAATAAAAGCTTGCGGGGCGCTATCGACACCGGATTTCTACACTAATTTTGACTAATAGGTTACGTAGATTCCCCTGTGTGGCGCACACACGGGGGATTTTTTAGCGCCCTGTACTTGAACGTATGGGGGAATTAAGATGCCATTTCCAAATCAATTCACAACAACGCCATCTGGCCACCTGATGCTTGGGGGATGTGATGCCCTGGCACTTACTCGCAAATACGGGACGCCGTTAATCGTATACGACGTTGATCAGATTAAAGCGGCTGTTTCTCAATTCACGCAAACACTGACGGCTTCTGGCCTTGCACACGCGGTTTGTTACGCAAGTAAGGCGTTCTCGTGTATCGCAATTTACCAGTTAATGGCCCGTTTAGGGTGTCACGTTGATGTGGTATCAGGAGGCGAACTCTATACCGCACTGCAAGCCCATTTCCCGCCGGAACGCATTAGTTTTCACGGGAACAATAAAACGAAAGCAGAGCTGGAATTCGCAGTGGCCAGCCATGTTGGGTCAATCATTATTGACAATTTCCATGAAATTAACTTGTTAAAGCAGGTTCTAACTGGCAACAACGCCACGGTTAACGTGATGCTGCGGGTGACGCCCGGGGTGGAAGCCCATACTCACCGGTACATTACGACCGGTCAGACCGATAGTAAGTTTGGGTTTGACCTTGCTTCAGGGCAAGCCACTACCGCACTGCAACGGGTTTTAGCCTGTTCCCGCATGAACTTTATTGGCGTTCATGCCCATATCGGTTCGCAGATTTTCGTACCGGATGGCTTCGTAGCGGCGGTTGATCGGTTATGTGCCCTCATTACGCAGTGGAAACGCAACTTCGCAGTCATTCCTGCAATTCTTAATATTGGCGGCGGGTTCGGGGTTCAGTACACAGAAGATGATCATCCCGTTCCGCTTAAAACGATGCTTACAACAATAACCACTACCGTAAAGCGGGCCTTTGACCAGGCGCACTTACCGCTCCCCGCGCTATGGGTTGAACCGGGACGCGCGCTCGTAGGGCCTGCCGGGACAACGTTATATACCGTGGGGAGCGAAAAACATGTCCCCGGAAGGTTGCCGTACGTTGCCATCGACGGGGGAATGGGGGATAACATTCGCCCTGCCTTATACAATGCCCGCTACACGGCGGTAAATGCCGCTTGCCCCACCGCGCCGGCGACCCAACATGTTCGTCTGGTTGGCAAGTACTGCGAATCGGGGGATGTTTTAGTTGATGACTTACGGATTGCGCCGGTGGCCGCCGGTGATATTGTCGCGGTCCCCGTTACCGGGGCGTACGGGTATTCAATGGCATCCAACTACAACCGGAATTGTCGGCCAGCAGTTGTTTTTGCGCAGCGTGGCCGGGCGCAACTAGTAATTCAGCGCGAAAGTTATGCGCAGCTCGTAACTAATGATTTACCGTACGAAGGGAGTAATGAATGATGAAACAAATGAGTACGCAGGAAATGATTGACTACATTGGGAATGCTCCGAAGACAACCCCTGTGCGGGTTTATCTTCAGGGAAAGTTTACGGCCGTTCCATTTCCCCCGGAAATCGCCGCTTTTCATACGCCCACCATGGCTATTCTGATCGGCGATTGGGGAAGGATTAAGCCCTTCATTACGGCGCATACCAAGGTGATTGAAACAACCCACGTGGAATTGATTGCCCGTAACAGCGCGGTTCCGCTACTGGATTATATTGACACGAATGCCCGAATCGAACCTGGCGCAATTATCCGCGACCAGGTCGAAATCGGAGACCGGGCGGTAATTATGATGGGCGCCATTATTAATATTGGAGCCGTAATCGGGGAGGAGACGATGATTGATATGGGCGTAGTGCTGGGGGGCCGAGCCCAGGTTGGCCGCCACTGCCATATTGGTGCGGGAAGCGTTTTAGCCGGGGTAATTGAACCAGCAAGTGCTCAGCCAGTAGTTATTGAAGATAACGTCATGGTCGGGGCCAATGCCGTGGTGTTGGAGGGTGTGCGGGTTGGCCACGATTCAGTGATTGCTGCGGGGGCGGTAGTCACGCACGACGTGGCTCCTAACACCGTGGTTGCGGGAGTTCCCGCCCGGGTGATTAAAAGGAAAGATGCTAAAACGGCGCACAAGACGGCGCTTGAAGATGGATTAAGGGGATAGATCGATGGAACTTACGGGTAATGATTTGATTCGAATTCGGCGTCAGTTCCACCAAATTCCGGAACTGGCACTTCATGAAACAAAAACGCACGAACTACTGCTCAGGGTGATTCAGTCGTTTAACCACCAGTACCTCACAATACGGGAAATTCCCGCACTGCCAACGGCCCTGCTGGTGCGGGTGCAAGGTAAGGAGCCGCACCGGATTATCGGTTACCGGGCGGATATTGATGCTCTTCCTGTAACCGAAGAAACTGGGTTGCCATTTGCTTCGCGGTTTCCCGGCAGAATGCACGCATGCGGACATGATTTTCACATGACGGTGGCCCTGGGAATCTTGAGTTACTTTAGCGAACATCAACCGCAAGACGACCTGGTGTTCTTTTTCCAGCCGGCAGAGGAACAGGATTTCGGTGGGAAGCGGGCGTTTGACCTGGACGTGTTTACGGGAAAGTGGCGGCCAACTGAATTTTACGGACTGCACGTTAATCCAGAACTGCCAGCTGGTGCGATCGGTTGCCGTCGCGGGACACTCTTTGCCGGCACAACCGAGTTTGACCTAACGCTTCACGGGAAGCAGGGGCACGCAGCCTTTCCCCACCGGGCAAATGATATGGCGGTTGCAATGGCGGCGTTTATTATGCAAGCCCAGACCATTGTTGCGCGGAATATTGATCCGCTTAAGAGTGGCGTGGTAACGATTGGTAGCGCCACTGCTGGCACAATCCGGAACGTGATTGCTGGAACAGCACACGTTGCGGGGACGATTAGGGGTTTAACACAGGAAACAATTCTTCAGATTAAGCGGCGGTTACAGGCCATTAGCGCCGGAATTGCAACCAGTTTTGACTGTACGGCAGACCTAGCGATGCGTCAGGGAGGATACCTGCCCGTTATTAATAACAATCAGTTGACTGGCCGGTTCATTAATTATATGAAGGAAAATCCTAAAATTAACTTTATTCCGACCCCGCCCGCAATGACGGGGGAGGATTTCGGATTCCTGCTCAGTAAGTTCCCGGGGACGATGTTTTGGCTGGGAGTGGGAACGGACGCTGCGCTTCACTCCGCGACGTTCACACCGAACGAAGCGGCGTTAAGTGCGGGAGTAAGCGCAATGGTGAACTTTTTAAATGCAAGAATGGAGGACGATTAGAATGAATACACAGTTAAAAGCACGGTTTAAAGCGGCGGATATCATTACCGCGATTATTACACCGTTTACTACGGAAGGTAAAATTGATTACGCCGCCCTGGAAAAACTAACTAACCGCCTGCTGGCAACGGGGACCCGCGGGTTTGTCATCGGGGGGACTACCGGTGAGGGGCCAACGCTAACCCACGACGAAAAAATGACGTTATACCAACGGTTTGCACAAATGGTTGGTGGCCGCGGTGTTGTGATTGCGGGAACCGGCAGCAATAATACAGCCCAAACCGTTGCGTTTACCAGGGAAGTGGCGGCCATTCCGGGCATTGATGCCGCGCTAGTGGTTGTTCCCTACTACAACAAGCCGAGCCAGGCGGGCATGGTTGCCCACTTTACGGCCGTTGCTCAGGCTAGCGAATTACCAATAATGATTTACAACATTCCTGGACGAACCGGGGTTGAAATGGAGCCCGCAAAGGTTGCCCGGTTAGCGAACGTTGCCGGGATTATTGGAATTAAGCAGTGTTCTTCGTTAGAAAAACTTGAACAAATTGTTGACCAGACCCCCAGCGCTTTTTTGGTATATAGCGGCGAGGATGTTCAGGCGCTTTCTGCTCGCACAATCGGCGCCAACGGAATTATTTCGGTGGCTGCTCATGTTTACGGCGAACAAATGCGTGCGATGTATGACGAACTAATGGCCGGCAACATTTCCCGGGCCGGGCAACTTCAACGCTGGCTGACTCCACGAATGGAGGCACTGTTTATGTTCCCGTCACCCACGCCGGTCAAAACGGTATTAGCAGCGCAAAACAGTACGACAACAAATGTCCGGTTACCGTTAGTTCCGCTGGAAGCTGCGGAACAAGCACAGTTGGCGGAAGCGTTGGGTTTATCAGAAGATGCGTTCACTCATCCGTTACCATTCAACCTAGGAGGCCCTCACAATGAAAACAACTAAGGTGCTTGTTGCCGGGTTTACTGGCGCAATGGGGGGAAAGGTCCTCAACCTGATTGACCGAATGCCGAATTTTGAAGTCAGCGCGGTTTATTCCCCGACTGCTACCAGTGAAAATCCTGCAGACTACGGTTTAGCTGGGAGCGTTCGCGTGTTTACCCGATTAACCGAAATCCAAACGGACGCAACTATTTGGATTGATTTTACCGTTCCAGGGGCGGTTACTGAAAACGTGTTGTTTGCACTGAATCACGGAATGTATCCGGTGGTAGGAACGACCGGAATGCCGGAAGCAGCCCGCCAGCAATTAATTACCCGGGCTGCACAGTTACACCGGGGAGGAATTATTGCGCCAAACTTCGGGCTTTCCGCCGTTTTACTAATGAAGTTTGCAGCGATTGCGGCGCAGTATTTTCCCGACGCGGAGGTAGTGGAAATGCACCATGCCGACAAGCGGGATGCGCCGTCCGGTACTGCGATTGCAACGGCCAGAGCGATTGCTGCTGCCCGGAAGCAACACCCCAATGTGCAGGCGGAGAACCTGGCAGCGCGGGGTGCATCATATGATGGCGTCCCGGTCCATGCGGTTAGGTTGCCAGGGTACGTGGCCCACGAGCAGGTGTTGTTTGGTGCTCCGGGAGAAGCATTGACGATTCGGCAGGATTCCTTTGACCGGGAGTCTTTCATGGCTGGAGTGCGCATTGCCCTTCAGAAGGTCACCGCCCTCGATCACATGGTTGTTGGGCTAGAAAACCTATTATAGGGGGGAAGGAGAATGGTTTTATTAGGTAAGGACGTTTCATCCCAAACCAACCGGGTGTTGGCTAACCTTCAACCCGCGGGGATTCGGGCCTTTAATAATCAGATTGCTTCAATTCCCCACCTGATTAAGTTGACGGTGGGGGAGCCGGATTTGAAGACGCCCCTGAGCGTTAAGGTGGCAGCAACCATGAGCATTTGGCGGAATCATTCCCATTATTCCGCGGCTGCAGGCATTCTTTCGTTACGCCAAGCAGTTGCGGCATTTATGGTCAAAACGCAACAAGTTGATTATGATCCGGCGACCGAGATTATTACAACCGTTGGGTCGACTGAGGGATTGGCCGCCGCGATTATGGCGGTGTTTAACCCGGGGGACCAGGTAATCGTGCCCACTCCAGCATACCCATTATATATTCCCATGTTGAAGTTTGTTGGGGCTCAGCCCGTTTCAGTTAATACTGCCCCTGAACGGTTTAAATTAACTGCACTGCGTCTGGATGAAGAACTCAGGCAACACCCAAATGTACGGGCAATTATCCTTAATTATCCGCACAATCCAACCGGAATAACGTACTCGGCTCAGGAAATGCGGGCACTTGCTCAGGTGATTAGGGCGCACCACCTAATTGCCATTGCCGATGAAATTTACGGGCAACTGACGTATAACCATTCGCACGTTTCATTAGCGCGGTTTATTCCGGAACGGACTATTGTGGTAACTGGCTTGTCAAAGTCACACGCGATGACCGGCTACCGCGTTGGGGCGGTTGTCGGTCCGCAGGATTTAATGCGGGAAATTGCCAAGTTGCACTCGTACCTTGTCACCGCGCCGTCAAATCCCGCCCAGTACGCGGCTGTTCAGGCGTACCGGGATGAACGGGCGGTGAAGGGGGCCCGCTCCCGGTATTACAAACGACAGCAGTTTCTTACAGCAGCGCTAACAGCAATGGGCATTTCATACATCCAACCGCGGGGAGCGTTCTACCTGTTTATGCGTGTTCCTGAACGATACGGTACGGATGATCGGAAATTTGCCCTGAAACTAGCATATCAAGCAGGCGTCGGGTGCATTCCGGGGCAAATTTTTGGTCCCGGGGGAGAAGGATACGTCAGGTTATCGTATGCCACCCAACTTTCCCAGATAAAAAAGGCGATGGGGCGGTTAAAGGATTTTATAGGACGAAATGAGTATTTAAATTAGAAAAGGGGTTTTATTAATGACACGGAGTTATAACGTTGCAATTTTAGGGGCAACTGGGGCGGTGGGTAACCGCATTATTGAACAATTAGAACAAGCGACAATTCCGGTTAACCACGTTAAGTTACTGGCATCATCCCGGTCTGCAGGGAAGCAGTTAATGGTGGGCAACACCCCGGTTACCGTTGAAGAAGCTACCCCGGATAGCTTTGCGGGGGTTGACCTTGTTTTAGCATCCGCTGGGGGAGCAGTTTCGAAGGCTTTACTACCAGCAGCTGTTAAGCAAGGGGCAGTTTGTGTGGATAATACAAGTGCCTTTCGGATGGCTCCCACGGTTCCGCTGGTTGTTCCGGAGGTTAACCGGGCGAGCTTAAAGAAGCACCACGGCATTATCGCTAATCCCAACTGCTCAACCATCCAAATGGTGGTTGCTTTAGCGCCACTTCAGCAGGCTTTTGGATTAAAGCAGGTGATTGTTTCTACCTATCAAGCGGCATCAGGAGCGGGTCAGCAGGCATTAAACGAGTTATATGCCGAAACGCAACAACACCTTGATCAGCAACCAATGACCGCCAATATTTTCCCCACTAAGGGGGATGCCCAGCACTACCCGTTAGCGTTTAATCTTTTGCCGCAGATTGACGTGTTCGAAGACGACGGCTACTCGCACGAGGAGTGGAAAATGATTCACGAAACTAAAAAGATTATGTGCGGGGAGATGAACGACCCGGCCATTAAGGTTACGGCCACTTGCGTGCGGGTTCCGGTCGCAATCGGTCACGGGGAATCCGTTTATATTGATACGGGCAACCCCACGGTTACGGCAGCCGATCTCCGGCGAGTATTAAGCAAGGCACCAGGAGTTGTCGTGCTGGATGATCCAAGTAACCAGGTCTACCCGCAACCACTAACCGCGGAAGGACACCGGGAAACGTACGTTGGGCGGATTCGGCCTGATAGCGAGAATCCCGGATGCTTTAACATGTGGATTGTTGCAGATAATTTATTGAAGGGCGCGGCCTGGAACACGGTGCAAATCGCTGAGTGTTTAGTAGCCGACCATTTACTTTAAATAATACAAGGACCACCTGAACGTCATCTAGACGATTACGGGTGATCCTTTTGTTTATTTTAACTGTTTCAACGCATCCTTCTGCGCTTCCTGGTTAACGTGGGTGTACAGGTCCGTTGCTGAGGTTCCTTTTTGCCCGAGCTGCTGGGATACAAGCACCTGATCCTTGGTGATGCCGTAAAGCTCAGAAGCGAGTGTGTGCCGCAGCTTGTGGGGGGTAAGCGGGTGGCCAAACGCAGTTGAGTACTTTTTAATCAGCTTTTCAATTGAGTTGTACGTAATCCGCCGCACCGTACCGTGGTACTGCGTCAGGAAGAAGGCGTGCTGGTCTTTTGGCGGGTTGTAGCGGTCCTTCCGAATTGCCACGTAGTCCTGGATGTACGGCATGACCCACGGCGCAATCGGGACGGCATCCCGCATCCCACCTTTACGGATGACGTCGAGCATGCCGTCCGTCAGGTGCAGGTCCGCCACGTTAATGTTGGCCGCTTCCGACACCCGGACGCCGGTCCCAAGAATGAGCGCAGCAATACAAATGTCGCGTTCCTTGTTCTTCTTAAACGCCGCCTTAGCGCGTGGATCACAGTCCTTCTCGTACTGGTTTTGCATGTACTCGATGAATTCATATTTTCGTTCGCCGGTGTACATGTGCGTTTCCAGGTTGTGCGCCCGGTAGTTCAGGGTTTCGGTCGCGTTCAGGGAATCCACCTTGAGCATGACGTTTTGGGTAAAGTACGGTTTCCCGTCAACCGTATCGGCCGTCACCGTTAAAAACTTAAAGAGCGACCGCAGCGCGTTAATTGACCGGTTAATCGACGTTGGTGAATTTGGTCGGCCTTGCTTGTTGGTTGAATGTTTCAAATAATCAATGTATAGCATGATATCCGTCCGCCGCAGCTTGGCTAACGTCTCAACGGCAACGGCGGCGTTTTCGGTTGCATCCGTAATTCCAGCTTCGCGCAGCCAGTTGAAGAACCGCCGGAATTCAGTCAGGTACTGGTAAATCGTTGTGACCGAATGATTTGTTTGTAAGTAAAAATCACGGACGTAATCTGGTAAGTGTTGCAATTCCTTTTTGATTAGTGGTAAGTACCGGTCGTGATCCATGGTTAAAATCCTCCTTAAAGCGATATCTTGGTTATGGGGGAGTTCGGACTGTTCCGAATAACTTGTTATTAAAATTATAGTTTTAATGACAGAAGTCGTCAAGTTAATTAGGGCACTTTGTGGTACCCAAATGTTGGCATACTGGGCTTCTTAGTACAATTAACATTGATCCGGTAGTCAGTCATGTTTTTTACATCGACATCTTTGGTTTCCCAAAAATGATAGCCAACAGCCTAATAAATTTAACGGGTGCTGAGAGACGAGCTGAGCGGTTGCGTTCGGTCATTAAGATGGAAAGTTGTACTAATCATCAAAACCACGATGCTTTAATTGACGGAATAACCGCCGGTCGGCAATGCCAATTAACCAGCCTTGAAAAACAAGCGCAAAGATGGTTCCAATATTAACCGCCCACAGATGATGCGTGTCCCAGACACATAGGACCGTAATAAGAACTGCTGGAAGATAAACGGCGAGCATTGCCCGGTTGGCGCTTCCTTCAAAAAACCTAAAGCGCACAATCTGCATTAGGTCGTCACACGGGTGCAACATCCAGTTAACGCGCTGATACAGCGAAACACCAGCAGCAATCAGGCCGATTCCACCAAAGTCCAAGAGAACCCGCACAATTATGGGAAGGGTCATCAGGGGTGTTTGCTCAAACCACTTACTCAGCCAGTTAACGAGTGCAGCAAATAAGACCATGAAAACCACGTTTTTAACCGTGCGCCAGCCTTGAATTTTACGGGTAATCAAAATAGTTACAATTACCAGCGCTGCCCCCCAGTAAACCATAATAAGGCCCAATGAAACGTGCAGGGCGCGGGCGACGTTGACACACGTTGCGGTCCATACCGGACTTCCCAGGTTTAACGCGACGGTAAGGGCGTTGCCACTGGCGTTTAGGATGAGTCCAAGAATGAAAAAGAAGATCAACCGCTCATTAAAACGATGCGAACCCATGTGAACCTTCCTTTCGATAGTTTATAAACCGCGTTCTATTATACTCATTTTTACTTGGAATAAGGGGAATTGGCGCGAAAAAAGGTGTCAGCATAAAAAAAGAGGCTGTAACCACTAATATTACCACCTCGTAAAACTATTATTCGAATATTTTAAAATAAACTAATTTCGCGGATCGTTTGGTTCGATAAAGATGCTCCGCAGAATAAGTCCGATTACCACAAACGTAAAGGCCCCGATAATTGCCGGCAACAGATAGAGCGCCCCGTATTGGATTCCCCATTCTCCTAAAAAGACGTCGCCAATCACAGCTCCAATAAGGCCGCACCACAAGAGAAGCTTTCCCCGTAAACGCCGGGAACTTCTGACTAATAACTCAGCAGCTAACCCGATAACTGCTCCCGTGAAAATAATCCAAATGAGTCGTTCCATTCAATCGCCTCCTTGTTTGTACTGTGAGTATACCAGGTTTGCTAATTAATTACGACACACAAAATATCGTACGTTCGGTGGATCTACCTTTTATAACTTTTTATAACTTGAAGCCACTAAAAAGTGGGGGAAGTCTCCCCCACCCTCCTCTATTCATAAGGTTACTATCATTCTATGCCGTTGCGTCCTTACCCAGGTACGCGTTGAGCATCCAGATGTTTTTCTCACACTCACCCTTAAACTCAATCAGCATATCCTGGGTGGTCAGGTCGTGCGCGTCCTCCGTCACGGCAATCGCCGCCGCGTAATCATCGCGTAAAACCTTGAATTGACGGACTAAGCCGGCAACCATCTGCGTAAGTGGTTCTTGCCCCCACGTCAGTTTATCATCAGGAAGCTTAGTATGCGCCGTAAATTCATGGGTTGTTGACAGTGGCGCCCCGCCGATGATAATAAGCCGTTCCGCTACTTCATCAAGGTGGGTTCCCAACTGGGCAAGGTAGTCATCCATCAACGGATGAAGTTTAAAAAACTGCTCGCCGCGCATGTACCAGTGGTACTGCTGCACGTTAACCCGCAGCTGGCTGATGTCGGCAATAACCTGGTTTAACGCTGTAGTTGTCGCCTGATTTGTCATGGCATCCTCCTTATTCAGACCTAAGGGTAACTGACTGTGATAATAAGATACCATGGTTGTTCCAGAAGGGCCACTAAAAAGCGGGAATTCCCGGGGTTTTAATAAATAACTATGCTTTTTATAAAAATGATAATTATTATCCGTCCACGGAGCACCTGCTTTCACCAATCACTCGTCCCGTTAGTCCGGTGATCGTGAATGATTGCGTAGTAGTTCCGTGCCGTTAAGAGGTAGATGAGCGCATACCCAATTCCAATCAATCCGGCAGTTATCAGGCTAACAAGAAGAATCATTTTTCCGTTATAAATCGAAAACAGCTTTAACATGCTGCGCATTGCCGGGAAAGCGAAGCACGTGTTCAGGAGTGCGCCAGCAAGTGGCAGAAGGAAAACCGTTAGCACCTGGGTCCGCACAATTCGTTGCGTTTCCCTTGCGCTCAGCCCCAGCTGAAAGAGCGTTTGGAACCGGGCCCGGTCCTGCAGCCCCTCAGCCAGTTGCTTGTAGTAAATCAGCATGACCGTCACGATGATGAAGACGATGCTGACGATGATCCCGATGAAAAGCGCGCCCCCAAACAGGGTTGCTAGGAGCGGTCCCTGCTGGTACTTGGCGGTGTATTCTTCGTTTGTAAGGTGCAACCGTGCCTGCAGATCATCCGCAAACCGCACCTTATCGCGTTTTTTCCCGTCCGTGTTAAAGAACGTTGTGTACAACCACGGGGTGCGGCTCGTCTGGACACACTGCTTACGGCTACTTAAAATTACAAATACTGGTTGGTAAATTGCGTGCTGGTAGTCGTAAAACAGCGGGTACCTTTTTAACCGGTGCGTCACCGTAAAGTGGTGTTGGTTAACGGTGAGTGCGGTGAGGTGTAACTGGTTATCCGGACAGTAAACGAGCGCTTGGTTATCCCGAAGCTGGTAATGGGTATGGGTCACCCGGTTATACTCGTCCACCGGAACGAAGGCCACCTGATACCGCGGCTTCGTTGGGGTAAACTGCCCGTTCTTCGTTAAGTTTCCCATAATTGGTGCAGTCATGACGCTTTGCTGGTAATCCGTCACCGCTAAGTGGTGGCGGTGTGCAGTTTGCTTGATTATTTGCCGTTGTGCTGGGGAAAACGGTTTAGCCCTTGCCGTAATGACATCTTCGGGATTCCACAACCGAATTAAGCTGTGCTCCCCCGCCATTAAACTAACGACCGCAATCATGGAAAGCAGAACGCTGGTGACCATAACACAGATTCCCGCAAGGCTTGCCCCGTTTTGGCGCATGCGTTGGCGGAGCCCGGAAATGATAATGAACCGCCGGCGGTGATAGTACAGTCGCCGGTTATGCTGCAACAGGTTTAACACGAGAATACTTCCCGCAATGAAACACCCATACATGCCCGCGATTACCAGAACGTTAATTAGCATAAACGTGGGGATGGTGTCCAGCCCTGGTTTACTGGTCATCGACAAGTAGTATCCCATCGCGGTTGCCAAAATGCCGGCAATTCCCCCAAGCCACGGCAGCCGGTTCGTTGGTTGTCCCTTTGATTTACCGGATGGATGATAAAACAGGCGGAACAGAATTAACCCGCCGGAAATAATGATGAAGATTACCCCACACTTTACTAGCGGACCACCCAAGAACGGCGCGCGAAAGTGCGGAATACCGAGGATGCGGGCGAGCGCCATGAAAACAAAGCGTTCAAAGTTAAGTCCCAGTAAAAGTCCTAGTCCTAGTGCCCCCACCGTAACGCATGCTTGCCGAATTATGATGATCAGCCGTTTATTAAGCGGGGCTAACCCGAGGAGCGTGTATACCCGGAACTCGTGGGCCTCACTGCGCGCTGTCGTGGAGCTAACGTACATTAAAAAAGCAACCGTGATAATTATCGTCAGTTCAAATGTCAGGTGAAGCAGGGTAACGAGCTGCTTGCCGAAAAGCAGGTGGTGAATGCTTTGGTTAGCGGTCACCGCAAGGATGATGTAGTTAACCGCTACGAGCAGTGCCGTTGCAATTAAATTGGGAACGTAAATTCGGCGGTTGGCGCGCATTCCCCGCAATGCAAGTTTAAAGGCAATCATTAGCTCATTCCCCCTTCCGGCGCGGTGCTGAGGGCTAACTGGGTCTGGATTAACGATGCGGCGTATGCCGTTCGTGGTTGATCCCCGCGGTAAACATCATTAAATACCACCCCGTCCTTAATGAAGAGCGTTCGTTGGGCGTAACTGGCAGCCTCAGCACTATGGGTGACCATTACGATGGTTTGCTGGTGAGCGTGAACGCCCTGTAACGTGGCTAACAGCATCTGGGTTGTTTGCGAATCAAGGGCACCCGTTGGTTCGTCCGCCAAAATAAGGTCAGGGTGCGTAATGAGCGCCCGGGCCACTGCCACTCGTTGTTGCTGCCCGCCCGAGATTTCGCCCGGATACCGTGATAGGAGCGCAGCAATCCCCAGTGATTCGGCCAACTCATTAACCTGCTCCGCGGAGTGTTTATCCGTCTTGTCCGCAAGAATCACGGGTAAAAGAATGTTATCCCTGTTATTTAATTCAGGCAACAGGTTAAAGTGCTGAAAAATAAAGCCAATGTGCTGCCGGCGAAATTTTGCCCGGGTCGCTTCGTTTAGGGTCGTAATGTCATGCCCAGCAAGCGTCACCGTTCCCGCAGTTGCTGGCGTAAGGGTGGCGATGATGTTAAGCAGGGTTGATTTTCCTGCTCCGGATTCTCCCATGATGGCCACAAACGATCCCCGCTCAACGGTCAGGTTAATATCCCGCAGGGCGTGGATCTGGTTCATCCCCCGGCCAAACGTCTTCTTAACGTGGGTTAGTTCTAAAAAAGCCACTTCAAAGTCCTCCTTATTCTTGATAATCCCAGTATATAAAGAACTACTGGCCCGTTTCCTTACAAAACTACCAGTAGCCTTACAATTTGTTATTGTTTAGTTTATTCGGCGCAAACGTAAGGTGGACGGTCGTTCCCTGGTTAACAACCGATGAGACCGTCACCTTAATTCCTAAAACGGCGCATACCTGGTGAACGAGGTACAGGCCCATTCCGGTTGCGTTGGGATTATGGGCACGGCCATTGTGACCGGTAAACCCTTCCTTGAAAATCTGCGGCTGGTCAGCTGCGGGAATCCCGTAGCCCTGGTCACTAATCAAAACCGTCTGGTGATGAACACTAATCGTAATGGTCTTCCCCGGTGAGCTATACTGGGCCGCGTTGAGGAGTAACTGCCGGACCACAAACTCCCACCAGGTGGGATCCGTGAGAACCGTGATTGTCTGGGAAATGTCCAGCGTGACCGCAATATTCCTCCCGGTAAGAACCGGCGCTAACCGCCGCACCGTTCCTGTAACTGAGTTGCGGAGGTTTATCTCAGTAAAACCAAGGTCGTTATGAATAAGGCGTAACCGTTCCGCTGCAAGCAGCATTTCAACCTGGTGGTCAACCGCCGTTAGCTGGGTTGTTAGCCATTGGCGTTGCTGTGGCGGACACTGGCGGGCCTCTAATTTAAGCGCTGTGAGCGGGGTTTTAAGTTCATGAGCCCACAATTCAAGGTATTCGTGACGTTGGTCCGTCAACTTACCAATCTCTAATTCAAGGGCGCGCTTTTCCTGCCTTAACCGTTTTAACTCTTGAAGATAAAGCTGGTCGTGAAAGGAAGCCGTAAAATCATAATCATGCCGCCGTAACCGGGAACGGATTTGAACTAGACGAATTAACCTTCCGCCGCCCCACGCAATGACCACTGGCCAGGAGAATTGGAAAAACAGGATGGTAATTTGGTGGGTTCCGGGAACCAGTTCCGTGAGAATTATAAGAACACCCAGTACTGCTCCGTACCCAAGTATAATTGGCAACAGTGCGGTAACGGCCTGCCCCATAAACTGTTTTAGTCGTTCCACCGGTAGCCCACCCCCCGGACAGTCTCAATCGGCGCGCGTGTCCCGCCGAGAACCGCAACTTTTTTCCGGAGACGGCTAACGTTTGTCGTCAGCGCATCGTCGTTAATGAAAACGTCAGCACTCCACAGCGCACTTACCAGTGTTGACCGCATAACGGGTTCGGGCGCTGCCGTGAGCAGGAGCCGCAGAATTATTCCCTCCGTGGGCGTTACGCGAATTGAAGTGGCGCCGCACGTCAGCTGATTAGTAACCGGGTTAAAGGTGTAGGCTCCCCGAATAACTTCATTAGTCGCTGGGTTCTGAAGAAGCAGGTTAATCTTGGCGAGCAGGTAGTCAATGGTCAGGGGCTTTTCGATGAAGTCGCTTGCGCCGGCAGCAATGGCCCTGCTCCCCGCCTCAGCGGTGGTTGCCGCTGTCAGAAAGATAATGGGGACGGTTGGCAATGCCTGGTGAAGTTGGGTGGTCCAATAAAAACCATCATACGTTGGGAGCGTGATGTCCATTGTAATTAGTGCCGGGTTAAACGCAACGGCTTCGGCGGTCACGTTATCCCACGACTGGACCGTTGCCACCGTGTGTTGCCACTTTTTTAGCGTGGCAATTAACGGGGTTGTAATTGCTAAATCGTCCTCAACAACAAAAATTCGTGCCATTTTCCAGTTCCTTTTCTCGTGCGCCGGCGTGTAACCTGCTTTTTCAACAATGCTTTAACGTGAGTATACCAGTTATTGTCCCGCAATTCATTAATAATAGAAGCGCTTCCGTACCGACAAATTAAAAACGCATAAAAAACACCCCAAATCTTGGATTTACCTTGTCCAAGATTTGGGGTGCACATCAATTTTAACTGTCCTGGTTTTTAATCTTGGTAACGCGTTACCTACTAATCCCTGGCCTTAAAGTGGTAGGCCTTAGCGGTGTAGTCCTCGTGCACGAGGGGATCATACAGCCCCATCCGCATCAACTCGTCGCCACCATATACCGTATGGGTTGCCAGATCCTCGTACTGCTTCTGCGGGTCGAGGCCAACTAGCTTGGTAACGTGGGCGCACGGCTGCCCGCTGGACTGGGTATGGAACGTGTCGACAACCACTTCCCGCTTATCCGGGGAAACGAACATCCAGCCGCACCCGTTTGTCGTGTACGGGCTCCGCAGGCGGTAGAAGTCTCCAAACTGAACGAGTGGCCGAATTGCCTTGTACTCGGCGACCTGTTGCTTGACCTGTTCCTGTTCTTCGGCCGTCAACTTTGTCAGGTCCAGCTCGTAACCAAACGTCGCGCTCATGGCTACGGCGCCCCGCGTTGCAAAGGAAACGCTCCGCCCCGTCTGCTGGTTTGGAATAACCGAGACGTGCGCCGTAAAGCCACTGTTCGGGTAGAACAGGGACGTTGCGTACTGAATCTTCTCCCGTTCGTACGCGTCAGTACAGTCACTCGTCCATGATTGCGGCATGTATGCCAGCATTCCGTAGTCGATCCGGCCACCACCACCGGAACAACCTTCAAACAGGATATCCGGTAGATCCGTCGTAATCCGCTCTAACATGTCGTACAGTCCCAGGACAAAGCGGTGGTAAACCTCCCCTTCCTGGTCAGGTGCCAATCCGAGCGAGTAAACATCAGCCAGGTGCCGGTTCATGTCCCACTTCACGTAGTCCACGTCGTTTTCGCGAAGGATCTTTTCCACCTGAGCAACGATGTTATCCCGTACTTCTGGCCGCGTAATGTCCAGGATGTACTGGTTCCGCGAAGGTGACGGCTGCCGGCCCGGAACCTGCATCAGGTAGTCCGGGTGATCTTCGTACAGCTTAGAATCAAACGAAATCATTTCTGGCTCGAACCACAGCCCAAACTTCAACCCCTGTGCGTGGACGTAATCCACGAAGTGCTTGATGCCGTGCGGGAACTTCTTTTGGTCGACGAACCAGTCGCCTAAAGAACTGTTATCGTCGTCCCGGTGCCCGAACCAGCCGTCATCCAGCACGAACATCTCAATCCCGAGCTTCTTGGCATCGTCAACGATTGGGGTCAACCGTTCTTCATTAAAGTCCATGAACGTTGCTTCCCAGTTATTGACCAGAATTGGCCGTTCAAGGTCACGCCACTTCCCGCGGGCAATCCGCTCACGCGCAATGTGCTGGAGGGTGTTACTCATTCCGTTCAGCCCGTTTGGCGAGTACGCTATCAGCGCTTCGGGAGTCTGGAAGTCGTCCTCCGGATTTAGCTTCCACGTGAAGTTGTAGTCGTTAATCCCAGCGACCACCCGGGTCTGCTGAATCTGGTCGCGTTCAACCTGCATGGCGTGGTTCCCCGAGTAAATTAAGGAAATCCCGTACGCGTCCCCCGTATTTTCCGTCGTGGTTGGGTCTACCAGGGCGATGAAGTTACTCATCTGGTGGCTGGTGGTTCCCCGCCGGCTTTCGTATGAGTGCACGCCTCGGCTCAGCGGCGTCCGCTCCATCTGCCGTTCCCGGGCGTGGGCCCCTGGCAAACTGATGACCTCAAAGTCCCGTGGGGCAAAGTCTAACTGTAATGACGCTGCTTTTTCCAGGTAAACTGGGGCCTCAGCGTGGTTAATAATCCGGGTTGACCGGGCAATTACCGCCCGCCCCATAAAGATGGAGTACCGGAGTTCGAGCTCCAGGTGGGCAACGTCATCCGTAAGGGTCACCACGAGGGTTTCGACTTCATCGCCGTCCTCGACGTACGTGCTCGGCAGTCCCTTAAGTGCTGGCTTTCCCGCTTCAATTCGGTAGTCGGAGTACTTAAAGCGCGTTGCCCGTGAACCATTTTCCTGCCGGACAATCACCGCCGGAATTCGGTAGTCGCCGATTCCGTTGGGGGTGTACTCCTGAAGGAGCGAGTCCGGCGAGTACGTCCGGTCAAGGGATCCTGGGATGTTCCCCGAGAAGCCCCGGTCTGCGTACGGGTATTGGCGCTGGCCGTGGTAGGCCTGAATCCGCTGGCCGTAGTACAGGTGGCTTAGTAAATCGCCCTTTTCAATCTGAAACAGGTATGAAATCTTGTCGTTATGCAGGTGGAAAACCCGCTGTTCCTCATCAAACGTAATCATCTTACTCATGATGACCCCTCCTATTGTTAAGTAAACGCTTTCTTTACGCTTTTATTATACTAAACGTTACTAAAAAATCAAGGTAACATTGTGCAATGTTTACTAAACAAAATTCGTTTGCGAAATGATTGCTTTCCTCCTAAGAACTAAGTAGAATAAAAGGCTACGATGAAAGTGAGGTAATTAAAATGACAACTAAAATTTACCCTGACCGGGAAATATGGGAGTACGTTGACCAGGAGTTTGCGAAGCGCGACATTTCGCTCGCAATGATTGCCCAGCACGCCTACGATCACCAGGTTCAATTTAACCCGGACATTACGATTGATGAAGCGCAGATGGCGGTGGGCAAGGTCCTAAAGAAGCGTGAAGTTCTTAACGCCCTGCTGGTTGCCCTCACCCTGGACAACCTAGCAAACGAGCATAAACTACCGGAGCCATTACAAACCATTATTGCGGAGGACAACCCCTACTTTGGCGTGGACGAAATGTTAGCGATTAACGGAATTGCCCAGCTGTACGGATCAATTGCCGTGTCCAACTTTGGTTATTTGGACGTGCATAAATCAAGCACCGCCCGGCGGCTCGATCAGAATCAAAAGAACGGTGGTCGCATCGCTACGATGTTAGATGATTGTATTTCAGCTATTCAGGCGTGTGCGGAGGGCTACCTTGCCCATAATATGGCCCAGGATGACCTTGGATAAAAACATTTTTGTGGGATATTCCTTTCAATTTTGAAGGATTTATGGTAAACTTCTTTAAGTCTTATTTAAGATAATCTTTATTTATTGGGAGGAATTGTTCAGATGGAGAATGATGAACAAAAGCAGACGGAACAAACGGCAACGCCTGAAGCTGCAGCTAACAAAAAGCCAAAGAAGTGGCTTATCCCGACAATCATCGGTGCTGTGATTGTGGTTGTGCTGGCGCTGTGCGGTGGCGGTTACTACTACCACTTCACTCACACAATGAAGGACTACATGCCGAATAGTTACGTTACCTTCAAGCAAAAGGATTCAAAGATGACAATGCACATGCTCGGCCAAAAGGAGACCGACAAGGCTTCCTTCATGAACGGGAAAACAGGGTTTGTTCTTGCTAAAAACGGGAAGTTCTACGACCTGAAGGACGCAAAGGTTCCTTCAAAGAAGTCCGTTGCCAGCTACATTAAGGGAAAGGATGCCCTTGGAACCTACGAATTTAAAGGAAATGACAAGCTTATTCTTCACTTTAGCCTCAGCAAATTAAAGGAAAAAAACCCAGATCTTAAGGATCTTGAAGGCGATGGCTTAAAGTACAAGGGAAAGACGGTTGATTTCACGTTCTCTGATATGAAGGGAAGTCTCCAGAAGGGACTTGAAGGAAAGTCAAGCATGGAGATTAAGATGTCCATTGATAAGTTAAACGCAACGGGTGACATCCACGGGAACGTTACAAACATGAAGGTTACTCGCCGGTAATCACCAGCTCATTTGAACAAAAAATATGGGATGTGGTCATAGAACCGCATCCCTATTTTTTATCCCCTACTACTTCACAGCAGGTGTTTCCTTGTGCCAGAATGGCCGCGTACTCTGCCGCACCCATCCCAGGTTAACCAGGATTAACAGTGCCGTGGAAACGAAGACGCCCGCATAACCAAAGGTGCCTGAAATCGTCGACCCGATCATTGGCCCGAAGATGTTTCCCATAAACTGCGCGGCCTGATTGAAGCTGAAAATCCGCCCGGAGAATCGTGCCGGCGAGTACTTTGTGAGCAGGGTTTGGACCTGCGGGAGAAGCGCTGCGTCGGAGATCCCAACAAGGAACCGTAAAATGCCAAACTCCCACACGTTGTGCACGAAGGCCTGCGGCAGGAAAACACAGAAAGCAAAAATTAAGCCCCCAAAAAGAATCTTATGCGTTCCAATCCGGTCCCCGATTTCACCAAGCACTGGCGCCGCAAAGATAGTGGCGATTCCTGGAAGGGCCGCGACAATTCCACTTACCAGGTTGACGTTCCCGTGCCCGTGAAGAAGCTGCTGCACGTACAGGCTGATAACCGGTGAAATGGAGTTATTTCCCGCCTGAATAATCAACGTGGTAACAAACATCCCAATAATTAGGTGCGGATATTTTAGCTGGCCGAAAAGTTGGCGGGTGCCGACCATTTTTTCACGGGAAACCGGCTGAAAGTTGCTTTCATGAACACTGAAGACCGTCCGGATGAAGACCAGCGCGTATGCCATTCCCGTAATAAAAAACGTTGCCCGGTACCCGAACAAATCTGCCAGGACTCCACCAAAGAGCGGCCCCACTAGCATCCCGGCGGTTGTCCCTGTTGCTAAGGTACTCATCGTTTTCCCACTTTGTTCTCGCGGAACCATCGACGCAAGGAGCGCGGAGGTGTTCGACACGTACCCGGCGAAGAATCCCTGAAGCAACCGAAGCAACACTAACTCTTCAACGTTGCCCACGATTCCCATTAATGCCATCGTCGTGCCCATCCCCGCGGCAGAAATTAACATGACCAACTTCCGCCCCCGTTGGTCAGCAATCTTTCCCCAGATGGGCGCCATCCACGACGAAACAAGGAACGTCGCCGCAAAGACCAGCCCACTCCACATGTTTAACTGGAAGCGCGTAAAGTTCCCCAGCTGACGAATGTACAGGGCCATAAAGGGCATAATCAGCTGGAAGCCCATGCCAATAATAAAGTTGTTCAACCACAAAACATGAAGGTTATGTTGCCACTCTGGCAACTGACGGTGTTTCATTTAAGCACTCACTCCTTACTTACAATTAATTAGCGTAACTCTAACATGGTACTGATTTTACCGGTACCTGTCAAACTGCGCGGATTCTAATAGTTCCTTACCAACCCCTCACTTGACAATACTTGTAATTATTAGCGTCCTGTTACATAATGATACAAGTGTGTCAAAATATTCTATTTAGTGTACTCAAAAGAAAGATGAGGTTTTTATTATGGCAAGCCGGATTACCCGTACCACCCGCCAGTGGCTCATTGATGCCCTGTTTCAGTTAATGAAACACCAGGACTACGCAACAATTACCGTTGAGCAAATTTATACGACCGCGGAGCTTTCTCGTAAGACGTTTTACCGGAAGTTTAAGTCAAAGGATGACGTTCTTAATCAGGCGATTGCTGACTGGCTGAAGGACTTTGAAGCGGCCATGCAAGCGGCAGCGCCCACGGATTGGGAAGCGTTTAGCAGCGCCTTTTTCCTCTACTGGAACGATTACCGGAACCAGTTAACGGTGTTAGTCCAGCACCACCTGCAGGGAATGTTTCTGGCGGACATGACGGCATGCGCCCCCGCCCTTCCGTGGCTGGGTTCCCAATCCGCAACCCGGCAGGCCTTTCTTCTTGCGGGATTAGCGGGCGTGCTGGTTGCGTGGTGTACGTCAGAAAACCCAACGAAGAGTTTAAATATTACCGCCCTTCAAGCGGAAGTTGCTGCTTTGATGGCGTAAGAAAGAGGCTGAGACGAAGGTCCCAACCCCTTTTCTTAGCTATTCAGCTGCATCGTCTTGTGCTTTGATCTGTACCTGCACCCGTTTTACGGCCGCTTGGAGGGCCTTGTAGTCCCGAAGTCGCAGATAATATAAACCGTACTGGTTATCTTTCCGCGGAGTCGTGTTTAAAATCAACTCCTTGGGTTGCTTAGTTTCCACGGACAGGAAGGAAATTCCCATCATGTTAGTGAGCGATAACCGGGCTAACTCGTCAAACCGGAGACGAATCGGGCCGTTTTTGTGAAACGGGATAAACGTGTTAATGACGATTTCGCGGGCAGTTTCATCAATCATTACAATCGGTCGCCTTAGGCAAAGAACAATTCCCATAAACGGAAAAAGCACCGCTCCCAGTCCAAAGAAAACAACCCCGATAATGGAAATCAGGAAGGACTCATTCATGGCCACTGCTGAAATAGCCGTCATCCCAATTGCCAAAATCTCCATTACAATCCATAAAAGCCACGAGTCGTTGGCCGTGGTGCGCTGTTGCATCAAATCATCCTCTCTATCTAATTAACTATTCTATTCTATCATCAATTAGAGAAGTTATCATCACTAGAACCGACCATATACCTCGTTGCGCGGCCCCGCCCCACCATCCGCAGTTTTCCGGCAGTTAATAACTGATGAACCACCCGTCGAATAGTCACCGTACTGTACCGGGGAATAAGATTATCAATTTCCCGGAGAGTGAGGGGTTTAAGCTGCTGGTGCATCACCTGGAGAACCAGCTGCGTTACCGGTAACTTATCCTGATGGCTATTGCCAACACGGTCAATTAACTGCTGGTACGCCTGAATGAGGATGCCAAGGAAATAACTAACAAAGGGCGCATAGTCGTTCTGGTTTTCGTGCCACTGCTGCGAACTCTGGTAAAGCGCGGCGTAGCATTCGTCCTTTGTTTCGGCGAGCAGTTTTTCTAAGCTAATATACTTTCCAACGGTGAAATGCGTACGATAAAGCGCAAGTAACATTAGTAGCCGTGACATCCGGCCGTTTCCATCCCGAAACGGGTGGACCGACACGAAATCAAAAATAAACGCTGCTGTTAAGATCAAGGGTGAAAAATCAGTTTGCGTGAGGGCTTCATTATACGTTGCGCACAGCTGGGTAATTAATTGCGGCGTTACTACTGCTTGCGGCGGAGTAAACCGAACTTCCCTGGTGCCGTCAGGATACGTAGTGATGATTTGATTATTACTGTCCTTAAAATGCCCCCGCCATTCGGCACCCGTATATCCTAGCAACCGTTTATGAAGTGTCAAAATATTAGCTGCATTAATTTCAATGAATTCCGCATTCTCGTGAATTAACGCAAGAACGTCCCGGTAACCGGCAATTTCTGCCTCACTCCGGTTAGCCGGCCGGGTTTTATCCGCCATAATTGCCCTTAACCGGGGAGCTGTTGTTGCAATGCCTTCAATCCGATTAGAGGCATCGGTACTCTGAATTTTAGCGACTGCCCCCAACCGATCAAACGTCTCCTTCATGTGGGGATGATAGTTTGCCACGTATCCCCGCAACTCGTAAAGGTGATTTAGTTGGGCGTTCATTTTTGGGGTAATTACTAAATTATTCAACTTGAGATAGTCAAATTCTTTCATCAGCTACTCCTTTCGGTATCATTTCTTCTTAAATGATACCGAATAATCAACATCATTACCATCTTTTCAACATCATTTACCGTAAAATGATATTGGAAGACAGCCAAAAATATAAAAATGGGTTACCTCTCCTCGAAGTAACCCATTAGTTTTATTGCTGCTGACGGTGCAATTTACCGGCGCTCCTGCAATTTCCTGTTTACCAGTGTGACTACGTGATGGTTAACCAGCAGCGCGATCCCCCACGCAATAACGTACATTACCACAAAGTTCACCGTGTACCACGTGCAGGCCACCAGCGTTCCCGGAAACGCATGCAGCCAAGCTAAGTTAATTAATAAAATTCCACCCCAAAAGACTACGAAATGCGCAAAAACGGCTAAGAGTTGCGGGAAGTACTCCTGGACAACAACGAGGTATGAAATGACTCCCCCGAGAGCCCCGAAAGCAAGGAGACTCGCGAGTTCTGTCCTGCTAATCACAACCGTTGATTGAAAAACAAGTGCGCCTAAAACCTGACAACATACCGCAATCATGGCTCCCAGAACCATAATTCGAAAAAACATTAATCCCTTCTGCTTCATTTTCCTAACACCCTTTCCTTAACCTGGCGCCAATACCGCCGTGATACGGGAACCCGCTCGCCCTGCTTCAAGACGGCTACGTAATTTCCCGATAAAACGTTTTTAAAGTGGTCCACCGCATCAAGGTTGATGATGGCACTTCGTGAAACCTGAATAAACTGCGGCTGGGCTAGTTGTTCAGCAATCACCTTTAACCGTTGGCGGACCGTATACACCTTGTTAGTTGTATGAACGGTTACGTAGTCACCCGCAACGTCCACAAAGGTGATGTTTACTAACGGAACCGGGACGGGAACGGCATCAACCACCAGCGTTAGCGGCGCAGCGGCCACAGCCCGGGAAACGGCCCGCATGGTTTGGGCAACGTGTTCATCCAGCGTTGCGGCCTGGACCGCTACCCGGGGTTCCCGAAGTGCCGGGACTTGTTGAAAAACAACCTTCATTTTTCTAGTTCCTTTCTAAAAATCTTTTCTTAATAGTAACCGACTTCACCTCCTCGTCACCGTTAGTATCGCATGGTTTGTAACTCAATGGACCCAGCAGGCGATAAGTGGTGTAGTTTCCCCGATAACTGGTCAGGATTTAAAAAGCGCCGCCCCACTAGAAGGAACGCCGCCTAGATTTTCATTTTAAAATCAACGAACTACTTTTTCCGCCAATGAACTACCTTGGAATAGTACTGGGCAAAGATTTCCGCAATCATGAAGCCCACCGCAATGGCTCCCGCAATCATCAGCATGTGCACAAATAACACCTGCGCTTGCAGAATCCGCCCCGCGATGAGCGCCCGCAGTGCTTCTAAGGCAATTTCTCCGGGCACTAGGGGCATTAGTGCCGGAATGGTGAAGATGGTCACGGGCATCTGAAGCCGGTGGGCAAAAACCAACGCAACGATCCCGATGATGATGGTGGCAACCAGGCTCGCTCCAACCGCACTATGACCGGCGTGGCAGTAGTATGCCAGGTATCCCATCCACCCCGCCATTCCGGTAAGCCCCGTCGCAATAAACGCGTTTTTAGGAACGTTCAAGCACACGCCAAAGCCCCAACAACTAAGAAAACTAGCAACTAACTGGAGCCATAAACTGCTATTCATCGCAACCACCTCCTAGAAAAATCGGAAAGCCAGGGCAATGCCCGTGCCCAATGCCGCCGCACAGAACAGGGCCTCAAGCCCATGCGCAACGCTTGTCAGCAGATGGCCCGCTAGTAAATCACGGAACGCGTTGGTAATGGCAACCCCCGGAACCAACGCCATCACTGCCCCAATTACAACGTTCCCAGCACTTGGAACCAGGTGGAGGGCCAGTGCTTCCTGCGCAATCAACCCAATCACAAACGTTGCGAGCAGTTGGCTAAAGAAGCTAATCCGTAACACCCGGTCGACCGTCGAATTAACCACGTATCCGGTACAACCCGCTACCGCTGCACACAGCATCGTACTAACATGGTATTCCGGAATGCAGATGGGAATCATCATGGCACTGATTACGGCCACCGCAAGGAGCTGAAAGATTAGCGGATACCGGTGCACCTCGTGGTCGACCTCTTCCAGACGCGCATGAAGCTCTTCGAGGGTCAGCCGGTGGGCCGCAAACTGCCGGGAAAGCCGGTTGACTTCGTGCACCTTCCGCAGGTTAGTCACGCGGTCAAAGATGGCCCGTTGCTGCATGGCCTGGTTATGCTGGTTGCTCACAAAGATTCCGGTGGGTAAGGTAAACACAATCTCATCGTCCACCCCAGCACTTCGGGCGATGTGTTGGACGGTATCCTCAACGCGGTACGTTTCCGAACCACTAGAAATCATGATTTTCCCGGCCAGCAAACAGGTATCCTGTAAGAGTTTTGCGTTTGTTGTCATCGCTTTCCATCCTCCACGCTTAAACTTCCTGCGATAATCATACGCCCTCTCTTCCCAAATAAAAACTATTATTCCTTGTGTTCGTACCATTAAGAACCAGTCGACGAATACCTAGTTAATGCAAACCGCTCGCGGTTAAGCAAGGGGTTCGCCCCAAGAACGCGGCAACTCCCACTATCGGGCTGCAAAATACCCGTCATCAACTTAATTGTGGTTGACTTCCTCGCCCCGTTTGGCCCGATATACCCCATAATTTGCCCAGTGGGAACCGTAAAACTCATGTCATGGAGCGCTTCATGCCGCTCGTATTGGGGATGGACAAGGGTTTGCCAGAAATGTTGGGAACGGCGTTTGCGTGGGTACGTCTTGGTAACATGTGACAATTCAATTGCAGTTGTCATTAATGCCTCCAAAATAGTAATCCCGGGAGTAATTCAATCGCCTTCATGATACTTAATAAAGATCCTATATTCAATGAAATAGTTGGGGATAACGTGAACATAATAACCTATCTTGTTAATATCGTTAGTAATTTATGAACTTTAGCGCTATAAAAAAGCTCCTGGCTATTACTAGCCAAGAGCTCTTTTGTAGTCTGATCGTTATTCTTACTTCCGACGCCGTTCTGGAATCCGGGCAGCCTTTCCGTGAAGTTCACGCAGGTAGTACAGCTTAGCCCGCCGAACACGACCACGGCGAACAACTTCAATCTTGTCAACCCGTGGTGAGTGAACCGGGAACGTCCGTTCAACCCCGATTCCACTACTCATCTTCCGGACAGTGTACGTTTCGCTGATGCCTTCACCGTGCCGCTTGATAACAACCCCTTCAAAGACCTGGATCCGTTCACGAGAACCTTCAACGATCCGGGCGTAAACCCGCACCGTGTCCCCTGCACGGAAATCTGGGATGTCATCACGTAACTGTGACTCCGTAATCTTCTTGATTAATGGATTCATAAAAAATCTTCCTTTCACCGTCATTCTTGTCCAATTCGCCGACAGCGGAATGCCGTTAATGTGTGGCAATAGCCAGTAACTAATATACCACGTCCTACTCGTCCTGACAATTCATTTCTTCCTTGATTTCCCGTAAAAGATGGCGTTCCTCCGAGGAAAGCGCATAATTTTCCAGTAAATCGGGCCGTCGCTCAAGGGTGCGCCGCAAAGCTTCCTTCGTCCGCCAGCGGGCAATCCGCTGGTGGTCGCCACTAAGCAGAACGTCCGGCACCTTTAACCCGCGAAAATCGGCTGGGCGGGTGTACTGGGGATACTCCAAAAGTCCGGTCGAGAAGGAATCGTCCATGGCAGACGAATCGTTTCCCAAAACATCGGGAAGAAGCCGCACCGTGGCATCAATCATCACCATGGCACCGAGCTCCCCCCCAGTCAGGACGTAATCCCCCAGTGAGATTTCGTCCGTCACGCGGGTGCGAATCCGTTCATCGTAGCCCTCGTAATGCCCGCAAATAAAGGTGAGGTGCTGTTCATGGGCTAATTCTTCGGCAACGTGCTGGTCAAACCGGCGTCCAGCTGGGTCCAGAAGGATGACCTTCCCGGGAGTTGGCGCTTTTTGTTGGATCGCATCAAGCGCATCAAAAATTGGCTGCGCCTGCAGCAACATCCCCGCACCGCCACCGTAGGAATAATCGTCAACGTGGTTTTGCCGGTCGGTTGTATAATCCCGGAAATTAGTAACTTCAATGTCCAGAATTCCCTTTTCAACCGCCTTGCCAACAATTGATTCGGTGAGGGGCCCGGTAAACATTTCGGGAAACAAACTCAGAATATCAATCCGCATTATTCAAGCCCCTCCAGTAAATCAATAATCACCCGATGGTTTTCAAGGTCAACGCGTTTAACAACGTCCTTGATGGCGGGTAAAAGAAGGTCGTCCTGCCCATCGCGGGCAACGACCCACACGTCATTAGCCCCAGGGGTCATGATTTCGGTAATCTTCCCCAGTACGCGCCCTTCCTGGGTTTCAACCTGAAGCCCCACAATGTCGCGGTAATAGTAATTGCCCTCCGCAAGATCATCCTGTTGGGCGGCGGTTACCTTGAGATCGCCGCCCTTAAGCTGTTCGGCGAGGTTCATGTCAGTGATTTCCGCAAACGTCAGGAGATCGAATTGCTTGTGCTTCCGGTGCCCCGTCACCGTTAACTTACGGGGCACCTGGCCCGGAACAAAGACGGTGAGGGTTGCTCCCGGAGCAAACCGTTCTTCCGGGAAATCGGTTGTCGCCAGTACCCGGACCTCTCCGCGGGTTCCGTGGGTATTTACAATTTGTCCAACCTGGTAATAAGCTTCCATTTATGGTTTCCTCCGTACGATAAAAGGTTCCCACCACATGGTCAGGAACCTTTTATTAATCATCAACAATATTCAAGCGTACCCGCTTTGAACCGGATAAGCGAATACTGTAAATAATTGTCCGAATTGCTTGTGCAATCCGCCCGTGTTTTCCAATCACCCGCCCAATATCAACGGGTGCAACCGCTAAGTTCAGGTTAAGAAAATCGGGTTGATCATCAAGGGTTACGCTGACATCATCCGGCTGGGTAACCAGCGGCTTAACGAGCGTTACCACCAACGTCTTCACGTCTTCAACCGTCATTATTCTCTACCCTACTTCTTTGAAAACTTAGCTTCGTGGAACTTCTTCATGATCCCCTGCCGGGAAAGGATGTTCTTAACCGTTGCAGACGGCTGAGCACCGTTGTTTAACCAGTTCATAATCTGGTCTTCCTCCAGGGTAACCGTTTCCGGCTCGGTTAACGGGTTATACGTCCCAACTGATTCAATGAACCGCCCATCACGTGGTGACCGGGAATCAGCAACGACAATCCGGTAGAACGGCCGCTTCTTGGAACCCATCCGCTTTAAACGAATCTTAACTGACATTCTGTCCACCTCCTGCTTAATTACTCAACGGGTAATAATATACCAAGAATTCGAATGCCTGTAAAGGATAAATTCTTGACAGGCGATATTTATTTCCGCTTTTTCTTCTTTTTCTTGTTTTTCCGGTTGGCCTTGCGGTTCGCCTTCTTAATCTTCTTGAGCTTATTCTTCTTCGTCTTACGGACCATCCGGTTCATTGACATCTTGGCCAGCTTACCGGTCATCCCGTTCCCGAAGAGGTTTTCCATTCCCGCAAAGTTCCCGTTTGAGACCTTGTTCATCATCTCGCGCATCTGCTTGAACTGCTTAATCATCCGGTTAACTTCCTGGATTGGCCGGCCGGCGCCCCGCGCTAACCGCCGCCGCCGACTCGGGGTTAACAGGTCCGGATCCTGCCGTTCAGCTGGCGTCATGGAATACACAATCGCCTTTTCGTGCTCAATGTCCTTCGGATCAAACTGCATGTTTTTAAGGGCTGGGTTATTCGCCATTCCCGGAATCATCTTGACAAGGTCGTCCATCGAGCCCATCTTTTGGACCTGTTCGACCTGGTCAAGAAAGTCGTTAAAGTCAAACGTGTTAGCGCGCATCTTTTCTTCAAGCTGCGCGGCCTGATCCTCGTCGTACTCCCGTTGCGCCTTTTCAATCAGCGTCAGCATGTCCCCCATGCCAAGGATGCGGGAAGCCATCCGGTCCGGGTAGAAGACGTCCAGGTCGGTCATTTTTTCTCCCTGCCCGACAAACTTAATTGGTTTGCCGGTGACGGCCCGGATTGACAGGGCCGCCCCACCCCGGGTATCGCCGTCAAGTTTGGTAAGAACAACCCCGGTAAGGTCGAGCTGGTCGTTGAAGCCCTGGGCAACCTCCACCGCATTTTGCCCGGTCATTGCGTCAACCGTTAGTAACACTTCGTTCGGATGGGCTAACTGGGCAATTTGCTGCAGCTCGTGCATTAGCTTTTCGTCAATCTGCAAGCGGCCGGCCGTATCGATGAAAACGTAGTCGTTCTTGTTTTCCTTGGCGACGGCCAACCCCTGCCGGACAATCTCAACCGGGTCAACGTCGGTTCCCAGTGAAAAGACCGGAACGTCAATCTGTTTCCCGATGACTTGCAGCTGGTCAATGGCGGCTGGCCGATAAACATCAGCCGCAATCATCAGTGGACGGGCGTGCTGCTCGTTTTTTAACTTCAGGGCTAATTTACCGGCCGTGGTCGTTTTCCCGGCCCCCTGAAGCCCAACCATCATGATAATTGTTGGAATCTTTGGGGCCTTGTTCAGCGGAACGGCTTCTTCGCCCATTACCTTAACCAGTTCTTCGTTGACAATCTTGATGATTTGCTGGTCCGGCCTTAAACTTTCGAGTACTTCAGTTCCAACTGCCCGTTCCCGGACACTCTTGATGAAGTCCTTGACAACCTTAAAGTTGACGTCGGCTTCTAGCAGGGCCATGCGGACTTCCCGCATAACCTCCTTGACGTCGTTTTCGGTAATTTTCCCCTTCCGGAGCTTCTTAAACGCGTTTTGAATTCGTTCCGTTAATCCTTCAAATGCCATGTGGTTCACCTACGCTTCTTCCATTTGTTCTAATTGGTCAATTAACTGCTTAAGCTGGGAATCGTCCGGATAATTAGCCGCCACGTACTGCCGGAGCCGGTCGGTTTGAGCACTTTGGTTCGCAAAGTGCTGGTACAGGTGTAACCGCTCCTCGTAGTTTTCAAGGAGTTTCTCGGTCCGGCGAATGTTATCATAAACCGCCTGCCGCGAAACGGAGTAGTTCGCAGCAATCTCCCCCAACGAATAATCGTCACGGTAGTAAAGGTCGATGTATTCGGCCTGCTTGGCGGTTAAGAGGGGCTCGTAAAAGTCAAGCAGCGCGTTTATCCGGTTGGTTTTTTCGATTGCCATCTAATCATCCTCAATAATCTTGGCGGTTACAAGCCCCTTAAACAGACCGTAAACAAACTCCTCGGGGTTAAAGTCCCGCAGATCATCCATTTGCTCACCAAGGCCCACTAGCTTAACGGGCAGGTGTAGTTCGTTCCGGATTGCTAGGACGATTCCCCCGCGGGCCGTACCATCCAGCTTCGTGAGAATGATTCCCGTGAGGGGCGTGACTTCCCGGAACTGCTTAGCCTGGGTCAGGGCGTTTTGGCCGGTCGTGGCATCCAGCGCCAGTAAGGTTTCGTGGGGCGCCTCCGGGACCTCGCGTTTAATGATGCGCCCAATCTTTTCCAGTTCCTTCATCAGGTTAACCTTGTTTTGAAGCCGCCCGGCCGTATCAATCAACAGGATATCGTAGTGCTCGTCCTTGGCCTTTCTCACGGCGTCAAACACCACCGCCGCTGGGTCGCTCCCCGCCGGTTTCTGGACAACGGGCACGCCTACCCGGTCGCCCCACGCCACCAACTGCTCAATGGCGCCAGCCCGGAACGTGTCCCCGGCCGCAAGCAACACCTTTTTGCCTTGGTCCTTAAAGCGGTGGGCTAACTTCCCGATGGTGGTCGTTTTGCCAACCCCGTTGACCCCCACAAAGAGGTAGATCGTCGGGCCTGCCGCCGCAAAGTGCAGCGTGTTATCCTCGTCCTTCCCCTCTGCGTCATAGATTTCAACCATCCGTTCAATTACGGCATTTGAAACATCTTCCTTGCTCTTGGCGTTTCGAAACTTAACTTCGTCCCGCAGGGCATCACTAATTTTCAGGGCCATTTCGTACCCGACATCGGCCTCAATCAGGGTTTCTTCCAGGTCATCAAAAAAGTCCTCGTCTACCCGGTGAAAATTAGCAAGGAGTTGCCTTAACTTCGCCCCAAAGCCGTGGCGGGTCTTGGCTAATCCCCGGTCGTAGTGCGCCTCTTCTTCGGACTCTGCTGCCGCTGGGGCTTGTTCAGGGACTGACTCCCCGGCGGAAGCCTCATTTTCCGTTTCAGCTGTCCCAGCTTTTTTGGAGGTGGGCTGTTCCGACTCAGTCGTCGTCTGCTGGGCCGGTTCTGCGGTCACCCGTTCATCAGCAGTAGCAGGCTGAGACAGTGCTTCCTCATCCTGACTCGGGCCGGCAGCGATTTCCTGATTTTCAACTGATTCATGCTGTTCAGCGCTTTCCTGCTTATCAGTTGGCTGGGATGCTGGTTGCTCCTGGTCCGGCTGCGTTGCACTTGCCGGCGTTTCAGCCGTTCCCGGGGCGTTTCCTGGTGCAGACTGCGTTTCACTTGATGATTCATCCGTTCCCGGGGCGGCTACCGGCGCATCCGCTGGCTTAACTGGTGCTTTGGTCGTTGCCGGGGTACCCTGCGCAGATTGTCCTTCAGTCGAGGTTCCCTGTGCTGGTTCCGCGGTGGAAAGATGCTGTTTCTCCTGCTCTTCTTGCTTCTCAGTTTTCTTCGGGGTTCCCCGAAATGCCTGTTTTAGGCGGTCAAATAGTCCCATGAAAATCCTCCCCGTTCGTGCGTTTTCCTGAGTAGTATTCTACCAAACTTTATTCCTGATTTGAATTCACCGCGTCATCAACGGCAATGGAAACCATCTTTGACACCCCAGCCTCCTGCATCGTTACCCCGTACAGGACGCTGGCGTTCATCATGGTCCCCTTCCGGTGGGTAATTACGATAAACTGCGTGTCGGTATCAAACCGCCGTAAAAACTGCGCGTACCGGGCGACGTTGGCGTCATCAAGGGCGGCTTCCGCTTCGTCCAGGATCACAAACGGCACCGGCCGGACCCGTAACGTTGCGAAGAGCAGGGCAATTGCCGTCAGTGCCCGTTCACCGCCTGAAAGAAGGCGCATGTTTTGCTGCTTCTTTCCCGGTGGTTGGGCGGTAATCTCAATCCCCGTTTCCAGTAAATCATCCGGCGCTGTCAGTTCGAGGTCGGCCCGGCCCCCGCCAAAGACCTGGGGGAAAATCTGCTGGAATGCACCCCGGAGTTGGTCAAACGCCGCTTTAAACTTAGTTACCACTTCGCCGTCCATTTCGTTAATGGTGGCAGTTAGTTGATCACACGCTGCCTGTAAATCAGCCTGCTGGTGGGTCAGAAACTGGTACCGCTGGTCAACCCGGTCAAACTCATCAATGGCTCCCAGGTTAACCGTTCCTAATTCATCAATTCCCCGTTTAAGGAGCGGGAGTTGCCGGTTGATAACCGCAATGTCGGTTTCATGTTTGGCTGCTGCCGCTGCCTCATACGTCACCCCATATTTGGTACGCAGGGCCTCAAGGTGGTGATCCATGAGTTCTTCGCACGCTGTAAGAGCCGTTTGGCGGCGGTGCAACTCATCACGGGCATCCGCAGCCAATTCCTGGGCCCGGGTAAGTTGCTGTTCAATTGCCGTCACCTGATCGTGAAGCTTTTGCCGGGCTTCCTTGGCTTCGGCCACTTGCTCCGTGGCGGCAACGAGCCGCTCATGGACCGCGGCAACCTCCTGTTTGAGGGATACTGTCGCATCAGATGAGCCAGGATGGTTAATCCTAGCAAGTTCTTCTTTTTGTTCGCGAATCCGGGTGGTCGTAGCCTTTACCCGTTGTTCAGCATCCGCCAGGCGCGCTTGCTGGGCCTTTAACGCCGCCTGCTTTGCCGTCACCGTTGTTGTGGCGTCCGTGTATTCGGCGGACTGCTTTTGCTGAGCAGCCGCATTTTCCCGTTGCTTGGCGGTCAAGTTCTCCACCTGCTGGGTCGCATCGTGCACGGCTGCGGTGGTGGTTGCTAATTCTGTTTCTAATTGCTTAATCTGGCGGGCAGTGGCTGCTGCCGTCTGCTGGTGCTTATTTTCAGCGGTAACGGACTGCTGCCACCGATTCACCGCTCCTTCAGCAGTGGTGACCGCCTGGTTTTGCGTTGCGAGGGTTGCCCGTAGGTGGTCAATATCCTGATTCACCGCGGCATTCTGCTGGCGCAGTGTTTCTGCTTGGGCATGCGTTTTTTCAATTGTCTGGTTGAGGGCCTGCAGCCGCATTTCCATTGTTTTGACCTGCGCGGTCAGTTCGTCCTGGCGTTGCTTTTGGGCTAAAATTCCCGGCCGTTTGTGCTGCGTTGCGCCCCCGGTCATTGCGCCGCCCGCACTAATCAGGTCGCCGGCAAGCGTTACCACCCGCACCCGCCGGTTTAAGGCGTTACTAATCCGGGTGGCCGCCGTTAAGTCAGCAGCCACAACCGTTGCGCCTAAAAGGTGGGCCACTACCCGGGCATTCTCCGGGGAACTGGTAACCAGTTCGGCAGCCACACCCTGAAAGCCGTCAATTTGCACAGCCCGGGCACGCTGGTCAGGGGCTAACTGGCGGGGTGTTACTGATTGGCGGGGCAAAAATGTCGCCCGGCCTGTCCGGTGCGCCCGAAGATACTCAATTGCTTGGTGCGCAGCGGCCTGGTCAGAAACAACGATGTTTTGTAACTGCCCACCGAGGACCGTTTCGATGGCCACGGCATACTGGGATGGCACGGTTACTACGTCGGCAACCGTCCCAACCACCCCGTCAAGGTGGGCCTTCATCACTGCCTGCACTCCCTGGTAATAACCGTTATAGTTAGCAACCATTCCCTTGAGGGTTTCCATCCGGGTGAGAGCTTGTTGGTAAATTCGGTCGGCTTGTTGGACCTGCCGGCGCAATTGCCGTTCCTTATCAGCCACGGCCTGAAACTGGTCATTCTGTTCCTGGTGCTGGGTTGTTAGCTCCTTTAGTTGCTTCGTAGTTTGGTACACAGCTTGCTGGGCCGCTGCCAGGTGCTCTTGCGCCTCTTCAAGGTGCTGCTGGGCAGCAGCGTCCTGGACGTCCGGGTGGTCAGTCTCCTGCCGCTGGCGGGTTTGTAAGTCCGCAATCCGGGCCCGCGCAACGGACTGGGCGGTTGTTAGCGCGGTCACCCGGGCCTGGGCTTGTTGCAATGCATCAGTCAGTTGATCATCAGCCTGGGCTGCTGGTGCAAGCGCGGCTACCCGCTTTGTTGCCACAGCGTATTCCTGCTGGAGTTGCTTAATAACCTGCTGAAGTTGGTTAACCTGCATTTCCTGCTGTTCTTTTTCCGCCGTTAACCGGGCTAATTCCTTTTGTCCGGCTGCTAATCGCTCCTGCTGAAAGGTCACATCCCGTTGCTGCACCCGCTGCTCACTCACAAGGTGCTCGTGCTGCTGGGTAAGGTGCACGACGTTTTCTTGCAGTTGATCTACGACCCGTTCCTTGTCTTGCAAGGTTGCCCGCACTTCTGCAGCAGCCTGCTGCCGTTTCCGCCGGTCATTACCGGTCTTGGCTGCCAGCGCACGCGCCTGCTCAACGTCGGCCGCCAACTGAGCACGCCGCCGTTTATTTTCCTCAAGTTCGACCACCAGTTTACTCTGGTACAGGTAGTCATACTGCTTTTTTTGGTGCTGGTAGTCGCGGGCAATGCTAGCCTGCTCCTTGAGCGGCTCCCGTTGCGCCTTTAATTCGGTAATAATGTCGACGACCCTTTCAAGGTGTTCCCGGGTTCCCGCTAACTCCTGCTGGGCCCGTTTCTTTTCTTGTTTATACTTCAAAACACCGGCTAATTCCTCAATGATTACCCGGCGTTCTTCTGGTTTACTATTGAAAATTTTTTCGACGCGCCCCTGTGAAATGATCGAAAACGATTCCTTCCCCAGGCCCGTATCCAAAAAGAGATCCACGATGTCCCGTAACCGCACCTGCCGGCCGTTTAGCCAGAACTCACTAGTCCCGTCCCGATACAACCGCCGGATAACTTCAACGGTCGCCGGTTGTTGTGGCAACAGATGGTCGCTGTTATCGAAAGTTAAAACGACCTCAGCCCGGTTGAGCGGAGAGCGGGCACTTGTCCCGGCAAAGATGACATCCGCCATCTTTCCACCCCGCAGGTTCTTAGCGGACTGTTCACCTAAGCCCCACCGAATTGCCTCGGTGATGTTACTCTTTCCGCTCCCGTTCGGCCCCACAATTCCAGTCACTCCGGGTTGAAAGTCAATTACTGTTTTGTCCGCAAACGACTTAAAGCCGGTTAGCGTCAGTGATTTCAGTTTCATTAACGTTCTTCACTCCGTCCGTCAGCCATTCCCCGCAATGCTTGCGCTGCAGCTGCTTGTTCGGCAGCCTTCTTGGAATGACCCGTTCCTTCCCCAATCTGGTGCCCGTCTGCCCACACAGTCATTGTGTACTGACGGTCGTTATCCGGTCCGCTAGCCGCCTCCAAGCGGTACTCAATGTGACAGTCACCGTTTTCTTGCAAGCGTTCTTGCAGCTCGGTCTTATGGTCAAGTAAGTGGTCAAACCACCCCATGTCAAGCTTGGGAAAGACCACCCGACTGATAAACCGCACAACGGCGTCCTTACCCTGATCAAGGTAGAGCGCTCCGATAAACGATTCAAAAATGTCACAGAGAAGCGATGGCCGCTGCCGGGCGTTCGCCTTCTCTTCACCCTTTCCCAGCCGAATATACTCGTCAAAGTGGCACTCCTTAGCAAACTTGCTAAAACTGTCTTCACATACCATGGCAGCCCGCAGCCGGGACAGCTTCCCTTCCGGCATTGTCGGGTAGCGTTTAAACAGGTATTCCGACACACACAACTGCATAACGGCATCCCCTAAGAACTCAATTCGTTCGTAGTATTTAAGGTGCTCTTTGGGGTGCTCGTTGACGTATGACGCCTGGGTAAAGGCCTCGTCTAGCAGCGCAGGGTTATGAAAATGAATGCCAAAGGTGGTGGCCAGGTGATGTTCAAGTCCAATAATCACGGTCTCATTCCCCCTTATTCGGCGTGGTCAGCGGCTTCTTCCTGTTCCTTTTGGGCAGCCCGCTGCGCAGCAAAGAACCGGTTAAACCGCGGTAACATTTCACCGTTAATCATGTCCCGGATCTGCTTAATCGTGGCGTAAACCGCCCGGGCATCACTTGAACCGTGCGCCTTAACAACCGGCGCCTTAACTCCCAGAAGCACAGCGCCGCCGTACTGGGACTGGTCCATCATGGCCTTTACCTTGTTCAGGCTCTTACCCATCAATAAGGCGCCCAGCTTACCGGCGATGCCCCCGTCAAGAACGGCGTCCTTTAACAGGTGCATGCAGGCCGAAGCGGTCCCTTCCATTGACTTAAGGACGGCGTTCCCGGTAAACCCGTCTGCAACCACGACGTCGCACACTCCGTTAACGATTGCCCGGGACTCAACGTTCCCAACAAAATTAATGCTTGAATCAGCGGCGATTAATTGGTGGGCTGCCACCGTCAGTTTGCTTCCCTTATGCGGTTCTTCCCCGTTATTCAGCAAACCAATCCGCGGGTTCTTAATGCCCCGGACGGTTTCAGCGTAGTACTTTCCAAGAAGGGCGTACTGGTACAGCTGTTCTGGTTTACTATCAGCGTTAGCCCCACTATCCAGTAGGTTAAAGGATCCACCTTTCAGTGAAATGACCGGTAGCGTTGACAGCAATCCCGGCCGCACGATTCCCCGAATCCGGCCAACAATCAGAAGTCCAGAAGCTAAGAGGGCTCCCGTATTTCCACATGAGAACAAAGCGTCCGCTTCGCCCTCCTTAACTGCGTTGGCGGCCATCACCATTGAGGACGTCTTCTTTTTCCGCACCGCCTTAACCGGTTCATCGTTCATGGTAATGACTTCATCCGCCTGCTTCAGCGTAATCCGTTCGTCATTCTTTAAGACCGCCCGGACCTTAGCTTCGTCCCCAAACAGAATAAATTCAACGTCGTTAAACTCGTCCCGGGCCCGTTCAACCCCCGCAACAACACTTGCCGGTGCGTTGTCACCGCCCATCGCATCAACTGCTAATTTAATCATGGCTTCTCTTCCTTTCACGATACTTAAATTACTTCTTTTCTATTTTACCCTAAATTGGTACTAATCAAAATTCCCTGCCCGTAAAATCCGGCCCTTCAGGTAATCACGCAACGCTGCGTATTCCGGATTGGTTGGAAAGTCCGCCGCAAACACTACCGCATGGGCGGCCTGCTGGGCAACTTCAAGGATGGTGAGGTCCTGGACCGGATCACCAACCTTAAATGCGGGCAACCCTGATTGGCGTTCGCCCATTACTTCGCCAGGTCCCCGGAGTTCCAGGTCCCGTTGGGCAATCACAAACCCATCGGTCGTCTGGGTCATTGTCTCAAGCCGTTTTTTCCCGTAATCCGTTTTGGGATCGGCCACCAGTAAACAGTACGACTGAGCAGCACCCCGTCCGACCCGGCCGCGTAACTGGTGAAGCTGGGCTAACCCGAAGTGATCAGCATCAAGAATCATCATGGTCGTGGCGTTGGGGACATCCACCCCAACTTCGATTACCGTTGTGGAAACCAACACGTCAATCTGGTGGTCCTTGAACGCCTGCATGACCGCATTCTTCTCGTCGGCACTCATTTGCCCGTGCAGTAAGCCCACCCGGTAGTTCGCAAACCGTTCCGTCAACCGTTCATAAACGGCCGTGGCGTTCTGGAGTTCGACCGCGTCACTCTCCTCAATGAGGGGGGAGATAACGTAGGCCTGCTCCCCGGCTTTAAGGCGGGTTTCGATAAACCCTAAACCGTCATTTAACTGGGTTTTCCGTAACCAGGTGGTCTTAATTGGCTTTCGGCCGGCCGGAAGTTCGTCAATAACGGAAACGTCCATTTCACCGTAGGACGTAATCGCAAGGGTTCGGGGAATCGGCGTGGCGGTCATTGCCAGCACGTCGGGATTCTCCCCCTTCAACCGCAGGGCGCGGCGTTGGTTCACCCCAAAGCGGTGCTGTTCATCGGTCACGATTAACCCGAGGTTGTGAAACTCAACGGGATCCTGGATTAATGCGTGGGTCCCCACAATGATGTCGATGTCCCCGTTGGCCAGGTGTGTCAGCAACTCCCGCCGCTGGACTGCCCGGGACGCGGAACTCCCAGTAAGTAACCCCACGGTAATTCCCAGGGGTTCAAATAGCTGCGCTAGTTTGGCAGCGTGCTGTTCGGCCAGAATTTCAGTAGGCGCCATTAACGCCGCCTGAAACCCCGCACTAACCACGGCATCCATCGCAATTGCAGCAACAACCGTTTTTCCGGACCCCACGTCCCCCTGCAGAAGCCGGTTCATGTGCACAGGCCGCAGCATGTCCGCACAAATCTCGTTTACCACCCGTTTTTGGGCGGTCGTCAACTCAAAGGGTAACCGGTGAATAAAGTCCCGTAGTTTCGTAACATCGTACTTAATCGCTAACCCGGCTTCGTGCTGGTTGCGCCGGCGGACATACTGGAGTTCCGCTTGAAACCGGAAGAACTCCTCAAAGATGGCCGACCGCCGCGCCTGTTTGGCCGCCTGCATGTTTGCCGGAAAATGCATGTCATGGATCATCTGCTCCCGCGGCTCGAGGCGATATTTTTGGCGCAGACTAAGTGGAACAACGTCACGAATGGCACCATGAAAGCGGTCGTAGGCCTGCCGGACAAGCTGCTCGATAGTATTGGCTTTGATTTCATTGGAAGCCCGGTAAACGCCCTGAAAGCCACGGTCCTTAATCTTTTGCAGGTTAATCAGCTTCATGCCAGTCAACCGTTGCCGGGCCGCGTTGTATTTTCCGTAGACTCCTACTTCTGCTCCTAGCGTGAGTTGTTTTTTGAGGTATGGCTGGTTGAAAAACGTCACCATAATCACCGCCGAGTCAAGTACCAACCGGAAATTTAACCGGCTTTTTCGCCGCCCAAACCGGGTTAGCACCGGTTCGGAACCGACCACGCCCTTGAGGGTCACCTTTTCCTCATCCGCAATTTCATCAACTTTTTTTGTGGTGAAATCATCGTACCGGAACGGGTAATCAACCAACAAGTCCTCAATTGTATTAATCCCTAGTTTATTGAGGGCCTGCTGCTTTTTAGGCCCGACCCCCGATAGGACAGTCACGGGCTGGGCAAGTTCGTCCATACCATTCACCTCCACTAAACCACAAAAAGGGTGACCGGCCACACGGACCAATCACCCGGAGGAGTTTTTACTCAACTGAAATCAGGTACGGGTAAACCGGTTGATCCCCCGCATGGATTTCAACTTCAAGTTCATCATCCAGGGTTAAGACGGCCGCTTTAATCGCTTGTGCTTCCTGCTCACTGCCATCTTTCCCGTAAATAATCGTTACAATTTCGCTGTCTTCGTCCAACATGTGTCCAACCATTTCCACGGCTGCTTTCTTCTGGTCGGCATTTGTTACGACGATGGTACCGTCGACAATTCCCATGTAGTCGCCCTTCCGGATTGTCCGCCCGTCAATCGTTGTGTCCCGCACAGCAACCGTCACCTGGCCGGATTTAACGTCATCAAGATTAGCGGCCATGTTTTCCGCATTCTCCGCGAGGGAAAGGTTCTTGTTAAAGTCGAGTAACGCTGTCATCCCCTGCGCAATCGTCTTGGTTGGAACAACGGCAACATCAGCGTCAACCACTTCGGCGGCCTGTTCCGCTGCCATAAAAATGTTCTTGTTATTCGGTAAAACGATGACCTTATCAGCCCCAGTTGCCTTAATTGCAGTGGCAATATCAGCCGTACTTGGGTTCATTGTCTGTCCGCCGCTGAGAACGTTGGTTACCCCTAATCCGGTAAACATCTTCGCAATTCCGTCCCCGGAAGCAATCGCAATGATGCCATAGTCACCCGCAACTTCGTTTTTCTGCGGTGTTGGCTGATCGTCCACCCCGTTTTCTTCCAGGATGGTTTCGTGCTGAAGGCGCATGTTATCTACCTTCACCTTAATTAAGGCCCCGAAATGCTGGCCGTAGGATAACACTTTCCCCGGGTGTTCCGTATGAACGTGGACCTTAACAACCTCGTCATCAGCAATTACCAGCAGTGAATCACCGAGCTTATTCAGGTAACCCCGGAACTCATCGTAGTCAAACTGCTTATCAACGAGCTTCCCGGCTCCCAACCGCACCATGATTTCGGTACAGTAACCGTATTTGATGTCTTCCGGGTTAAGCTGGGTTTGGGCAGCCTCCTGGTGCTTAGCGCTCACCATGCCTTCCATTTCACCTGGGGTCGGCTGGTGGGTCTCATCAGCCGCCACGTTTCCGGTTAGGGCATCCGCAAACGCCTGGTAAACAAACGTCAACGCCTGACCACCAGAATCAACGACCCCCACTTCCTTCAAAACAGGAAGTAAATCAGGGGTGGTCGCTAATGCCTCAGCTGCGCCATCGGCAGCCGCCTGCATGACCTGTGCCGCGTCGTCCGTCTGTTTAACGGTATGCCGCGCAGCCTCCGCCGCCTTCCGGGCCACCGTTAAAATGGTCCCCTCAGTGGGCTTCATGACTGCCTTGTACGCCGTCTCAGCGCCGCTCGTAATGGCGTCAGCTAAGTCCTGCGCCGTAAGCGTTTCTTTTTTTCCAACTGACCGGTCAAAGCCGCGGAAAATTTGGGATAAAATTACCCCGGAATTTCCCCGGGCGCCCATTAACAGTCCCTTTGCTAGGGCCGTCGTTAGTTCACCAACACTCGTTGCTGCCGATTCCGCAACGTACTTGGCCCCGCTTGCCAGGGACATACTGGTGTTTGTGCCCGTATCGCCATCCGGAACGGGAAAGACGTTTAACTTATTGATAAAATCAGCGTTTTCATTCAGCCGCCGGGTACTAACCGCGACCATCTTACGAAATTCAGTTTCAGTTATTTCGGAAACCTTCAAGACCATATCCTCCTACCTACGCTCAGTTTCGGCGTCGATTACACGGACGCCCTGCACAATTACGTTCACCGCATCAGCAGTAATTCCGAGCATGGATTCCAGGTTATACTTGACCTTATTCTGGACGTTCCGGCACACCTCAGAAATCTTCGTGCCGTACCCCACAATGATGTAGACGTCCACAGCAATCTTATCGCCATCCTGCCGGACAACGACTCCCTTGGCAAAGTTATCCCGCTTCAGGATCTCATTTAAGTTATCCCGAATCTGGTTTTTGCTGGCCATCCCAACAATGCCAAAAACCTCAGTGGCCGCACCGCCAACAACGGATGCAATTACGTTGTTATCAATATCAATGCTCCCAAACTGGTTTTGAATCTTAACTGCCATGAGCACCCAGCCTCCTTCAATGGTCAAATAATCATAGTACGATGATAGCACAGCCCCCGCCAGATTAAAAGTTACGCTCCATCCCATGCACCAGAAATAAATCCTGCCAAGCAAATTTACTTTACACTTTTCCTTGCAATCGCTGGGATCCTATGATAACTTTATTAACTGAATGAGCAAGTTTTACTTGCAATCTAGTGCTAAGGGAGGGTTAACGATGGCAAAAGATTACATCACTGGCCGGAAGACCACCTTCGGAAAGAAGCGTTCTCACGCTTTGAACTCATCAAACCGGAGCTGGAAGCCGAACCTGCAGAAGGTCCGCATCATGGTTGATGGTAAGCCGAAGAAGGTTTACGTTTCAGCCCGGGCGCTTAAGTCAGGTAAGGTTAAGCGCGTATAGTTAGTGAAAGGCTCCTCTCCCTTAGGAGTCTTTTTTATTATGCAAAAGCATGCATCCCTGCGATTAATTGGAATGCATGCTTTTTCTTTATCCATGATTTGAAAGGTCCCTGCTTTGAATCACACCCACCACACCCTGAGTGAAACTCAACTGAGCTGTTGGGGCGCTAAACTCGTTACTAACAAGGGCGCGGGCGGTGGAAAAGTGCGCCTCCGTCAACGGGTACTTTAATCCGCGTAAGGTTAATCCCGTAACGGGCATCAGGGGAATCACCGCTAAATAGCGGGCCTGGTCTTCCGGTACCAGTTTATGCGTTCCCGGAAGATAAAAGCGGACCACATTTTGCCGGTCCCGCAGCGTTACGTGGGAAGCCAGTTGCCGGAATTCAGGCCGTAAGGGGAAAAGGATGTTGGCCAACAAATGATCTAGCCGTCCTCCCGTGGCCCCGTACACCGTAATGGCTGCCTCAGGCATGGTGGTCGCCAGCCACCGCAACGCTAACTCGGTATCGGTATCATCCTTTTCTGGTGGGGCTTGCACCAGCAGGTTAGCCCACGAGCTGACCTGCTCAACCGCCCACCCCATCCGGCCGGCGGTATCAAAATCACCAATGGCAGCAATCATCTTCCGGTGGTGCTGCGCAAGGGTTACGGCACCACCGTCAACACCAAGCCACTGCCCGGCACGGGTAAAGACATCCTCCGGGAGAAACTCGCCCGGTCCCCCGACTAACACGTTTACCTGCTGCATCATGCACCCTCCTATTTTTTCCCGTACTGGGGCCGCTGGTGAGCCAACCAGTCCTGAAACTGTACGTAATCGGCATACCGCTGCTGGTCGATTTGCCCCTCATCAACGGCCGCCTTAACGGCACAGTGAGGTTCGTTGAGGTGCAAACACCCCCGGAACTTACACCCTGCCTGCCTGCTGGCAAATTCTGGAAACAGTCCTGGGACGTCTTCCCGGGTGAGGTTTCGCAGTTCAAACGATGAGAACCCCGGCGTATCAGCAATTAGCGCAGTCCCAACGGGAAGCAGCGTTACCCGTCGCGTCGTGTGTTTTCCACGGGAAAGCGCCTTGGAGACGACCCCCGTTTCCAAGCCTAATTCGGGGGCTAACTGGTTAAGGAGCGTCGACTTTCCCGCTCCGGTTTGCCCCATCACAACCGCGACCTGGTTGGTAAGGGCCGTCCGGAGTGTCGCTAACGTTTCCTGGTCATCCATTTTTTCGGGGAAAAAGCACCGGTAAAACTGCTGGTAATACGCGACCTTCTCCGCAAGCTGTTTTCGTTGCTCAGGGGTCGTCAAATCTCCCTTTGAAAAGTACAGCACCGGCGTAATCCGCTGGGCTGCCAGCATGATAAGCTGCCGGTCCAGGAGGTTCTGGTTGAAGGCGGGTTCCACTGCCGCAGTGACCACAACAGCGCAATCAATATTGGCAACTGGTGGCCGGACCAGTTCGTTCTTCCGGGGAAACACCCGCAAAAGGTAACCGTACTCGGCCCCCTCATCAACCTTAAACTCAACCCGATCCCCTACCAGGGGAGCCAGTTGTTTTTGCCGCAACTTTCCCCGCGCCCTGGTTCGGTATACGTGTCCATCACTTTCCACGTCGTAATAGCCACTTAACGATTGCCGCACCTGTCCTTCCATTTAGTTCCTCCTTAGAGTCCCAGGATTGCTAATTGGGACTTCCGTTGTTGTCCGGGTTGTGCTTCCCGGCTTAACCGCAACCACCACCCGGAGTGCGGCCCCGTGGCGCACGTACACCCGGGGAGCCGGTTGTTGACTAATCACCGTATTATTCGGGTAGTTGCTGGTGGGCTTATTAATAATCACCAGCCGTAAACTCTCTTCCGTTGCATACTGCTTCAAGTGTTTAAGTGACCAGCCCGTGACGTTTTTTACGTGAAACAGTTGCTGGCCGGTATTTACAGTTAACGTTACCGTTGTCTGCTGGGGAACAACGCGCTCCCCGGCGGCAATACTCTGGTCCACAATTTGGCCGGCTGCCATCCCCGGAACGTACACATTTTGCCGGAGAACCGTCATCCCCTGGTGCTCCAACCGGCGTTTCACCTGGGTAAACGACTGGCCCTGATAATCACCGAAGCGTTTGCGATCCGCCCCGCGGGAAACGATCAACTTCACCGCCCCGTTCCGGCGCACCTTCTTTCCCTGACCAGGCGTGGTCGTAATGACCTGACCAGCTAAGTAGTGGGCGTTATACTGCTTTGTCACCCCGGCAACACGGAGATGTTTTTCCTGTAACGCCGTTCGGGCTGTCGCCACCGTCATGCCGGCAACTGCCGGGACTTGCTGGGGAATGAGCGTCCACGCCGCGCCCCCACCTAAGATGCCAAGTAGAATAATCCCAACTCCTGCCATGACCCACCGCCACCGGTGGGGGTGCCGGCGCCGGTGGTCCGCCTTATGGGAAGCCGGCGCTGGTTTTTCGGTTGCCGAAGCAGGCTGGGCTGCTGGTGTGCTGGCTGGCGCTTCTTTCGAAGGTGTTGCCGGCGTTGCCGCCTTGAGCGTTGGAAGAACCTTTGTCTCTTCGTCCACGTAGGAGCGGGGTTCCCACCGGACTTCCCCCTGCCGCTCAAATGACAGGGCAGAATCAAGGTCCTTTTTCATTGCCGTCACCGTTTGGTAGCGGTCCGTCCGTTTTTTCGCCGTGGCGTGGAGAACCACGTTTTCCAGCGACTGGGGAATTCCCACGTCATACTTCCGCACGGACGGCATGGCCTCCTTGCTATGCTTTAAGGCAATTGCAACGGGCGTATCCCCGTTATACGGCAACGTGTTGGTTAATAGCACAAACAGGATGATTCCCAAAGAGTAAATATCAGACTGGGCCGTGACCGCCCCGCCCCGGGCCTGTTCCGGGGAAATATAGTGAACCGATCCCACCATGGCGTTAGTCCGCGTCATGGAATCAGCCAGCGCAATCCCAAAGTCAGTCACCTTCACGTTTCCTTGGTTATCAATCAAAATATTTTGCGGCTTCAGGTCACGGTGAATAATGTTATGCGCGTGGGCCGCAGCCATTGCGTCCAGAATCTGGTCCATAATCCGGACCACCTCGGTGTACCGGAACGGGAAGTGCTGTTTAATGTACGTCCGTAAGTCAGTTCCCGCAACGTATTCGGTCACCAGGTACTGCATGCCACCTTCTTCCCCGTAATCATAAATGGTCACAATGTGGGGGTTCGTAAGTTCGGTTAAGGCGTACGCTTCCCGCTGAAACCGTCGCATTGCATCCGGATTATCCCGGAGATCCAACCGCAGCAGTTTCACGCTCACGTCCCGGTTGAGAATTAAATCCCGCGCCCGGTAAACGTTTGCCATGCCGCCTTCACCAATGAGGGCGTTAATTTGATACCGTTCGTTTAAAATGTAGCCAACCTTCATCCTACTCGCCTCCTTCGTTCTTAACCACAAGGGCCGTAATGTTGTCCGTTCCACCCGCAGCATTGGCCGCTTCGACCAACCGGTGAACCGCCGCCGTCACTGTGGGAGCCGTTGTTAGTAGCTGTTCCATTGCTGACTGATCTACGAGCTTGTACAGGCCATCCGTACACAAAAGCAATTGGTCGTCAGGAAGAAATGGGAATGTCGCCACGTCCGCCTTCACCTGTTCTGAAATTCCCAGGGTCCGGGTAATGACGTTTTTGTGGGGAAACGCCGGCACGTCTTCCGGCTTCAGCTCACCCGCTGCCAATAACTCATTTACCAGGGAATGATCCGTGGTGAGCTGCTGTAAGCGGCCCTCCCGAAAAACATACGCCCGGCTATCCCCAACATGGGCAACCACAAATTCGCGCGGGAAAATAAAGGTGCACACCAGGGTCGTCCCCATTCCTGCAAGGTCGGGGTACTCCCGCGACCGTTCAATAATGGCGCTGTTTTCCTGGGGAATTACCTGCTGAAGCCACGGTTCAATGGCATTCGGGGTGGTCAGGGTTGTTTGCTGAAACTGAAACCCGAGGCTGGAAACTGCCATCTTGGACGCAATTTCACCGCCCTGGTGGCCGCCCAGCCCGTCAGCAACAATTGCTGCGCCCACGCCGCCCTGGTTGGTAACCACCTGGACGGCATCCTCGTTATGCTGCCGGACCTTGCCGATAATCGTTTCGTAGTCAACATCCACTAGAACCACCTCCTACTTAATGCGCCGGAGGGTTGCAATGAAGAACCCGTCCGTCATGAAGTCATCCGGATAAATTGTGAGCACATCCGTTTCCCGCTGTTCCTTAACGTTCTTGGTTGTTTGCACGCGCTCAAGGGCATATTCGGGATGCCGGGCGAGAAAAGCCGTCACCGTACCCTCGTTTTCCTGCTGCAAAATGGTACAGGTACTGTACACCAACCGGCCCCCCACCCGCAGCGTCGGGGCAACGGCGTCAAGAATCGCCCCCTGAATCGCGTGTAATTGTTCTGAGTCAGCCGCTGTTTTCATGTACCGAATTTCGGGTTTCCGGCGAAGAAGCCCAATTCCTGAACACGGCGCATCCACCAAAATCCGGTCAAAATAACCGGACGCAAAGGTCGCCGCTGTCTGGCGGGCATCGAGCTGCCGGGCGGTGACCCGGGCGGCTAACCCGCACCGGAAGGCATTTTGCTTAATTAACTTAATCTTATGGGCGTGCAGGTCAAGCGCCGTTACCTGACCGGTGGTAAGCTTTCCGGCAATCTGGGTTGTTTTTCCACCCGGGGCCGCGCACGCGTCTAACACCTGGTCTGCTGGTTGCACCGCGAGGGCATCCACCGCAAGCTGGGCACTTTCATCCTGAACCGTAATTAAGCCCCGTTGAAAGGCCGCGGTTGCGGGAACAAATCCGCCCGTTACCCGCAGCCCATCTGGGGTAATGGGACTCGGCGTGACCGTTAAGCTCGCCTGTTGCAGGTCACGAATCACCCTTTCACGGTCAGCCGGATGAACCAGCCGGACACTCTGCACCGAAGGTTCGTTAACCGTTGCCAACATCCGCTCTGTCCGGGAAAAACCGCGCTCTGCCACCAGCTGGCGGACCAACCACTGCGGGACACTTGCCGTTACGCTTAACCGTTTTTCCGGGTCAGCAATGGCATTAATTGGGCGGACTCCCTGCCGCCGAATGGCGTGGAGAACACCGGTTACAAACCGCCGAATCCCAGCGTGGCCGCGCTGTTTGGCAATTTTAATCGTTTCACTAAACACCGCCCGGTCGGGAATCCGATCAAGGTAGTGCATCTGGTACAGGGCGCTTAACAAAAGTTCATGAACCCAGGGGGTCAGCTGTTTTCCCCGAATAAACGGGGCCAGCCAATATTCCAGCGTTAACCGGTGCTGTAACACCCCGTTAAACAGCTGCGTTAAAAGCCGCTGGTCCCGCTTAGTCAGCGCATGGTGGCTGAGAACCTGGTTTAAAGTGAGGTTTGAATAGGCGTGTTGCCGCATAACCCGGTCAAGCATATCAACTACCAGGTAGCGCGGCGTTTCATTAATCTGCATCGGTAATTACCTGCATTCCTTCCTTAATCTGCTGACCGCCGCCATTCAGGTAAGCCGTAATCTCCATCCGGGGCTTCCCTGCCGGTTGTAACTCGTTCACTTCGTACTGGGTTCCCCCGGCGGCCGCAAGCACGAGCCGGTGCTTTGTCCGCACGGTGACGGTTCCGCTTGGGGCGGTTGTTGGCTCGCTGAGGGGCGTCACCCGCCAAAACTTCGTGCGTTTCCCATTCATGTGTGCAAAGTACGCTCCGGGCTGTGGCCGGAGTGCCCGCACGTGCCAATCAACCTGGGAGGCAGTCATGTCAAGGGTCAGCTGCTCCTGCTCCGGCTTGATTGTCGGGGAAAAGACCACCTGGGATTCATTCTGCGGAACCGGGGTAACCTGCCCCTTAATCAAGCGGGGAAGCGTCTGCAGTAAAAGCATTGCCCCCACATCACTCATCCGTGCGAAAATCGTCCCGGTATCGTCATTGGGGCCAATTGGAATCGGCTCCTGGGCAATTATGTCACCCGCATCCATGGCCTTTACCATGTACATGATGGTGACCCCCGTTTGCTGGTCCCCGTTCATGATGGCGTACTGCACCGGCGCCCCTCCACGGTACCGCGGAAGGAGCGACCCGTGCACGTTAATCGCCGCCACCTGCGCGGATTGCAACAGCTTTTCTGGTAAAAATTGTCCGTACGCCGCGGTAATAATGAAGTCAGGCTGCATGGCAATTATCTCTTCCATGGCCGCACTGCCACTGAGTTTTTCGGGCTGAAGCACCTTGATGTTGTGCTCAAGGGCAACCTGCTTAACGGGGGAAGCGGCCAACTGTCGCTTCCGTCCGACCCGCCGGTCTGGCTGGGTAACAACCGCTAAAAGGTCATAACCCGCATCAATCACCGCCGTCAAAATCGGAGCGGCAAACTGCGGCGTTCCCATAAATACTACTGATGTCATTCCGAACTCCTTCCCCTAAAACCCCTGTGGATCCCGGTCGATAGTCAGCTGAATCTGCTGCCGACTAAGCCGTTGGGTCCGTAAGGCAAGCTCCTGGAGGTACGCCTGCAACTGGGGTTCTTGTTTGTACTTAATGATCAATTGGTAATAATACCGGTTATTTACCCGCGTCACCATCTGTGGGGTCGGTCCGAGCAGGCGGGCTTGCGGTGACAAAAGGCGGGTTAACTCCCCCCGAACCTTCGTGAGAACCCGCAGGACCTGTGCTTCCTTCGGCCCGCTTGCCGTCAGCTGGATCGTGTAGAAGTACGGTGGATAATCATTTTGATGCCGCACCTGCATTTCCCGCACAAAAAAGCCCTCATAATCCTGCTTACCTGCCAGTTGAATTGCGTAGTGGTCTGGGTTAAACGTTTGGATAATAACCTCGCCGGCCTTATCTGCTCGTCCGGCGCGGCCACTGACCTGGGTCAATAGCTGAAACGTTCGTTCACTCGCGCGAAAATCAGGCAAGCTCAGCCCCGTATCTGCGTTCAGGACGCCTACCAGGGTAACGTCGGGAAAATCAAGCCCCTTGGCAATCATTTGTGTTCCCAAAAGAACGTCCGCATCATGGTTACCAAACTGTTCGAGAATTCGTTCATGGGCGCCTTTCCGCCGGGTCGTATCAACGTCCATTCGTAAAACCCGGGCCGCTGGCACCAACTGGTGAAGTTCTTCGGCAACCTTTTGCGTCCCCGTTCCGTAAAAGCCAATATAGCGGCTCCCGCACTGCGGGCACTTTTGGGGGACCGGCTGCTCGTGACCGCAGTAATGGCACTGCATGCGTTGACGGTCACGGTGAAACGTTAGCGAAATGTCACAGTTAGGGCACTGTACTACGAACCCACACTCCCGGCACATCGCAAACGCGGCATACCCCCGCCGGTTAAGCATAAGTACCACCTGTTCGTTGCGATTCAACCGTTCCCGGAGGGCCGTCACTAGCTGCGGCGAAAAGTCCGCCACCTGCGTTTTCCCCATCACGCGCCGCATGTCAACAAGCTGCACGCGGGGTAAGTCCTGACCGTTAATCCTGTGCGGCAACCGCAACCACTGGTACACGCCCTTTTGCGCCCGGGCCCGGGATTCAAGTGCCGGCGTGGCACTTCCAAGGACAACGGGGCACTGGTGGTACCGTGCCCGCCATAAAGCAACGTCCCGGGCATGGTACCGCGGCATACTATCCTGCTTATAGCTTCCTTCATGTTCCTCATCAATGATGATGATGCCGATGTTTTTTAGCGGAGCAAAGACAGCCGACCGCGCACCAACCACAACCTGGGCTTCGCCACGGGCAATGCGGCGCCACTCGTCATACTTTTCGCCCACCGATAATCCGCTGTGTAACACCGCCACCTGGTGGCCAAACCGACCCCGCACCCGGTTAACCATCTGCGGGGTCAGCGCAATTTCCGGAACAAGCATCAATGCGGTGCGCTGAAACTTAAGGGCAGCGGTAATTGTTTGGAGGTAAACCTCCGTCTTTCCGCTCCCCGTTACCCCTTCGAGCAAAAACGGCGTCGGGGTCTTGGCTTTCTCCGCAGCGGTGATGGCCGCAACGGCCTTTTCCTGATCCGGCATCAGGGGCGGCGCCTGCGTTTTCTTTACCGGAGCATTGAACGGATCACGGTACTGCTCGACCTGTTTGCGGGTGAGCCACCCCTGCTTTTCGGCCGTCCGGAGGTGCGCCACTGTTAAGTGTGTTCCCCGCAAAAAGTCCGCCTGCAGAACCGGCGCATCGAGTTGGGCTAACCGGTCAAGTAACTCCCGTTGCCGGACAGCGTTCGTCCGGACGTGGGTGGCCAACTCGCGGTACTCCGCGGCTGTTTTACACGGTACAACCTGCGGAACAGTCTTCTTGCGCCCACGTTCAGTCACGTGATAAACGATTTTAACCGCCCCACTCCGCTGTAATTCAGCGATTATTCGCATTACGGCCGGAGTAAGCCGGTCGTCATCAAACGCAATTTCCCCTTTCTCCCCAAAGAGGGGTTGCACGTTCGCCGGGACCTTTTCTGGCGCAACGAGCACAACTGTTTTCTGGTACTGAGCGCGCATGGCAGCCGGCAACATGGCCTGAAGACAGCTAATCTTAAAGGCAAAGGTCTGCCCTACCAGCCAATCAGCAAGCTGAAGCTGTTCCTCCCCGAGCACGGGATTAACGTCAACCAGGCGTGTCAGGGAACGGAGTTTGACCCCTTCCGGTGCTTGATCCGTTGTTTCCACGACGAACCCTTGGACTTGCCGGCGACCAAACGGAACCTCCACCCGCATTCCCGGTGCAACCACCGTTGTCAGTTCTTCCGGTACCCGGTACGTATACGGACGGTTCGTTTGCTGGGTCGCAACGTCAACAATTACCCCAACGTACTTACTGATGGTCACTCACCTGCCCTAGATGGCGCGCAATGGCCTGAATAATGGTGGCTGCAACGGCGTGCTTCGAGGCCCGTGTAACCTCCTGGGGAGCCTTGTCAGGCGTGAAAATGGTCACCGCGTTCTCGCGGCTGCCAAACCCGATTTCCTGTTCGCTCACATCGTTTGCCACGACCATATCCAGCTGTTTCTTCTGGAGTTTGGTGCGGGCATGCTCTGCCACCGCCGTGGTTTCCGCCGCAAAGCCCACCACATACTGATCCGGGCGCTTGTTTTGGGCCACCGTTGCAATGATATCCTTCGTTTGGTGCAGGTGGAGGGTCAAGTCAGCACCACTCTTTTTGATTTTTTCGGGAGCAGGATGCTCCACGCCGTAGTCTGCAACCGCCGCGGCCGCAATAATCACGTCCGCCTGTTCCTGCCGGTCAAAAACGGCCTGCGCCATCTCCGCACTTGTTTGCACCGCAACCAGCGTTACCCCCGGAACGGGATCAAGCGCCGTCGGACCACTAACCAACGTCACCGCAGCGCCCTGATCACGCGCCGCGGCCGCAAGCGCATATCCCATCCGCCCACTTGAAGGGTTGGTAAGATAGCGCACCGGATCAAGGTACTCCCGGGTCGGGCCGGCGGTTACCAGAACGTGCTTGCCGGCAAGCGCTGTGCCATGCACCAGTTGCCGGTGAATCCACGCGCTAATTTCTGCAGGAGCGGGGAGCCGGCCCTTTCCGGCATACCCCTCAGCGAGCAGCCCCGTTGCGGGTTCCATCACGCGCGCGCCGTCTGCCCGTAACTGGGTAATGTTGCGCTGGACTGCCGGGTTGGCGTACATCTGATCATTCATTGCGGGGATGAAGAGGCGCGGGCACGCCGCCGCACACAGGGCGGTCGTCACCAAATCATCGGCGATTCCCCAAGCAGCCTTACTGAGAACATTGGCCGTTGCCGGAACGACTACCATTGCATCCGCCCACCGCGCTAATTCGACGTGTACGAGGGGCTGGTCAGCCGGCCCCAGAGTGGTCGCTACCGCATGGCCCGTCAGCGTAGCAAACGTCAGGGGCGTAACGAACTTGGTGGCCTGGGCAGTCATCATTACCCGCACGTCCCAACCAGCCTTCATCAAATCGCGCACCACGGTGGCTGCTTTGTACGCCGCAATTCCGCCGGTGACCGCGACTACAATGTGCTTTGTCATGCTCCTTCCCTCCCTAAATAAATACGTTAATTATGCTTTCATTTTAGCAAGATTTGCGGGTAAAAAAAAGAACCGGTCGCCCGGTTCATCAGTCCCTACTTTTCTTGGTCGGCACCCTTAATCTTCAGTTTCCCAGCCGCAATTTCTTCCAGGGCCCGCCCAACGTTTTTACTTGAATTGTACTTGCTTAACAGCGGTAAAGCACCCAAATCAAGCTCGTGCGCCCGCTTGGCAGCCAGCATCACCAGTGAGTACCGGGAATCAACTTTTTCTAATAACTTATCAACTGATGGGTATAAAATCATTTAAGTTCATCTCCTAGGTGTTTCTTGTAGTCGGGTAAGAAGCGCTTTACACGCCACCGTTCTGCCCGAATAATGGTCTTAATCTTTTCCGCAGCCTTATCAACTTCATCGTTCACAACGGCGTAGTCGTAATTCTGCATCATTTCAATTTCGCCTTTAGCTTTTTCCATGCGCTTATCAATCGTCGCCATGTCATCGGTGCCCCGATTAATAATCCGCTGCCGGAGTTCCATTAAATCCGGCGGTGTCAGGAAAATAAAGAGCCCATCCGGACACTTCTCCCGCACCTGCATTGCGCCCTTAACCTCGATCTCCAGGAAAACGTCCTTGCCGCTGTCGAGCTTTTCGTTAACGTACTTCAACGGCGTACCGTAGTAGTTGTCGACGTACTGGGCATACTCCAGCATGCCTCCGTTTGCGATTTCCTGCTCAAACTCCTCCTTCGAAACGAAGTAGTAGTCCTTTCCGTTGACTTCTCCCGGCCGCATCTTCCGGGTAGTCATTGAAACAGAATAATCAAACTTATTATCGTCCTGTTCGAAGATCCGCTTCCGAACCGTCCCCTTGCCGACACCCGACGGCCCGGACAGAACGATCAACATTCCTCTTTTCGCCATACTTCCTCTTCTCACCCTTAATCAAACTTATTGTAACCATCATACGGCGGAACGCCCCATTCTGACAAGGGTTAGGTTACAAACTGTCAATGTTTTGTAACTTAATCGTAATTTTCTGTTGCGATTTCGAACGCTCGTTTGTATAATAAAGTCATCATCTTGTTAAGAAGGGGGACAAGTTCATGTTAACGCGTAAGTCGATTGCGACCTTTTTACACCAGTTAAACTCGCAGTTCGAATACTTCTTTTCGCCGGAAGCGGCGGTTCAGCGTCAGGTTACCACTGAAACCACGCCATTTAGTCAGTTGGTTGATGGGCAAACACCCGTTACTGTGACCCTCACAACCGGTGAGGCTCCACTCCACGGCATTCTTAATTGGCTAAACGCTACTGATGCGTTGGTTCTGACCGTCCCCGGGAAAAAGGTTAAGCGGATTATCCGCCCTAACCAAATTGAGCACGTTGCTTTTGACAATTAATTAAACCAAAGGAGGTTACGACTATGGTCACGACCTCCTTCTTTTTTAAAACATAATGCCATTATTTTCGTTCAACCACCGCTGGTCCGCTTGACGGAATGCTTCTGGATCCTGTAGTAATTGCCGGTACTGCTCGATCTGCTGTTGTTGGAAAGCCGAACACTGCTGCTCATCAATATGCTGCAAGCACTCCGTCAGGATTCGCCGTAGCTTGGTTAGCCGTTCCGGTTGGGTGAGCCGGGTTCCGTCTGGCCGGGAAAAGTATATGTTTTTCCGACACAGTGTCAGCGTTTTTAACCAGTCCGCAGTAATTAACGAAGCGGTTGCCGGACTGTGCCACCGCTTCAATAACCGGCACAGTGCCGCTGTTTCCGTCGCCCGTACGGCCAGCCGGCGACCATCATAGTGGTTCACTGCCGAGCCAACCCGCTGTTGGTAGTGGTAGTACGCACGTGAACTGGTGAGGACCAACGAGCACTGGTAGAAATACTGGTAATTCAGGACCGTATCCTCACCCACCGGTAAATCCTGAAAAGTGAGGGGCTGGAACAACGCCCGGCGGTAAACCTTGTTGCAGTTATAAAACATTCCGTCAGCCGCGTACAGTTGCGGAAAAGCAGCAATGAATGCCGCCCTGTTCATCTTCGGTGGCAGGTTTAAGTGCGATTGGCGTTTTTGGTTACCCGGACCGTCAAACGCAATATCACTGATAATTAAATCCGGTGCTTGTTTTAAAAGCGGGACGAGCCCCGCAAACGCCGTCGGGTCAAGGACGTCATCCCCATCAACAAACGTAATGTACGGTGTCGTCGTTCGCTGAACACCCACGTTTTTGGCATGCGCAGCCGACTTATGCGGGGTGGTTACCAGCGTAAAACGCGAATCACGCGCACACACTGCTTGGGCAATTGCGGCAGTCTCATCCGTTGAACCGTCATTTACAATGATGACCTTAAACTCAGGCATCGTTTGCCGCTGCAAGCTTGTTAAGGTGTGCTTAAGGTACGCCGCCACGTTATAAACGGGCATAATTACCGTTAATTCTGGCATCACCGCACCTCCTTAATCCTATTTTGCCACAGAAAATGAATCAGTAACTGGTCAACTTGGTGATTGGCGTGCAACCGACTGTGCTGGGCCTTCCATCCCGAAATCATGACTGCCCGGTATGATTTAGCCCGGACCGTGAGGGACCGCATTGCGCGGGATGAATTATTTCCAACCGTCCCGTCCGCATTTGTCCCGTTAACGTTGCCGTAAATGTTCAGCACCCGGATTCCCTGCGGATACGTCCGTCGGAGTTGTGCAATTCGCTGGTACGTCGCGGTTGGATGGGTCGGTACGCCTGCCTTGGTTAAGGGTGAATTACTTCCGGTCATCCGGAGTACCCCGTTAAACGGTCCGGCAATCGCCACCTGTTTTTCCACCCGGGGCAAATTCGGATCACTCCCGTACCGCAATAGGTGGGTCATAATATCAACGTTGCCCTTGGAATGCCCCACGAAGTTAATCCGCTGCACGTGGTCTTCCCGCTGAAGCTGGACAATTACCTGATGAAGCCACGTTGCATTTTTGGTCGACTGCGGCTCCCGGTTAGCGGCAAACTGAACCTCCACGATTGGATTCTTCGCCTGCTTACTAAACTTTCGTGACAAGTGGACTTTCCCCCGGGTGCTAACATCGGCGCGCACCACCGTCCGGGTCACCCCGGCGCGTTCAGCCGCCTTCACCATGTGCTGTTCCGCATGCGCACTACTCCCGTAGCCGTGCACAAACAACGTCACCACTTGCGAAGATTGCGTTCGTGTTTGGGACGCGTGTACTAAATGCACTCCTCCCCACCCGCTAATTAACAGAACTAGAACGAGCGCAGCCCAGCCCACATGTTTACCGCGGTTCATCTCCTCATCACCCTTTCACCGAACTAATTAGCTTCATTTTATAATTATTCTACTAAAATTACCATTTAATAGTACCTTCTAAAAAGGGAGGAGCATTGCACTCCTCCCCTTTCATTTTCGTTTTTTATCAATTAAAACTTCGTAATGCCAATCATGATGGCTCCGGCAACTACTAATAGCAGCCCACCAAGCGTAAACTTGAGTTCCTTTAATCCCTTATTCCTTCACCGTTAACGGGGCCAACTGCTCCTCAATCTGGGTTCGCGTCGCTCCCGTCGGAACAAGCGACGCCGCCACGTACGCCCCTTCAATCAACGGCACATTATAAATATGAACTTCCTTATCAGTGAGTTCACTGGCCATCTCCAGGTTCATCTTAGCACTGCCCAGGTCATAAAAAGCCAGAATTGTATCCGCCTTATTATCCGTAAAAGCGGTAGTAATTTTTTCCATGCTGGTACCGATCCGGTTATCATCTGTTCCCCCGGCAAACGTGATGGGAGTATCACCAGCAACCTGCTTGAGTAACTGAACGACGCCCGCGGTAATTTCCGGCACGTGGGATACAACGGTAATTCCAAGCATTATTTCACCCCCACGTTTAATAAGGAAGTAAACAAGTAACCAGTTGAAACAGCGCCAGGATCAAGGTGGCCCTTCGCGCGCTCGCCGAGGTAAGAAGCCCGCCCCTTGTGCGCAACAAGATCGCGGGTGTGTTCAACCGCCGTTTGGATGGCTTCTTCCGTAAGGGTGTCATCCTGAATCTGGGGAACGACCACATGCCAGACGTCAACCATCGTTTTATCGCCAGGCTGGGCACCGCCCCGCTTCATTACCCCGGCAGCCGCAGCAGCAAGCAGCTCGCCCACATCACTTGTTGCCGCGCTTTTTTTCGCCATTTCCAAAAAGGCCGTCCCGTACAACGGGCCCGAAGCCCCACCGACCTTACTAATTAGCGCCATGGCCGTTTTCTTTAAGGCATCAGTGAGGGTAGCTGGCGCCGGTTCAAGCGCAGCCGTTACGGCATCCATTCCCCGCACCATGTTACTCCCATGGTCACCGTCCCCAATTGCATCATCAAGGTCATTCAGTTCTTGTTTATGCGTCGTAATGAGTTGGGTAAAATTCGTCATCCACTGAACATACTTTTCAACCGTTAATTCCATAATGAGCCTCCTACCATGCAATCGTTGCAACCGGATAATTGAGGTAATCCAGCCACTGCTTATCTGCAACTTCCATGATGGTGAGGGAAATCCCTGCCATATCAATTGACGTCATGTAATTTCCCACCTTCATAAACGCTGGCTTAATCCCCTTGTCCGCTAACTGCGCCAGCAGGTCGTTACTAAAAATGTATTGCTCCATCAGCGGAGTGGCGCCCATCCCGTTAACGAGGACCGCGTAATCCTTCTGCGCATCAAGGTGCAAGCTGGCATCAATTTTACCCAGCAGTTCAGCGACCAGTTCCTTGGATGGCTTAATCTTTTCGCGCCGGTATCCTGGTTCACTGTGAATCCCAACCCCGTACTCAATCTCGTCGTCGGCAAGTTCAAACCCCGGTTTCCCGACTTCGGGAACGGTTGCTGCGGATAAGGCCACCGCAATGGTATTAATATGCGGGAGAACCTGCTGGGCGAGCTGTTCGATTTCATCGAGGCTGGCACCCTGATCTGCCGCCGCTCCCAGGATCTTATGCATCAGGACCGTTCCGGCAACGCCCCGCCGCCCCTGGGTGTATAGGCTATTTTCAACAGCAATGTCATCATCAATGACAATGGACTTAACCGGAATATCATCCATTGCCGCCATATCCTGCGCCATCTCGAAGTTCATGACATCCCCGGAGTAGTTCTTAATTACCAGGAACACGCCCTTCCCGTGATTGGCCGCTTTGATAGCTGCGTAAATTTGATCAGGAGTCGGGGACGTGAAAACCTGTCCTGCCACCGCCGCGCTCAGCATCCCTTTCCCCACGTAACCGGCATGGGCGGGTTCGTGACCGCTGCCACCCCCACTGACGATGCCAACCTTGCCGGCCATCGACTGTTCATCACTCCGAACAACGGCCATCATTTCCGGAATCTGTTTAATGTACTGGGGATACGCTCCCACCATCCCCCGGACCATTTCCGGGACAACGTTTGCTGGATCATTAATAATTTTTTTCATGTCCACCGCTCCTTTCAATTTCATTTTATAATAAAACGCTTTCAAAATCAGCTAAAAACAAAAGAAGGCCGCACATTTTGACCTTCTTCATGTGCTTAATTGATTGCTTCATCCAACGCCTGCAAAAACGCCTGCGCTTCACCCGGATAGTAGTAATCAGCAATTTCCTTAATTGGGGCATCAGGATCAACGTTGACTGCGACAATCGTTTCCGCGCCACTCATTCCCGTCGTATACTGGGCAGCTCCCGAAATTCCTAAATTAATAATCAACTTTGGGGCGACCGTCGTCCCACTTTGACCGATCTGTTGCTCCTGGGTAAAGTGGTCGCCCACAAGCGGCCGGGTAACCCCAATTTTTGCGCCCATCTTCTGTGCTACCTTCTCAGCAAGCTGAATGGTTACCGGATCGTTTGCTCCCCGTCCCAGCGCAAGGATAATGTCCGTTACGGCCAACGAATTGTCCGCATCTGTTAGTGGATTTTCCTGCCGTTGGTTGAGAACAACCCGGTTGTCAGGCTTAACCGAAACCGCTAATTGCTCAATGGCATCCTCAGGAGTCGGTTCTCCCTCCTGGACAGCTTGAAACACGTTCGGCCGCACCGTTACCATCTGGGGAAGAACACTGTCGCTGGTAATTTCGCACATAATCCGGTCACCATACGAGGGTTTAATTCCTATCAGTGTCTGGTTGTCAAACCGCAGATCAACACAATCAGCCGTTAGTCCCGCGTCAACCTTTCCCTGAACGCGTGGGGCAACTGATCTTCCCCACGTCGTCGCACTAAAGAGCAACGCAATTGGCCGGCCAAGTTGGACCATCATTTGAGTGAGGGTTGTGGCTGCGGTTTCCTGGGTCATTTTTTCATTCAAACTGTCGTCCGTAACGACCATAATCTGATCGGCACCAAACGGGCGGAGTTGTGCCACTAGCTTATCCCGATCAGCCGCCGTCGTTAAGACCACCGCAACCACCGGCACCGGGCTAATTGCTTTAGCCTTGCTAATCAGTTGAACGCTTCCCGGTTCGATTACCACACCGCGGTGTTCCACTACCACCCACGTTTTATCACATTGCTTACTCATTGTGGGTCCCTCCTTCCATTAAGTCGATTCCCACTGGAAGCTGCTCTAATAGACTGTTAACGGCCTGCTGCGGGGCTGCCGGTAACTGGACATGCTTTCGCTCCACCTGCTTAGGACTAAAGACCCGCTTAACAACGGTTGGGGATCCCTTCAACCCAACTTCCTGAGGGGCAAGTTCTAAGTCAGTTTCATCCCAAACAGTTACCGGGGTATCCATGCTTACCCGAATGGCATGTAAACTAGGATAATGGTACTCATCCGCAGTATCCGGGGCGGAAACCGTTCCGACAGCGGGAAGAGCCACCGTAATCTCCTCCTGAGCCTGTTCAACTAACCGGTGTGCAACTAAGTGGCGCTCTTGATCCACCGTTCCATCCGTCATGTAGGTCACCTGTGGCAGGTTTAACTTGGTTGCGACTAATGGCCCAACCTGCCCGGTATCAGCGTCCTGGGCCTGTGATCCGAAGAGGATTAAATCCGCCCCGCCAAGTTTTTGAATTCCCGCAACCAGTGTCTTCGCAGTTGCCAGTGTATCTGCGCCCCCAAACGCCCGGGAACTCAACAACACTGCGCGGTCTGCTCCGAGAGCCATGGCCTGGTGCAGGGACTGGTTAAAATCAGCGGGTCCCATGCTCAGCGCAACAATTTCGGTATCGGGGTGCTGATTCTTAATTGTTAACGCCAATTCCAATGCCTGCTTATCAGCTGGATTCATCATCCCGGGAACCCCAGCCCGCATCAGGTTATTGTGGTCATCAAGGTGAACACGGCCCACCTTTAGGATCTGTTTAATGCAAACAATTACGCGCATCCCTTACCCCTCCTTTGCAAATTCTGCGGTACTAATTTCAGTGTGCATCTTCTCAACCGTTCCTTCAGCAATTTCCATTGCCCGGGCGTCCCGGATGAGGTGTTCAACCGGGTAATCAGCACTGTACCCGTACCCCCCAAGAAGCTGCAGGACTTCATCGCCCGCCTTTACCGCAACTTGACTCCCAAAACACTTAATCATTGCGGCGATCTCGTCCGTTGGCTCGCCTGCGTCCCGCATTCTAGCAGCATGTTCGTAAGCCAACCTCGTCATTTCCTTACTCATTGCAACCCGCGCAATCTTTTCTTGGGCTACCTGCATATCACGGAGTAAAACCTGTCCAGCACGCCGTTGATTAGCGTATTCCTTTGCAATGGCTAATTCATGCTCCATAATCCCCGTCAACACGGCGCCCATCAGAACCCGGGCATCGGCGTGGGCCTGGTTAAAGACAACAAGGCCCTGTCCCCGTTTACCAATCATGTGATGCTCGTCAACAACAACGTCCTGGAGCACAATCTCGCCACACGGAATCCCCCGGAGACCAATAAAGTTTTCCACTTCACCGTAGCTAAATCCCGGCATCCGGTCATCGACCATAAAGCAGGTGAATTCATCCTCTCCGGTCTTGGTGGTGATAATGTAGTTACGGGCCAACGTTCCGTTCGTAATCATCACCTTGTCCCCGTTAATCACCCACTTACCGTCAGCCCGTTGCTTTGCCCAAGTCTGGTTGCCACTCGGATTAGAGCCACCACTGGGTTCGGTATTGGAAAAGGCCAGAATTTCGTGCTGGGCACGCGGTAGGTATTCCCGCTGGATTTCCTCATCACCGTATTTCATCAGCTGAAACAGGGTCTTGTACTGGCCCTCCACCATTACCGCAACGCTCGCATTTCCCACTGCTAGTTGGTTAATCAACCGTGCCGCACTTATCATTGGGAGCTCCGCCCCACCATATTCACGCGGTAGAATTGCATTTAAGAAACCAAGGTCAGCCAGCCGGTCAAATAACCCATCAGGCAATCCCCGTTTACGGTCAATCTGCATATCATACGGAGCAATCTCGTTCTGAACAAAAGTTGTTACCGTTTCGTCCAGTAACCCCTGCATCGTTTTATCAACCGTCACTGTAATCATCTCCTGAATAAGTAGTAAGACGGATTGTTATGTAATGAACAATCAATCTAATTTTACATACTTTTTGTAATCGCTGTCAACATTCGCATTACAATTGCGTAATAAAAATAAGAGCGTCCCTCATAAAAGAACGTCCTTATTTGTGATACTTATCTTTACAGCTTTATCCGATTATTCCTCGCTATTTTCCTTTTCGGCAACCACCGCATCACTTTCAGCCTGCGTTGGCACCTCATCCATAATCCGGTTGTACTTCTTCTTGAAGAAAATCAGGATGAAGACCCCCGCAACGACGTACAGTGCCCCTGCAATGTAGTATGCGGTCGCGTATCCGGATAATGACTTGAAGAGGAAGAATGTACAGAACAATCCGGAAACAACCCCCATCAAGGCGTTAACCAACGAGACAACCGAACTAAAGGCTGGCCGCAAGTCCTTTGAGACCATCGCCATTTGCAGCGACTGCTGAATTGGTGCCGTTGCGTTCGCAATTCCTGACCGTAAGAACAGAACTACCCCAACGATAATGACGGCAGCCGTTCCTGTTCCTAACGCACGTCCGTTGGCCATCAAAATCATCATCGGCGCAACGGTAATTCCCGCTGCCGCCATCGAAACAATTGACCCCAGTTTCTTCTCCAGGAACGGTGCTACCAGGTATCCCAGGAACATTGCGGCGTTCTGGAACGTGTTAACCGTTGCGGCCACACCACGCGGCATGTGCAGATAGTTGTTCAGGTAAATCGGGAAGTACGGCGTAACTAACAGCGCCCCGAACCGGACGAGTACCAGGTATAATACCCACATCAGCACCGTCTTGGTCATTAACTGCTTGAAATTGCTTGGCCGCTGAGCCGCCTCGTTCCGTTCCCGTTCAATCGGCGTTTCACGGTAGTCACTTGGCTTTTCGCGGAAGAACAGTGCGAAAATAAACGCTAACCCTGCAAGAACAGCCGCAATCACAATGACCCACCGGTACGCCATCGTGTAGTTTGCCAGCATTGCGCCGTGCATCGCTTCCTGATGGGCCGATAAGGCTGAGGCCTTCCCGTAAGAAATGTGTTGCAGCATTGCGAAGAAGTACACAACCAGCTTCCCACCGAGGAACGTCAGGACCGTCTGACATACCAGGTTATCAACTAATATGTAGGTCATCCACTTGGTTTGCTTTTTCCGTGGAATGTACACCGCAAACATGATTGGGTACAGGTAGTCGTAAATCCCAATCGTAATGGTCGAGGCAATACACATGATAATAATTAAGGGAACATTATTTGTAATCACGGTAATTACCAACGCCGCAACCGTAACCGGCGGTGCAATCAGCATGATCTTCTTAAACCCTGTCCGGTGAATCAAGGCAATTAACAATGAGAGAATTAACGTTCCAATTGAACTATACAGGTTAAACCCCTTCACTAACTGGGGCGCCACAATCTGGTAGTACGACATCATTGCGTAGTTCGTAATCCCCGTGACAGCCCCAAGTAACCCGTAAATCCAAACGTAGAGCCATACGTTCCGCTTTGCCCGGCCAGACCAGGCAGCTTCGCTATCTGCTGAGAGAGCGTTCATAATCACCATTCCTTTATAAAATGCTTGTCGATTACTCATCAACTTTTAATTTTATTGTACTCTTTTATCACTGAAAAGCAATCACTTCTTAGAAAACAAGCAAAAAGAAGCGGGACCATTGTTCGGATCCCGCCTTATTCTTTATAACAGTTAATCATTCGTCGCTACTGACTGGTTCTCAACAATTTCTTCTTGGGTTGTTGCCTGTTGAGTTACCGGCCGCGTTAGATTATTATATTTTTTCTTGAGCACAATTAAAATAAAAATTGAACCAATTAAGTACAAACCGCCTGCAATGTAGTACGCAACGGCGTACCCTTCCAGCGAAGTAAAGAGGATAAACGTACAAAATAATCCGGATAAAATCCCCGTTATGGCACTCACCAGTGAAAGAATGGCACTAAATGCCGGCCGGTGGTCCTTATCCACCATCGCCATCTGAAGGGTTTGCTGAACCGGCATAGCAGCATTCGCAATACCTGACCGTAGGAACAGTACGATACAAACAATGACAGCCAACATCATTCCAGATCCTAGTAACCGTCCGTTTGCCATAATAATCATTAACGGGGTACACATCAGCATCGTTGCAACGATAGAAACAATCGTCCCCAACTTCCGTTCCAAGAACGGCGCCGCCATATATCCCACAAACATTGCTGCCGTTTGAATCGTATTAATGGTTGCCGTTACCCCGCGCGCAATGTGCAGGTAATTATTCAGGTAAATTGGAATGTATGGAACTACAATCGATGCGCCAAACCCGACTAAAACCATGTATAAAAGCCACATAAAAACTGTCTTGTTAGCAAGCGCCCGGTAATTTTGAAGGTTCCACTTTGTTTTCTGTGCCGCCTGTGCACTGGCCGTCATCCGGTAGTCAACCGGCCGGTCCTTAATTGCGAGGGCAAATAGGAACGCTAGCGCCGCTAAGACAACGGCAATCAAAATCACGTCCTTATAAGCGGTTGTATAGTGGGTTAGCATCGCCCCGTGCATGGTTTCTTGATGGGCCGAAAGTACCGACGCCTGGGAATAAGAAATTCCCTGAAGTTTACCGAAGAAGTATACAACGGCCTTTCCTCCCAGGAAGGTAAGAACGGATTGCCACAACAAATTGTCAATCATCACGTAGGTCATCCACCGTGTTTGCCGTTCCCGCGGAATGTACACTGCAAACATAATTGGGTACATAAAATCATAAATTCCAATCGAAACCCCAGAAATAATGCTCATAATGATGATTAACGGAACATTCGTTGTCATAATTGAGCCAACCAGCGTAATCACCGTAATTGGCGGGGCAATCAGCAAGATTTTCTTAAATCCCCACCGGTGAATTAACATGATTACCCCAGTTAACAAGATGGAGCCAATCGCACCATAAAGGTTATATCCAGTCACTAACTTAGGGGCAACAATCTGATAATACGACATCATTGCGTTATTCGTAATTCCCGTTACCGCACCCAAAAGGCCATAAATCCAGAGATACAGGATAACGTTCCGCTTTTGCCGGCCACCCCATTGAAAATCAACTGCTTGTCCCGCACTGTGCATTTTGTCATCACTCCTTCAATAAGAATTTAATATGAATGCTAATCATATTTTAATCATATTCTACACGGTGCTTTCAAAAATGCAATCCCCTAGACAACATTTTCTCATTTAAATTTTTTATCCATGCCATCACTTTTGCAAAACAAAAAGGCTCTACACTAAATCCTGTTGATATGGTTAAATGTTAAACTATATCAAC
>DGYFJ06202__coassemble_933_pt1 | contig 112339 bp, 117 predicted proteins | sample DGYFJ06202__metabat2_low_PE_017 | metagenome-assembled genome bin DGYFJ06202
CGGTAGCTTTACCGGTATGAGGAGGTTGCGACAGAGGTCGTGGCCTCCTTCTTTTTTAGATAATCTGGTGCCACTTCTAACAATTCCGTATGCTATAATTAGCAGGAGTGGCGGTCGTTTGACTGCTGGACTAGGATAACAAAGAGAGTTGAAATAATCAATGAACAACTTTGAAACGATGCGGGCCAATATCCGAGCCAAATTTCAGTATTTTGATTACTATTTGTTTATTCCCTATATCATTTTGTGTTTGATTGGGGTCATCATGGTGTATTCCGCTAGTTCGGTTGACCTGACTTATATGGGGATGGCAACGACAGCGTATATGGATAAGCAGCTAATTTACGTTGTAATGGGGGTTCTATTACTTGCATTAATGGTGCACCTCAATCCCCGCTTCTGGGTTAACCAGAAGATGATTAACATTGGATACTGGGTCGTGCTTGGGTTGCTGGTGTTTGCGAAGCTTTTATCACGGGCGGTCAACGGGGCGAATGGCTGGATTAATCTGGGAATCATTAATATTCAACCATCAGAGTTATGTAAGCTCTACCTCATCATGTACCTGTCTTATTGGTTTACCAAGCGACAGAAGAAGTTACAACTTGGGTTAGAACCAGTTAATATGAGGCGGCTGTATCTCAAAGTTGGGTTACTTTTGTTTGTCATTTTGATTGAACCCGATTTCGGGGGAACAATCATTAACTTTATGATTGTAATCGCAATTTATAGTGCCAGTTTAAGCGACTCCAAACAGGGGCTTAAGGTGTTAGGTAGTGTGTTAGCGCTAATGTTCGTTGGAATGCAGCTCTTCCGGTTTGATTGGTTTGTTCGGATTATTAAGGCGATTCCTAAAATTGGGTACGTTGCGGCTCGTTTTCAGGCACAGTTTACGCCGTTTAAGTTGATTCAGAGTAGTGGGAAACAGTTGGTTAATTCCCTGTATGCGATCAGTAACGGTGGAATGTTTGGGTTGGGGCTCGGAAATGGGATCCAGAAACGGGGATACCTTCCTGAACCGCACACTGATTTCATCCTTGCGGTAATTGCAGAGGAACTTGGAGCGGTCGGCGTGCTGATTGTTTTAGGGTTACTTGCATGGATTATTGCCCGGATTTTCTTAATTGGGATTCGTTCGAAAACCAGGTACAACACGCTGTTCTGCTATGGCGTTGGAATGTTTATGCTCGTCGAAACCCTATTCAATGTTGGGGCGGTAAACGGCCTGCTGCCAATTACAGGGGTGACGTTACCGTTTGTTTCGTACGGGGGATCGAGTATGTTGATTTTGTCGATGGCCCTGGGAATGGTAATGAACATTTCTGCAAATGAACGGCGGGATAACGAAGTCGATCTCGCTCGGTATATCAAATAGGATTTAAGGTTAATGGAGGGGACGATTGCATGGCACTTTCGGTTCCACAACGACAGGGAATAATTGTGTATTTTCGGAATATGCGGCAAGTGCGGCAATTACGGCGCTTTGGAACCGTACACTACGTTTCTTCGCGAATGCACTATGCGGTTTTGTATGTCAATCAGGATCAGGTTAATCAGACCGTTAACCGGTTAAAAAAGCAGCGCTTTGTGCGGCGGATTCAGTTATCCGTTCAGCACGAGCTCCGTGCTGCGTTGGTTGATGGGGAAGCGGATCCCCTTGCTCCGGTAACGTTTTGGCCAACAGGGCAACGGGGGAGGAACCAGTAGTGCGAATTATTGCGGGTGAATACGGTGGCCGGCGGTTGAAGGCCGTTCCCGGAATGAAGACGCGGCCGACGACCGATAAGGTTAAGGAAGCAATGTTTAATATGATTGGCCCGTACTTTGACGGGGGAAAATCGTTGGATTTATTTGCTGGTAGCGGGGGACTAAGTATTGAGGCTGTTTCCCGGGGGATAACGACGGCAACGTTGATTGATCACCAGTACCAGGCAATCAAAACAATCAAGGACAACATTGCCGTGACAAAGCATCCGGAACGGTTTAACGTGTATAAAAACGATGCTTCTCGTGCAATTCAGGTGTTGGCGCGGAAAGGGGCGCAGTTTGATTTAGTCTTTTTTGATCCGCCCTATAAGCAACAACAGATCGTTAAGATGATGACGCAGCTACGGGAAGGGCACCTTCTCTCACGGGCGGCAACGGTTGTGTGTGAAACAAACCAGGAAGCAAATTTACCGCTCCAGTTTGCCGGGTTTACTGGTATTAAGCGGGCAAACTATGGCATAACACAGGTGACGATTTACCAGTTTGAGGAGGGATAGTCATGCGGGCGCTTTTTCCAGGAAGCTTTGATCCCATTACGGTGGGGCACGTTGATTTGATTACGCGCGCAAGCCGTCTCTTTTCTTCGGTAATGGTAGTGGTAGCCGATAACCCCGCTAAGCCGGGATGGCTGCCCGTTACCCAACGGGTTGCGTTGGCAAAAAAGGCGACTGCAGAGCTTTCCAACGTGACGGTGACCGCAACGGATGCGTTAACGGTGACGTTTGCCCGGGAGAATGGTGCACAGGTAATTGTACGGGGGACCCGGAATACGCAGGACGACGAGTTTGAACGAAACCTAGCAGCGGTTAATTATCACCTCGATCCCACAATTGAAACGGTTCTTCTTCCAAGTAAACCAGAATTAGCGTTCGTTTCGTCAAGTACGGTGCGTGAAATTGTTCGGTTCGGGGGCGATCCAAAAGAGCTAGTTCCACCGGTTGTTGCGGCGGCCTTAGAGAGGATGCGGGATAATGAGTGAAAAGATTAAACAACGGCGCAGTATCTTTACGTGGATATGTGCCGTTGTAATGGCAATTATTTTTCTAGTAGTTCCGGTTCCCCGGTATGTTGAGTTCCCGGGAGCGGCGCAAAACGTTGCGCAGTATGTTCATGTGAATAATCATAAGAAGCAACCTCACGGATCGCTGATGCTGGTGTACGTCAGTATGCTCCGGGCCACGCCAATGACCTATACGTTGAGTTACCTTTCACCCTTTGCGGAGCGGGATACTAGTCAGAGTGTCCTTGCGGGAAACAATAATGCGCAGTTTAACCGGGTACAGCAGTATTACATGAGCGATGCGGTGAATGAAGCCAAATACGTATCGTTGCGGCTTGCCCATCTTCCGGTGCGACAACGGTACATTGGAATTTACGTCATGCAGGTGATGAAGCAGTCGAAGTTTAACGGTAAGCTGCGCGTTGGGGATACGGTTACCGCTGTGAACGGCCACCACTATTCTAACGCAACGGCCTTTCAGCGGGCTCTGGGCGACCAGCGGGTTGGCCAGAGGGTGACGATTACATACCTGCGTAACGGGAAAAAACACCAGGTAACTGGGCCGGTCATTAAGCTCCCGGGGACTTCTAGGACAGGGCTGGGAATTGAGCTGGCTAACCGGTCAACGGTTCAAACGCCCATTAAGATTAAGGCCGATATGGGCCGTATTGGGGGACCGTCAGCGGGCATGATGTTAACCCTTGAAATGTACCAGCAATTAACGGGGAAAGACCTTACGCGGGGTCGGCGAATTGCTGGAACCGGAACGATTAGTGCGAGTGGTGCAGTTGGCGACATTGGTGGCGTTGATAAAAAAGTTGTCGCAGCAAGTCGTGCAGGGGCACAGATTTTCTTTGTTCCTGATAATCCAACACCAGCGGTGGTAAAACGGCTTGACCCCCATGTTCAGAATAACTACCAGGAAGCACGGGCGATGGCGCGTAAGATTCGGACGCCGATGAAGATTGTTCCCGTTAGAAATGTTCGGGATGCAATCCGGTATTTGGATCATCATTAAAAAAAGACGGAATTTCATCTTTGTTGATGAGATTCCGTCTTTTTATCCCTAGTTATAAGGTGAGGGGGTGATGATCAATGACGGAATTATGGGAACGACTTATTGATTTTTTTGAGCGTTTTCGCTTAGTTATTTACACTCTTTTCCTTGTTATTGGGGTGGTTGTGTTTGGGATGGTTAAGTGGAACAGTGAAACAAAGAAGGCAGTCCCCGAACCATTAGCAACAACCCAGGTTTCGACTAAGGAGACGCCCGGTCGTTCCCACGCATTAAAAAAACGAGTGGATTGTGTAGTTGATGTTGAGGGGGCGGTTAATTCTCCGGGGGTTGTTCGTCTTATGAGTGGGCAACGGGTGGTCAATGCGATTGCCCGTGCTGGTGGGATGAACGACCAAGCAGATAGCGTTCGGGTGAACCTCGCAAAGAAAATTAGTGATCAAATGATGGTGTACGTTCCCCGAAAGGGCGAAAAGAATAGTCCGGCTACTGGTGACTTAACGACGGCAAATTCCGCTAGCGAAGCACCGCCAGTTAACCTGAATAGCGCAACCGCTGAACAGTTAATGACAGTCGATGGAATCGGGGCGAAAAAGGCCCAAAAAATTATCCAATTCAGGGAAGAACACGGCCCGTTTACTAAGGTGGGCGATCTTCAGCGGGTTGGAGGATTTGGCCCTAAATCAATCAGTGCATTAACGCCGCGCCTTACGGTGGAGGGTTAAATAATTTCAATGAGGTGTATACTAGCACCAAGAAGATTATGAAGGGGCGATTAGTGATGGCGGAACGAATTCCGTGGGATCAATATTTTATGTTGCAGGCTGTCTTGTTATCTTCTAGAAGCACGTGTAAACGACTGTCAGTTGGAGCAATTTTAGTCCGTGATCATCGGATTATTGCGGGCGGTTATAATGGTTCGGTTGTGGGGGATACCCACTGCATTGATGACGATTGCTACCTTGTTGATGGGCACTGTCAACGGACTATTCACGCGGAAATGAACGCTGTCCTTCAGTGCGCTAAGTTCGGTGTACGGACTGACGGGGCTGACATTTATGTAACTGATTTTCCGTGTCTTCAGTGTACAAAGATGCTGTTGCAGGCGGGAATTAACCGAATTTTCTACCTGCGGAACTACCATAACGATCCGTACGCAATGCGACTTTTATCCTTAAAGAAAGTTGCCGTTAATCAGGTTCAAGTAGATATGCACTATTTAGAAACTGTATTAGCGGATAAGGGATTAACCGATTAATTATCGTGTGCAGCAGCTGATAATTGTTGGCTGTGTTGATGTTATCCTTCTTGCTTGGATATTAATTCGGTGGTCCTGGTTAGGGTTAATTCTTCTGGGATTATGGCAAGTCCGGATTCTATTTATGCGGCGGTTAAGCATATTAGTTTGGTCAGTGGGATGGCTTCTTATTGGAGGGTTTACCATTAACCAGCGGACGCACCAGCAACAACTGATGCGGTTAGCGAATCCACATAGGATAACGCAAAATCATGTCGTCGTATCAGGCGATGAGATTACCCAGAGAGGAAAAATGATTACTTTCACGGGATGGTGGCAGGAAGGACATCAGCGCATCAAGGGAAGGATTAGTCAGCAAGGCCATAATATAGCCTCCGATAAGAAATATACTGTTGTTTTTGATGGGACGGCTCAGGCAGTTGCCGCTCCAACAAACGAAGTCCAACGGGACTGGCGTCTTGAAGCGCAAGCACAGGGGATTGTGAACGACATTAAAATTGAGCGGTGCCGTTTCATTCCTACTTCCTTAAAGGCAGGGATAGATTATGTTAAGGCGTTTCGGGGAACGTTAATTAGGCGTTGTCGCCACCTTAATGAACCACTTAGATGGTTTGCATTAGCGTTATTAACAGGAAAGCTTGAAAACACTGAATTAACGGATCAGGTTCGGCAATTAGGAATGCTGTATTTGTTCTGCTTGTCGGGATACCATGTTTTTTTGATTCGGTGGTTAGTTAGCAGGTTAGTACGGATATTAGGAGGAACACCGCAGTGGGAAAGGTGGTTTTTTCTTGGCGGATTACCCCTCTGGGTAGTAATTGGTGGCAGTAGTCCTGGATTAGTGCGGGCGGCCCTGATGGTTTTTCTGACGGACATTGTTTATTGGAAAGGACGACGGGTGTTTAATGGAGTCACAAGCTGGGCGGTGGTTTTAGCCGGAAATATTCTCTGGTCACCAGCGATTATTTTTCAGATGGGAGTTCAGTTAAGTTACCTGTTAACGTTGGGACTAATTATTTTCGCTGAGTCGCATTTGAGGATCTTTCGCCTAAATATGGCTCTTAATGCTTTGGGATTGCCGTTAATCCTGTGGCACACTTTCCAGTTCAACCTATTAACGGTCCCGCTTGCTGTTATTGGAACGGTGGTTTTTAATCTGATAATTGTTCCAGTAACTGTCCTCGGGGTAGTATTTCCTGGTTTTCAGGGGGATCTTAACGCAATCCTGAAACTGATTGCCGCTGGAATTAGTTTTCTCAGCACGCTCCCGACCATTATTACGGTTGGACGGCCAGCAGTAATATTTTGTGTGGGGTGGATAGTTAGTTGTTTGCGGTGGCCCCCTGAACGGTGGGGACGGTACGTGCTTCTCGGAAGTTGCCTATTAATTCAGTGGTTAGTTATCCGAACGCCCTTATCAGACGAAATCGTTTATTTCGATGTTGGTCAGGGAGACTGCAGCCTAATCAGGAATGAAACTAGTCATACCATTACGCTGATTGATACTGGCGGCCGGCTTTTTAAATCCCATCACCGGCAAGGAACGCCAGAAATTCAGGCGGTGGGTGACTACCTATTAAGTCGGGGAATTGATCAGATTGACCAGTTAATTTTAACGCATAAGGATACGGATCATATTGGTAATTTTCCGGCACTAAGTCACCGAATTAAAATTCGCCAGCTTTTTGTTCCTGCGGGGATGGAACGTCAATCCCGTTTTAGGGCAGAAGAACGGCAGGCAATGCTTGATTCTACCCGCCTGATTCCGTTAACAACGCATAATGCTGCACAATTACGGGGAATGACGGTTTTATGGCCTCCTACGCAGGGCAGTGGGGATAATTCAGCATCAATTACGGTAGTGACTGATTTTCATGGAATAAAGTGTTGGTTTAGTGGTGATTTGGGACAGTCGCAGGAGCGGAAAATCATTCAAACCTATCCAACCCTGCGGATTGATGTTTTAAAGTGTGGGCACCACGGAAGTAAATCGGCAACCAGTCCTAAATTGGTTGCCAAAACCCATCCGCGCTTAGCAATCATCTCAGTTGGTAAAAATAACCGGTACGGTCATCCCGCACCAGCAACCCTTAAAACGTTAGCGCAGTATCGGGTGCCAGTCTTTATGACGAGTCATGATGGCATGGTAAAGCTTGAATGGCGGTGGTTAAACAGGGTAGAATTTAAAACGGTAGTTACTCGAAGGAGGGGAATTTGTGGATAGCGAACAATTACAAAAAAATATTAAAAGTGGAACCGTAGCGCCGGTGTATCTCATTACTGGCAATGAGCAATATCAGATTGATGAGCTGCATCAGCTGTTTGCTTCCCTAATTCCTCCTGAAGAGCAGGGGTTTAACCTTGCACAGTATGATATGGCGACAACGCCAATTGAGGAGGCGGTTGCCGCTGCCCGGGATTTACCTTTTATGGGTGAACGGCGGGTAATTATTGCTAACCGGGCGGACTTTCTAGCCGCTAATGGAACGAAATTAAAGATTGAGCATAACGTAACTGAGTTAAAGGAATACGTTACTAACCCCGAACCAACATCGGTGCTCGTCATTTTTGTTCCAGCGCCTAAGCTTGATGGGCGTAAGAAGGTCGTTAAGACTTTGAAGAAGGCGGCTGTTGTTGTGGAAACTGAACAGTTAAATGCGGGGGCTCTCCGCCAGCGAATCGATAGTTTTCTCAAGCAAAACAATGCGACATTTGCCGACCAACAAGTTAGACAGTTATTTATGAATCGGGTTGGAAATGAGCTAACAACGGTAATGGCTGGCCTTACCAAGTTGGTTTTGCTTGCACGGAGTAATGACGGGGTGATTACCCAAAACGCCGTAACGGGGATGATTCCAGCCAACCTTGAAGAGAACGTTTTTGATTTAACCGATGCGGTTCTTCGGGGGCAGGGGGGGAATGCGCTCCAAATTTATCAAAATCTAATTGCCCAGCGGGAAGAACCTGTGCGCATCAATGCGGTTTTACTCGGACAGTTTCGGTTGCTTCTGCAGGTTGCAATTCTTAAACGGAATGGATATGACCAAGGAAGTATCGTTAAGACGCTCAAGGTTCACCCGTACAGGGTCAAGCTTGCCCTTCAGCATGTTAGTCATCTGCCCTTTAAGAGATTGATTCGGGGATACCATGAACTCTTAACAATCGATGAGCGCCTTAAAACAACACAACAGGATCCAGAATTATTGTTTCAAATGTTTTTAATGCGGGTAATTCCTGTTCAGTCAAAGTAAGTATGATATAAAAGATGAGCGTGACGAAAGTAATAACCGTTGAATTGGATAACGTAATTCGAAGGTTTCCGTACTTTTGTTGCGCTCATTGTTTGAAAATGGGGTATTTAAGAACAGTAAGAAGGCTGGAACTCGTGTCCCAGCCTTTCTTACGTCATATAAACAACGGAGATGATTCGTGCGAACCATCTCCGTTTAAATTATGGTCATTACTTTGCAAGGCGAGCAGCCATCCGTGACTTATCACGGGCAGCCTTGTTAGCCTTAATCAGGCCCTTAGCCTTGGCAGAATCAACCGCTGAAACAGCAGCCTTAAAGAGTTCCTCTTTGTTGTCTGCATTTGCTACAACGGCCTTGTCGAACTTCTTAACAGCCGTCCGCATAGCGCTTAACTGCTGTGTGTTCCGAGCGTTCGCCTGTTCGTTTACCTTAACCCGCTTAATAGCTGACTTAATGATTGGCATGGTGTCACCTCCGCTTACGCGATAATTACGATAATAAATATCATGAAAATTCAACAGGAACTATTATACAAGAGGCGTCATGGTAATGCAATGTTTATTCTGAGAAGATATTGTTCAGCGAGGATTAATAAAACCATTTGCAATTACCAGCTTTTTTCGATAGACTAGTGGAGTGCAACAGCACAGACCCTGACTTAGTTTACCGCTAACTCACCGACGCTTTACTCGGTTAAGGGTTTCATTAACATAGAAAGGTGGGAACAGCTTTATGGCTATTTCACAGGAAAAGAAAAACGAAATTATGAAGAAGTACGCCCGGCATGAGGGCGATACTGGTTCTGCTGAGGTTCAGATTGCTGTCTTAACTGCAGACATCAACGAACTGAACGAACACATTCGGAACCACAAGAAGGATTATGCTTCTCAGCGGGGACTGATGAAGAAGATTGGTCACCGGCGGAACTTATTAGCATACCTGCGGAAGACTGATATTCAGCGGTACCGTGAATTAATCAAGAGCCTTGGTTTACGGCGGTAATTAATCAGTTTTTCTGGTTAGAATGGACCATGACAATTGTCGTGGTCCATTTTTTATTAAGGAGAACGCCGCAGATTGTGAGAACGGGCTTTTTGGAGGCTTCGTGTTTCAGAACTCACGTGGTATAATCGGTAATTAGATATTGGATGAACGAAATAAAGTAAGATATAAAATGAGGTGGAACCATGAGTAAGGTTAAGATCATTCCACTTGGCGGTGTTCGCGAAAACGCTAAAAACATGTACGTTGTTGAGGTCGGAAATGAGCTCTTCATTTGCGACTGTGGGTTAAAGTATCCTGAAGGGGATTTGTTGGGAATTGACAGTGTTATTCCTGACTTCAGTTATTTGCGCGAAAACGCTCAGCGGATTGTAGGGGTCTTTTTGACGCACGGTCATGCTGATGCAATTGGGGCGTTACCGTACTTTGTGAGTGAGTTTAACGTTCCTGTTTTTGGGTCAGAGTTGACGATTGCCCTCGCTAAACTGTACTGCAAGGGCGTGGCTAAGGCGAAGAAATTTAACGATTTTCATGTCATTGATGATCAAACTGAGATTGATTTTAAGAACGCGACGGTGTCGTTCTTTCAAACAACGCATTCAATCCCAGAGTCGTTAGGAATTGCCATTAAGACTGACCAGGGGGACGTGGTTTACACTGGCGATTTTCGCTTTGACCAAGCAGCTGGAACGGGATACAAGACAAATTTTGCCCGGATTGCGGAGATCGGGGGCGAGGGGGTCCTTGCACTCTTAAGTGATTCAGCAAATGCCGAGAATACTAAACCAACGCTGAATGAGCAGGAGGTTTATGAGCGTCTACGGGAACCGTTCGAGTATCATAAGGGCCGAATCATTGTTGCCTCAATTTCATCAAATATTCTGCGGATCCAGCAGATTTTTAATGCGGCAGCTGCGAGCGAGCGAAAGGTTGTGTTGACCGGCCACCGGGTTGAGGAAATTATTCGAACAGTAATTAAGTGTGGGAAGTTACGGTTACCGGACGATGACCTATTAATTAATGTTAATGAAATCGATAAGTACGATGATCAGCAACTTGTTATTTTAGAAACTGGTTTGTCAGGGGAACCATTGAAGTCGCTTCAACGAATGGCTCAGGGCAGAAATAAACGCATTGGGTTACACGAAGGGGACCTTGTTTTTATTACAACAACCCCGGCACATGCCGTAGAAACAATGCTGGCTCGTACCAAGGATATGATTTACCGGGCGGGGGCCGATGTGTTGGCATTAGCGGACGAGTATAACACTGCGGGGCACGCAACCCGTGCTGATTTACAGTTGTTAATGAACCTGCTGAAGCCTAAGTATGTTTTCCCCGTTCAGGGAGAATACCGGTTATTGGCTGAAAACGCACGGAGTGCGGTTGAAATCGGGATTCCAGAGGATCACGTGGCAATTCTTTCTCGCGGCGATGTAGCTGAGTATGAACGCGGGAAGTTTGTGGTGGCATCATCGGTTGAAGCAGGTGACACCATGATTGATGGCAGTGGCGTTGGCGACATTGGAAACATTGTTTTGCGGGACCGGAAAGTTTTGTCGGAGGACGGAATCTTTATTGCGGTGGTTACAATCGATCAAAAACACCGGCGAATCATTGATTCTCCTCAGATTACGTCACGGGGATTCGTTTATGTTAAGGCAAGCAAAGAGCTGATTAATAAGAGCGTTGCGCTTGTTCGGCAGGTTGTCCAAGCTAACTTAGATAATAAGAACCTTGATTGGAGTCACCTTAAACAGGATATTCGTGAAAAATTAGGGCATTATCTTTACGAGCAGACCCACCGTCATCCGGTGATTTTACCGGTTATTATGGAGATCAACCAGCACCACGGACGGCGTCGGCGGAAAGAATCCCGTTCAGAGAAGGAAAATTAACAAAGCAATTAGCAGGTTAGCTAGGCCATGATGTGAAAAAATGACAACGGCTATCCTGTTTTTTTATGGGGGGATTACTAATGCCAGTGGATGACATGAAGGCGGGAATTCAAGCGCTAACCGAAGGGCGGTACCGAAAGGCGGTAGAACTATTAACGGCTTGTTATCAAAAAAATGCTACTTTTCGGGTGAATTATCTTCTGACACAGGCACTCGCTAAAGCAGACGATTATGTGGCAGCCTATGCAACTGCTAAGGATTATCCGCAGGAATATTTAGAAAATGACGATTACTTTGTTCAGTACATTGAGTGTGGTTGCCGGGCAGGGGCGGTGCTTGAAATCGCAATGCTACTTACGGAAATTAGCCGATATTTGTCTGTCACCGAAAAAGAACGGTTTCGCGGCGTAATTGAGCAGGCGACGGCGCAGTATTGGAAGGATCAATCTGCGACGGCGACCCAGGTGATGAATCAATTAGCTCACTGTGGCGGAGAAGGGGTACTAACCCAACGGCAACGGGTCAAGGCGTCCGCCGCGCTTGTTCCCCAACAGTTCGTGGAGGCTAGCCGGCTTCCGTTAATTGATCCGGCGGTTCATCCGCTTGTGCGGGCAACCTTAATGGATGATTTACGGCGGTTAGCTGTTTCTCATCCAGTGATGATGCAACCGTTAATGGGTCCCCCTCAGGAAGTTGTTCCTGAGGAGCTTAAAGCACTTGACGATATATCAGCTGTCCGCCATTATCGGAAAGAAATCGTTGGGTGTAGGAGTGAAGAGCCACTCGCTCTTCGGTTACAACGGTATGCCGAGGTGCGGTTGAAGCTAATGGTTTTATATCCCTTTCAGGATGATGTAATTGACGACGTAGAACGGTGGCAATTAATTCTCCTGAATCAGCAGGACAAACTTTCAGCGTTAGAACAGGAGAAGGCCCACCTCTTGGAAAAAACCATTCAACAGTGGCGGGTATAGAAAATTCGTGAGTAAGTATTTACAAATAAAGGATGCCTCTATATAATCAACTACGGAATTCTTCTTGCGGAGGAGTGGAGCGGAGTTTTCGTTGCATTCTAAGTAGGAAGTAGTATAATAAATACTAAAGTAATTATCGGCTTTTGCGCGGGTAATTCTTGTAAAATTACAGGAGGTTCGTATAATGGCTAAAGAACATTACGAAAGAACAAAACCCCATGTAAACATCGGTACGATTGGCCACGTTGACCATGGGAAGACGACTTTGACGGCTGCGATCACGAAGGTGCTGTCAGAAAAGGGTCTGGCTCAGGCTGAAGACTACGCTGACATCGATGCAGCTCCTGAAGAAAAGGAACGTGGTATCACGATCAACACCGCCCACGTTGAATACGAGACGGAAAAGCGGCACTACGCCCACATCGATGCCCCAGGGCACGCTGACTACGTTAAGAACATGATCACTGGTGCCGCTCAGATGGATGGCGCCATCCTGGTTGTTGCTGCTACTGATGGTCCAATGCCGCAGACGCGTGAACACATCCTGCTTGCTCGTCAGGTTGGTGTTGAATACATCGTTGTTTACCTCAACAAGACTGACTTAGTCGACGACGACGAACTGTTAGACTTAGTTGAAATGGAAGTTCGTGACCTTCTTAGCGAATATGACTTCCCTGGTGACGACATTCCGGTTATCCGTGGTTCAGCTCTGAAGGCCCTTGAGGGTGACGAGAAGGAACAGGAAACGATCATGAAGTTAATGGATACCATTGACGAGTACATTCCAACACCGGAACGTCCAACGGACAAGCCATTCTTAATGCCTGTTGAAGATGTCTTCACGATTACTGGTCGTGGAACGGTTGCTTCAGGTCGTATCGACCGTGGGACCGTTAAGGTTGGTGACGAAGTTGAAATCATCGGTTTAACGGACAAGGTTCTTAAGACGACAATTACGGGTGTTGAAATGTTCCGGAAGACTCTTGATGTTGGGGAAGCCGGAGACAACATTGGTGCCCTTCTTCGTGGGATTGACCACGACCAGGTTGAACGTGGACAGGTGCTTGCAGCTCCTGGTTCAATCCAGACGCACACCAAGTTCAAGGGTGAAGTTTACGTGCTGACGAAGGAAGAAGGAGGTCGGCACACGCCGTTCTTCTCAAACTACCGTCCTCAGTTCTACTTCCACACGACGGACGTTACGGGTGTTATCGAACTGCCAGAAGGGGTAGAAATGGTTATGCCTGGGGATAACGTTACGTTCAGTGTTGAATTGATCAAGCCTGTTGCCCTTGAAAAGGGAACGAAGTTCACGGTTCGTGAAGGTGGCCGGACTGTTGGTGCCGGTGTGGTTTCAGAAATCGTTGAATAATATTGGCTTAACGGCTATGAAAAGAGGTTGTGACTACGGTCACGACCTCTTTTTTATTGTAGGAATCATTTACTTTTTTTCGTGGGTACGGTAAACTGATTAAGTATGCAAGTAGCTTATTATTTGCGAATTAATTGCTCGGAGGTAGGACAATGTCTGTTAAATGGGAAAAAGAAGACGGTACAAATAACGGGAAGTTAATTTTCGAAATTGCACCGGAAAAAATTAAGGAAGGGTTGGACATCGCGTTCAACCGTGTAAAGAAGAATCTGAATGTGCCAGGTTTCCGGAAGGGCCGGGTACCACGGCAGATCTTTAACCGGATGTACGGTGAAGAAGCACTTTACCAGGATGCGCTCAATGCTTTACTTCCAAATGCATATGCTGATGCTGTCCAGGAAGCCGGAATTAAGCCGGTTGCTCAGCCAGAAGTAAACATTGAATCAATGGAAAAGGACGCAGCGTGGGTTCTGAGCGCTAAGGTGACCGTTGAACCAGAGGTTGAACTTGGCCAGTACAAGAACCTGGAAGTTACCCCGCACCCAACCCGTGTTCTTAAAGCAGATGTTGAAGCCGAATTAGAGCGGCGCCGTCAACAACAGGCGGAGCTCGTTTTAAAGGAAGACCAGCCTGCTGAAAAGGGTGACACCGTTGTGATTGATTTTGACGGTAAGGTTGACGGCGAATCGTTTGAAGGCGGCAAGGCAGACAACTACTCCCTTGAATTAGGTTCAAACACCTTTATCCCTGGCTTTGAAGACCAGTTAATTGGTCACAAGGCCGGCGACAAGGTTGAAGTTAAGGTAACGTTCCCGGACGATTACCAGGCTAAGGATCTCCAAGGCAAGGACGCCGTCTTTGAAACGGAAATCCACGAAGTTAAGGAGAAGGAATTACCGGAACTTGATGACGAGTTTGCCAAGGACGTTGATGAAGACGTTGATTCTCTTGAAGAATTAAAGGCAAAGATCAAGGACGAGCTCAAGGAGCAGAAGGTTCAGGCTGCACGGGAAGCTATCCAGGACGAAGCAATTGATGAAGCAGTTGCAAACGCCAAAATTGGTGACATCCCAGAACAGATGATTGAGGATGACGTTCAGCGGCAAATGGACCAGTACTTCGCTGGAATGCAGCAGCAGGGTGTTACTCCGGACATGTACTTCAAGCTGACGGGAACTTCCGAAGAAGAAATGCGCAAGAACCTGCGGGAAGGTGCCGAAAAGCGGGTTAAGACCAACCTTGTTCTGGAAGCAATCGTTGCTGAAGAAAAGATTGACCCGTCAGAAGACGAAATCAATGATGAGTTGAAGAGCCTTGCAGATCAGTACGACATGGACGTTAAGGCCGTTCGTTCTGCGCTTTCAGATGACATGTTAAAGCATGATATTGCCATTCGGAAGGTTGTTGATGAAATCACGGACTCTGCTAAGCAGACCAAGAAGGAATCAAAGGACGACAAGAAGTCAAAGTAACCCTTTATGAGGAGCTTTGACGATTGACCCCGTAGAGGAATTAAGCCTTTACGGGGTTTTGTGTATGAACGAAGAAATCCAGTGAATGATGGGTTGTTCGGATAGCACCTGAAAGCCTTTTTTGCTAGAATAAAGGGGAAGTTTAACCAGGGGAGAGGTTTGTTGATGCAAGAAGATAAGGAGAATACAAAGACAGTTGCGACCTGTTCTTTCTGTGGTAAGACCGAAGATCAGGTTGAAAGCATGATCTCTGGCCCGGGGGTTTTCATTTGTAATGAATGCGTTGCGCTTGCACAGGCAATTATTACGGATGAGCGAAAGGCCCAAACGAAGGAAGAGTTAGGGCGGATTCCAACGCCCCGGGAGATCGTTGCTTTCCTTGATCAGTACGTCATTGGTCAAACTGAAACGAAAAAGACCCTTGCAGTTGCTGTTTATAATCACTATAAGCGGATTAATGCGGCTCTGGATGCTGATGATAATGACACTGAACTCCAGAAGAGTAACATTTGTTTAGTAGGACCAACGGGTTCAGGAAAAACCTTTATGGCTCAAAACTTAGCGCGAATGTTAAACGTTCCGTTTGCGATTGCTGATGCAACGACGCTAACTGAGGCGGGGTATGTTGGGGAAGACGTTGAAAATATTCTACTGAAGCTTCTCCAGAACGCCGATTACGACGTTGAGCGCGCCCAACACGGGATTATTTACATTGACGAAATTGATAAGATTGCGAAGAAGAGCGAGAACGTTTCGATTACGCGGGATGTATCGGGTGAAGGGGTCCAACAGGCCCTGTTAAAAATCCTGGAAGGAACCATCGCTAACGTTCCGCCGCAGGGAGGCCGGAAACACCCGCAGCAGGAATTTATCCAGGTAGATACAACCAACATCCTCTTTATTGTTGGGGGGGCGTTTGATGGCATTGAAACAATTGTCAAAAACCGGCTAGGAGATAAGACAATTGGGTTTGGAACGGACTCTAAGAATCAGCTGGATGATTCCAAGAGCATCATGCAGCAGGTGATTCCGGAGGATCTCCTGAAATTTGGGTTGATTCCTGAATTTATTGGGCGGTTGCCAATTTTAACGGCTCTTGAAAAGTTAACGCAGGATGACTTAGTGCGGATCCTTAAGGAGCCAAAGAATGCGCTAGTCAAGCAGTACCAACGGTTGCTTGAACTTGACGGGGTTAAGTTGAAGTTTGATGATGACGCATTGCAGGAGATGGCCCACCAGGCAATTGAGCGGAACACCGGTGCCCGGGGATTACGGTCAATCATTGAAGCGACGATGCGGGACGTGATGTACGATATTCCAAGCCATGATGACATTACGCAGGTTACAATTACGCGGGACACTGTGCTTGGTAAAAAAGGCCCCGCAATTAAGCGGAAGAAAGAAAAAACAACAAGTAAAACCACAACGAAGGACTAGGAGGCCGTTTTAATGGATAAACCACAAATTGGTGTTGTAGGAATGGCAGTGATGGGGAAGAACCTCGCGCTTAACATTGAAGATAAAGGGTACACCGTTGCCGTATATGATTGGGACTCAAATTACACAAAGAAGGCAATGGCGGATCATCCGGATAAACGGTTTGTTCCAAGTTACTCAATCGAGGATTTTGTTAACTCACTCGAACGGCCGCGCAAGATTTTGATGATGGTTAAGGCGGGTGTGCCAACGGATTCCACCATCCATAACCTGTTACCTTACCTGGATAAGGGGGACATTTTAATTGATGGGGGGAACACCTTCTTTAAGGATACGATCCGGCGGAACAAGGAACTGGACAATTCTGGCATCAATTTTATCGGAATGGGAACTTCTGGTGGCCAAAAGGGCGCCCTTCATGGCCCTTCCCTGATGCCTGGTGGGCAGCGGGAAGCCTACGACTTGGTTGCGCCAATTCTTAAGCAGATTGCTGCTAAGGCGGATGATGGTGAACCATGTGTTACGTATATTGGACCTAACGGGGCAGGGCACTACGTTAAGATGGTGCACAACGGAATTGAGTACGGCGATATGGAATTAATCGCTGAAAGCTACAATATCATGCGGAACCTGTTAGGGATGAGTGTTGCGGAAATTGCTGATGTCTTTAATGACTGGCGGGACTCAGAGCTTAATAGTTACCTGATTGATATTACGGCAAAGATTTTGACTTGTCCGGATGACTTAGATACTGGCAAGCCGGTGATTGACGTTATCTTAGACCGAGCAGGAAACAAGGGAACCGGCAAGTGGAGTTCCCAGAGTGCGCTGGAATTAGGGGTACCGCAGTCCTTAATCACTGAATCAGTTTACGCCCGGTACATTTCTGCAATGAAGGACGAACGGGTAACGGCAAGTAAGCAGCTTTCGGCTCCAGCCAAGTTTGATGTGAGTGGCCTAGATAAGAAGCAGGTCATTAATCAGTTGCGGCAGGCGCTCTACTTCAGCAAGATTATGAGTTACGCGCAGGGCTTTGAACAAATTCGGGTTGCTTCGGAGCACTATGATTGGAACATTAATTACGGTAATTTAGCGAAGATTTGGCGGAACGGTTGCATTATTCGGGCTCAGTTCCTCCAGAAGATTACCGATGCGTTTGCCCGCGATGCTCAGTTGAAAAACCTGTTGCTTGATCCGTACTTTACGAAGATCGCTGCTGATTACCAGCAGGCAGCCCGGAAGATTGCGACACTGGCTGTTCAAGCGGGAGTGCCGTGTCCGGGATACACAGCTGCAATTACGTACTATGACCAGTACCGGTCAGCAGTTCTCCCGGCCAACATGATTCAGGCGCAACGGGACTACTTCGGGGCACACACGTACGAGCGGAACGATCGGGAAGGGACGTTCCATTACAAGTGGTACCACGAAGAGTAATGGTATTTTCTTAGACTAATACAGGATCCTCCGCTTTGTTATCTCATCTGTCTTATAGGAGATAGCGGGCGGGGGATTTGCTTATTAATGATGTTATGAATTTACTAATAACAATGGTAAAATAGGCGATGACAATGGATAACACGGGTTCATTAGAACCTAATAGGAGTGATAGAATGAGCCGGATTTTAATTATTGAGGATGAAAAAAACCTTGCCCGGTTTGTTGAACTGGAACTACAACATGAAGGTTATGAAACGGCCGCATGTAAGAACGGGCGGGAAGGACTGGAGATGGCCCTAAATGAGGACTGGGACGCTATTTTACTTGACTTAATGCTCCCAGAATTAAACGGATTGGAAGTCTGCCGGCGGATTCGCCAGGTAAAGACGACCCCGATTATTATGATGACGGCCCGGGATTCAGTCATTGACCGCGTTTCAGGGTTGGACCATGGTGCGGATGACTACATTGTCAAGCCGTTTGCGATTGAAGAGCTGTTAGCACGGTTGCGGGCGGTTCTTCGGCGGGTTAAGCTGGAAAGTGCTCAAAACGAAAACCAGCAGACGTTAGTTAAGTTTAAGGACCTCACGATTGAAAAGGAGAACCGGATTGTGCGTCGCGGGGATGAGGTCATCGAATTAACTAAGCGGGAATACGAACTGCTGCTCGTTTTGATGGAAAACGTCAACGTTGTTCTGGCACGGGATGTACTCCTACGGAAGGTATGGGGCTACGAAAGTCAGATTGAAACGAACGTTGTCGATGTTTATATTCGGTATCTCCGCAATAAGATTGACCGCCCGGGAGAGGATAGCTATATTCAGACTGTTCGGGGAACCGGATACGTAATGCGGTCGTAATGATGGCACACGTTGAAAATCAGCAAACCCCGCAACGGCGCTTTATATCGATCAAGGCGAAGTGGGCGGTCGGAACCGGGCTCGGCGTACTGGTGATTTTTGCCGTCTTTGCCCTGCTCCTCTTCCAAAGCTTCTCGAGTTTACTGCTGCGGGAACAGCGCCAAGAAACGCAGGCCGTAATGCAGACGGTCACCAGTCGGTTAGACACAACCACTGAAATGACACCAGCAGCTGTGCGGACGGCTCTTGGGCGCCAACACCAAACGGGCAATTATCGTCATGATGTGTACTCAACCCTTGCCCAGCGGAATCTTTGTGCGACGGTGTACGCGCCAACGGGACGGCGATTGTTTACAACGCATAAACCGGCAGTATCGTTTTACAAGCAGGCTCCCGAAGAACGGGTTAACATGATTCGACACCATACTGTATTGACGTTAAAACGGTCCATTCGGGGAAAGGACGGTCGGTTGCGGGGATACGTGCAGGTTGAACGGCAGTTACAGGCGTATGATCAAACGCGCATTCGGCTAGCAATTACGTTTTTAATCTTAGGGGTGACCGCTGCGTTTGCGAGTGCCTTATTGGCTTACGGACTAGCGGCGTGGTTTATTCGACCCATCGATGCGATTAATACGACAATTGGTAAGATTAACGCTGATGATGAGGGCCAGGCTTTGGCCAACGTTCGCGTTCCGGTAATGCCAGCAAATGATGAACTCACGGAGCTTGCCGTGCTGTTTAATGATATGCTGAACAGGATGAACCGGTACGTTGAACAGCAGCAACAGTTCGTTGAGGATGTTTCCCATGAGCTCCGAACACCGGTAGCCATTATTCAAGGCCACTTGGACATGTTAAACAGGTGGGGGAAAGACGACCCTGAGATTCTAACGGAGTCAATTAGCGCGTCGTTACAGGAAACCAACCGGATGAAGAGCCTCGTCCAGGAGATGCTTGATCTAACCCGGGCTGAACAGATTGAGGTTCACTTTGGGGATGAGCTAACGGACGTCCGGGAAGTTGGAATTCAAACGTTTAATAACATTCAAATGATTCACCCGGACTTTGATTTCGTGCTGGACAACGAGCTAACCGGGCCAACGATGGTTAACATTTACCGGAATCATTTTGAACAGATTTTAATCATCTTACTGGATAACGCCGTGAAGTACTCCCAAAAGCGCAAGGAAGTTCATGTTTCCATGGACCGAGACGAACGAAGTGTGCAGGTTGTTGTTCAGGATTTTGGGGAAGGAATTGCTCCCGAAAACATTAAAAAGATATTTAACCGGTTTTACCGGGTGGATAAGGCGCGGAGTCGCGATAAGGGCGGTAACGGTCTGGGCTTGGCAATTGCTCAGCGGCTTGTTGAAGGGTATCACGGCGAAATTACCGTTGAAAGTGCTCCAGGCCATGGTTCTCTTTTCAGGATTACCCTTCCACTTGCTAAACCGAATAACGGGTAACTAATGGTGAAGATGAGAAACCAGTTTAGTTCTTATCTCCATCGAGTAATCTGCCCCTAACTAAATAACCGTGATGGAAGTTAATCACTTCCACCACGGTTATTTTGCGTCTTGTTAAACTATTCTTTTCGGTGTTGTTTGCCGGCATTCCGTTCGCGGTTTGACAGCTGGTGTGGTTGGTTTGCCGTGGCATTCTTCCGGGGTTCATTTTCCCTTGATGGTTGCCGGTGTTGTTTTCCCGCATTCCGTTCCCGGTTACTTGGACCAGTCGGCTGTTGTTCGTGTTCAGCCGGTTCTTCCTTAGGCAGGGTGATTGGTTCTGGAGGAACCACTTCGAACTCGGCTGCGAGTCGTTTTTCAATCCGAGGCCGCATTAAAACGATGATTAGTGTTTGCAGGCAGGCGAAAATTCCTCCCACAAAGAAGTACAGGCCTAATCCCGCCGGTGAAATGTAGGTCATGAAACCAATCATTATTGGGGAGTAAAGCATCATGGCGCTCATCATTTTCTTTTGTTCCTTTGGGACGCCGATCGTTGCGAGCCATCCTTGAAGGGCGTAAATCAGAAACGACAGCATCACAAGCCAGAAGCACCGGTGTCCCAGGTTGACCCCCATAAAGGTTGACCGGGATAACTCGGGCGAGTACTGGATGGCGGCGTATAGGGCGGCGAAAATCGGCAACTGAATTAACAGTGGCAGGCAGCCCATCCCACCCGTCATCGAAATATCATTCCGCTTGTATAGTTGCATTAATTGCTGACTAAGAGCCATCTGTTCATCCTGGGATGAAACGTGCTGCATCTTTTCCTGAATTTGCTGCATGTATGGCTGAATTGCCTGCATTTTAACCTGCTGCACGGTTGCTTTTTTCGACTGTTGCACCATAATTGGCATCAAAATAAGCCGAACGGCAAACGTGATTAAAATAATGGACCACCCGTAGCTTCCTCCTAGGAGGTGGGCCAACCAATTCAGAAGGTGTTGGGTTGGAACTGCAAGGTGGGTATACGTCCAGCCCACCGGGTGCCCGTGTGCGTCCCGGCGAACACAGCCACCTAGAAGAAGCGCAATACTACTGATTGTCGCTACGGTTAGCAACTTTTTTTTGTGTTTCATACGATTAAAATTATCCTTTCGTGGGTTAATTAATACCGCTTAATACTGTACTCCGAATAAGGCGTGGTTTTCAACCAGGCTAATAGTACGTTACCCGGAAATCATTATAGGAAGCAGGGGCAATTTTTTTGCTTGTTAGGTGCGTAACGTGTCCTGCGGGAGTCGGGCATGCCCGCACTTTTTCAATGAACTGGTGGACGGTTTGCGCGTCACCCTGTGCAATGATGTCAACCGTTCCGTCTGGAAGGTTGCAAACGGTCCCTGTAATTCCAAGTTCATCGGCAAGGGCCTTAGTACTGTACCGGAACCCGACTCCTTGAACAAGACCACTGACGTTAAGATGAACAGCTTCTTCCATAATAAATTTGTCCTTTCGTTGTCAGATTACCCTCATTATACCGTAGTTTACAGTAGGGGTTATTTATAGGTTAGGAATTAATTTGTGCTATGATTATTGACAGCATGAGTTTCGGGAGGGTTCAGAGATGAAGATTGGTATTGATCGAATTGCGTTTGCGACGAGTAATCAGTTCGTTGATATGGCGGAGTTAGCTCACGCACGGCACGAGGATCCTAATAAGTATTTAATCGGGATTGGGCAAAAGAAAATGGCTGTTATTCCCCCAACACAGGATATTGTAACGTTAGCAGCCAGTGCAGCTAAAAAGGTGTTAGGCCCCGAAGAGCGGGATCATTTAGGAATGATCATGTTTGCAACGGAATCAGCAGTCGATAATTCGAAGTCAGCGGCGGCACCATTAATTCGCCTTCTTGACCTTGATCCGCATGTCCGCGTTGCTGAATTAAAGCAGGCATGTTATACGGGAACAGCTGGATTACAGTTAGCAAAGGGGCAGATCGCCCTTCATCCAGAGCAGGTTGTGTTAGTCATTGCTGCAGACATTGCCCGGTACGGTTTGGATACTCCAGGAGAACCAACTCAAGGGGGCGGTGCAGTCGCAATGACTGTCCGGGTAAATCCTCGGATTTTAGCCCTTGAGGATGATGCTGCCGTGGTTACAAAGGATATTATGGACTTTTGGCGGCCGTTTGGGTGTGACGCTGCGTTTGTAGACGGCAAATATTCGACCGAAGTTTATTTAGACTTCTTGGCCGACACGTTTGCGCACTATCAGAAAATGAATGGCCGGACCCTGGACGATTTTGCCGCGTTACTATTCCACCTTCCGTTTACCAAACTGGGATTAAAGGGATTACGTCAGCTAATTGCCGATGCTGATCCAAAGGTTGGCGCCCGGCTAGCCCAACAATTTGAAGCCGCCCGGGAGTACGGAAGCCAGGTTGGTAATCTGTATACTGGTTCATTATACTTAAGCTTAATTTCATTATTGGAAAATAGTACAACGCTGCGGGCGGGCGACCGCATCGGGTTGTACAGCTATGGCTCTGGGGCAGAAGGTGAATTTTATTCTGGAATTCTTCAGCCGGGATTTGCTGCCCAGTTTACAACTAAACCAACGGGGCAGGCGCTTGCTAGTCGGAAACAGGTTAGTGTTCCGGAATACGAAAAATTATATGATGCTGCCGTTCATGGCCCGGCAGAGTGTGTCCTTAATGCGGATGATGATCCGGCTGACTTTGTCTTTACTGGTGTTCATAATCACATTCGACAATATGAACACCGGGAAAATTAAGGTTTTTGAGAAATGACGGGTTTGATAACGGCGTTAGATCTTGTAAAATAAAGATTGTAGTAACTTTGAGAAATCAAAGGTTTAAAGGAGAAGTTCGATGAGTAATGCGGACATCAACTCAACGGAAACGCAACCGTTAGTAAATAAAGTAACAAGCAAAATTGACTTTTTACAGCAACTCCAACAGGCAATTGAAGCGCATGACGACCGGCAGGTGTATGCGCTGATTGACCAGCAACGGTATGACCACGAAATCCAGAAGAAGGATGACGAGGGGCAACCGGATAATACGACGTTAATCAGCGACGTATTTCCCGAATTAAGCTCTTTCCTAAGTACCAGACTGGTTGAATATTTACACAAGGTTTACCCGTTCTTCTATTTTGAAGAGACCCAGGAAGGACAGTACCAGTTCTACTTTGGTAACTGGTGGGGGCGGCGCTTATTTGGAACGCTTGATGTGCTTAACGTTAAGCTGGTTTTCAATGATGAAGAATATGAAAAGGTAGCCACGGCTTTTGCCCTTGAGGCGGAGCATAAACGCTATAATAGCGACCAAATTGATGATCTTTCCCAGGAAAACGACCGCTTACAACAGCTGATTGACGAGCAAGATAAGCGTGATCAGCGGAAGGCTGAAATTCGGACACAGATTCGGCAGCTTTCGCAGGAGAAGGGCATGTTTTTTGGCGGAGCTAAGCAACGCGATGAAAAACAGCAACTGAATGCGGAGTTATCGCACCTAACCGCATTGGATGAAGAAGCTGATAATGCTTATGACAAGATTAAGCAGAATAATGAGAAAGTGTTGGCGTTATCAAAAGAGGATACACTAATCGGCTACGAAAAGCAGAGTATTGTTGATCAGTTTGGGAGCTTCAAGAGTTTTGAACAGCGAAATAATTCGCTGTACCGGGACTACATTGCTCAGTTAATTGCGGCTCAGGACTAGGGTGTAGGTGATCAAAATGAGTGACGAACAGGAAAAACGGGTAACTAATCCGCGCGAACAGGGCGATGAACTCAGTACAACTGGGCGGCTGATGAATTATAATGAGCAACTCAAGCGGGAACTGAATAAGGGATTAGATTTTACCCGGCAGTTGGATCAGTTAATTACAACCACGGATCCGCATGAACTACTTGCGGCTGCTGATAAGTTGACAGCATTTCAGCTGAATTCAGCCTACCTTGTCTATCCTCAGCAGTTTAGCAAGGCTGACTACTACCTAATTTTTCTTAATCGGTTACTGCAACAGCACCAGAATGAGACCGTTACGCTTCGGGCTGACGAGGATGCTGATGAGCTTTACCATGAATTCCCTGAAATTACGGAAGATGGCCATTTTGCGTTTACGTTTGCTGATAGTACTGAGCAGGGGGCGTATTACACTGAACGCACGACAGGGAACGCCTTGTTTTACTTAAACTTTCAAGAAAAAGTGATGCGAATTAATAGTCATGCCGTAACGAATCTGATGGTTTTAGACTATACCAAGCGTTATCACTTCGAGGTTATTCACCGGTTTGAAAAGTACCTGTTAGCGATTGGCCAGTACCTTCAGCAGGACTTTGACTTCGATGTTGATTTCAGCGTTCTTGACCCGGCAAACGGCCACTTCCATCCCTTCCGTCGGGTCGGACGGCCGGAACAGGCGCTTGATAAGCTCTTCATCTTAGCTTCAAATGCAGGCCGAATGCTAACGACCAGCGGAGCAAACGATGCCGTTTTGGACTTAGGAATGGGAACGAGCGTCCAGATTACCGCCGACCCTAATAGAGAGGCCGCCCAGTGGGGGTTAATTGTCACGGATGATCAACAGCAGGTTTCGTGGTTCGACTTGCTCTTTAAGTACGAGTTTTTACGGGACTGGTACATGGAGAACATTGAAATCCTTGAAATTGCAGCGGATTCTCGTTATTTCGGCGATTAGGAGTGGTTTAGGTGGATATTGCACGGATGGCGCGGTTAGCATACCAAAGTGAGGACCGGTCTATTCTTCCGGTTAAACACCCTTCAGAAAGTGAACGGTGGGCAAGTGGAATGGTTGCGCTAAACGTTGCGTTAGCAGACCTCATGCCGCTAGTGCGCCAACAAGAAGAATTAGCGGATCAACTGGTGGCTGCCTATTGCAAAGCGTTACGGGCTTTTCTAGCAGTTGCTAATGATAAGCAGTGGACGTCATTTTTGTTTATTGACGAGCAACAGTTAGCGGCTTTTCAGGGAAAGTGGACAAATGATTCGGATAATGCAGTGTACCTGATTATGCAACAGCAGCTTAATAAAAGTTATTTTGAACACCGTCATCAACCGTTTGTACGGGCGTGGCACGTTTTCTTAAAGTTTGGGTTTTCCCGCTTGCGGCTAGATCCGGTAACGGTTGAAATGAAGTACGTGACGATGTTTGGTTAATTGACACTACCGGGAATGATTAAGTATAATGTTCCGGTAGTTTTATGGTTCGGTAGCTCAGCTGGATAGAGCATCCGCCTTCTAAGCGGGTTGTCGTGGGTTCGAGTCCCACCCGAATCATTTAGCCGTATAGTTAGAGCTATCAATCTGTGAGGTGAACTGCGATGTTTTTAACAACTGGTGGAATTAACAATGCGTACGCAATCAAGGGAATTGTGAATGCAACCGTTAAACGAACGCTTACCGCAGAAGAAATTGATGCGGTGGACCAGTACGACGAGCTATATACCGAAGTTAAGTCCAAGTTAATTGAACGGGCGGTTACCAAGGAAGGTGACGGCGTCATCAATGTTCGCTTTGAACCCCAGATTGTGCGCGTTTCAGTGGGGCCAAAGTACATGATGTTGCATGGTTACGGAACGGTTATCAAATTGGTGCGCAATAAATAGTTGAATAGGGCAAACGGAGGCTGTCACGGAAGGTGAAGCCTCCGTTACTATTAATTGAAAACCTGATAGTAAAAGCGGTTTATAAAATCATTCTAGGTTTTATGAACCGCTTATTAACTAGTTTTTTTCTAATTATTAGTGTGATGGTGCGGGCCGTATTCCCCGGTAAAGCATCATCCCTGCAGTGTAGATTAAAATGCCAATAACTAACCAGGTTAACAGCCGGGTATTTAAATTCTTGAAGAGGGTAACGGCGATGATTACCCCGGGGATTGCGCCAAGGGCAATCCAGAAAGAGGCCTTTCGGTCGTAGTCTTCGTTCTTGATAAACTCCCGGCTGGCGACCGGTTGAAGCAGGGCGCAGGACGTCATCATAATTGGGAAGGCACACGCCGGTGTCAGCCCAAGGAGGTAGGTCAGGGCCATGCACGGAGCGTATAAGCCAATTCCCGCAGTCATTAACGCTCCCAGAATAAAGTTTCCGCCGATGCCCAGTAAGAGACGCCCCCCAGTCAATCCGGTAGCGGTGTTTCCTTGACCAAGCGTTGCCATCACACCAGTAATTTGGAGTGTCATTAGGCCTGCAGTTGCTAACAGCGCAATTCCCATAATAATCCGGATGTGCCGTTCGTTAAAGCGGGCGATTATCCGGGAACCAATTGACGCACCAATCACGGCGGCGAGCACCATGCTAATTAAGGTTAGTCCATCGACCTTGATGGTTTTAGCGAAAAGGGTCGCTTCCAATAAAACGGCAGCCGTACAGCTAACGTTTAATGTTCCAGGAAGAAGCCGGTCATTTTTGAGAGAACGCGTCATCTTTAATCCCAGCGTTGCGACTGCAAAGCTACCAATCCCGAGAGAATCTAAAAAATTGGCGATAAAGCCGATTCCCGCCGTAATCCATTTGCCGGGTTGGTTGACGCTGTGCCAGTGGTGGCGGATATCAGCGAGAAAAAGCGTCCAGAAATAGATACATCCCAGGACAAGAAACGTTCCAATGATAAGTGCCATAATAATCAATTACTCCCTTAAATTTGCCGGTGCTGGTGAAGGTCAGCGGATTCTTGTGAGGACAGAGTCCCGAGATCGACCAGCTGCTGCTCAATTTGGTCAAGTAACAGGTTGCGGTCTGCGGGGCGTTCAACAAAATCATACTGGTCACCGTCGATTACCATCATTGCACTCCGGTTATAATTCTTTTCCCAGTCTGCGTAGTATTGCAGGAGGGTGTGGTAGTACTCAACGAGGGACGGATCCGTACTGATTTGCTCGTAATCCCGACCCCGTTTTTCAATCCGGTGAATCATGGTATCGTATGAAACCCGGATATAAATTAGTAGATCATGCGTATTAGTGGGTTTCATAGCATCAAGCTCGGCCAACATGTTGTGCAGGAGTTCTTCGTACACCGAGAACTCAAGGTGCGTTGCGTTTCCCATATCCGTATTCATTTTCATGAACATTTCGTCTTCAAGAATCGACCGGTCAAGGATATTATTTCGCCCCTGGATTGCCTTTTTTATCATTGCAAATCGGCGATTGATAAAAAAGGTTTGAAGTAGGTATGTGTACGGGTTCGATGCATTTGGATTGCCATTTGCCCGCGCCTTAGCGGCCTGTTCATTTCCCTTATAAAAGAGGGGGAGGACGGGGTTGTCCGCAACGGGCTCAAAGAACGGGGTTGTGTGTAATTCATCGGCGAGAATGCGGGTGAGGGATGATTTCCCCGACCCAATTACGCCAGCAAGGGTGATCATAAGGTACCTCCCAAATTAACTAGTATTCCTAATTAATTCTACTGGTCGGTTAATAAAGTTGCAATGCGGGGGTGAAAAGAATTAGTGCTTATGAATCATTTCCACAAAAAATTCACAATTTGCGTCAAAAATAATATTGGGCGAAATGGACGGACTGTTGTATGCTCATAACATAGCCGTTTCTTAGCGAGTGCCAGTAATGGTATTAAATCCCATTGGAGGTGGCGAAAATAATTAATAGTACAAAACGCCGGGAAATCCTGGACGAATATTTTAAACGGGTAGCAATCTTTACCCCGACCGAACAGTCGTTTCTTTTTTACAGTCCTGAGGTTCAGGTTATTGAATACGGACGACGTGAAATTATTTGTCATGAACATCCCCAGCACCATAACCTATACTATATTGCTCGGGGAATTGTCGGGATGGCAACGACTGACATTGCAGGTAACCGGCTGACCACCCTTTTGTCAGCCCACCATTACTTTCCACACGATGTTTATCAACCGAATCATTCCCATTATCCGGTTGAGGTTCAGGTATATTCACCGGTCGTTCAGGTGATTGTTTTTCCCCAGAAGATTGTGAGGGTTCTTCTTGAGAATAGTTCTGCTTTTCAGCGCGAATTGGCGCGGGACTTGTACCATCAATTTCGGATGTTTCGGCAACTGGTAGAATACGAGGAAAGCCCCGTGGTTCGGCTTCGGGTCCGAAAAGTGTTGCAGTATTTAGGAAAGCACCTAGGCCAGAATTCCGATGGAAGCTGTGTTTTACCAGTGACGGTAACGGGCGGGGTTTTATCCCGGTTAGCGTGTATTTCACGGGCAACATTGACGAAGAACATTAAGCTCTTAGAGGACTTACGTTTAGTTGAACGAACCAGCGATGGAATTGTATTGACCGCTCGTTTTTTAGCAATGGATGATGATGAACTTTTTCGCTAATTACCCCGAAAATTGTTATAATGTGCCTATATTTAGTGCGGGGGAGATCATATGAAGAAGAATCAGCGGCAAGAATTGATTAGGCACCTCATTGAGCAAAATCACGTTCGAACCCAAAAGCAGCTTCTTCAATTAATGACGAAGCGGGGGGTAACCGTTACCCAGGGAACGATCTCAAACGACCTACGTGAAATGGGGGTAGTCAAGGAAAAATTGGCCGACGGAACGAGTACCTATGTTTCCGCCAATGGACGCCAGGGACAGCCCCGTGCGGATATAATGGATTTAATTTTAACCATTACGCAGGTCGAGTTCCTGTGCGTTATTAAAACCGCACCCCAAGATGCTGATTTATTAGGTGTTTTACTGGACGAGAGTTCATTTCCAGAGGTAATCGGCACGCTTGCTGGTTATGATACTGTTGTGGTGATTAGTCAATCGCGAACTGCCGCAACACACCTTATTCAACGCTTACAGCCGGCTAGTTAATGATGGTTGGAGGACGATGAGAATTAATGAAAAGGCAAACTGAACGGGAAAATGATGACCAGTTTGGTGCGCAATTTTGGCGATGGTTCAAGGAGAAGTGGCACCGGTTTCAATTAGGAAAGTGGCTGTTAATTGTTTTTTTAAGCTGTTTTTTGATAACGAGTGTCCGGCTTGTATATATTGCGAAAACGGCGCACGTGCGGGAATTAAAGAATGCGCTTGAGCAGAACACTGTTATTTATGATGAAAACGGGAATAAGGCGGGGACGCTCTATTCTCAGAAAGGGACGTGGGAGCCGCTTAACCGGATTTCACCGAACATGCAAAACGCCGTGTTATCAACTGAGGATCGGAATTTTTACCACGAGTACGGCTTTTCGGTTAAGGGAATCGGGCGGGCGGCCCTTTCGTATGTTAAAAACCGCTTACTCGGGCGTGATTATATCAGCGGTGGGGGAAGCACCCTTACACAGCAACTGGTAAAGAATGCCTTTTTATCGCAGGAACAGACCTTTAGCCGGAAAGCCAAGGAGCTGTTTATTTCCGTGCAGGTTGAAAACGATTATAGTAAGCGCCAAATATTTACGATGTACCTGAATAACGCCTACTTTGGAAAGGGTGTTTGGGGGGTTGAAGACGCGGCTAAGCGCTATTTTGGGGTGCATGCCCGCGACCTAACCGTTCCCCAAGCCGCGGTATTGGCGGGAATGTTGACGAATCCTAACGGGTTTAACCCGGTTGATCACCCGAAGGCTGCTTTGGCACGACGGAACCTTGTTTTACAGTTTATGTATGAAAACCATAAACTAACTGCGCGGCAGATGCGCCGGTACCAGAGAACGCCGATAATTACCCGGAATACGTTCCACTATCATTCGGGATACCGTTATCCGTATTACTTTGACGCGGTAATTAGTGAAGCCCACCGGGATTATGGTTTATCCGAACAGCAGATTATGAACCGGGGATATAAGATTTATACGAGTTTGAACCAAAACTACCAGCGGCAACTGCAACGCAATTTTGCAAACCCTGATTTGTTCCCGGTCAGCCAGAACGGGGTAAGGGCGCAGGGAGCGGCAATTGCGATGAATCCCAAAACCGGTGGGGTAACGGCGGCTGTTGGTGGCCGGCAAGGGTCCCATGTTTTCCGGGGCTATAACCGGGCAACGCAGTTATCGCGTTCACCAGCATCAACAATGAAACCCATTGCTGTTTACTTACCGGCAATTCAGAGCGGGTATCACTATGATTCAATGATTCCTGACCGAATCGAATCGTATGGATCTAACCATTACACGCCACATAACTGGAATAATGTGTGTGTTGGGAAGTTGCCGCTGTACTCAGCCTTAGCGCAAAGTAAGAATACCAGTGCGGTATGGCTGCTCAACAGGATTGGTGTTCAGAAGGGATACGCGATGGCCAAACGGTTTGGGATTCCGGTCACTAAGCGGGACGAAAACCTCACCTTACCCCTTGGTGGTTTATCAAAGGGTGTCTCGCCGTACCAGATGGCGGCGGCATACTGTGCGTTTGATAACGGTGGGGTAAAGGAGCAACCGCACTTTATTACCAAGATTGTGGATGCGGACGGCCACGTTGTTCGCCGAAAAAAACCGCTGCGGGCAAAGCGGCTGATGTCCCGTCATGATGCCAACGTAATGACCAGCATGATGATTGATACCTATAAGGTTGGTGTAGGGAAAGACGCTAAGCCTACCGGATACGAAATTGCCGGGAAGGATGGGACGGCGCAGGCAACGACTAAGGATGCGCCCCCAATGAGTCAAAAAGATAGTTGGTACATTGGTTATACGCCAGACGTTGTACTCGCGACGTGGGTTGGTTTTGATAATGGAACGCCATTCCCAATTACTGGGATGCGTAACGGGACGAGTCTCTTTAAACAATCAATGGAGGATATTCTCCCGTACACTGCTGGCACCAAGTTTACCGTGACGGATGCGGCAACGAAGATGCAGCGGCTTGATGCCGGTAATCATGCCCAATCAACTGACAGAACAGGTGGCTGGAGTCATTTTAAAACCCAACTCCAAAACGGGTGGGATCAAGTAAAGACGCAACTTGGTAACTGGGGTAATACTGCTAAGAGCTATATTCAACGGTATATTCCGTAACGAATTGTTGATTAAGGAAGGAAGAGTAAGGTCATGCAACGAAAAATTTACGATTACGCTGACGGGGATGAGGTTAACCTTTTTATGGTAATTAAGGCAGCTGATGTGCGGGTTGCTAAAAATGGGAATAAGTACATTGCGTTCACCTTCAGCGATCCGTCAGGAGACATTACGGCAAAGTACTGGGACGCTCAGCCCGATGAAATTAGTCGTTTTCAACCAGGAAAAGTTGTGCTAGTTACGGGGAAAAGGGACGTGTACCAGGGCAAACCGCAAATTAAGTTGCATCATCTTCGGCTAACCACTGCAAATGAACCCCATGATCCGGCGGCATTTATTCCTGCCGCACCGTGTTCGCAAGAGCAGCTTGAAGGGGAAATCAACCAATACGTTAAGGCGATTACTAATCCAACCTGGCAGCGGATTGTGGAGTTTATGTTACGGCAGTTTCATGATGCCTTCTTCACCTATCCTGCGGCGAAGACAAACCATCATGCCTTTTTAGGTGGACTTGCATACCACACGGTGTCGATTTTGCGGCTTGCCGAGGCGGTTGGGGAACAGTACCCGGATGTTCGCCGTGATCTGCTTTATGCAGGGGCGATTTTACATGATTTGGGAAAAACGGTTGAACTAACCGGACCGGTTGCAACGCAGTACACGGTTGCAGGGAACCTGCTCGGGCACATTGTTTTGATTGATGAACGGATTGTTGAAACGTGTGCCGCCCTCGGAATTGATCAGTATAGTGAGGACGCGCTTCTTTTACGGCACATGGTGATTGCGCACCACGGCTTATTGGAATACGGTTCTCCTGAACGCCCGGCTTTGCTTGAAGCGGAAATTCTTCACCACCTTGATGATCTGGATGCAACCATTCAGATGGTGAACGGGGCGCTTTCCCAAACAGAGCAGGGGCAGTTTAGTGCCCGCATCTTTGGCTTAGATAACCGGCGTTTTTACCTGCCGCAACAGGACGCCACCCCGGATGATAAGTAGCGGTATATGAAGAAAAGCTCTCCGGTAACACAATGTTACCGGGGAGCTTTTCTAACCAATGTTCTTAGTGGATTACTGGGGATTTTGTTGCCCACCAATGTAATTAGAAAGAATATTCTTAAGGTCTTTGTCCTTAATCTGAACGTTTCCGTTCTTGAGAACCTTCTGGGCAACCCGTTGCAGGGTGGCCTGGTTATTCATTTGTTCGTTAATAATTTGGTTGCGTAATTCCTGTTTGTGGTTAGCCATCTTTCCCTTTGCTGGGTGCTTAATGCAGTAAATTACGACGTAGCCGTAGTCCGTTTTAACCGGTTTGTCGGTGAACTTACCCGGTTTTAACTTGAAGGCGGCATCCTTAAACGTATTGTCTAACCCAGACGTTTCGTTATTAAACGGTGGCAACTTTCCACCGTCATTCTTTGTTTGATTGTCAATAGAATTCTTCTTTGCCAGTTTTGAGAAGTTAGCGTAGGTCCCGTTTTGTTTTAACTGGTCGATGATGTTGTTGGCATCATCTTCGTTTTTAACCACAATCCGGGCAACCGTAATGTTCGGTTGGTATTCCTTCCATTGTTGCCGGAGCATCTTTGGCGTAATTGTCGTGTTAGCCTTCACTGCCGCCCGAAGAAGCAGGTTAGACCGAATTTGCTGCTTGAAGGTTGCTTCCGTTAGGTTTTGCCGCTGTAAAACGGTGTCAAAGTTCTTTCCGTAGCGTTTCTGATAGGCATTGAACTCGGAGTTTACCTGTTTTTGGGTAACCTGCTTGCCGTAGTCCTTTTTAAGCACCTTGGTAAGAATCATCTGTTGAAGCACCTGTTTTCCAGCAGGGGTCTGCTTCATTTTATCATAGTACTGTTGCTCGGTAATCTTTCCGCCGGAAGTAGTTGCAACCGTCTTTGAACACGATGCAAGGCCGAGTGACATGAGGACGGCCGCTGCGCCGACCAGCCATTTCTTTTTCGTCATCCTACTATTCACATCCTAACTTGGTTAATAAGTAACGCCACTATCGTACCATAATCATTCGCTGTTGAGTATGGTTAACCCAAACGGATTGAAAAATTTGATTAATATTTAGGATTGTTTTCTGGCTGCTAATCGTTCGTCAAAGACGACGAGGAATTAAGTTGGTCCCAGGCCTGTTTTACTGCCTGCCCGTTGTTAATGACATCCTTGCCGGCAGCCAGTAATTGTTGAAAATCACGACCGATAATGCGGAGGCGAACGGCGTTTTTAGTAACTGCGCGGTTGATTTCGTTCCGGTAGTGATAGCCACCCAACAATAGGGCGCTCCAAACTAATCCGGTTGTAAGGGGATGTTTCATGGTTAATCCTCCAGGTGTGCTTTGATGTTATCAGCAATTTGCTGTAAATCAGCGTTTGTGTACTTGTCTGAATTATCCTTAAACGTCATTGCAAAATCATCATGATCGGTATACCGGGGAACAAAGTGAATGTGAGAGTGGAACACCGATTGGTAGGCTACCTCACCGTTATTGTTGACGATGTTTAATCCTTGAATGGCAGGGTTTGAAGCCTTGATTGCCCGGGCAATCAGGGGAACGTGCCGAAAGACGTCCTGGGCAAGCTGGTCGTCATACTCAAAAATATCGCGAACATGCTTCTTAGGAACAAGGAGGGTGTGTCCGGGTGTCCCCTGTGAAATGTCAAGGAATGCCTTAACCTGATCGTCTTCATAGATCGTTACGCTTGGGATATCACCGTTAATAATTTGACAGAAAATACAATCGGCCATTTTAATCGCCACCTTATTAGTTTTGTTCCTATTATACACTAGTGGCTCGGGCTGCTGTGATATAATTCAACCGACAATATTGGAAGGAGTCGGACGGTATGGTGCTTGAAGTAGGCAATCTTGTAGGGGGATATTCCCGTATCCCGGTGCTTAACGGGATTAGTTTTAAGGTGGCTGCTGGTGAACTGGTAGGACTGATTGGACTGAACGGTGCCGGTAAATCGACAACCATTAAACACATTATTGGGCTCCTCCAACCATATTCGGGAACGATTAAGGTCGCAGGGACTACGGCGACGGCGGATCCAACCACGTACCACCGGCAGATTGCATACCTTCCTGAAACGCCGGTATTGTACCCGGAATTAACGTTACGGGAACACATTGAAACAACTATCAAGGCGTATGGTCTTGATGAAAAGCAAGCGTGGGAGCGGGCCCACCGGTTACTGACGATGTTCCGGTTAATTGACCGGCTTGACTGGTTGCCGGTTAATTTTTCAAAGGGAATGCGGCAAAAGGTAATGATTATTTGTGCGTTCATTACTGATGCTAAGTTACTAATCGTCGATGAACCGTTTTTGGGGCTTGATCCCGTTGCAATTCACGATTTTCTCGCGTTAATTAAGGAAAAGCAGCAGCATGGGACGGCCGTGCTGATGACAACGCACGTGTTACCGACGGCCCAGCAGGTGTGCGATCGGTTTGTCTTCATTCAAAAGGGGCACATGCAGGTAACGGGAACGCTCGCGGAAATTCAAACGCAGCTTGCGATGCCGGATGCAAGTCTAGAGGATATTTACCTGCACCTTAACCAGGAGGCGGTTCATCATGAATGAGGTATGGCACCAGCGCTTAACCGCCTACCATAAGGAATTACTGCGGTACGCTAAGTATATTTTTAACGATCACTTCATCATTGCGGTGCTTTTTTTACTGGGGGGAATCGGCTACGAATACGCCCAGTTACTCCGAACACCAGTAACCCGTCAACTTCAGTGGGGAGCGCTCCTGATTACCGTGTGTTGTGTAGTGATTACTACCAACCTCGGTCACTGGATGACGTTGATGAAACCCGCAGATTGGGTCTTCTTGCGGCCAGAAACCGTCCGGATGACCCGGTACCTGCAGACGGCATGGCGCTATAACTTGGCAGTTGGTTGGGGCGTTCCGTTAGTTGGCGGTATTATTGCTATTCCGCTGTTACACCATGTTTTGGTAATCCCCCGGGGAACTGTGCTGCTCTTTGTTATGGGATTGATCATTATGCGTGGAGTGGTAATTACTGCGGGATACTGTCAGAGTATGCGCCCTGATGAAGCCGGATGGCAAAAGCAGCTTATTTTTAGGGGCGTGCTTCCCGTAATAAGCGGCTTGGTGATGTTGGTTAGTCCGTGGCTGGCACTCGTAGTAATTTTTGCTTGGTTAGTTGGGGGCTTGGTTCTGGCGCACCACCAGGGGACGGTCCAGTGGCAGCGGAGCATTACAACCGAGCAACACCGCATGCAACGGCTCTATCGCATTATTAATCTGTTTGTGACCGTGCCAACGGTAACAGTGCGGGCTCATCGCCGGCGGTGGGCTGACGGGATGGTTCGGCTACTTGCGGGGCAGGATGCAATGCAGGGTTTAGTTGCCAGGGCGTTTGTTCGGAGTGGTGATTATTTGGGGATGTTTGTCCGGTTACTATTGGTTGGAACGGTTGGTGTACTGGTCGTCCATAACGGATGGCTGGCGGTGGCGCTTGCAGTCATTATTGATTACCTGATTATTTTTCAGTTATTCCCGCTGGAACACCACTTTGATGATGCAATCTTTGTGCGCATCACGCCGTCGTTGTGGACCCAGCGAAAAGTGGCGGTTCGGCGTGTCCTTTCCCGGTTATCATGGGCTCCCGTAATCTGTCTTACAGGAGCGGTATTGTGCGGTACGCGAAGTTTAGAATTAGCCGGATTGAGCGGGGTGTTAATTGCGGTCGAGAATTACCTGTTAAGCGCGGTGTTTCAACGGTTTCGTGGCAGAAGAAACGCTTGACATGGACATAACAAGTTTGTAGACTAATTGTGGTTATTTGACGTTGATAAGGAGCGGTGCCAGATGGACTTTGAATTGGATGACGGCTGGCAGGTCCTTCCGATTGAGGGTGACACTGGGACGGCCTACATGGGAGTTAAACAGGACCAGCGGATTTTCTTGAAACGGAATCCGTCACCGTTTCTTGCGGCTCTTTCAATTGAAGGAATTACGCCCCGGTTAATTTGGACCCGGCGAACGACTTCCGGGGATACGTTAATTGCCCAGAAGTGGTTGAACGGCCGGTGCCTTACCAAAGAAGAAATGAAAACCTCGCGGGTTCGGCGGCTATTATACCGGGTTCATCATTCTGATATTTTGCGCAGTATGCTCCGCCAGGTTGGCGGTCAGGTACTGACGCCAAGTGCCTTTTTAAGAAGGGTGCTTGCGCAGTTAACGGTTGACCTTCAGGAACACCCGTTGATTCAGCAGACGGTTACGCTTCTTCAGACGGAAATTCCGCGGACGGTTAAACAGGATTACCGGGTCTGTCACACCGATTTGAATCACCGGAATCTGTTGTTATCAGCGGTGGGGCAGCTTTACCTGGTTGATTGGGATCACGCAATTATTGCGGACCCTGCGATTGACTTGGGAATGCTCCTGGCTGATTACGTTCCGCTTGGCCAGTGGGATGACTGGCTGACCGAGTATTATGGGCATTTTCCGGATCGGGTCTGCCGGCAAGCGGTTTTTTGGTACGCTACCGGAACGCTTGTCCAGCGGATTGCAACGTCTCACCATGCGGGGCGGTATCACGAAATGAACCAAGCGCTTCTCCTGCTTAAACGGGTCGCACCGCTGTTAGCGGAGCAGGGTTCCGGATATCACACACCGGATGTTAGTTAAATGGATTGTTTAGTGGAATAATGAAAGCTCCCTCCATATCGTTTGGACCGGAGCTTTCCGTGTTTTAATAACTAGATTTAAGGAGAGATTATGCGGTTAAAAAATAAGCCTTGGGCCCGGCCGTTAATCGCGGCCAATCCCCAGTACGTTGTAACGGAACCAGCAAAATTACGTGGTGCTTGGCAAACCCGCTTCGAGCGGCAAGCGCCCCTTTACCTCGAATTGGGGATGGGAAAGGGCCGCTTTATTATCGAAACGGCAAAACGGCATCCAGAAAATAACTACATCGGAATTGACCTGCAGCCGGTTGCGGTTGGAATTGCCTTAAAAAAGCAGCTGGAAGCTCAGTTACCGAACCTACAGCTAGTTGTTGCCGACGGGGCTGCCCTGACAAGTATCTTTGCACCAGCGGAATTAGCGGGAATGTACCTCAATTTTTCTGACCCGTGGCCTAAGAACCGGCACGAAAAGCGGCGGTTAACGTATAAAACGTTTTTAGCACAGTATCAGCAGGTTGTTGTTCCGGGCGGATACCTTGAGTTCAAAACGGATAATCAGGGGTTATTTGAGTACTCACTTACCAGCATGAATAATTTTGGCCTGCATTTTGAACGGGTGTGGCTCGATCTTCACGCCGATCCGGAAGTAACGGATAACGTTATGACGGAGTATGAAGAGCGGTTTAGCAGTAAGGGACAACCGATTTATAAATTAATCGTTAGGTTTCCAGCTGAAGAAACGGAGCAGATAACAGATGAAGGAAAAACGGGGAACAATTAGTTTACCGGCAACGGTGTTATCACGAATTGGTGTCTCACCGGGGGACCGGGTGATGGTGACGGTGGATGGAAACCGGCAGCCCGAACTGCGGGTTCGCTCCCTTCGCTCCGCTGAAAGTCGGTTAGCGCCGCTGTACTACTTAATTCCGGCGGTGCTTTGTGCATTGTTCTTTTTGGGGTACTTCGGCGGGTACCGGCACATTTACCAGGTCCCGCTTGCGGGGCAGTGGTCAATCGCAAGTGGAACCATTTTACTGGGGATTATAAGTGGAACCCTGGTTTTTGGGTGGACGTATCTTCGGCGGCGGCATGAAATCCAGCAGTGGCTCGGGAAGGGGCTTTACTGGCGAAGCATCATTACAATTATGGCCTCGTTTATTATGCTGCTAGGAATTGGATTAGTGGCCGCCTTTTGGCTTGCAGCCACCTTTTTTAGGGGGCTTCATTTTGGAGTAGGGACCGCCACGTTCATTGTCTTTTTGGTGGCAGCGGTGGTGAACTACCTGATGATTTGGGCGGCTGCGGGCATTGCACCGGCCGTGATCTTCCGGTTATTAGTGCTTGTCCTTTTTGCGGGAGCGTCCCTCTCGATTGTGTCGAATAGTGATAAACGCTGGTGGCAGTATAACATTAGTTTTTTGGGATCTAACCGTGCGAGTGACAGTTGGCAGTTTAACATCACGTTGGTTGTGGTGGCATTGCTGATGGTCTGTTTATTTGACTACCTTTTTTCAGCATTGCAGTCAAAACTAGGGTTCCGGTGGCGCACGGTGGTTTTACACTGCCTGCTTACGGCCTTTGCGCTCTTCTTAGGAGCAATCGGAATTTTTGCGAATAATGGTGGGGTGATGCATGCACTCCACATTCGGGTCGCGGCTGACGCCATCTATACGTTACTGTTAGCGATTGTTCTGATTCACGTCTTACTTCCTGAGAGTCCCCGAAATTTCCAGTTACTTTCGTATGGCTTGGGAGTGGGACTATTTGGAACGGCGTTTTTATTTCAGGGAATTCACTACCTTTCCCTTACTGCATTTGAAATCATTGAATTCTTGATGGTCCTGGGATGGCTGCTTTTATTTTTTCAGGTGTTGGAAGACTTAATTAGTGATACGAATGACGTGTACGTGGTTACAATTCAGCCGGCGCACCATCGTGATGACGCCGGCTGGGATGATTAATCAAGTGGGGTGAGGGTGAGAACGTGACCGTTAGTTGCATCAGCAACGAACGAATAGGTTTTTAGCTGACCATGCTCATCACGGGTAATGCCGCCGTAAAAGCGGTGCCGGGGAGCAGCTGCGGGTGAAGCAACCGTTTCTTCCTCAATCCACGATCCCACAATTGGCGCTTTTTTTCCTAATTGGGCCTTAACGGTTTCTAAGACTTGGTTAGCGGCAGAGTGGTGTTTTTGCTGAACATGTTTAATGATTCCGTAACCCGTAACCGCTAAAATTCCGCAGCTGATTAAGAATGTTCTTTTTTTCATGTTAGTCCCCCCTAAAGGAATGTTATTAACCTGTTTCCATTGTATCATGGACGGAAAGAGAAATTGTAATTTAGGGGAGAACAGGGTAGAGTAAGGGAAGATAATTAGTTTTAGGAGGAAGGCTCATGGAAAAGCTTGCCCAGATGAATTTACAAACGTTGGAACAGCAGTTAACAACCGGGACAACCGTTCTTTTTTTCACGGCTGACTGGTGCCCGGATTGCCGGTTTATCAAGCCTGCAATGCCGGAAATTGAGCAGGAATTCTCCCAGTACCGGTTTATTTTAGTTGACCGGGATGAAAACATTGATCTGTGTGCCGAACTTGGAATTATGGGAATTCCGAGCTTCGTGGTTTACCGTAATGGAACTGAGATTGACCGGTTCGTCGATAAGGACCGGAAGACAAAGGAACAGGTTGAACGTTTTTTACGCAAAATTGGTTGAACGAAGGGAACGATTAAATTGTTGATTTCTTGTTATAACCCCCAGGAATTAGGGGACGTTTTGATGGTGGTTACGGGGCAGACCCGTGGAAAGCAGCGGGTGACCCAGCACGGTGATGTTGTCCGGATTAGCGATGCGGAAACCGATAAGACCCTCGGATACAATTTTTGGCATGCCAAGAACATTATTCCGGAACTAAACGGTCAGGGGCAGGTTCAACTGACGGCTTCTCAAGTGGAGGGGTTAAATCAAGCGTTGAAGGCAGCTAAATTTGATGCGGACCTTGTTGTTGATGATACCCCGAAGTTTGTGGTGGGCTACGTTGAAGAAATGGAAGCACATCCTGATTCTGACCACCTGCACGTTACGAAGACCCGGGTTGATGACGGAAACGTGTTACAGATTGTCTGTGGTGCGCCGAATATCGCTGCCGGGCAAACTGTTGTGGTGGCTAAGGTAGGAGCGATGATGCCAAGTGGCGCGATTATTTGGCCAGGGAAACTGCGGGGGGTTGCCAGTGACGGGATGATTTGTTCTGCCCGGGAACTAGCACTTCCGAATGCGCCCCAAAAACGCGGAATTATGGAACTTCCTGCGGAGCAGTTCACTGCAGGAGAGCCGTTTGATTTTGAAAAGGGTGCAGCGGTTTTAAAGGTACAGGCTTAGTTTTTAAGGAAGGAAACGATGAGGATGGAACACTATGATGGTCCTGCTTTTTTAAAGCAAGAAAAGCAGTCGCATTCGCGGAAACGCCGGTCAACATCCCGGCCAGGCCAGCTTAGTCGGGCGTCCCGGACACAGCTTCAGGAGCGGGGATACCACCAACATGCTTTCCGGCCGAAGTACATTCCACCGGCCCAGTCACGAACAAAAATGACAGAGGAGTCTCCTGAACAGGTAACCCAACGGATAATGGCGGAGAAGGAAGATTACTTCCTATTTGGTGAGCGGGAGGCTGCCGATGACCGGCTACCGTTATTGACGGGAAAATCAACCCGGTTAACTGGAAGCGAAACGCCAGCTCATCCTGAATCAGGGAAGCGGGAAACACTGCCACCAGTTCAGGAGCAGGCCCGGTTAACCCACCAGCACCTTCGCCAGCAAACCCGGCAGGCAGAACCGACGCCCGTTGAAGCTCATTCTCCACAAGCAGAAGAAGTGCGGCTACAGCACCGTGCTCACGGACGGCTTCATCCCCAGCAGATGCGGCGGTTAAGCCAAACCATTGGAGCGGCAAGTGATGTGGACTACGACGGTCCTGCAATCGAACGGAAGGAAGCCACTCAGGCATCGTCAATGAACGACAATTATGACGGCCCGGCAATTACCCGCCAAAAAGAACGGAATGAAACGCCAGCTCCAGTGGAAAAGACAGCACCCAAGGTTGTTAGTGAAATGCCATCAGTCAGTCCAGAAAACGAACAATTCGTTTCGGATGGTTCACCGGAACCAGTGCAAAAGCAGGGGGAGGAGTCGTTCGGTGACGGGTTAGCGGATCAAGCAACTGCTCAGAACGTAAGGGAAGATGTTGAAGGGTCCTGCTTGCAGGAGGATTCAGCGCCCATTGAAGAATCAGATGATATTCCGTACTTTAAGCCGGCCCCAGATGAACCGGCTCCGGCTGCGGAAAAGGCTGATGCGGCTGAAACTACGGTGGCGTTTGAACCTTCTACTAGTGCGGCGAAAGTCCAACCCGGTTCGGTGAGTGATGGCGCTGTTCAAGCCAAGACAACGGTTTCCGTTCAGGGATACGAATTTCCCCGGCCAGAACTGCTTCCGGATCCAGTGCTTGAAGGGGACCCTTCGATGGATGAATGGGTTATGCACCAGATTGACGTGCTAAATGAAACTTTCCAGGCCTTTCACGTTGATGCAAACGTAAACGACTGGACGGTTGGCCCGACGGTCACCCAGTTTGAGGTTACCCTCGGGCGGGGGGTCCGGGTTAACAAGATTGCTAACCTTGCCGATGACCTGAAGTTAGCGTTAGCCGCAAAGGATATCCGGATAGAAGCGCCGATTCCGGGAAAGAGTAGCGTTGGGGTGGAAATCCCGAATAAGCATTCCCGGCCGGTTCTTTTATCGGAAGTTCTTCGTTCCCGAAAATTCCAGGAGGCGGACTCGCCGTTAACGGTTGCGTTAGGGGTGGACTTGTTTGGACAGCCGCAAATTACGGACCTTAAAAAGATGCCCCACGGCTTAATTGCCGGGGCCACCGGCTCAGGAAAATCAGTTTTCATTAACAGTATGCTGATTTCGCTGTTGTATAAAGCTAATCCGGCGGAGGTTAAGCTTCTTCTCATTGACCCTAAGGCGGTTGAAATGGCACCATACCACGATATCCCGCACTTGTTAGCGCCCGTTATTTCTGACCCGCAGGCGGCTGCTGCGGCGCTGCAGTGGGCGGTTAATGAAATGGAAGAGCGGTATCAGCGCCTGGCTGCAAGCGGGACGCGGAACATCGAAGCCTTTAATGCAAAGGCGGATGCCCAGGGAGAATATGGGCTGAAAATGCCGTACATCGTAATTGTAATTGACGAGTTAGCCGACCTGATGATGGTCGCTTCATCTGAGGTTCAGGACTACATTGCCCGGATTACGCAGAAGGCGCGGGCAGCTGGGATTCATCTAATTATCGCCACGCAACGACCGAGTGTTGACGTGGTCACCGGAACGATTAAAAACAACATTCCGACCCGGATTGCGTTCATGGTATCAAGCCAGGTTGATTCCCGGACAATCCTTGATTCTGCCGGGGCTGAACGGCTTCTTGGTCGGGGCGATATGCTCTATCTTGGAAACGGGGCGAGTCAGCCAATGCGGCTTCAAGGAACGTTCGTAGAGAATGAAATTGACGCCATTACGGACTTTGTGCGCCAACAGGGGAAGCCGCAGTATGCGTTTGATCCTGAGGGATTGAAGTCAGCGGCCACTGAGTCGGCGGTGCACGATGAACTGTTCCCGCGGGTGCTTGAGTACCTTGTCAATGAAGACACGATTTCAACATCGAAGTTGCAGCGGGTCTTTTCAATTGGGTATAATCGGGCTGCGAACATCGTTGATGACCTTGAAAAGGAACGGTACGTTTCGCCCGCGCACGGCTCGAAACCGCGGGACGTGTACGTAACCGAAGAAACGGTGGCCGAAGGGGCCAATGATTAGTTAAGTAGTAAGAGAGGGACAACTAAGTTATGGAAATGGATACAACGTATTTTTTTGTGGGAATTAAGGGAACCGGAATGAGCTCCCTTGCATTGATTCTGCACGATAAGGGGTGCAAGGTTCTCGGATCGGATATTGATAAGTACACCTTTACCCAGCGGGGGCTTGAACAGGCGGGTATTGAAATTCGGAGTTTTGATGCTGCGAATATTCAACCGGGAATGACGGTCATCCGGGGGAACGCCTTTGGGGACGACCAGTGTGAAATTGCGCGGGCTCAGGAAATGGGGCTTCCAATTAAAACGTACCCGGAGATGGTGCAGGACGTGATTGCTGAAACAACGAGTATTGCCGTTGCTGGGGCACACGGGAAAACCAGTACCACTGGGCTCCTTGCCCACGTTTTAAGCGGGGTTTCCCCAACCAGTTACTTAATCGGTGATGGAACCGGGAAGGGAACGCCTGATCCACGGTTCTTTGTTGTGGAAGCTGACGAGTACCGGCGGCATTTCGTGGCTTACCACCCGGATTACACGATTATGACCAACATTGATTTTGACCATCCGGATTACTTTACGGGAATTGCGGATGTGCGGGATGCCTTTGAAACACTGGCAAACCAAACAAAGAAATGCATTTTTGCGTGGGGGGATGACCAGAACCTCCGGCAACTGAAGACGACTACTCCAATTCATTACTACGGGTTAAACGACACGGATGAGTTCCACGCCAAGAACATTAAGCGGACGGTGAAGGGGTCAACCTTTGACGTTTACCGGGAGGATGAATTCCTAGGAACGTACACCATTCCGCTGTTTGGGGAACACAACGTTCTTAATAGTCTGGCCGTAATCGCCGTGGCATACATGGAAAAGATCGGGCACGATGAAATTGAAAAGGAACTCATGACCTTTAAGGGCGTTAAGCGGCGGTTCACCGAAAAGAAGGTGGCGGACATGGTTATCATTGACGATTACGCCCACCATCCCGCTGAGATTAAGGCGACAATCGACGCAGCGCGGCAGCAGTACCCTGATAAGAAGATCATTGCGGTCTTTCAACCGCACACGTTCAGTCGGACAATTGCATTGCTTGACGACTTTGCAACTAGTTTGAACTTAGCTGATCAGGTCTACCTGACCGAAATCTTTGGGTCGATTCGGGAAAAGAGCGGGGACGTTTCTGCCGTTGACCTTGGAAAGAAGATTACTAAGGGCGGCAGTCTCCTGCAGCTTGATAACATGTCACCGTTGCTTGATTATCATAACGACGTGGTGATTTTTATGGGGGCGGGTGACATCCAGAAGTACGAGTTGGCCTACGAAAAGCTTCTTAGCACGTTAAGCTTAAATAACAACTAAAACCATAATTTTCTCTAATGCGGGGCGTTTCTGGTAGGTGGTTATTTGGAAAATGTGCTATGCTCCTTTCTACGAAGATGGATTTAAGTGAAGGGAGTATGAAAAATGAACGGACCAATAATTGATACGCAAACCCAGCAGGGATTAAACCGGTTCTTAGTCCGGGTATACTCGTACATGGCTGCTGCACTAGCAGTATCCGCCATCGTTGCCGGGGTGGTTGCCACGCGGTGGGGGAGCGGGGTAAACGAGTACCTGGGAGCCCACCCGGTAATTTACTTTGGATTGCTGGCCCTCCAGTTTGGAATGGTGTTTGCCCTGTCATTTAACCCGCGGCGGTCACCAGTTGTGAGCGTAAGCTGTTTGTTTATTTTCGCGGCGCTTGAAGGACTGTTCTTCAGTTCGTTGCTCACCGTCTATGCGGCAACCAACGTCACCATGGCGTTTGTGGCCGCAGCGGTGATGTTTGGCACGCTTGCTTTTCTGGGGACTACGACCTCCAAGAACCTTGCAGGATGGGGACGCCAGGCGTTTGCCGCGTTAATTGCGATGGTAATTATCTCGCTTGTTAACCTGTTCTTACACAGCTCGATAATTGTGATTATTTTGTCGTTAGTTGGAGTTGTGGTTTTTGGCGTTTTATCGGCATGGGATGCCCAGCGAATTAAGCAGATCTACTATCAGTTTGGTGATGAGGTTGCGCAGACGAGCGGGATTATCACGAGCGCGGCGTTGCAGTTGTATCTTGACTTCTTAAACCTCTTCTTGGAGTTGCTTAACATCTTTACGTTGTTTAATAACAATCGTGATTAATCTGCTGAAGAAGCATCAAACCCGTTGCGGTGTAGCAACGGGTTTTATTGTAATTTAAAACTTTGCTAAAATGGGACTGACAAGTTTATGAAACGGGGGATTAGCATGGCGGCACCAGTTAAAAAACTTTTATTGATTGATGGAAACAGCATTACTTTCCGGGCGTTTTTTGCGCTGAGTCACTCTGGTCACGGCTTTTCAACTAAGAGTGGGTTAAACACGGCCGCTGTTCTGGGATTTAAGAACATGCTTGACCATATGTTGGCGGCAGCACAACCAACGCATGTTTTGGTTGCGTTTGATGCCGGCAAAAAAACCTTTCGGACGAAGATGTATCAAGCGTACAAGGGGGGCCGCTCAAAGACCCCGCCGGAACTCCTCGAACAGTTCCCGTACGTTAAGCGGCTAGTAGAAGGGTATGGGCTCCACCATTACGAGCTTGCGAACTATGAGGCCGACGACATTATCGGCACCCTTGCGCGGCAGGCGGACGCTGCGGGGTTCACCACCACAATCGTAACCGGTGATCGTGATTTAACCCAGCTGGCGACCGCCCAAACAACGGTTGCCGTTACCAAGCGGGGCGTCACTGACGTGGAATATTACACGCCGGCGCACGTTGCCGAAAAATACGGGCTCACCCCGGAGCAAATCATTGACATGAAGGCGTTAGCGGGGGATAGTTCGGATAATTATCCGGGAGTAACTAAGGTTGGAGAAAAGACCGCAATCAAACTGTTAAAGCAGTACGACTCGGTGGCAGGGATTTACGCCCACCTTGACGAGATGAAGGCGTCAAAGATGAAGGAGCACCTCGAAGAAGACCGGGAAACGGCCTTCCTATGCCGGGACCTTGCAACCATCAAACGGGATGCGCCAATTGAAGTAACAATTGCGGCGACGGCCCGCTCCCAGCAGGATACGGTCGCATTACGGACACTTTACCAGGAGCTGGAATTTAACCGGGCGCTGCGTGAATTAGCATCCTCAGATGATAAGCAGGAAGAAGAACGGCCACAAGAAAAGGCGGTGCCGGTTACGCCCCTCACCCCTGAGGAAGTGGCACACTTCCCGGCGGCCAAGCGAATTGCCCTTTACGTTGAATTGGATGGGCCTAATTACCACCGGGCGGCCTTTGAGGGCTGCTGCGTGGCCGTTGCGGGAAAGTACTATGCCACCCGGGACTGCACGGTTTTAGCAAGTCCAGCGTTTCAGGAGTATTTGAAGCAGGTCACCGTTGATGTTTTTGACGCCAAACGCACGCTTGCTGCACTGCACCGTCTCGGCGGGCAACTCCCAACAATTGGGTTTGACCTGCTCCTCGTATCGTACCTGTTAGATTCGAGTCAAAACAGCAATGATCTGGGAATTATCGCCCAACAGCACGGAAACTACACCGTTCAACCTGATGAAGTTGTTTACGGAAGGAATACTAAACGGCGCGTTCCAGATGATGATGACCAGTTCTTCCAGCACCTTGCCCATAAGGTGCAGGCAATTGAGGAATTGCGGGAGCCGTTAATGTCCGCCCTTGCCGAGCACGAGCAGGAGAACCTCTACACTGATATTGAGTTACCCCTTGCCCAGGTGTTGGCCCAGATGGAAATTGATGGTGTGCGGGTTGACCAGCAGCGCTTGACGGAACTGGGGAGCACGTTTACTGAGCGGGTAGTCACGCTCGAACAGCAGATCTATCAAGAAGCTGGCGAGGAGTTTAACATTAATTCGCCCAAGCAGCTGGGCCATATTTTGTTTGAAAAGCTCGGCTTGCCAGTAATCAAGAAGACAAAGACGGGGTATTCAACCGCGGTGAGTGTTTTGGAGAAACTGCGGGGAATGGCACCCATCGTTGACAATATTTTGGAATACCGGCAGTGGAACAAGTTGAAAACAACCTACGTTGATGGGCTCTTGAAGGTCCTTTTTCAGGATGACAGTAAGGCCCACACGATTTACACCCAGACTCTGACGGCCACTGGGCGGCTATCGTCGATTGATCCGAACCTCCAAAATATCCCGGCACGGGGGGATGGCCGGATTATTAGGCAGGCCTTCGTTCCGAGTCAGCAAGGGTGGCAGATTTTTTCATCGGATTATTCCCAGATTGAACTGCGGGTCTTAGCTCACATTTCAGGGGACAAAAACATGCAGCAGGCGTTTAAGGAGGACTTAGACGTTCACGCCAATACGGCGGTGCGGATTTTTGGTCTGGATAGTCCTGAAGACGTAACCCCGGAAATGCGGCGGCAGGCCAAGGCGGTGAACTTTGGAATTGTCTACGGGATCAGTGATTACGGCTTAGCGCAAAATATCGGGATTAGCCGGAAGCAGGCCAAACAGTTTATCGAAACGTACTTTGCGGAATTTCCGGGGGTGCACGAGTACATGCAACAGGCGGTGGCCTTTGCCCGGGAACACGGATACGTGGAAACGTTGCTGCACCGGCGGCGGTATTTGCCGGATATTAAGGCGCGGAACTTTAACCAGCGGTCCTTTGCCGAACGAACAGCAATGAACACCCCGATTCAGGGGAGTGCGGCGGACATTATCAAGAAGGCAATGATTAAGATGCACGGAGCGTTGCAGGACGAACACCTTCAGGCCCGGATGCTGATGCAGGTTCACGATGAGTTGCTGTTTGAGGCGCCGGGGCAGGAAATCGCGCGCTTAAAGGAGATAGTCCCTCACGTGATGGACACGGCCGTAGCGCTGGATGTGCCGTTAAAGGTTGAAAGTGCCGCGGGCGATACGTGGTATGACGTTAAGAAGTAGGAGGAAGCAGGATGCCAGAGTTACCAGAAGTTGAAACGGTGCGCCGCGGAATCAATGCCTTGGCGGCCGGGCGGACAATTACGCACGTGGATGTGCTTTACCCGAAGATGATTATTGGCGACGTGGAGGAATTCAAGCGCCAGTTGGCAGGGGAAAAATTGACGACGGTTGACCGGCGGGGGAAGTACCTGCTTTTGCGGTTTAGTGGGAACAAAACGGTGGTTTCACACCTCAGAATGGAAGGAAAGTACTACGTGAAGGCGGAAGGGACGCCGGTTGAGAAACACACGCACGTTTTATTCCACATGGATGACGGGCAGCAGCTCCGGTACAACGATTCCCGCAAGTTTGGGCGGATGCAGCTGATTACTACCGGTGAAGAAACGACGCTTCCCGGAATCAAGAAACTGGGAATGGAGCCGTTTCCGGCAACGTTTGCCATGGACCAGTTTATTTCCCGGATGAAAAAGAAGAAAAAGATGGTTAAACCAGCGTTGTTAGACCAGACGATTGTAACCGGCTTGGGCAATATTTACGTTGATGAATGCCTCTGGTTGAGTAAAATTCATCCGGAAACACAGTGTGCGGTGCTGACGGATGATGAGCTCCGGGTTCTTCACGATAACATCATTACTGAAATTGACCACGCCATTGATGCGGGGGGGACGACGATTCGGTCGTATACGGACGCCTTCCAGCATGAGGGTGGTTTTCAACTGAAACTGCACGTTTATGGGCGGCAGGGGACGCCGTGTGACCGGTGTGAAACGCCAATTGAGAAGATTAAGGTCGGCCAGCGGGGAACGCATTTCTGCCCGCACTGCCAGGTTAAGAGGGTGGACTAGATGACCTATGTGCTGGGATTAACTGGCGGAATTGCCAGCGGGAAATCAACGGTGAGTGCGTTGTTTCGTCAACTGGAAGTGCCCGTGATTGATGCCGATCAGGTAGCGCGGGACGTGGTGGCTCCCGGAAGTCCGGGATTGAGGCGGATTAAAGCGACCTTTGGGGCGGAAATGGTGACAACTGCTGGCCAGTTGAACCGTTCCCGGTTGGGCAGCCTTGTTTTTGCTCATCCGCGAGAACGACAGCGCCTCGATGCGATTACGGCCCCCCTTATTCGGCAACAAATTACCGCCCAACTTAGTAAGACGCAAACGTCTCAGGAGCCACTGGTGGTGCTTGATGCGCCCCTGCTAATCGAGCAGCACTACGATAAGTTATGCGACGGCATCATGGTAGTGAGTGTGACGCCGGCAACGCAGTTAAAGCGGCTGATTTTACGGGACCACCTGAGTCCGCAAGCCGCCCAGCAACGAATTGCCGCCCAGATTAGTGCCAGTGAGCGGCGGCGCTTTGCGACCGTTGTGATTGACAATAACGGTGAAGTTGAAGCGACGCGGCGGCAGGTGATAAAATGGTTACAAATTAACGGTTGGGGAGATCTAACCAGTAAACGGGGTGAAAGCAGATGAAGTGCCCTAATTGTCAATCACAAAGTTCGCGCGTTGTGGATAGTCGGCCAGCTGATAGTGGGCGGGCAATTCGGCGCCGCCGCGAATGTGAAAAGTGTGGTTACCGATTCACTACCTTTGAGCGGATTGAAGTAACACCGTTGTTGGTGGTTAAGAAGGACGGAACCCGTCAGGAGTTTAACCGGGACAAGGTAATGCGCGGAATTATGCGGGCCACCGAAAAACGCCAGATTAGTAGTAAGCAGATTACTGCGATTGTTGATAAGGTTGAAGCCCGGGCCCACGCGGTTAACGGCAACGAAATTTCAAGTCAGCAGATTGGGGAGTACGTGATGGAAATCCTCGCTGACGTGGATGACGTTGCGTACATCCGGTTTGCCAGTGTTTACCACGAATTTAAGGATATGCAGTCGTTTGCGGCGGAACTTAACGATCTGTTAGGGCGGGAAGCCCGGCGGAAGGAACGGGCCGCAAAGGAGCAGAAGGATGATTAATAAGAAGTGTGACGTAACGGCCGGAACGCCGTACCGCGTCCAGATTCCTGCGCGCCTTCAACCGGACGATTTAGCGGTAGTGGGGGACCTTTACTTGCCGTTAATTGGGGCGGTGGCGAGTGCCTTGTACCACCAACTAGCGGGGGCACAGGAAGGAGTCCTTCACCGGCACAGTGCGCTTTTGATCGCACTCGGTAACGTTGCACCACAAGAACTGTTTGCGGCGCGGTGTCGGTTGGAGGCGCTGGGATTGCTCCGCACATTTCAGACGCCGGAACAGGGAACGCGGGTGTTGACTTACCGGGTGCTTCGGCCGGTGACGCCGACCCACTTTTTTGCCGACGATCTTCTTAGCGGATTGTTATTAAGTTGGATTGGGGCCGACGAATTCAACCGGTTATTAGAAAAATGGGTGCCCAACCCATCACTGCCAGCAGGGACGGAGGTTACCGCTCAGTTGGCGGAGGTCTTTGATATGCCCGCTCCGGGACAGTTACATGCTCCCCGGGAGACTGTAGCGGAAAATCAGCCGCACTTTTCAGCCACAGCGCTAGATTACCAGCAGCTTGACCAACTGTTGGCGCGGTCCTACGTTGATCGGCAACAGGTCGCGCAAAACAAACAGCGAATCGATGCGTTAGTAACGTTGTATGGGCTAGATGAGCTGCAGGTAAAGGAGTTGCTTGAACAGGCGACAAATCTCGAAACGAATCAGGTTAACTTTGAGCAGGTAAGGGCCCTTGCTGCTGAACAGTATGCTGGTCCTCGGCCGGTAAGCACACCTTCTTCGCAAAAAGTGGCTACGGAAACGGCCGATCACCAGCTCCCCGCTGCGGACCAGCAACTGGTGCAGGTTGCTCAAATGTACGCGCCAATGGAGTTTTTAGCGACATTAAAGGAACAAAAACACTCTTTTGTTGCACGGTCAGAACGGAAAACCCTTGAGCAGGTCGTTAAGTCCCAGAAATTACCCCCAGCGGTGGTTAACATTCTGATTCACTACATTATGGTTGACCAGGGGAACGATACGTTACCAGCCCCGTTGTTCGAGGCAATTGCGGCTGATTGGGCCAGCAAGCAGATTGATACGCCGGCGAAGGCTATTTGGCAAGCCCGCCACTTTAACCAGCAAAAACAGGCAAAAAAGCAAGCTCCGAAGCGGCGGTCCCGGCGGTTGGTTCAAAAGGAGACCCTCCCAGAATGGGCGCGTCAGGATAACGGCCAAGTTTCTAAACAACCGGCGAAAAAGAAGGATAAGGCGGCGTTGGATAAGCAGCGGCGTGAATTACTCAACCAGTTGCGCTCGTAAGGAGGGGTTCAAATGGAGCCAATTACAAATGAACTAAACCGGCGTTTTAAAAATCATCCCGAATTCCGCCAGCGGTACCAGCAATTGATTGATACGACGTTAAAGGACGAGGATGTGCGCCATTTCTTAGAGACGCACCGGGACGAGCTTGCCCCGGAAACGGTTGATCGCGGAATGAGCAAACTGTATGAGTTTGTTCAAACGAAAAAGGCGCTCGCTGCGGGGAAACCCGTTGCCTTACCGGGATACCTCCCGCAACTTGTTCTTAGCAAGCATCAAATTGAAGTGCAGTACGTTCCAAGTGATCAGCTGCAAGCTCAGCGGGCAGCACGTGCCCGGCGCGAGCGGGTGACGCTGTACGGAATGCCGAAGAGTATTGCGAATGCTGATTTGGCAACCTACGTGCCTGATAACCGGGAAGAGGCCCTAAACGCGGCCATTAAGTTCACGGTGGACTACGAGGCTACGCCGACGCAGTTCCATCAGGGGTTATACTTAGCCGGCAGTTTTGGTGTCGGCAAGACGTACCTGTTGGGGGCGATTGCTAACGAACTGGCTAAGCACGGGTTTAAGACGACCATGGTGCACGTGCCGACGCTTGCAACCATGATGCGGGCGGCGATTGATAAGCATACGACAAATGACTTATTAGCGACGGTGAAGGCCACGCCAGTCTTGATGCTCGATGATTTGGGAGCAATGGCGATGAGTAGTTGGTTCCGCGATGAAATCTTTGGGGTGATTTTGGAGTACCGGATGCAACAGGAACTGCCAACGTTTTTCAGTGCGAACATCACCATGGACGAGCTTGAAAACAACTATTTGGCAGTCAATACCAAGGACGAGGTTGAACCGTTGAAGGCTAAGCGGCTAATGGAGCGGATTCGCTTCCTGGCAACTGAATACGATTTAGTGGGGAAAAATTGGCGAAATCCCTCATAAGTTCTTGCGCTCTTGTCAGGATGTGCTAAAATGACGGTAAGTTAGCTGAAAAGCTAGTAATGGGACAAACGGAAACATTAAATTCAGGGAGCGGGGTCGTGACTGAAAGCCCCACAAACGATGGTTCTTACCACCCATTTGGTTTTCACGGAGTCAACCGTGACGTTGCCGCACGTTATGCGGATAAATGAGGAGGCTACGGCCTTAAAGATGGGTGGAACCACGTTAAAAGACGTCCCTAGGATTAATATCCTAGGGACGTCTTTTTATTAATATTTTCGAATTGTGCCTATAGTTGTTTTCTTAGGTTTTATAAAGGAGGAGAAGGTTATGGCAACAGTTAACCTTGAATTCCCAGATGGGAACGTGAAGGAGTTTGATGCGGGAGTTACCCCGCTTGAAATTGCCCAGGACATTAGTATTAGTCTTGGGAAGAAGGCCGTTGCGGGTAAGTTAAACGGTGAGGTGCTTGATCTAAGCGCGCCGATCACGACGGACGGTAAGATTGAAATCATTACGAAGGATGACGAGCAAAATGCGCTCCCGGTTGTTTGGAACACGGCGGCCGTTGTGCTGGGTGCATGCTTAAATAAGTTATACCCGGAAATGCACTTTGGTGACAGTGGGGTAACGGAACACGGGTTCTTCGTTGATACGGATAACGCTGTGGGTCAGGTTGCGGAAACGGACTTTGAAAAAATTAGTGCCGAAATGGACGCATCCATTAAGGAAAACGTTGCGGTTGAACGGGTTGAACTGGCAGAAGACGACCTTCTTGCGCAGTTTGCCGACGACCCGTACCGGAAGGAATTAGTGGCTGAAAAGGCGGTTGACGGGGTCGTTGTTGCGCACCGGCTGGGTGACTACATTGACCTTTCCGTCGGGGCCTGCTTACCGTCAACGAAGCTGATCAAGGCGTTCAAGATTCTCTCCGTTGCCGGGGCTTACTGGAAGGGCATGTCCAGTAACCCAATGCTGCAGCGGGTATACGCAACGGCATTCTTTAAGCAAAAGGACCTGGAAGCTGAGTTGAAGCGGCAACAGGAAGCCCGTGAACGGGACCACCGGGTGATTGGAAACAAGCTTGACTTATACTTCGTTGACCCGAAGGTGGGTGCTGGATTACCGTACTGGATGCCAAAGGGCGCAACAATCCGGCGGACGATTGAGCGCTACATTATCGATAAGGAAGTTGCGGATGGCTACCAGCACGTTTACACGCCAGTGCTGATGAACCTGGATGCCTACAAGACGTCTGGTCACTGGGCTCACTACCGGGAAGACATGTTCCCGCCAATGGACATGGGTGATGGCGAATTTCTTGAATTGCGGCCAATGAACTGCCCGTCTCATATTCAGATTTACAAGCACCACATCCGGTCATACCGGGACCTGCCGATGCGGATTGCTGAAATTGGGATGATGCACCGGTACGAAAAGTCTGGGGCTCTTTCTGGTCTTCAGCGGGTACGGGAAATGGAATTAAACGACGGCCATACGTTTGTTGCCCTTGACCAAATTCGGGATGAGTTTGCCAAGATTTTGCGGTTAATCATGGACGTTTACAAGGACTTCGACATCACGGACTACAGCTTCCGGCTGAGTTACCGTGACCCGAAGAACACCGAGAAGTACTACGCTAACGATGAAATGTGGGAAAAGGCCCAGTCAATGCTGAAGGGAGCTATGGATGACCTTGGCTTAGATTACTACGAAGCTGAAGGGGAAGCCGCCTTCTACGGCCCGAAGCTGGATATCCAGACCAAGACGGCGCTTGGAAACGAAGAAACGATGTCAACGATTCAGTTAGACTTCATGTTACCAGAGAAGTTTGACCTGACATACGTTGGGCAGGATGGCGAAGAATACCGGCCGATTATGATCCACCGGGGCGTTGTTGGGACGATGGAGCGGTTCACCGCTTACCTGACCGAAATCTACAAGGGGGCCTTCCCAACGTGGCTGTCACCTGTTCAGGTTGAGTTGATTCCGGTGAAGAACGATCTTCACATGGACTACGCTAACGAACTGCGGTCAAAGTTGGTTGCCCACAACATCCGGGTTGAAATTGATGACCGGAACGAAAAGATGGGTTACAAGATCCGGCAGTCCCAGGTTAATAAGGTACCGTACACCCTCGTTCTAGGGGATAAGGAAGTTAGTGACGGCAACGTAACCGTGCGCCGGTACGGTGAAGAAGAAACAACCACCATGACGTTTGACGAGTTTGTCGGCGAATTAATGCACGATATCGAAACATACAGCCGGGAGGATTAATTCTACCTTGACAGCCGGGGAAAACCTCGGTATCCTGTAGGAGTTGAGAAAAAAGCAGAGGCACTCGCTTCTCGCCTAGGGGACAGGGGTTCCCGGGCAGAATTACGATATTAATTCCGGTTAACCGGACGAACGGGTGCGCTTGCGAACAGCAACGTGCCCGTTTTTTCTGCGTTTTCTCTCGATTATAGATGGAGGTGAAACGTTATAGCATTCGATAAGATGGTAAATGGCGGCATTCGCGCTCGTGAAGTGCGGTTAATCTCAGCTGGTGGTGAACAGCTCGGGGTAAAGTCCAAGCAGGACGCGTTAAGAATGGCGGAAGATGCCAACCTTGACCTTGTATTGGTTGCCCCGAAGGCTAAGCCACCCGTTGCTAAGATTATGGATTACGGGAAGTACCGCTTCGAATTACAAAAGAAGCAGCGGGAAGCCCGGAAGAAGCAGAAGACCGTGAGTGTTAAGGAAGTGCGGTTAAGTCCAACAATTGACACGAACGACTTCAACACGAAGGTGAAGGCGGCATTCCGTTTCCTGAAAAAAGGAAGTAAGGTAAAGGTCTCAATTCGGTTCCGGGGCCGGGCGATTACCCATAAGGATATTGGCCGGGAAGTTTTGAACCGGTTTGCCAACGAGACGAGTGAGGTTGCAACGGTTGAATCAAAGGCCAAGATGGATGGCCGGAGCATGTTCCTAATGCTTGCTCCCAAGAAGGATTAGCCGTAAACGAACCGGGGATTCCCGGGAAACATTAGATTTAGAAGAGGAGAGATTATTATGCCAAAGATGAAGACACACCGCGCATCAACAAAGCGTTTTAAGCGGACTGGAAATGGTGGCTTGAAGCGGCATCACGCTTACACTTCCCACCGGTTCCACGGGAAGACAAAGAAGCAGCGGCGGCAATTACGTCAGCCAGGGATGGTTTCTGCTTCTGATATGAAGCGGATCAAGCAGATGCTCAGCCAGATGAAGTAGGCTTTGCACCAGGAAGAACGAAAATTAAGACGAGGGCTCGCTTTGAGGGCCACATTTTAAGGAGGAATTTATATGCCACGTGTTAAGGGTGGATCAGTTACGCGCCAACGCCGTAAAAAGATGATTAAGCTAGCAAAGGGTTACCGGGGAGCAAAGCATATCCTGTTCAAGACTGCCAAGGAACAGGTTATGAAGTCCTACCAGTACGCTTACCGTGACCGGAAGAAGACGAAGTCCAACTTCCGGAAGCTTTGGATTGCCCGGATTAACGCTGCTGCCCGGATGAACGGAATCAGCTACAGCAAGTTAATGCATGGTCTGAAGTTAGCAAACATTGACATTAACCGGAAGATGCTTGCCGACCTTGCCGTTAACGACATGGACTCATTCAAGGCAATCGTTGATGAAGCCAAGAAGGCTCTTGACTAAACAACCTTGATTAAAGTAATTGGAGGCTGCGATGGGAATCGCAGCCTCTTTGCTATTTAAGGGACATCTTTTGTCGTGAAAGGGCCGATAGTGGGCTGACGGTTGGTTTTCGGCAGGCGATAATGTAGAATAAGGAAGAATATGACAAGTGAGGAGTACGGCTGAATATGCTTTCAAAGTTCAAACCGACGTGGACGATTGAGTCTATTTTCAACATTACCCCGGCGGAGATTAAGCGGCGGGGAATCCGGGTGATTTTAACCGACCTGGATAACACGCTGATGGCGTGGAATAACGCGGACGGCGATCAAAAACTCCGGGCATGGCTCCGGACGATGGACCAGGCTGAAATTCCCGTTGTCGTTGTTTCCAACAACAATCCGGGGCGGGTCGAAAAGGCGGTTCGGCCGCTTGGAATTCCGTACTTTGCCCGCTCCCTGAAACCATTAACCCGCGGGATTCGGCGGGCGCAACGGAAGTATCAGCTCGGCAACGATGAGGTCGTTCTTGTCGGTGACCAGTTAATTACCGATATCTGGGGCGCCAACCGGGCGGGAATCCGGAGTGTGCTGGTAAAACCACTCGTTGAGTCTGATAACTGGAATACGAAGCTAAACCGGGTGGTTGAACGGCAGATTAAACGGCTCCTTAACCGGCAGGGATACGTGTTTGACTGGAGGCATTCACTTGATGAAGACTGATGCTGAAGAATTACACTGCATTGGGTGCGGCGCTCTGATTCAAACGACCACCCCCAAGCAATCAGGTTACACGCCAGCCTCAGCCCTAGACAAAGCCATGGCAAACGGGGCAGTGTACTGTCAGCGGTGTTTTCGGTTACGGCACTACAATGAGGTGGCGGACGTTGAATTAACGGATAAGGACTTTATCCGAATCTTACAGCACATCGGGGCGACCAACGCACTGATTGTGAACGTGGTTGATATTTTTGACTTTAACGGTTCGCTTATTCCGGGACTACACCGGTTTACCGGGAAAAATCCCGTTATTCTGGTGGGAAATAAGGAAGACCTGTTACCCAAATCACTGCACCGTTCCCGGATTCAGGATTGGCTGCGGCAACAGGCGAACCGGGCGGGGTTGCACCCTGAACAGGTGGTCTTAACCAGTGCAACGAAGAATCACGCCGTCGATGAGTTACTTGCGGTTATTGAAAAGTACCGGGACGGCCGGGACGTTTACGTGGTGGGGACGACCAACGTTGGGAAGTCGACCCTGATTAACCAGATTATTAAGCAAACGACCGGGATGGCGGACGTCATCACTACGTCCCGTTTCCCGGGGACGACCCTGGATCAGATTGAAATTCCGCTGGACGACGGGCACTTCTTGATTGATACCCCGGGAATTATTCACCGGGAACAAATGGCGCACTATTTAACCGGCAAGGAGCTGCGGTACGCTTTACCACAGCGTGAAATTAAGCCGAAAACCTACCAGCTTAATCCGGAGCAAACGCTCTTTTTAGGTGCCTTGGCCCGGTTTGATTACGTGGCGGGCCCCCGAACAGGGGTAACGTTGTACCTGGAAAATAACTTAAAGGTTCACCGGACAAAACTGGTAAACGCCACGCAGTTTTACCAGCGCCATGCGGGTGAACTTCTTCAGCCCCCGTTTCCGCAGAATATTAAGAACTATCCGCCGCTTGTGCGCACTGAATTTAAGGTCACCACTAAAAGTGATCTGGTGTTTGCTGGCCTGGGCTGGGTAACGGTGCGGCCGGGAACGGTTGTTGCGGGGTGGGCCCCCAAGGGAATGGCCGTAACGCTGCGACGGGCAATGATTTAGTAAGAATAATGGGAGGAACCATGAAACTACGCGGAAAGCAAAAACGGTATTTACGGAGTCTAGCGCATCCGATGCGACCGGTAATTCAGGTCGGTAAGGATGGGTTGGACAAACAGTGGTTGTCACAGGTCGAAGAAACGATTGAGAAGCGCGAACTGATCAAGGTTTCAGTGTTACAGAATGCACTGGAAGAGCCGGCGGACGTGCAGGCTTTCATCGAACAACACAGCCAGATTCAGGTGGTGCAGGTGATTGGGCACACGTTAGTGCTGTTTAAGCGGGCGAACCACAAGGAGAACCGGCGGATTTCGCAGGATGTCGCAAAGATTTAATGGGGGTAAATCAGGTGAACTTCCGGAAGAAAGTTAATAACCCAACCGTTGCGGTTCTTTCGCAGGTTGAGTATTCTGCTCCCCGCCACCGGGTTGGTATTATGGGGGGGACGTTTAACCCCGTGCACAACGGGCATTTAATGATTGCCGAACAGGTGCGTAGTCAACTCGACCTGGATAAGGTGGTTTTTGTTCCTGATAACGAACCACCTCACGTTGACCGGAAGACGGCAATTGCGGGGACTGACCGGCTCGCAATGCTCAAGCGGGTGGTTGCCAACCATCCCCAGTTTGCCGTGAGTGATATGGAACTTGTCCGCGGGGGAAGGAGTTACACGATCGATACGATTAGGGAACTCCGCCAGCGGCACCCGGAAAACGACTACTACTTCATTATTGGGGGTGACATGGTGGCCTACCTGCCGAAGTGGTATCAGATTGACGAGCTCGTTAAACTTGTTACCTTTGTCGGGGTGGTTCGGCCAGGATATGAACGAACCAGTGCCTATCCGATTACATGGGTGGACGTCCCGGAATTTGCGGTTAGTTCAACGTTAATCCGGCGTTTAGTTAAGACGGGGGGGTCAATTAAGTACCTCGTTCCGGAAAGTGTCCGCGAATACATTGAAGAAAAGGGGTTATACCGTGAGTGAAGTTGAATACCAGAAGCATTATTATCCCGGAACTCGGGATGAATTGGTTGCCCGGCTGCGGGAACAGCTGAGTGATTTTCGGTTTGAACACGTTGTGCGGGTGGAACACACTGCGGTAAAGCTGGCGTCCCGCTACGGAATTGATGCGGAGAAGGCGAGCGTCGCCGGGTTGGTTCACGACTACGCTAAGGAATGTAGCGATGAGCAGTTTAAAGCGGTAATTCAGAGGGAACACATGGATCCGGACCTGCTTAACTGGGGCAACTTTATTTGGCACGGTGAGGTTGGTGCCCGGATTATTAACCAGGAACTTGGAATTACCGATCAGGAAATCCTTGATGCGGTGCGGTTTCATACCGTGGGGGCCCCGCACATGACCCCATTACAACAGTTGACGTACGTTGCTGATTTTATTGAACCGGGACGGGATTTTCCGGACGTGGCGACGGCCCGGGCGGTGGCGCAGACATCGCTGGAACAGACGGTCGTGTATGAGACCAAGCATACCTTGACGTACTTGATGGCAAACGACCGGCCGATTTATCCGGCGGCAATTGCGACGTATAACGCGTGGATTGGAAATAGAAAGTAGGGATAATCATGGATAGTAAGCGGTTATTGGCAACCGTCGTTCAGGCGGCGGATGGAAAACGGGCAGAACAGATCGTTGCGCTTGACGTACAAAACGTCAGCTTATTGGCGGACTACTTTGTAATTATGCAGGGAAACTCCGAGCGGCAGGTTAAGGCCATTGCTGACAGTATTGACGAAGCCGTGACGGAAGCCGGCGGAACAATTAAAAACGTTGAGGGGAAGAACGGGGCTAGCTGGATTCTGCTTGACCTCGGTGACGTGGTAGTACACGTCTTTCAGGAGGAGACCCGGCAGTTTTATAACCTCGAGAAACTGTGGGCTGATGCAGAGCGCGTTGACGTTTCGGCGTGGGTTAACGATTAATGATTTATACCACCTTTGCCCAGTTATATGACCAACTTATGGAGCCCAGCTTTTATACGCAGTGGTTAGCATACGCCCGTAAACGGCTTCTTCCCCAAGCACCCACGCTTGACCTGGCGTGTGGGAGTGGCCGGTTGAGCGTTGCACTAGCGCAGGATGGTTATCCCGTAACGGGGCTGGACCAAGCAGAAGACATGCTGACCCTTGCTGCTGGGCACGCGGCGACAGCGGGGGTCAAAGTTGACCTAATCCAGGGTGATATGGCGGATCTGGCCGGGCTTTCCCCGGTAGAAAACGTTGTGTGTGCGGCGGATTCCCTGTGTTACCTGCCGGATCACGCCACCCTGGCACAAACGATGCGGGCGGTGTGTCAGGTGTTAAAACCAGGTGGGGTTTTCCTTTTCGATGTGCTTACCCCATACCAGGTTGACCACGTTTTTCCCGGGTACATGTACAATTACGAAGACGATGATCAGGCGTTTATGTGGACGAGTTATGCGGGGGAGGAGCCCCATACCGTTGAACACGACCTGCGTTTCTTTGTGTGGGACGATGCCCTTCAGGGATACCGGCGGTACAGCGAGCTGCACCATGAGCGGACTGAGTCGTTAGCGGCGTACCAGCACCTCCTGCAAGCAACTGGGTTTACGGCAATTACCGTTACCGATGTTGCGGGGAGTCCTGCTGGTTCACGGGCAGAGCGGTGGTACTTTGCGTGTCGCAAACCAGAAACGGTGGGTGAAGCGTAGTGGAAGCAGTTGGAATCATTGCGGAATATAACCCGTTTCATAACGGCCACCTGTATCAGCTTCGCCAGGTTAAACGGCGGTTCCCCCACAGTGTGGTGGTGGTTGCCATGAGTGGTAATTACCTGCAACGCGGGGAACCGGCGTGCCTGGATAAGTGGACGCGGGTCCGGGCTGCGCTTTGTAACGGAGCGGACGTAATCGTCGAATTGCCGGTGCGGGCAAGCGTTCAACCGGCCGACGTGTTTGCCCGGTGGGGCGTGCGGATTCTCGCTAACATGGGGGTTTCCACCCTCGCGTTCGGCGCCGAACACGCGGAGTATGATTTTGCCGCCCTTGCTACCCAAACGGCAACGGTTCGGGGAGACTTTACGGTCCATGATCAATCGTACGCCGCAACGTACCAGCAAGCCATTGCGGCAGCGGTCGGCCATCCCATCGATCAACCCAACGACGTGTTAGGGCTGGCGTATGCTAAGGCCAACCAGGAGCTCCATTGTCCCCTGCATCTGGCGCCAATCCAGCGGCACAATGCGGCGTACCTGGATGCGGAATTGACCGCTGGTTCCATCGCAAGCGCAACGGCCATTCGGCGCGCATGGCAGGATGGGAAGACGAATGCTGTTTCCCAGTATGTTCCGCGGGAAACGGCCGCAGCCCTCCAGCAGCACGGGTTTGTTGGGTGGAAACAACTATGGCCGGGACTACGGCAACGCCTTGTCACGACCTCACCGGCCCACCTTCGTTCAATTGTGGGAATGGCCGAGGGGATTGAGTACCGGTTAATTCGGTTGGCGCAGGAACTCCCTGCAGACGCATCGTTTGCGACGTGGCTGAAGGCGGTTAAATCAAAGCGGTTTACGTATACGCGGCTAGCACGGTTAGCGATGAACGTTGCCCTTGGAATTACCACCGATGAAGTTGCGGCGTTTGCTGCGCACCCGTATACCCACTTACTGGGATTTACCCCCAAAGGACAGCGGTATTTGCGTCAAGCCAAACACCACTATGCTTTTCCGGTGTTAACCAAGGTTAATCAGGATGATAAGAATGGTTTTTATGCTTCCGACTACCGGGCAGGGGTGCTTTACCGGCTCGCTGCTGGTGGTCAGGAGCAGGATTTAAAGCGGGCACCCGTCCGCGTAATGAAGGAGGATGACGATGGCAGTACGGTGGTCACTGAATGAGCTAGCTCAGCTCGGAATTGACGAGCTTCCGGTTGATGCGGTGCTGGATGTTAAGGAAGCGGTTAAGGAACGAAACGCGCAGGTGCAGGACGTTGCCCCGGTGAAGGTTAGCGGGGTCATCACCAAGGACCAGCGGGGAATTATTGCAACGATTCACGTGGCAACAACGGTGACCCTTCCGTCGAGTCGGAGTTTGACCGCCGTTGCTGTTCCGGTGGCCTTCACCTTTACGGAATACTACGTTAGTGAACACGAACGGGATCTTTCCCGCTTTACCAATGATGACGTTGTCATCCAGCCGGAACACGACGTGGTTGACCTGGAAACAGCCGTGGCGGAAAACATCGTCCTGCATTTACCGCTGAAGGTCCTGTCCCCGGAAGAGGAGCAGGGCGGTAATTTTCAGACGGGAGACGACTGGCAGGTCGTCAGTGAAGAACAGCTTACCTCCCAACGGCAGGAAACGGTCGATCCCCGGTTGGCGAAGTTAAAGGACTTTTTTGCTGACGAGAATGGTGATAAAAACTAAGGAGGAGTTGCAATTTGCCGTAAAAACAAGTACAATCTAACACGTTAGGCAATTTGCAATGAGATATTAACGAAGGAGGTGTTTACTGATGGCAGTCCCACCACGGAAAACATCTAAGACGCGGAAACGGTTACGGCGGACGCACTACAAGCTCCAGATTCCTGGGATGAGTGCTTGCCCGAACTGCGGCGAATTACGGAAGTCACACTACGTATGCCCGAATTGTGGGTACTACGGTGACCGCGAAGTTATTAAGGTAAACAAGTAATTAACTATAAATAGTGGGGATGGCGCTGTTCCATCCCCACTATTTATATTGTGTAATTAGGGCCGAATGCGGGTGACCAGAAGGGGTGGCTTTAACGTTTCACGGCTTTTTTTTCATAATCCAGGACAAAACAAACGGGCTGAATGAAAGTGCGCAGGCTATCAAATCATTCCTTTGCGGTTTGAAGACTGCTGCTTTCACTCAACCCGTTCATTGCGTTTCGGTCCACTTTTTAAGTATTATGCGTTCTTTTTCGCTTTATCAGGATCTTGAATGATAAAGTGGAGGGCGTTAATGATGATAAACGCACCAACCATCGCAATAATCCCGCTAGTGAGTGGTGAAAACGTTGCGTTGGATAGGGGCGCAACGATGTATCCAAACACCTCACCGTAGATAAATCCCCAGAAGAGGACGGTTAATTCCTTTGCAATTAACTTTGCCATTACAAGCACCTCACATTCACTACTATCGTACCACACTTTTTTATGAAGGGTGGGGGCAATTCTGGTGATTTGGTATAATAAACGCAGAATTCTTCCGGAAAGGGGGGGAGCCCGGTGAACGGCCCACTTCAGGTAATTAGTTGTAATAGTATCTTGCAAAGTACCCTGCGGATTAAGGACTACGTAGCAGCGGCTCAAAGGATGGGGTACACGACGCTGGCGCTGACAGACCGCAATGTCATGTACGGGGCGCTTTCTTTTTACGAGGCGTGTCAGCAAGCGGGGATAAAGCCTGTTTTAGGCATTACGTTGGAATTAAATAACCCGGCAACCACTCCTTCATGGAACCAGCTGATCGTGCTTGCTCAGGACGCAACCGGCTACCAGAACCTCCTGCAACTTTCCTCGTTAAAGTTAGGGGTGAACGGCGATCAGCCCGCGAACCACGCGGTCACCGTAGAAGAGCTTGCCCCGTACTTAAACCATACCTTTGTGGTGACCGACCCGCTGCATAGTTCCCTGCGGCTTCCCACAACGGAGCCGGAATGGTTACGGCCGCTGGTCACAGCTGCGGGACCCGACCACGTGTTTATCGGGGTTAGTCCACAACAGGATAGTGATCAAAACGAGCGGTTAATTGCGAAGGGCCGGCAGCTTGGAATTGAGCCCGCCGCCGTTTGGACGGTGGAATACCTCAATGCGCATGACTACGGTGCCTTGCAGGTCGCTCGGGCCATTCAGCAGGGAACCCCGGTTGACGATGGGGTTGCGTTGACCCACCGCACGGGGCCCGCAGCGCTAGTTTCTCCCCAGGAGCTGGAACATCAGTTGAACGCCCTCCCAGCGATCGCCCGGCAAAATACCCGCCATATCATGGAAACGGCGACCGTTACGGTTCCGTTTAAACACCCAGAATTGCCAGCATTCCCGGTTCCGGCAAAGCAAAATGCTGCTGACTACCTGAAAGCGCAGTGTGAAGCCGGGTTAGTTTCCCTGGTGCCACCAGAGAAGCGGGCGCCGTACACTGCTCGGTTAACCCACGAATTAACCGTGATTCACCGGATGGGGTTTGACGATTACTTCTTGATTGTTAGTGACGTGGTTCGGTTTGCCCACGAACACGGAATTATGGTGGGTCCAGGTCGGGGGTCAGCCGCTGGTTCGTTAGTTGCCTACGCCCTCGGAATTACCACGGTTGATCCGCTGGCCTACGGACTCCTGTTTGAACGGTTTTTAAATGAAGAACGGCGGCAGATGCCGGATATTGACCTTGATATTATTGATTCCCGGCGCGAAGAGGTGGTCCAATACGTACATCAGAAATACGGGGCGGACCGCGTTGCTCAGATTATCGCCCTGTCGACGATGGGACCACGGCAAGTAATTCAGGACGTTACGCGTACCCTTGATTTACCGCAGTACCGGCAAGCCGAATGGAGTCGGGCACTTCCCCGGCGGGTCTCTTCCCTCCAGGAGGCGTATCAGCAGTCCAATCGGTTTCGGGATTTAGTTGAGGCGGACGAAGTAGGGCGGGCCTGCTTTAAAATTGCCCAGGCCCTAGAAGGATTGCCGCGGCAAACGACTGTGCACGCGGCGGGGGTGGTCCTTAGTGCAGCGCCCCTTACCAGCGTCGTTCCTATCCAAATGGGAAATAACGGAATTCTCCTGTCCCAGTACGCGAAGGAAGACGTTGAGCGGGTGGGATTGTTAAAAATGGACTTCCTTGGGTTGCGGAATTTAGGGGTGCTTCAAACAACGTTACGGCTTGTTAACCGGCACAAAAAGACGCCGTTGCGGGAGGAGGCAATTCCGTTAAACGACCCGGCCACCCTTAAGATGATGGCCATGGGGCAAACGTCTGGGGTGTTTCAGTTTGAGTCCGCGGGAATTAGGCGGGCCCTTCGCCAGGTTGCGCCGACGACGTTTGCTGATATTGTTGCGGTCAACGCCCTCTACCGGCCGGGGCCAATGGCAAACATCGATGAGTTTGCCGCCCGGCGCCATGGTCGCAAACCGGTAACGTATCCCGCGCCGGCGGTTCGGCCGGTTCTGGAGGGAACCAGTGGAATTATTATTTACCAGGAACAGGTCATGCAGGTCGCCGCAACGCTTGCGGGCTTCTCGATGGCGCAGGCCGATTTGCTTCGGCGGGCGATTAGCAAAAAGAACCAGCAGGCGCTTGATAACTTACGGGCGGCCTTCATTAAGGGAGCGGTGGCCCGGGGAACGACCAAACAGGTTGCCACCCAGGTCTTCCAGTACATTGAGCGGTTTGGTAATTACGGGTTCAATAAATCCCACGCCGTTGCTTACTCTAAATTAGCGGTCCAGCTCGCATACCTGAAATGCCATTATCCGGCAGCGTTTTACGTTGCGCTGTTGAATAGCACCCTGGGCAACCGGGCGAAGATGCAGCAGTATGTCAGTGAGCTGCAACACCAGCACATCCCCGTTGACCCGCCCCTGATCAACCGGGCAGGGCGGCTTTTTACGCTCCACCATGGCCGGGTAGTCTTTGGGTTGCGGATGATTCGCGGGCTTCGAAGCGACGTAGTGGATGCGGTCTTAACCGAGCGGAAGGAGAACGGGCCGTTTACATCGTTTAAGAACTTTGTTGACCGCCTTGATCCCCGTTTCCGGCAAACCGAGTTAATCACCCCGTTGATTTACAGTGGCGCCTTTGATGCGTTTGGCAGCAACCGCGCGCAGTTGGTGGCGGAGCTTCCGGGGACGTTAGAGGCTGAAAATCTAAGCGGAACCAGTGCGACGCTCAAGGATGTTTTGGCGAATAAAGCACAACCGGCCCCGCAGTTGACGTTGGTCGACCAGTTGGCTAAGGAGCAGGAGTACCTGGGTGTCCGGGTTTCCGGGCATCCAACGGACCAGTACCGGTTGTTAGGCCAGATTATCGGGGCAACGCCCGTGGCGCAGGTCACCCCGGCGCTGCGCACTGTTCGGTTAATCGTGATGGTTAAAACCGTCCGCCAAATTACAACCAAGAAGGGGTTACCGATGGCGTTTGTCACCTGCGAGGATGCGGGAAAGAGTATCGAACTAACGGTCTTTTCACGGGTATATCTCCAAAATAAGGGACACCTTAAACCCGGTCAGTTGGTCGTTGTTACCGGCCGGTCTGAGGAGCGCAACGGGCAGGTTCAGGTTGTGGTTGACCAGCTGGCCCCCGTTGCAGTGATTGACATGAAAAAGTGTTTCTTACGTTTACCGGCGGCGCGGGCAGCTGCACGGGAGGAACTTCATCAGGTGTTAATGAATGCCCGGCGGGGGAAGATGCCGGTAATTTTAGTCGATGATAGTCGGCACTCGCGGCAACTGTTACCACGAAAATACTGGCTTGATGAACGGGCGGTACCGCCGGAACTGAGGACGGTGCTGGGTCCAGCGAACGTTGTTATTAAGTAAACGTTTACTCAAAAATTACTTAAGCGATTATGAAAGTTAATGAAAGAGTAATTGAAAAGTTTCACAATTAGGCAGATTTTTACGGATAAAAGTGATAGTATAGCAGATGGAGAATGTATAACTTTTACTTGAGGTGAAGAAATGAAACGGATTGGGATCTTAACGAGTGGTGGCGATTCATCAGGAATGAACGCCGCAGTTCGGGCCATTGCCCGTTCAGCAATGAACGCTGGTCTCGAAGCATATGGGATTAACTACGGTTACAAGGGCCTGGTTGAAGGAAACATTTTCAAGCTGGAAACCAAGGAGCTTGATGGGATTATCAACCGGGGAGGGACGATTTTGTATTCTGCCCGGTTCCCGGAATTTGCTCAAGAAGAAACCCAGTTAAAGGGGATTGAGCAGTTAAAGAAGTTCGGGATTGACGCGTTGGTCGTAATCGGTGGTGACGGTTCTTACCACGGGGCTGAAAAGCTGACCAAGCACGGGTTCAACTCAATCGGCGTCCCAGGGACAATCGATAACGACATCCCGGGAACGGACTTCACGATTGGGTTTGACACGGCGGTGAACGTGGCAACCGAAGCTCTCGACCGGATCAACGACACGGCAACGTCCCACCAGCGGACGTTTGTCGTGGAAGTGATGGGCCGGGGTGCCGGGGACATCGCATTATGGGCCGGGAATGCTGCCGGTGCTGATGAGATTGTCATTCCAGAACACGACTACGACATCGCCAAGATTGCCCAGCACATCAAGGACAACGAGAAGAACGGCAAGGACCACTTCCTGATTGTTCTTGCTGAAGGTGTGATGTCTGCTCAGGACTTTAAGGCTGAGCTGGACAAGCACGGCGACTTCGATAGCCGGGCAGTGACACTGGCCCACGTTCAGCGGGGTGGCACGCCAACCGCAAAGGACCGGGTTCTCGCCAACAAACTTGGGGATTACGCAATCCAGTTACTGATGCAGGGCAAGGGTGGCTTAGCCATCGGGATCCACAACAACCAGTTGGAGGCCCACGATATTATCGATACCCTTGAAAACCACAAGCATGAGACGGATGTTTCACTGCTTGACTTAAACGACCGCGTTCGTTTCTAAATAATACGCGCTAAACTAACGGTAATGACTGACATAAAAGTCGTTATATTATTTCAATAAGGAGCGATTTCACTTATGAAAAAGACCAAGATCGTAAGTACTCTTGGACCAGCCAGCAATGATCTCGATACGATCGTTAAGCTGATTGAAGCAGGTGCTAATGTTTTCCGGTTTAACTTCTCTCACGGTGACCACGAGGAACACCTGGGCCGGTTAAACCTGGTGCACGAAGCTGAAAAGAAGACCGGCAAGACGGTCGGCATCCTGTTGGATACGAAGGGGGCTGAAATTCGGACAACCGTTCAGAAGGACGGCAAGATTCCATTCCACATCGGAGATGAAGTCCGGATCTCAATGGATGATTCCCTTGAAGGAACCAAGGAAAAGATCGCCGTTACCTACCCAGGATTGTACGATGACGTTCACGAGGGTGGTCACGTGCTGTTCGATGACGGTCTGATTGACATGTTAATTGAAAAGAAGGACGAAGCAAACAAGGAACTTGTCTGCAAGGTCCTCAACGAAGGGGTTTTAGGTTCCCGGAAGGGTGTTAACGCTCCTGGTGTTTCAATCAACCTGCCAGGGATTACTGAAAAGGACTCAAGTGATATTCGCTTCGGTCTTGAACACGAAATCAACTACATCGCCGCTTCATTCGTTCGGAAGCCGCAGGATGTGCTGGACATTCGTGAACTGCTTGAAGAAAAGCACATGGAACACGTTCAGATCTTCCCGAAGATCGAATCACAGGAAGGAATCGACAACTTCGATGACATCATGAAGGTTTCTGATGGACTGATGATTGCCCGTGGTGACATGGGGGTTGAAATTCCACCAGAAAACGTGCCGTTGGTTCAGAAGGACTTCATCAAGAAGTGTAACGCATGGGGCAAGCCGGTTATCACGGCTACGCAGATGCTTGATTCCATGGAAGAGCATCCACGTCCGACGCGGGCCGAAGCTTCTGACGTTGCTAACGCCGTGTTTGATGGGACGGACGCAACGATGCTTTCTGGTGAAAGTGCTAACGGGGACTACCCGGTTGAATCCGTTGCAACGATGGCGCGGATTGACGTGAAGGCTGAAAACGCTCTGCGGCAGCACCGCAACCAGACGTTTGAAGAGTTCGACAAGACGGACGTTACGGAAACAATCGGCCGGGCCGTTGCTGAAGCTGCTAAGAACCTGGATATCAAGACGATTGTTGCCGCAACTCGTTCAGGTCACACTGCCCGGATGATTTCCAAGTACCGTCCGGACGCTGACATTCTTGCCCTGACGTTTGACGAACGGACACAGCGGGGCTTAATGATCAACTGGGGTGTTTACCCGGTTGTTACTGACACGCCGGCTTCAACCGATGACATCTTCCGTCTGGCAACTGAGGAAGCCAAGAAGCAAGGCTTTGCTAAGGATGGCGACCTGATCCTAATCACGGCTGGTGCCGGTGAAGAAGGAACAACGAACCTGATGAAGATTCAGCTGATTGCTTCTAAGCTGGTTGACGGCCAGGGTGTTGGTGAAGAAACCGTAATCGGCAAGGCGGTTGTTGCAATGTCAGCCGACGAAGCCAACAAGAAGGCCGTTGAAGGTGGAATCCTTGTTACGAAGAACACGGACAAGGATTACTTACCGGCCATCGAAAAGTCATCTGCACTGGTTGTTGAAAACGGTGGGTTGACTTCTCACGCCGCAGTTGTTGGAATTTCAATGGGAATTCCGGTAGTTGTTGGTGCTAAGGACGCAACCAACATTCTGAACGATGGTCAGCTGATTACGGTTGACTCACGGCGGGGTGTTGTTTACGACGGTGCCTCAAGCTCACTTTAATGTGAATATTAACCAGAAAAGTGCGTAAAATGCGCTTTCTGGCATAAAGAAATCCCCGAAGGTGGTGACGACCATCTTCGGGGATTTTTGTGTTACCAGTTAGTCAAGGAGTTGAGAGGTCAGCGCAAGCTTTTGGAGGTGCTTGATTTCCCGGTCGACCTTATGAATTTCCTTATCGGGAGTCTTTTGCGTGGTCTTCCGGAAGGCGTGCATGAGAGTGTAATCCCCATCCTGTGCTAAAAACATTAACCGGTACTTTCCGAGCCGGATTTTGTAGAGGTGCCGGTAGGGGAGCCGGAGGATCATCCGTTTTACTGTCGGCCGGGTAAGCGGCAGTGTTTGAGCTTCCATTTGCTTAAGCACGGAATTTACTTTCCGGTAGATGCTGGGGTCCTTTTCCCTGATTTTCTTGTACCATGTAGTGAAGGGGATGTCTCCCCGGTTATCCTGGTAAACATAGATTGCCATTGCGGTGTTACTCCGTTTCTCAATTGTTTTCTCTAAACGTCGATTATACCATTTGTTTGTTAAAAGAACGGCGGGAGTGCTTGCTGGTTATGAGTGAATCATGGATAATGGAAGGCGACATGAAAATTAACGATGATTCCGGGATTGTTAGTTAAAGATGACGGTCCCTGACGTATTTATTAATTGGAGGGCGTAACGTGGAAAGTTGGTTATTTTTACTAGTAATTCTGGCAGTTGCCTTTTTTGGAAAAAACACGTCGTTAACGGTGGCAGCGTTGGTTGTTTTGGCGTTAAAGGCCATTCCAATGAGCGGCCGGTTAATGCAGGTAATTGATGCCCGGGGAATTAACTGGGGGGTCACGGTGATTTCCATTGCTATTCTGGTGCCGATCGCAACGGGGCGGATTACCTTTGAGGACCTCTTCCGGGTAATGAAGTCCCCGGTGGGGTGGATCGCTGTAGGGTGTGGTGCGCTGGTAGCCATTCTGTCTAAGCACGGGGTTGGGTTACTAGCTGCCTCACCGGAAATTACGGTTGCGTTGGTATTCGGAACGATTATTGGGGTGGTGTTCATGCGCGGAATTGCCGCCGGACCAGTGATTGCTAGTGGAATTACTTACTGCATTATCACACTGCTCCACCTTGCAGTTTAACGGGGAGATGATGAGATGTTAGCTGATTTAATTGGCCGGACGATTCAGGCAAAGGTGACGGATGAAAACGACCGCTTTGTTTTTGCCCAGGCAGACGGGGAGACGTTTCGGCTTGCTAAGGATGAATTACGTTCAGTTCCCCGGATGGGGGCACTGATTACGGGGTTTGCGTATGAAAATGCAGATCACCAGCTTCAGTTAACGAAGACGGCCCCTAAAAGTGGGATTGACCGGTACGCGTGGGGAACGGTGGTCGCTAGTCGCCACGACCTGGGTGTTTTTGTGGATGTGGGGTTACCGAATAAGGACGTGGTGGTTTCCCTTGACGACTTACCAACGGTTTCGCGGTTATGGCCGCGCCAGGGGGACCGGTTACTTGTGGCTCTGCGCGTTGATGCCAAGGCGCGGATGTGGGCGGTCTTGGCAAACGCCGACCAGATTCGCCAGGTGAGTGTTTTAGGAAATCAGCGGATGATGAACCACAACGTTACCGTGACGGTTTACCAGCCGAAGTTAGTGGGCTCATATGTGTTGACGCAGGATTATGTCCGCGGGTTTATCCATCCTTCCGAGTGGGATGAAGAACCCCGCCTCGGTGCAACCATGCAGGCCCGGGTGATTGGGGTGCGGCCCGACGGTATTCTTAATTTATCAGTCAAACCCCGGGCATACGAAGCCATCGCGCCCGATGCGGCGATGCTGAAAGCGGCCCTAGAGCACACGCCGGGCCATACCTTACCGTACTCTGATAAGAGCTCCCCCGCAGCTATTCGTTCCTACTTTGGTATTAGTAAGGGCCAGTTTAAACGGGCTTTAGGCCACCTTCTTAAGACTGGAATTGTTGAACAGGACAACGGCCAGATTCGGCTCCGGGCGCCTTTTGACGATTAGGGCGCAGGTGTGCTACCCTAGCATATGTGTTTAGGAGGATTAGGGGGAGACTAGGATGCTGTACAAGTATAAGGATGATTACAGGAAAGTTGCGATGGGCCTGTTATCATTTATTCCGGAATTAAAGGAGATTCCGCACTTAAAAAAGGAATTGGCGTGGTACGATGCTGATGAACACCGGAACCTGTTTTTGTGGAAAAATGACAATGGTAATTTTAGTGCGGTAATTGGTACCGAAACTAATCCTGATAACCGGACAATTATGGTGCGCCGGGTTGCGGTTACGCCCAACGAGCCCCAGAGCGTTCAGTTTCAGATGTTAACAGCGTTGGCAAACCGGTTCCCTGAGTATAAGGTGATGGGAAACTTTGCAACGTCGGGATTGATTACCGCATGGGAAAAGCAAACGAATGAATAAGAAGAATGATAATCCGCAGCAGGCCCCAGCGGCGCTAACCCTTAAGCTTGAGCAATTTGAGGGGCCGCTTGACCTGCTGCTTCATCTTATTAAAAAGAATAAAGTGGATATATATGATATTCCCGTTGCTAAAATTACTTCCCAGTATGTCGCTTACTTGCACCAGATGCGCGAATTGCGGCTTGATATTGCTGGGGAGTATTTAGTTATGGCGGCCACCCTCGTTAATATAAAAAGCCGCATGCTTCTTCCCCAGCAACAGCCGCAGGATGAACCAGAAGAAGTAGAGGATCCGCGGGCAGAGTTAGTGAACCAGTTAGTTGTTCACCAACAGTTTCAGCGGGCAGCGGCTGAATTAGGGGAATTGGCTGAAAAACGGAGTTGGAAGTATGGCCGCCCAGAAGCTGCACTTCCAGCGGATGCCCACTTAGGACAGCTGGCACCGGCAGGGGATAATATCCTTACTCAAATGCAACAGGCGATGCTCAAGATGACGCAGCGGGCGGTTAACCAGCGGCTTAGCCGGCGCCCCCGCCAGGTAAAGCGGGAGCACTACACCGTTAAGCACCAGATGACCTATTTACGGCACCGGGTTAAGCATCATCATAAAGTGGAATTTATGACACTCTTTTCTCCGGAGGCGGCCCCAGAACAGTACGTAACGACGTTCATGGCACTCCTTGAGTTGATGAAACGGCAGGACGTGGTGGCTGAACAGGCGGAAAACTACGGGCCAATTATGATAAGTGAGGGATGGCATGGCAACAAACCAAGCAAAGATTGAAGCACTGCTCTTTGTGAGCGGTGATGACGGGATTACGGTCACGGAACTGGCCCAGCTGGTTGGAATTTTAAAGCCAGCGGTTTTGGAACAGCTAACGCGACTGGAACAGAAGTACGCTGCGGACCGGAACGGGAGTTTCACCTTGATACATGCGGATGAACGCTACCGGTTGGTTACTAAACCGGGGGTTGCCGGCGTTGTTCGGCGCTACTTTGAAGCACCGGCGATGGCGACCCTTTCGCCGGCCGCCCTCGAAACCCTGGCAATTATTGCGTACCGTCAGCCCGTTACGCGGGTCGAGATTGAGGAGGTCCGGGGAGTGCGGGCCAGCGCAATGTTGCAGAAGCTCCAAGCGTGGGGGTTAATCACGGTTACCGGGCGACTTGATGCGCCGGGACGGCCTGCCCAATATGGGACAACATCCGCGTTTTTAAACTATGTGGGGGTTACGAGCCTTAAAGATTTACCACCCCTTCCCGCTGAGGAGAAGGTGACGAACGATGAGGACTCCAACCAGTACATGGCCCTCTTTAATGCAGCGCTAACAGATGAGGAGGATGATCAGGATGCCTGAACGGTTGCAAAAAGTAATGGCTGCTGCCGGGGTCGCATCCCGGCGGGCGAGTGAACGGTTAATTCAGGCGGGCCGGGTAACGGTTAATGGGCACCAGGTAACAACGTTGGGAACCAAGGTTACCCCCGCTGACGTAATTACGGTTGACGGGAAGGCAATTGACCGCGAAAAGAAGGTGTACTACGTCTTCAATAAACCGCGGGGGGTCATTACCGCCGCCAAGGATGACCGTAACCGGCGGGTGGTGACCGACTACTTTACTGCGGTGAAGGAGCGGGTATACCCGGTGGGACGGCTCGATTACGATACGACGGGCATTCTGATTATGACAAATGACGGGACGCTCGCCAATCAGTTGATGCACCCCCGTTACGGGGTGAATAAAACGTACGTAGCGAAGGTTTTAGGGGTGCCCACTAATGCGGAACTAGAACGGCTCCGGCACGGAGTTCGGATTGACGACCGCCATCCTGCCAAGGCCCGGGTCCACGTGATCAATTATGATCCTGACCAGCAGCATGCCGTCGTTAGCATGACAATTCACGAGGGAAGGTATCACCAGGTGAAGCGCATGCTGGAGGTGGTGGGGCATCCGGTGGTCAAGTTGCGGCGAACGGCGTACGGTCCCCTTACCGATCAGGGATTAGCTCCGGGACAGTACCGGCCGTTAACCCACCGCGAATTACAGGCCCTTAAAAAGAATGTCCAGTAATTCACAAGTTAGTGCTGACAGCGGTTTCTTAATGTGGTAAATTGTGAATAGAATATTAGAATGTTTATTCTCGAGACAGGGTGAAAATCCCGACCGGTGGTGATAGTCCACAAGCCGTCATGGTGACGACAAGACTGGTGGAATTCCAGTATCGACAGTATAGTCTGGATGGGAGAGAATTCACAAGTTCGAATTCAACGGGGATAAGCACTTCCGATATTAAATAATTAATATGGAGGGATGCGCAGTGCGTCATCATCGCTACTTGCAGCGCTTCACGCTGACCGCGTGCCTAGCGTGCATCGCTTATCTGCTGTTGTTTTTTGCGTTTGCGGTTATTCCGGTTGTTCCGTACCTTAAGGTTGACCTGGCATTGATTCCCATTTTATTTGGGTTCTTTGTTTTGGGACCGCAGTGGGGATGCGGGGTAATTGCCCTGCAAGCGGCCGTATATTTTGTTCTAACGGGACCATCCGTTGGCCATCTAATCGGGGTTTTGAGTAACGTGTTAGCAGCCCTAGCATTTTGCTTACCGTTTTATTGGATAATGCGGCCGTGTGCCCAACGGGGGAAGCCATTCTGGATGCGCGAAGGAATGGCCCTTGTAGCCGGGACAGTGGTAATGACCGGCGTAATGTCATTAGCCAATTGGCTGGTGTTGACACCGTTGTACATTAACGTGATTGGAATGCGGCTTGCCTTGCCACTTCCTAAGCTGGTGTTGTTCGGAATCATTCCGTTTAACCTGATTAAGGGAGTAATTGTGGGCGGTTGTTTCGTCGTTTTATACCACTACACTGCCCGGTGGGTTTTGCGGGAACGCCAGCGGCTAGAAAAATAGTGAAATATTAGGTTGTGACCGGTGATGGCTGTGTTTCCATCACCGGTTTTTGTGAACGAGTGCCGTTATTAGGAAATTTGCGCTAAAATAAAAACAATTATAGTAATCGATGGAGTGATTAAGATGGATTGTTTTGCGAAATCAGCATGTACTTCCGTAATGATAGGGAAGAAGGCAAGTCTTGACGGTTCAACAATCATTTCCCGGAACGAAGACCGGTTGGTGGCCATTTACCCGAAGAAGTTCATGGTTCAACCTGCCGTCCGGAACCGGCACGCAACGTATAAGTCAACGTATAATGGACTGACCGTTCCGCTTCCGGCAACGGGAATGCGGTACACGGCTACCCCGAATATTGACCTTAAAGAGGGAATTAACGAGGAAGATGGGATTAACGCCGCGTGCGTGGGCGAAAGTGCTACCGAAAGCGTGTATGCCAATGACCGGGTGCTGGCGTGTGATCCGTACGTTCCCAACGGCTTAGCGGAGGATTCCATGACGACTTTGGTGCTCCCGTACATTCATTCGGCGCGTGAGGGAGTGCAGTACCTGGGAAAACTGGTCGCGAAGTATGGGGCAGCCGAGGGTAACGGGGTCCAGTTTAACGACCAGGATGAGGTGTGGTACATGGAGATTGCCACCGGCCACCACTGGGTTGCGGTCCGGATTCCGGATGACTGCTATGCGGTGGCGGCGAACCAGATTGCAATCGAACAAATTGACTTCAACGATCCGGATAATTTTATGTGGTCCGAAGGGATTCAGCGCTTTGTCACCAATAATCAGCTTAACCCGGATTATGACCAGTGGAATTTCCGCCATATTTTTGGAACCAATACGGTTAAGGATCACCATTACAATACACCGCGGGTTTGGTTTGCTCAGCGGTACTTTAATCCTGAGGTGGAACAGGAGCCGGAGTCACCGGACATGCCGTTTATCCGGAAACCCGCGCGGAAGATTAGCGTCGAGGACGTTCAGTTTATCCTTAAGTCCCACTTTGATGAGACCCCGTATGATCCGTTAGGAAGTGGCAGTGCGCGTGACCGGAAGCGGTACCGGGCAATTTCCCTGTCCCGGACGGCGAACTCGCATATTTTGCAGGTACGGCCGACCGCGCAGGCGCACGGGGTTCAGTGGCTGGCTTACGGAATCCCAACGTTTTGTCCCCACGTGCCGTTCTTTACTAATGCTGCGGATACGGACGCATCGTACCGGGAGACACCGGCAAAGATTGATCTCAACAGCGCGTACTGGTTGTACGAAACCCTGGCAATGCTGGTTGAAGCGCACTACGACGAATTTATTCAGGATGACTTGGATTACCAGAACGAACTGATGCAGTGGGCACACGCTAAGATTCGCCGGGTTGATAAGGAGGCTGCCGGATTAACGGGGGCGGAATTAACAACGTACCTGACCAAACAGAACCACGCCATTGCGGCACACTTTAACGAACGGACGTTGGACTTTATCTTGGAATTAATCGCGCGGGGTACGGAGCTTTCGCGGTTGACGTTTAAGATGGACCCGAACTTATAGGAGGATGAACGATGGTTAGTATGCGGCAGCTTGCCCGGTTGGCCGGCGTTTCCCCGGGACTTGTTTCGCGGGTGTTGAATCACGACCCGACACTGGCGGTTGCCCCGGCGACCAGGCAGCGCATTCAGGATCTCGCCGCGCAGTACCACTACGTCCCCGGTAAACGGGGCCCCGGAAAGAAGTGGATCAATTCACTGTGCGTGATTACGGCCGTGGCGGAAAAGGATGAGGTTTATGATGATTACTTTAAGGTCATTATGACTGGCATTACCGCAGCCGCCCGGGAAAACGGACTAAACGTTAAGACCATTTACCGCTTGCCGGAAGGACCGGCGATGCCCGACATTGAAAAGTATGCGGGAATTGTCATGATTGGGTCGATTACTCCGGCGGCAGTCGCATCCATTGCGGCGCGGAACGCCCATGTTGTCTTGATTGATAACCAGGTAGTGACAGCGGGGTATCCGGTCATAGGGGTCGACCTGGCAGCAATGGCCCGGGATGCGCTCATGGTGTTTACAACCCGCAACGTGGCGCCAATCGGTTTTATCGGTAATACGGTGCGGGGAATGACGCTTGCGGGTAAATTGGATATGGAGGTTGCGGGGGGCCGGTTGGCGGAGTACCGCCGGTTTTGTCAGCAAACCCACCAGCCCGACTACAGCGTTTTGGGGGCGTGGGATCCCGCGTTTGGTTACAGGGCAACCCGGCAACTGTTGACCGCCCACCCTGAAATTCAAGCGCTTCTAATTGCGTCTGATCCGTTGGCGCTAGGGGCGTTGCGGGCGGTGGCGGACCTCAACCTGCGAATTCCCGCTGAGCTGGAGGTCTTAAGTTTTGATGACCTCGATTACGCCCAGTACCTGATTCCGCGGCTTTCCACGGCTAAGCTTCCGACGCAGGAGTTGGGTCGGCGGGCGGTTCAGCTGCTTTACCAGCAACTCACAACGGCACAGGTGATCCCCGAGCAGATTACGCTGCGGGGGGAGTTAAGGATGCGGGAAACAACGAAAAAAGCATAGGTTCATTAAGGAGCGGAGGGGAACGAATGACGGTTCTCCTCTTTTGTTATTGCAGATTTAAATGAAAGCGTTATACTAAACACAAACAGATGTTTAATAAGGAGTGGTTGCTGTGAAAATGGAAAACAAGGCGATGCTAATTACGTATCCGAACCGGATGGGGACCAACCTTGCCGAATTAAGGCAGTTGATGACGGGACCGTTCGCCAAGGCGTTTGGGGGCGTGCATATCCTACCGTTTTACTATTCAAGTGGGGATGCGGGGTTTGCGCCGTACCAATATGAAGTGGATCCGCAGTTCGGTTCCTGGGTGGACATCGAGCAATTAGCAAAGACGCACTACCTGATGTTTGATTTCATGGTGAACCACCTTTCGCCGAAGTCACCCGAGTTCCAGGACTTTGTGGCGCACCACCAGGGTTCTAAGTTTGCGGACCTATTTTTGAGCTGGGATCAATTCTGGCCAGCGGGGCGGCCGACAAAGGAAGACGTGGACCTAATTTATAAGCGGAAGGATAAGGCGCCGTTTATGCCGGTGCGGTTTGCGGATGGAATCACCGAAAAAATCTGGAATACGTTTGGCGACCAGCAGATGGACCTGGATGTTCGGACAGAAACGACGATGCGCTTTATTGAGCAGAACCTAACGCACCTTGCCCAGCATGGCGCCAGCATCATTCGGCTTGATGCCTTTGCGTACGCCGTTAAGAAACTGGGAACCAGCGACTTCTTCGTGGAACCGGAGACGTGGCACTTATTAGACCGAATTAAGGAGATGCTTGCCGGAACCGACGTCACCTTATTACCAGAAATTCATGAGAACTACACGTACAACGAGAAGATGCACGCGCACGGTTACTTTAGCTACGACTTTGTCCTGCCGATCATCACGCTCCACGCCCTGTACTCGCACAGGGTAAAAACGATGGTTGACTGGTTTAACCAGGCGGACATGCACCAGTTTACGACCCTGGACACGCACGATGGCATTGGGGTTGTTGACGGCAAGGACATCTTAACTGATGAAGAACTCGACTATACCGTGGATCAGTTATACAAGGTGGGGGCCAACGTTAAGCGGGCTTATTCGAGTGCGAAGTACCACAACCTTGATATTTACCAGTTAAACACGACGTACTACTCGGCAACGGGGAACAACGACGCGGCGTACCTGTGTGCGCGGGCCCTGCAAATGTTTGCGCCGGGAATTCCGCAGGTGTACTACGTGGGATTATTAGCCGGAAAGAACGATACGACCCTCGTTGAGCAGACCCGCGAAGGCCGGGACATCAACCGCCACTTCTACACGCTTGGTGAGGTACATGCGGAATTACAGCGGCCGGTTGTCCAGAAAGTGCTCCAGCTGTTGGAATTCCGGAACAGTTGCCCGGCGTTTGATTTGGAAGGGACGATTAAGGCGGAAGCGTTAGACGATCACACGATGCGGGTAACGCGGACGGACCGGAAGCAGACGTCCCGGGCAGTTCTGACCGTTGACTTAGCGCAAATGCACTATACCATTGAGGTGAAGGGATAGTTTTTAAAATTGCCGTTCAGATTGTGTAAACAATGGTATAATACGGGTGATTAAGTTAAGGAGGAATTTCACATGAAGATTATTGCCTATGGTATTCGTGACGACGAAATGCCGTACGTTGACGAATGGAAGCAGGCACACAGTGACGTTGAGGTTAAGGTTGTTCAGGAGTTATTAACGATGGACACCGTTGACCAGTGCAAGGGCTTTGACGGGTTAGTTTCATACCAGCAGAAGCCGTACACGGCAGAACTGATTGATGCAATGGGGGCAAACGGCATCAAGTTCTGGTCATTACGGAACGTTGGGATTGACAACATCGACTTTGATGCTGTTAAGCGGAACAACATCGTGCTGACAAACGTTCCGGGATACTCACCGGAAGCCATTGCTGAATTCTCAGTTACGCAGACGCTGCGGTTACTGCGGAACACGAAGCAGTACGAAGCTAAGATGCGTAACGGGAACTTTATGTGGGCTCCGGAAATTGCCGGTGAGCTGAACGAAAAGACCGTTGGGGTGGTTGCCACGGGCCGGATTGGGCGGTTTGCAATCCAGTACTTCCAGGGCTTTGGCTGCAAGGTAATTGCTTACGATCTGTTCCACAACCCGGACATTGAAAAGCAGGGATTATACGTTGACACGCTGGACGAATTATTCGCTCAGGCTGACGTAATCGACCTGCACGCTCCGGCTACCAAGGACAACTATCACATGATTAACGCTGACTCCATCGCTAAGATGAAGGACGGCGCCATCATCATCAACACGGCTCGGGGTGAGCTGGTTGATACCGAAGCACTGCTGAAGGCCGTTCACGACGGTAAGCTGAGCGGGGCTGCTTTGGACACGTACGAAGACGAAGTTGGCAAGTTCAATAACGACTTCGGTAGCTTCGACGCTATTCCGGACGACGTGCTGAAGGGTATGGTTGAAGACGGCCGGATTCTTGTTTCACCACACATCGCCTTCTACACAACGACGGCTGTGCGGAACATGGTTCAGATTGCCTTAAACAACAACAAGCAGTTAATCGAAAGCAACGGGGCAAAGGCCGACTTCATCGTTAAGTACTAAGCACCATTGTTAATTTAGAACAAACAAGAAGGAAGCTTCGACGAATCGAAGCTTCTTTTTTTGCGCTTTTCCCCCGAAGAAACCGGTGGTATGGTGGTACTAGCAACGCGCAGTAATTGAACGGGGGTGAAGTGATGGCGTCAGCATGGTTGTTTTTCTTTAGTGCTGATCAGGGAAGACGGCCGGCGGTGATCCGAAAACTGGTGCGCAACCAGGCAACGAGTTCAACGTTGTTTTGGGCAATGGTTTACGGGCTGCTTGACTGGGAAAATACCATTCCCCACCTGAATGAGCCCCAGTTCACTGCGGCCCTTCAGCAGGACCAGCAGGAGGGCTTGGTACGTTCCCAGGACGGTGAGCTCTTCTTGACCCCGGAAGGTGCGCGGCAGCGGCAGGAAATGGTTGCCCACCGGCTTGCCTTAACAACGCCGCGGTTATTCTGTCAGGTGGCGGTGGCCGACTGGGTTCAGATGGTGCGCTTTTTGGTACAGGTGGCTTCTGAAGCAAGCTACCATAACGCCAAATACGTTGTGGCGACCGATCGGCTGCAGTTTAAGGTGACGCTGAAACGGTGGTTGCGCGCCGGTCATTCCCTTGCAGAGTTACGGGATGCATTATCCGGGTCCCTTGCAGCCGTTTTAAAGACCATGCCTGCCAACCAGGCTGACTGTTACGCTCAGGGATTAGTGGGCCACGGGTACTACGGGCACACGACGGCTCAGCGGGCGACGGGGCAGTTAACCGTCCAGGACGTGCAGGTGAACGACCAAAACGTTGCCCTTGCGGTATGGCAAAAGTGGCAACGTTGGCCAGCGGGAGCAGCGTTAATGACCCCGTTTCGGCGGCCAGACCTGGCACCGTCACTGGTCACGACGGGAAAGATGATTGCTGCCGGGATGTCCCTTGCGGCAATTGCCCAGCGGCGGCATTTAAAACTAAGTACGGTGGCTGACCACGCCGTTATGCTTGCGTTGTACCGATCAGAATTTCCGGTGGCGCGGTTACTAAGCCCAGCACGGATTGCCCAGTTAGACCAGTTAGCGCCCGCCGATTACGTTCACTGGGCCTACCGGGACGTGGTGACGGCGGATGCAACCATTACCTTCCCGGAGTTTCGGCTTTATCAGATTAGGAGGTGGCGGCGTGAACACGAGTGAAGCAGCGCTGACGACGCAGTTACACCAGCTGTTTGGGTTTGATAAGTTTCGGCCGGGCCAGTTAGCGGTGATTCAAGCCGTGTTGCGGGAGCAGGACACCCTGGCAGTCCTCCCAACCGGGACGGGAAAGTCGCTGTGTTACCAGTTCGCCGGCCGGGCTCTGGGACGACCAGTTATTATTGTTTCGCCACTTCTATCACTGATGCAGGATCAGGTCGAACAGCTTCGTGCTGCCGGTGAAAAACGGGTAGTGGCCCTGACTTCGACGCTTACCCGCCAGGAACGGACGCTGGCACTGCAGACGCTTGCGGCGAACCGGTTTATTTACCTTGCGCCGGAAATGGCGGTCCAGCCAGCAATTATCAGCCGGCTTAAGGAGTTACGGCCAGCCCTTTTTGTGGTGGATGAAGCCCACTGTATTTCACAGTGGGGGCCCGACTTCCGGCCGGATTACCGGCGGTTAGGACGGGTCCGGCATGCACTGGGAGACCCGGTTACCCTTGCGTTGACAGCCACCGCTTCGCCCCGGGTGCAGCGGGATATTGTGAAGGCCCTCCGGTTAAACCAGCCAAGCATCCAGGTTCATTCCGTAGACCGGCCGAACATTTTTCTTACGGTTGAGGCGGTTGAAAACGAACGGCTCAAGGACGAGCGGTTGGTTGATTTTGTGCGGACGTTTCAGGGCCCGGGCTTGGTCTACTTTGCTAGCAAGCAACGGGCAAACGAGGTCGCCCGCATGCTGGAGCGGCAGGCGGGGGTGCGGGCAGCTGCGTACCATGCCGACCGGACGAGCGCTGACCGGGCGGTTATTCAGCAGCAGTTTTTACACCACCAGCTTGACGTCGTGTGTGCGACGAGTGCGTTTGGGATGGGGGTGAATAAGGCGGACATTCGGTACGTTATTCACTACCATCTGCCCGCTGACCTTGAAAGCTACGTGCAGGAGATTGGCCGGGCTGGCCGGGATGGGAAACAAAGCCTGGCGGTGCTGTTATACCAGCCGGGTGATGAAACCATCCAACACCGGTTGGGAACGGCTAACCTGCTTCCTGCGGCTGAGGTGCAGTTCTTAGCTGCGCACCGTCATGAGAAGCGGTTTTTCCAGGACGAACGAACGGCGTTGGTGCAAACACTGGTGGATGCCGGGATGAAGCCAGCGGCAATTACGAGTTACTTTGACCACCGGCGGCAGGAGAAGCAGCGCGCGCTCCAGGCAATGATGGATTACGTGCAAACCACCGCGTGCCGCCACCAGTTCATTACGGATTATTTCGGGGAACAAACCAAGATTACGCACACTGAGCGGTGTTGTGCAGCGGTGAACACTTCATTAACCCCGGAACAGCTGGGAATGGCCAGCCGGCAGGCATTGACGGATCCTGGGACGCAATCAGGTTATGCGGCAATCCTGCAACAGTTATTTAATCTTTAAGGAATCAGACGTTAATTCTATGGTAAAATAGCACTTAGCATAGCTGAGGAGGCATTGTTGATGGCGCAGAATGATCAACACCAGCACGAGAAAAAACCGTGGGAAAATAACTTTGAGGAAAACCGGGACGAGGAAGGCAACTACTCCCGGACGGCAAGCCGACGAAATACACGGAATAACACGATGATTACGACGTCGCTGTTAGTGATTTTTGTTGTGATTATCATCGGGACCATCGCTCTGTACTTCGTTTCGCAGCATTCGGCGGCCGCTCAGAAGCAGGCCCCGCGGGTGGCAGCAAGTTCTCGCGTTGTGAAGAAGCCGGCGAGCAAACCTAAAAGCGTAAGACGTCACTGGAAAGCAACGAAGAGAAGTGTGCAGTCAGTTGCCGCTAGTTCCCAGCAACAGTCGCAAAATAGCCAGCAGGGTGGCGAGTATGCTACCGTTCAACCGGGGCAGGGACTGTACCGGGTGGCGGTTAACCATGGCTTGACGGTTGCTCAGTTAAGGCAGCTTAATCCGGGATTAACGACCCTGAGCCCTGGTCAGCAGGTTCGGGTCCGGGAATAACCGGGAAACTAAAAGTAAATCAACGATGGATTGAGGCTGGGGTGTCCAGAACACCGCAACCTTTTATTATTGAACGGAGGAAACAATGAAAAAGATTCAGATTGCAATTGATGGGCCGGCATCGGCCGGAAAGAGTACGGTCGCTAAGATTATTGCTCGTAAATTGGGGTACGTGTACTGTGATACGGGGGCGATGTACCGGGCAACGACCTATGCGGCCCAGCAAGCGGGAATTGCGCTCGATGATGATGCTGCCCTGAAGGCGATGCTTCCTACGATGAAGTTGGAGTTTGTTCCGGACGAGCCAGAGCAGCGGGTAATCGTTAACGGGACGGATGTGACGCGCACAATTCGCCTCCCAGAAATTACCAATAACGTATCAGTGGTTGCGGCTCAGCCGAGTGTGCGGGCCGACCTCACCAAGCGGCAGCAAGACATTGCCGCTGCTGGTGGCATCGTCATGGACGGGCGCGATATTGGAACGACGGTTCTCCCGAATGCTCTGGTGAAGATTTTTCTCGAAGCCAGTGTTCATGAGCGGGCGCTGCGGCGGTTTAAGGAAAACCAGGAAAAGGGAATTGATACGCCGCTTGAAGTGCTCGAACAGGAGATTGCGGCCCGGGATAAGAAGGATTCAACGCGCAAGATCTCCCCGTTAACCAAGGCGCCGGATGCGATTACGGTGGATACGACTTCCATGGGAATTGAGCAGGTGGTTACCCGGATATTGGAGATTGTTCAGGAAGCGACCGCTTAATAAATTTGTAAATTATGTTTGAAGTGTGGCGTGAAATAAGATAAGATATAGTCTAGAGTTAGTCGTTAAGGAGGACACAGTCCATGAGTGAGACAGAAGCAAACAAGGATTTGTTAGAAGCTTTGAATAGCGTACATGAAGTTAAGGTTGGTGAAGTTGTTAAGGGTGAAGTGCTTGCCTTTGACGATGCAAACCAAGCAATTGTTGGAATCGAAAACACCGGTGTTGAGGGCGTTGTTCCTGCTAAGGAATTCAACCTTAAGCCGGATGAGATTCAGGATAAGATCAAGGTAGGGGATGTTTACGACCTCGTTGTCATCTCCAAGATCGGTTCCGACAAGGAAGGCGGCAGCTACTTGCTGTCACAGCGGCGTCTCGAAGCCCGGAAGGTATGGGACGAAATCGAAAAGAAGTTCGAAGCTGGCGAAATCATCAAGGCTCCTGTTACACAGGTTGTTAAGGGTGGTTTAGTTGTTGATGCTGGTGTGCGTGGTTTCATCCCGGCATCAATGGTGTCAGACCACTACGTTGCTGATCTGAACCAGTTCAAAGGTCAGGAACTCGAACTGAAGATTATCGAAATTGAGCCGAGCGAAAACCGGCTGATTCTTTCCCACAAGGAAATTGCTCACGAAGAGCGGGAAGCCCAGAAGAAGGAAACACTCAGCAAGTTAGTTGCCGGTGACATCGTTGAAGGTAAGGTTGCCCGGTTAACCAACTTCGGGGCCTTCATTGACCTTGGTGGGGTTGACGGTTTAGTCCACGTTTCAGAGATTGCTTTTGAACGGGTTGACAAGCCGTCAGACGTACTGAAGGTTGGTCAGGACGTTAAGGTTAAGGTTCTTTCAGTTGACCCAGAAAAGGAACGGGTTTCACTGTCAATCAAGCAGACGCTGCCGCAGCCATGGGATGACATTGACCAGAAGGTTGCTGAGGGCGACGTCCTTGACGGAACCGTTAAGCGCCTGACGAGCTTTGGGGCCTTCGTTGAAGTCTTCCCTGGAGTTGAGGGGTTAGTTCACATTTCCCAGATTTCTCACAAGCACATCGCAACACCAAACGAAGTGCTGACTTCAGGTGAGAAGGTTAAGGTGAAGGTTCTCAGCGTAAACGCTGCAGACCACCGGTTAGCCCTGTCAATCAAAGCGCTTCAAGAGAAGCCTGCTTCTGAAGAAGATGACAGTAACAACAACCGTGGGAGCCGCCGGTCATACCGGAACGAACACGTTGATCTTCCAGAAGAAAGCACTGGCTTTACGCTTGGTGACTTAATCGGCGACGAGTTAAAGAAGAACAACTAAGCGCATTTCAGCGTAAATTCAGGCTGGTTCAGGAGCGGTTGCTGTTGAACCAGCTTTTTTATTGCACCATATCAAGTAGTGAAGGAGGGATTCTGATGGCAAACCCAACACTCGCAATTGTTGGTCGGCCTAATGTTGGAAAGTCAACGATTTTTAACCGCATTGCCGGTGAACGGATTGCAATTGTGGAGGATACTCCCGGAGTTACCCGGGACCGGATCTATGCCCACGGCGAATGGTTAGGGCGGAAATTCAATATTATTGATACCGGTGGGATTGACATCGGCGACGAACCGTTTTTAACCCAGATTACCGAGCAGGCCAAGATTGCGATTGACGAGGCGGACGTAATTGTGTTCGTGACGAGTATTAAAGAAGGCGTCACTGACGCTGACGAACGCGTTGCGAAGATTCTCTATCAGGCTGATAAACCAGTAATCCTGGCTGTTAATAAGGTTGACAATCCGGAACTGCGAAACGAAATTTACGACTTTTATTCGCTGGGATTTGGGGACCCCATTCCGGTGGCTGGAACCCACGGCATCGGCATTGGAGACCTGCTGGATAAGGTTTGTCAGGCTTTTCCGGACGACCAGAAACAGGTTGACGACCAGTCAATCAAGTTCAGTTTGATTGGGCGGCCGAATGTCGGGAAATCGTCCCTGGTAAACGCCATTCTCGGGGAGAACCGGGTGATTGTTTCAAGTGTCGAAGGAACGACGCGGGATGCGATTGACACGAAGTTCGTTGCGCCTGACGGAACCGAGTATACGATGATTGATACGGCTGGGATCCGGAAGAAGGGCAAGGTGTACGAAAACACCGAGAAGTATTCCGTGCTCCGGGCAATGCAGGCGATTGACCGTTCCGACGTGGTTTTGGTAGTCTTGGACGCTGAAACCGGAATCCGGGAACAGGATAAGCATGTGGCTGGTTACGCCCACGAGGCTGGTCGCGGTATCATCATTGTGGTAAACAAGTGGGATACCGTTGATAAGAACGGGTACACGATGCACCAGTTCGAGCAGACCATTCGCGAAGAGTTCCAGTACCTGAGTTATGCGCCGATTGTGTTTGTGTCCGCGAAGACCCACCAACGGTTAAACCGGCTGCCCGCCCTAATCAAACAGGTGGACCAGAACCATTCGCAACGGATTCAGTCGGCCGTGCTCAACGATGTTTTGATGGACGCGATTGCGCATAACCCGACGCCGACGGAAAACGGCCGGCGGTTACGGGTGTACTACGCAACGCAGGTCGCTATCAAACCACCGACGTTCGTAATTTTTGTGAACGACCCCGATTTGATGCATTTTTCGTACGAACGGTACCTTGAAAACCAAATTCGTGAAGCATTTGACTTTACCGGGACGCCGTTGCACCTAATTGAACGAAAAAGAAAGTAAAATTTGTTAAGAGACTGCGTTAAAAGGTTGTCATATAAAGGGTTGTATGCTATCTTTATACCCGAACAGTGGTTTTGTAATTGCTAGTTCAGATCCCAACATGGGGTTAGCACGGAACGAATGTTCCATGGGAGGTGAAACACATGGCAAACAAGGCACAGTTAATCGAAAGCGTTGCTGAAAAGACGGGCCTCACGAAGAAGGATGCAACTGTTGCTGTTGACTCAGTATTCAGCTCAATCCAGGACTTCCTGAAGAACGGCGAAAAGGTTCAGTTAATCGGCTTTGGGAACTTCGAAGTACGGCAGCGGGCCGCACGGAAGGGGCGTAACCCACAGACTGGTGCTGAAATCCAGATTCCTGCAAGCAAGGTTCCGGCATTCAAGCCAGGAAAGGCGCTTAAGGACGCTGTTAAGTAATTCAGCCCTTAAAAAACATAGTGACCTCTATCCGGTTAGGATGGGGGTTTTTTTGTATCTTTTAAGGGAGAATTAAAATTCGCGAAGATTGTTCACAATAGTCCGAACAAAGCGCAAATAATATCCGAATTACTGCAAATAATGTTCGACTTTTGATTGACTTTACCAGGATTGGTTGCTATTCTTATGGTAAATAAGGAGGGATTACCATGAGTGCAGAGATTAGTATTGTCATGGGGAGTTCGTCAGATTGGCCGACAATGAAGGAGGCCGCAATGATTTTAGATGAATTTGGGGTCGCGTACACTAAGCACGTGATTTCCGCCCACCGGATGCCGCAAGAAATGTTCGCCTTTGCGCAGAATGCGGCGGATAAAGGGTTAAAGGTGATTATTGCGGGGGCTGGGGGCGCTGCCCATTTACCGGGGATGCTGGCGGCCAATACCGTTCTTCCGGTCATTGGGGTGCCGGTTCAGACCCACGCATTAAGTGGAATGGATTCCCTCCTTTCAATTGTTCAGATGCCTGCGGGCGTGCCGGTTGCGACCACCGCGATTGGGACGGCGGGGGCCAAGAACGCGGCGTTACTTGCCCTAGAGATTCTCGGGACAACGAACGCTGACATTTCCCAGAAGCTACAGGATTACCGTCAGCAGATGCACGATATGGCGGTAGAAAGTGAGGCGCACCTTGACTAGGATTCTCCCTGGACAGACAATTGGCATTATTGGTGGTGGCCAGTTGGGGCAAATGTTGACGTTTGCGGCCAAGCAGGCGGGCTTTAAGGTGGTTATTTTAGATCCTACGCCCGCTTGCCCGGCAGCCCAGGCAGCTGACGAACAGATTGTCGCCCCGTACGATGATCGGGACGCCATTGAACGACTGGCAACGCAGGCTGATGTCCTTACATACGAGTTTGAAAACGTTGATTTGGCTGCCCTTGAAGCGGTGAGTGACCGGGTAAGCATTCCGCAGGGAACTGAACTGCTCTGGATTACAAAGGACCGGATCCGGGAAAAGACCTTCCTGCGGGATAGCGGGTTGCGGACAGCGGCGTTTGCCCCGGTCAATTCGGCGGATGAGTTGCGCCAGGCAGTGGCGACCATTGGTTTGCCTGCCATTCTCAAGACCTGTGAGGGGGGCTACGACGGAAAGGGGCAGGTGACGTTGCGGACGGTCGCTGACCTGGATTTACCGGTCGTACGTGAAATCCTCGCGACGGGGCAGTGTATTTTAGAACAGATGGTTGCCTTTACCTGCGAGTGTTCGGTGATGGTGGGGCGCAGTGTTTCCGGGGAAGTCACCGTTTTTCCGGTAAGTGAGAACATCCACCGAAACCACATTCTGCACGAAAGTATCGTTCCTGCCCGGATTAGCCCAGAATTGCGGGATGAAGCGACGCAGGTTGCCCAGAAGATTGCCGCAAAGTTGAATCTGTGCGGCATCCTCGGGGTTGAGATGTTCATGGGAAAGGACGGTCACGTCTACGTTAACGAATTAGCCCCACGGCCACATAATTCGGGCCATTACTCGATTGAGGCGTGTGATTTCTCACAGTTTGCCGTGCACAACCGGGCAATCTGTGACTGGCCGATGCCAGAGGTCCACCTGCTGCATCCGGTCGTGATGGTTAATGTGTTGGGTCAGCACGTTGAAGGAGTGCGGCGCCTAATCGCCACCAAACCACAATGGCACTTTCACGATTACGGGAAGGCCGAGGTCCGACGTGACCGGAAGATGGGGCACGTGACGGTGTTGACGGATGATGTTGCGGCAACGTTAGCGGAGATTGACGCAACGGGCGTTTGGCAGGAAGAACAATAACAGAAAAGGGGAACAAGGATGATTGATCGCTACACCCGCCCGGAAATGGGGCGGTTATGGACGGATGAAAAGAAGTACGAATGCTGGTTGGCCGTTGAGTTGGCAGCAGACGAAGCGTGGGCTAAGTTGGGTAAAATTCCAGCTGCCGATGTGGAAAAACTGAAGAAGAACGCTAAGTTTGACGTTCAGCGGATTCAGGAGATTGAGGCCGTTACCAAGCATGACGTGATTGCGTTTACCCGGTGCCTTTCCGAATCCCTAGGGCCAGAAAAGAAGTGGGTGCACTACGGACTGACGAGTACGGACGTTGTGGATACCGCCCAGGGGTACCAACTGAAGCAGGTTAACGACCTGTTGCGGGCCGACTTGCAGGAGTTCCGGGACATCGTTGCCCGGCAGGCCAAGAAGTACAAGCATACGGTTATGATGGGCCGGACGCACGGGGTGCACGCTGAACCAACGACGTTCGGGTTGAAACTAGCCCGCTGGTATGCGGAAATTAACCGGGATATCGAGCGGTTTGAGCACGCCGCTGCCGGGGTGGAAGCCGGCAAGATCAGTGGGGCCGTCGGAACGTTTGCCAACATTGACCCGCGGGTTGAGCAGTACGTCTGTGAAAAACTCGGAATCCGGGCCCAGGACGTTTCAAGTCAGGTGCTTCCCCGGGACCTACACGCGGAGTACCTGGCAGCCATGGCGCTGATTGCGACGAGCCTGGAAAACTTTGCGACGGAAATCCGGAGTCTCCAGCGGACCGAGATTCACGAGGTGGAAGAACACTTTGCGAAGGGCCAGAAGGGGTCGTCGGCAATGCCGCATAAGCGCAATCCAATTGGGTCAGAAAACATCTGTGGGTGTGCCCGGGTCATTCGGGGGCACATGGTGACGGCCTTCGAGGACGTTGCGTTATGGCACGAGCGTGATATTTCCCACTCCTCCGCTGAACGGATGATCTTACCGGACACGACCGCACTGTTGGACTACATGCTTCACCGGTTTGGCAAGATCCTGGCTAACCTGGACGTCTTTCCGGAGCGAATGAAGGCCAATATGGACCAGACGCTGGGATTAATTTACAGTGGGCGCGTGCTTAACAAGCTGGTTGAAAAGGGCATGAGCCGGGAGGAAGCGTACGACACGATTCAACCGAAGACGGCGAAGGCATGGGCCGAAAAGGTACCGTTCCGGCCGTTGTTGGAGGCGGACCCGGCGATTACGGACCGGCTTTCGCCCGCCGAGTTGGACGATGCGTTTGATTATCACTGGCACCTCCGCCACGTGGACGAAATCTTTGTCCGGGTAGGACTAGATGAGTAATTAAGTAAAACGGTGGGATTGTAATGGAACGGCCTGCCGTTTTTGACTGCCAAGTCTAAAATGATAATTATCACCGGAAGGAAGGACTTTTTCCTGGTGGTGTTTCATGAAGGTTGCTGGTGATCTGAATTTATGATATATTAGTGGTGTTTTTAAGACTCGTAGTGGAGTGAGCAGCGATGCTCGCTCTTTTTAATGCGGCGAGTAATCTTAGGCAAAGGAGGGTCATTGTGAGCAAGAGTGTTGTTGAAACGGTCACGGAGCTGGTTACCCCCATCCTGGACGCCCACCACTTCGAACTCGTTGACGTTGAGTTCGTTAAGGAGGGGAAGGGCTGGTATCTCCGGGTTTTCATTGATAAGCCGGGGGGAATTAACATTGAGGAATGTGCCCTGGTGAGTGACCAGTTAAGCGAGCAGCTAGACGAGTGTGATCCCGATCCGATTCCGCAGGCATATTACCTGGAAGTTTCGTCTCCTGGGGCTGAACGGCCGTTAAAGAAGGAACGGGACTATGAACGGGCGGTTGGTGAGTACGTTCATGTATCTTTGTACCAGCAACTTAACGGGAAAAAGGTTTATGAAGGAACGCTAACCAAGGTAACCCCAACGGAGTTAACCATGGAATACGCCGATAAGGCGCGCACTAAGACAATCGTTATTCCGCGGACCCAGGTTGCTCAGGCCCGCCTAGCAATTAAGTTTTAATACCGAGAAAAGAGGAGTAGCAGTGAGTAAAGAACTACTAGACGCGCTCGACGTCTTAGAAAAGGAAAAGGGCGTTAAGCGGGAAATCGTAATCGACGCCCTGGAAGCGGCGTTAAGTTCAGCATACAAGCGGAACTATGGTCAGGCCCAGAACGTGGTGGTCGACTTTGACGAAAAGAAGGGAAACGTTCACGTTTACGCCGTGAAAACGGTTGTTGACGAGGTGGCTGATCCCCAGCTTGAAGTGAGCTTAAAGGACGCCTTAGACATTAACAAGGCATACGAACTGGGCGACACGATTAAGTTTGAGGTCACCCCAGGCAACTTCGGCCGGATTGCCGCACAGACCGCCAAGCAGGTGATCCTCCAGCGTGTGCGGGAAGCTGAACGGGAGAAGATTTACAACGAATACATCCAGTACGAGCACGAAATCGTAACGGGGGAGATTGAACGGCAGGATTACCGGTTTATTTACGTTAACCTGGGCGACGTCGAGGCGGTAATGTCCCGCCGCGACCAAATTCCTGGCGAACAGTACAACTCCCACGATAAGATTAAGGTGTACATCTACAAGGTTGATAACGCCACGCGGGGGCCGCAGGTATTTGTCAGCCGGGCGCACCCGGACCTGCTGAAGCGGCTATTTGAACAGGAAGTCCCGGAAATCTTTGACGGGACGGTTGAAATCAAGGCCGTTTCCCGTGAAGCCGGTGACCGTGCAAAGGTGGCCGTTTGGTCAAACGACCCGAACATCGACCCGGTTGGGACGTGTGTTGGCCCCCGGGGCCAGCGGGTTCAGGGAATCGTTAACGAACTCCACGGTGAAAACATGGACATTGTGCAATGGAGTGAAGACCCGGCGGAATTCATTGCCAACGCCCTTAACCCGGCGGACGTCTTAGAAGTGCGGTTTGATCCGGAAAATGACCGCGCATGCACGGTCGTGGTTCCGGAAGACGAATTATCCCTCGCAATTGGGAAACGCGGGCAAAACGTTCGCCTGGCCGCCCAGTTAACGGGATACAAGATCGACATTAAGTCCGAAGAAGAAATGGCAGAGCTCGACGCCCAGGCGGCCTTAGCTCCAGAAGAACCTCTTGACGAAGAAGCTGAGGTTAGTGTGCAGGACGAGGCGCCCGTTGAAGGCGAACCTGCTGCGGACACCACTGATGCCGACGAACAGGAGGACTAGCAATGGGACAACGGAAGGTGCCAATGCGCAAGGACATTGTGACCGGAACAATGTGGCCGAAGAAGGAACTTGTGCGGGTGGTCCGCAACAAGGAAGGCGAGGTCAGCATTGATCCGACCGGCAAGAAAAACGGCCGGGGAGCATACATTGCGTTGGATGTTGATGTGGCGAAGAAGGCGCAGGCCGAGCGAACGTTTGACCGGGCATTTGGGGTAAAAATTGCCCCGGAATTTTACGATGAACTGGTCGCATACGTTGACCACCAGGTTGCCCGGAAAGAACTGTTTGGTGATGCCAAGTAATCAGATTAGCGGCCTTTTGGGGTTAGCCCGGCGTGCCCGGAAGTTAACCACGGGGACCAACCAGGTGTTAACCCGGGTCCGGGCGCACGCAACGTTTTTGGTTGTGCTTGCGAGTGATTGCGGTAGCCGGACGAAGAAGACGGTGGCAGATAAGTGCCGCAGTTTCGGAATTCCGCTGGTTACCCCGCTAACCCAGGCAGAACTGAGCGCAGCAATCGGCCAGCAACGCAGCGTCGTTGCGGTTGACGATGCGGGGTTTGCGAAGAAGATTACGGCCCTTGCCCAACAGGCCACAAACCAGAATTAAGACTACTCCTATTAATTACAGGGAATAACCGCAGTGGGTAAATCTGACTATCCACACCTGAAAGCGGGATGAAAGGGAGAGTGAAGTTATGAGTAAGAAACGGATTTACGAACTAGCGAAGGAACTCAACGTTGCAAGTAAGGAAGTCTTGCAGGCAGCTAAGGCTCAGGGAATTAAGGTGGGCAACCACATGTCAGCCGTTACTCCGGATGAAGAACAGCGGATCCGGACGGCCATGAAACCAGCTGCTAAGCAGAAGAAAGCTAACCCGGTTGCTAAGAAGAAAGCTGTTAAGCCGGCTGCCAAGAAGGCAACGAAAAAGTCCGCTAACTCCCAGCCGAAAGCGGCCAAGAAGAAACCAGCCGCTAAGCCCAGTAACAAAAGCGGCAAACCAGCACCCCAAGCTGCCCAGAAGAAACGGCCGCAGGCAAATGCAAGTGCGCGGAAGAGTCGGCAACAGGGCGAAGAGGAGAGCAGTTACGGCCGCTCAAACCGGGACCGGCAGAATGACCGGAAGTTTAAGCAGAACGGGAAGCGGACGGGGAATAATAACCGTCGTTTTGGCAATAACCAGAACCGTTTTAGCAAGAAGAACCGGAAGAACAAGAAGTTCCGTAAGCAGCAGAAGAAGCAGCCGGCAACACCACGGAAGAATAAGCCGTTACCGGACACACTCGTTTACACGGTCGGAATGAACGTGGCGGACATCGCCAAGAAGATCCACCGGGAACCAGCCGAAATTATCAAGAAGCTGTTCATGCTCGGGGTAATGGTTAACCAGAACCAGTCACTGGACAAGGACACGATTGAGATTCTGGCCGATGAATACGGGATTAAGGCCGAAGAAAAGGTCGAGGTCGATGTTTCTGATATCGACAAGTTCTTTGAGGAAGAACAGAAGAACACGGACCACCTTGAAAGCCGGCCGCCGGTTGTCACGATCATGGGTCACGTTGACCACGGGAAGACGACGTTGCTAGATAAACTGCGGCATTCAAACATTACTGCCGGAGAAGCTGGCGGGATTACGCAGCACATCGGGGCTTACCAGATCAAGCGGAACGGCAAGACGATTACCTTCCTTGATACGCCGGGGCACGCCGCCTTTACGAATATGCGGGCGCGTGGAGCGGACGTAACGGATATTACCGTGTTGGTGGTTGCCGCGGATGATGGGGTGATGCCCCAGACAATCGAGGCCATCAACCACTCCAAGGCTGCCGGGGTGCCGATCATCGTTGCGGTCAACAAGATTGATAAGCCGGGCGCTAACCCGGACCACGTGATGGAACAGCTGACAGAGTATGAGCTGATTCCGGAAGACTGGGGTGGTGACACGATCTTCGTGAACATCTCAGCTAAGTTTGGCAAGAATATTGACGACTTGCTGGACATGATCCTGCTTGAGTCCGAAATGCTTGAACTCAAGGCGAACCCAGACCAGCACGGAGCAGGGTCTGTAATCGAAGCGCGGTTGGATAAGGGCCGCGGGTCAGTTGCTACTCTGCTGGTCCAGCAGGGAACCCTGCACGTTGGGGATCCGATTGTTGTCGGCAACACCTACGGGCGGATCCGGACGATGACGGACGCTTACGGCAAGCGGGTTAAGGAAGCCACCCCGGCGATGCCAGTCGAGATTACCGGGTTAAACGATGTGCCGGAATCCGGGGACCGCTTCATCACGTTTGACGACGAAAAGACGGCGCGGGCTGCCGGTGAAGAACGGGCTAAGCGCGCCCTGATGAAGGAGCGGAGCCAGGTTAACCACGTGACGCTTGATAACCTGTTTGACACGATGAAGGAAAACGACATGAAGAAGGTCGACCTGATCATCAAGGCCGACGTTCAGGGGTCGGTTGAAGCCCTCGCCCAGAGTTTCCAGAAGATTGACGTGGACGGCGTACGGGTCAACATCATTCACCAGGCCGTCGGTGCCATCAATGAAAGTGACGTAACGCTGGCGGAAGCTTCCAACGCAATTATTATTGGATTCAACGTGCGGCCAACACCGCTCGCCAAGGCCCAGGCGGAGAGTAGCAACGTCGACATCCGGCTGCACAACGTCATCTACAAGGCCATTGATGAGGTCGAAACCGCGATGAAGGGAATGCTGGAGCCGGTTTACAAGGAAAAGGTTACCGGCCAGGTCGAAGTCCGCAAGACCATCAAGGTTTCCAAACTGGGAACGATTGCGGGTTCCTACGTCACGGACGGGGTCATCAAGCGGGACAGTGGTGTCCGGCTGATCCGGGATGGCATCGTTATCTACGACGGCAAGCTGTCCAGCCTCAAGCGGTTTAAGGACGACGTGAAGGAAGTTAAGGCCGGCTACGAGTGCGGGCTGATGATTGAAAACTACAATGACATTAAGGTTGGCGACCAGATTGAGGCCTACGTCATGGAAGAGGTCCCGGTTGACCAGCGTTAGAAAACGGTGGTGAGAAAATGGCACAACAGTTTCGCGTTGGGCGGCTTTCCCAGGAGATTCAGCGGGAAGTCACTGATATTTTGCAAAAGAAGGTGCGTGATCCCCGCGTTCAGGGGGTGACGGTCACGGGCGTCGACGTGACGGGTGACCTACAGCACGCAACCGTCTATTACAGTATTCTGGATGATAAGGCGTCGACTGCCGCGAAGGTTCAGGCTGGCTTAGATAAGGCCACCGGGCTGATTCGTGGTGAACTTGGGCACCGGCTGAGCATTTACGTGACGCCGGAGTTGAAGTTTGCGCAGGACGATTCGGTGCGTTACGGTAACCGGATTGATCAGCTGTTGACCCAGCTTCATCAGCAGGATAAGTAAAAAAACAAAGAGGCTGAGACGGGGGTCCCAACCTCTTTTTGTGATTAATGAGGTGTATTTATGAACGGAATCTTACCCCTTTACAAGGACCGGGGGATGACCAGTAACGACTGCGTAATGCGGTGCCGGCATCTGTTTCATACGCGGAAAGTTGGGCATAGTGGCACGCTTGATCCGGCGGTGGCGGGTGTGTTGCCCATCTGCATTGGCCACGCGACCAAGGTAGTCAACTACCTGATGGCTTCCGGTAAGGTGTACCAGGGCGAACTAATCTTGGGCAAGGCGACGGAAACCGAGGACTTAGAGGGGGCCGTGGTGGCCCAAAAACCGATTACCACGCCCTTTAGCGCGGCCGCACTCGATGATGCCATGGTGCAGTTTCAGGGGACGATTACCCAGGTGCCGCCAATGTATTCGGCAGTCAAGGTTCACGGCAAACGGCTGTATGAGTACGCCCGGGCAGGCGAAGAGGTTGCCCGGCCAGCCCGGCAAATTCACGTGGATTACTTTAAGCAGCTCCGGTCAGCGACCTACGATACCGCCGCCCAGGAACAGCACGTCTTCTTTGAGGTGGCGTGCGGGAAGGGGACCTACGTCCGGACGCTGGCGGTTGATCTTGGCCGGGCACTCGGCGTTCCCGCAGTGATGGCGCGGTTAACCCGGATTAAGAGCGGGGGGTTCACCAGTGATGAGACGGTGACCCTCGCCCAGTTGGAGGAAATGGACGACCAGCAGCGTGAAAATACGCTGGTTTCCGTGGACCACGCCCTGCGGACGTTGCCGCACCACCAGTTGACCGCAAGTGAGTGGCAGCGGGTGCAAAACGGTGGTTTTCTTGCGGAAAAGCAGGTGACTGCCGGCCAGCCGGTTCCGCGCGTTGTTTTGCAAACCGGGCTGCGCGTCCGGGCGGTCTACTGTTATAATGAAAAGCAGCACCGGTACCAGCCGGAGCGGATGATCGATTTAAGTGAGTAGGTGATGGAATGGAGACGGTGGAGATTACGAGTGTGGAAGACGTCACCCGGGCAGTCGGCGCGCCGGTCGTTCTCGCGGTGGGCTTCTTTGACGGCGTTCATCGGGGCCACCAGCGGGTGATTGAAGCGGCCAAGGAGGAAGCTTCCCGGCGGAACGCGCGGTTAGGCGTCATGACGTTTGACCGGTACCCGAAATTAATGTTTCAGGGCATGCGGTGGCAACCCTTCCGGTACCTGACATCGCCTGCGCAAAAGGCCGCCCACTTTGCTGCGTTGGGGGCTGATGTGGAGTACATTCTCACGTTTGACGAAACCTTAGCGGAGATGGCGCCCCAGGACTTTGTTGACCGCTACATTGTAGGGTTAAACACGGTGGCGGTGGTTGCCGGGGAGGATTTCACGTTTGGCAATCCCCGCGTGGCCAACATGCACACCCTGCCGCAGTATGCCAAGGGCCGGTTTGGTGTTTTACCGGTTACCCACCTTCTTCAGGATGACGATAAAATCAGCTCCACCCGGATCCGGAAGGCCATTGATGGCGGCGACGTGCAGCTGGCCAACCGACTTTTGGGATACCCGTACGAAACGAACGGATACGTGGTGCACGGGTTTGCCCGGGGGCGGCGCCTGGGCTTTCCAACACTCAACATCGCGGATGGGGATAACCTGCGTCTGCCAGCAATCGGGGTGTACGCTGTGCAGGTCAACGTGCAGGGAACCTGGTATAACGGGATGGCTTCGCTGGGCCGGAACGAAACGTTTGGTGACCACAACGACGTGGTCCTCGAAATTAACCTGTTTGACTTTGACCAGATGGTATACGGCCAGTTCGTGAAGGTCCGCTGGTTTGACTTCGTGCGTGGGCAGCAAAAGTTTGCGTCTGCTGATGAGCTGGTCACCCAGTTAAAGCAGGACCGGCAAACGATTCAAGCATGGTTTGCCCAACAACAGAAAAATTAAGCCAGAATATTGACGAATGCCAATCAATTTTGTATATTATAGGTGACTTAGCACTTAGCAATTATGAGTGCTAAGTGCTAAAAGAGGTGATTGTGGTGTTAACGGAACGTCAACTGTTAATTCTTGAGACGATCATTAAGGATTACACGGATGTCGGGCAACCAATTGGTTCAAAAACGTTGCAGGAGCAATTACCAGTCCATGTGAGTTCAGCAACGATCCGTAACGAGATGGCGGCGTTGGAGAAGGCGGGGCTCATTCGCAAGGAACATTCTAGTTCCGGGCGGGTGCCGTCAATCAAGGGCTACCGGTACTATGTTGATAACATTTTGACGCCGGCCCAGGTTGACCAGCAGGCCCTCGCGGATATTCGTTCGTCTTTTCAGGGGGATTTTTCGAAGGTTGACGAAATCGTGGCGGCGTCCGCCAACATTTTGTCGGACCTGACAAACTACACGACGATTACCCTGAAGCCGGAGGTCGAGGACGTCCTCTTGGAAGGCTTCCGGATGGTGCCACTGGGGAACCAGCAGGTGATGGCCATTCTTGTGGCTAGTGACGGAACGGTTGAGAGTAAGCTGTTCCAGTTGCCTGAAGGCGTGACGGGTGATCAGGTTGAACCCGTGATGCGCGTGATTAACGACCAACTTGTGGGCGTGCCGCTCCGGCAAATTCCAGCTAAGTTGACCGCTAACATTGGCTTAATTGCCAAGTACTTCAAGCAACCCGCTGGGATGGTCGCCGTTGTGAGTGACATTCTGCAAAAGATTGCGCACGAGCAGTACTTCGTTGGCGGGAAGATGAACGTCTTCAACTTTGCCAACGATGGTGATTTGGATGAAGCTAAGTCGCTCTATGCGTTGATGGAACGAGCACCGGAGTTATCCGACATTGTTGATCCCCAGGACAAGGACATTACCGTGAAGATCGGTGATGAGATGGCGAACCAATTATTGCTGAATTATAGTGTGGTTTCAGCGACCTACAACGTGGATGACTACGGGAAGGGCATGATTGCCATTCTCGGGCCAACCAACATGCCATACTCCAAGGTGATTGGGCTTCTGGGGGCACTCCGGCAGGAATTAACGCGTAAAATGCTGAACTATTACCATAATTTTGACGAGTAGAAAAGGGGTGTTGACGTGGCAGCGGATAAGGAAAAAGCAAACCAAGAAGCGGCAGCCGCCAAGGAGAAGGCCCAGGATTCTAAGAAGCAGGAATCAAAAAAGGCTGCGGCGAAAAAGAAGCCAACGGTCAAGGACCAGCTGAAGGCGGCGCAGGAACAGATTAACCAGCTTACGAAGGAAAAGGATGAGCTGGAAGATAAGTACCTGCGGGCTGAAGCGGAAATGGCTAACATGCAAACGCGCTACAAGAAGGAGCAGGAGCAGCTGTTGAAGTATCAGAGTCAGCGGTTGGCAACTGCGGTGCTACCGGTAATTGATAACCTGAACCGGGCGCTTGAGATTGAGGTGGATGACGAAGCTTCCAAGAACCTCAAGCAGGGGGTTGAAATGGTGGCTAAGGACTTAAATAAGGCCTTTACCGACAACGAAATCACCAAGATCGAATCCCTCGGCAAGAAGTTCAATCCGACGCTCCACCAGGCCGTCAAGAGTGTGCCGGCTGAAGATGGGCAGGAACCCGAGACAATCGTTGAGGTGTTCCAGGATGGTTACATGTTAAAGGACCGTGTTTTGCGGCCAGCCATGGTCGTTGTTGCACAGTAATTAAGAAGAAAAAGAGGTAAGGTAGATGTCAAAGATTATTGGAATTGACCTTGGGACGACGAACTCAGCCGTTGCCGTCCTTGAAGGTAAGGATGCAAAGATTATCACTAACCCGGAAGGAAACCGGACAACGCCGTCCGTTGTTTCCTTCAAGAACGGAGAAACACAGGTTGGTCAGGTTGCTAAGAACCAGGCCATTACAAACCCAAACACCGTTTCATCAATCAAGCGGCACATGGGCGAAACCGACTACAAGGTTGACATTGATGGTAAGAAGTACACGCCACAGGAAATCTCAGCCATGATTCTCCAGTACATCAAGGACTACGCAGAATCATACCTGGGTGAAGACGTGACGCAGGCCGTTATCACGGTCCCAGCCTACTTCAACGACTCCCAACGGCAGGCTACCAAGGATGCCGGAAAGATTGCCGGCTTAAAGGTTGAACGGATTGTCAACGAACCAACGGCCGCTGCTTTGGCTTACGGGCTTGACAAGCTGGACAAGGATGAAAAGATTCTTGTGTTCGACCTTGGTGGGGGAACGTTTGATGTTTCCATCCTGGAACTCGGTGACGGGGTCTTTGAAGTGCTCTCCACGAACGGGGATACCCATCTTGGTGGGGACGACTTTGATAACAAGATCATCGACTGGATGGTTGCCAACTTCAAGGAAGAACACGGGGTTGACCTATCCCAGGACAAGGTTACGCTGCAGCGGATGAAGGAAGCCGCTGAAAAGGCCAAGAAGGACTTATCCGGAATGTCTGAGACGCAGATTTCACTACCGTTCATCGCTTCTGGTGAAAACGGCCCGTTGCACCTGGACATGACGTTAACGCGGGCTAAGTTCAACGAACTGACTGCTGACCTGATTGACCGGACGAAGATTCCTGTCCGGAACGCCCTGAAGGATGCCGGCTTAACAAACAGCGACATTGACGAGGTTATCCTGGTTGGTGGTTCCACGCGGATTCCGGCCGTCAAGGAAGCCGTTGAAAAGGAAACCGGCCACAAGCCGAACGAATCAGTTAACCCGGACGAAGCGGTTGCTTTAGGGGCCGCTATCCAGGGTGGTGTGATTACCGGTGACGTGAAGGACGTTGTTTTACTGGACGTTACGCCACTGTCCCTTGGAATTGAAACCATGGGTGGGGTCTTCACCAAGTTAATCGACCGGAACACGACGATTCCAACCAGCAAGAGTCAGGTCTTTTCAACTGCTGCTGACAACCAGCCAGCCGTTGACATTCACGTGCTGCAGGGTGAACGGCCGATGGCAGCGGACAACAAGACGCTTGGGCGCTTCCAGTTAACGGACATTCCGCCGGCACCGCGTGGCGTTCCGCAGATCGAAGTTAAGTTCGACATCGACAAGAACGGAATCGTGAACGTATCAGCGAAGGACCTCGGGACTAACAAGGAACAGAAGATTACCATCAAGAGTTCATCAGGGCTTTCCGACGATGAAATTGACCGGATGGTGAAGGAAGCTAAGGAAAACGAAGCTGCCGACAAGAAGCGGAAGGAAGAAGTTGACCTCCGGAACGAAGTCGACCAGCTGCTCTTCCAGTCTGAAAAGACCCTGAAGGAATTAGACGGGAAGGTTTCTGAAGACGAGGTCAAGAAGGCTAAGGATGCGCGTGAAGCCCTGAAGAAGGCGCAGGAGTCAAACGACATTGACGCCATGAAGAGCAAGAAGGATGACCTGACCAAGATCATTCAGGACCTGTCAGTCAAGCTGTACCAGCAGGCTCAGCAGGCCCAGGGTGCCGCTGGTCAAGCTGACGGCAGTGCTGCCGGGAACACCAATACCAACGGAAGTGCCGACGACAACACCGTTGACGGTGACTTCAAGGAAGTTGACCCGGACGACAAGAAGTAAACGCTGATTTGAGTGGTTACATTCCAGGGGGGTGGCAGTGGCCACGCCCCTGGTTGGTTTTAATGGAGGAAGAAAATGGCTGAAAGTGATCCGTATAAGGTACTAGGCGTTGACCGGGACGCTTCGGACGCCGAAATTAAGAAGGCGTACCGGCGGCTTTCCAAGAAATACCACCCGGACCTGAACCACGAGCCGGGAGCAGAAGAGAAGTTTAAGGAAGTCAACGATGCCTATGATATTCTCGGGGACCCGCAAAAGAAGGCCCAGTACGATCAGTTTGGGTCAACCGGACAGCAGTTTAACGGTGGGGGTGCCGGCGGCTTTGGCGGCGCAAACTTCAACGGCGGGTTTGGCGGTGGCTTTGATGACTTCGTCAATTCGTTCTTTGGCGGTGGCCGGAGTGCGGCCCAGCAGGCCAACGCACCACGGCAGGGCCGCGACCTGCAGTATGAGATGCACCTGACCTTTAAGGAGGCCATCTTCGGGAAGAAGACGGACATCGAATACACCCGCGAAGACACGTGTAAGGACTGTCATGGAACGGGTGCCAAGCCGGGAACTTCGCCGGTCACGTGTTCCCGGTGTGGCGGTCGCGGATTCATCCAGGTTCAGCGGCAAACCCCGCTTGGCCAGATGGTTTCCCAGCAGGAATGTGACGTGTGCCACGGAACCGGGAAGGAGATCAAGGACAAGTGCCCGACGTGTGGTGGCACTGGCCATGTGCGGGAGAAGCACGCGATTGAAGTTACCGTTCCAGCCGGAATTGAGGACGGCAATCAGATGCGGCTCCAGGGCCAGGGGGAAGCCGGTGAAAACGGTGGCCCGTACGGTGACCTGTACATCGTGTTCCGGGTGGCCCCAAGCAAGCAGTTTAAGCGGGACGGGGCGGAAATTTATCTCGACCAGCCGATCAGCTTCGTGCAGGCTGCCCTGGGTGATGAAATCAAGGTGCCAACCGTTCACGGGGACGTTGAGTTGCGGATTCCAGCAGGAACGCAGACCGGTACGACCTTCCGGCTGCGGGGCAAAGGCGCCCCACGGCTGCGGGGAACGGGTAACGGTGACGAGCAGGTCACCGTCAAGATTCAAACGCCAAAGAAGCTTTCCAAGAAGCAGAAGGAAGCACTGCGGGACTTTGCGGTGGCTTCGGGGGAGAGCGTGGCGAGCGAATCACTATTTGAACGGATTAAGAACAAGATCAACAAGTAGTGGTTGGCCCCCTAGCGTTTCCCTAAAATAAATGCTAAAATGATTGCTGTTAGCCTAGCGCTAGTAGAATATATTCGAATAGTTTGGAGGTTAGACGCATGCGTGAACATATCACATTAGAGTGCACAGAATGTGGTGAACAGACGTACCTTTCAAGTAAGAACAAGCGGAACAATCCGGACCGGATTGAACTGAAGAAGTACTGCCCAAAGCAGCGGAAGGTTACGTTACACAAGGAAACGAAGTAACCAGCGAGGGGACCGTGATGGCAATCACGGCCCCCTTTGTGGTTTTTTAAGGAGAAAACGATGGATAAAAAGGAAGCGCGCAACCGGCAGTTGGCGGCAATCGCTGCGGCGGAGCAGGCGGGCCAGCAGGACTGCGACGAAAAGAGTATTTTGATACACCTGTATCAATCGCCGGAGTGGCAGGCCGCTCAGACAATTGGCGTCACGATTAGTAGCGGCACGGAACTGGCAACCCGGCCCATTATTCAGCATGCGTTGGCAGCCGGTAAACGGGTGGCGGTCCCGCGTTGTTTACTCCACCGCCAGATGGCGTTTTGGGACTGCCAGCAACCAGCCATTACGTGGCAGCAAAGTCCCTTTGGGGGAATCTGGGAGCCGCATACGTCCCAACCGGCGCTTGCCAAGGAGGCCATCGACCTCATCGTGGTCCCGGGGCTGGCGTTCAGCCCGCAGCATGACCGGTTAGGGTTTGGCGGGGGCTACTATGACCGCTACCTGCAGGACTACCAGGGCGTAACGGTGGCGTTGATGGATACTGCCCGGCAAGTTGCGGTTACGGACTGGCCCGTTGAGCCGACTGACGTCCGGATAAAACTTTTGATTGGGGTGAATGGGATTGACCGAAACGTGGTGGAATAAACCGCTGGTGACTGACCTGCTGATTGCAATCAACGTGGTGGTTTTCATTGCGATGGTGCTTGCGGGCGGACCGACGAAGCCGCAGGTCCTGGTGACCTTTGGGGCAAAAATCAACCAGTTAATTAGTGTGGGCCAGTGGTGGCGCCTGGTAACGCCGATGTTTTTGCACCTGGGCGTGCAGCACATCGTGTTAAACATGGTGACGCTCTATTTCCTGGGGGTGGCAACCGAACCACTCTTCGGCCACTGGCGCTTTTTGCTAATCTACCTGGGAAGCGGGGTAGCCGGCAACGTTGCCAGTTACTTCTTCACGCCGGCGGTTTCGGCGGGAGCCAGCACGGCCATCTTTGGGCTGTTTGGTGCGTACCTGATGCTGGGGGTGGCGTTTCGGGAACAACCGGGAATCCGGCAGACGGCCCGGACCTTCCTTACGCTGGTTTTGTTGAACGTGGTGTTTGACATGTTTGGCAGTGGGATTGACCTGGCAGGCCACCTTGGTGGTTTGATCGGGGGCTTTTTGCTGGCGTACGTCCTGGCTGCCCCGCGCGTTGGCCGGGTGTCCTGGTGGCAGCGCGGGCTAGCGGCCGTGGCCCTGGTCGGACTTGTCCTGATCGCCGGTTACGGGTTAATGATGAAAGCGGTCTAATCCGCGGTTTATTCAGCGCCGGCGGTATGCTATAATGCTATCGTGTTGCCTTGACAGAATGAACGCAGTGGGGAGGCGAGCAGGATGAAAACCCTGTATGATGTCCAGCAGTTATTAAAACAGTTTAACGTCTTTGTCTACGTGGGCAAGCGGTTATGGGACATCGAGTTAATGGCCCTCGAACTGGATCACCTGTACGAGGCGGGCGTGGTCGATAAGCAGACCTTCGTGAAGGCGAAGCTCGTGTTAAACCGGGAGCACGCGGTTGAAGAGGAGCGCGAGCAGGCCAAGCAGAATTAGGCAGGAGGCATACGAAAGATGGAAAAGAAGCTCATTGGGGTTGACCTGGGCGGAACAACGATTAAGTTTGCGATCGTCACCAAGGACGGTGAGATTCAGCAGAAGTGGAGCATTGAGACCAATATTTTAGATGACGGGTCCCACATTGTGCCGGACATTATCGAATCAATTAACCACCACCTGGACATGTACAATATGACCCCGGATGACTTTTACGGCATTGGGATGGGGACGCCCGGAACGGTTGATATTGAGGCAGGTACGGTGGTCGGTGCGTACAACCTGAATTGGCGGACCATCCAGAACGTGAAGGAAAGCATTGAAGCCGGCACGCGGATTCCGTTTGTGCTGGATAACGACGCAAACGTGGCGGCCCTCGGGGAACGCTGGATGGGCGCCGGCGAAAACGCCAACGACGTGGTCTTCGTGACCCTCGGGACCGGCGTTGGGGGCGGAATTATCGCTGACGGTCACCTCCTTCACGGGATGCGGGCTGCCGGCGAAATCGGCCACATCAACGTTGAACCGGAAGGCTACCTGTGCACGTGCGGTAATCACGGTTGTTTGGAAACGTACGCTTCCGCTACCGGCGTGGTGCACATTGCCCACGACATGGCCGAAGAGTACGCCGGTAACTCCGAGCTCAAGCAACTGAGTGACGCGGGGGAAGAGATTACTTCCAAGCTGGTCTTTGACCTGGCCAAGGAGGATGACCCGCTTGCCAAGATGGTGGTCGACAAGGTGTGCCACTACCTGGGAATGGCCTGCGCAAACATTTCAAGCATCCTTAACCCGGCCTACATCGTGATTGGTGGGGGCGTTTCAGCCGCCGGGAAGTTCTTGCTGGACCAGGTTGAGCACTACTTCGAGCACTACGCCTTCCCGACAATTCGGGAGACGACGCAGTTGCGGCTTGCCCAGTTAGGAAACACGGCGGGTGTTCTTGGCGCCGCTTCACTGGCACTTCAGTTTGTTGATTAGGAAGAGGGATTGACGTGAAATCATCAATTTGGCTTTGGATTGATATTATTTTAATTGCGCTGTTGGCGTGGATGTTTATCGGCCCATGGCTGAGCACGTTAAACGCCAAGCGCTACGCAAAGTTATTGGAAAACGACGAGTTTAAGAAGGGCCTTCACACCGCGCAGGTGATTGATGTGCGCGAAGAGCGGAGCTTCAAGAAGAAGCACATCATGGGTGCGCGGAACATGCCGTATTCCCAGTTTAAGCTCTTCATCAGTGCTTTGCGGAAGGACCGGCCCGTCTACATCTATGAGGACGGGAAGACGCTGGCCGTAAAGGTGGCCAAGAAGCTCAAGAAGGCGGGCTTTACGGACCTGGCGATTTTGAAGAACGGCTTTAGTGACTGGGACGGCAAGGTTAAGACCGGGCACTAGGAGCATGTGAATACTTAAAGCAACAAGAAGCGGACTGGTAATTCCCAGCCCGCTTCTTGCTATAATCACGTATTCTTCTTATCCCTGGTGTGCTGAACGGCTCTTCCGCAAAGCCCGCTTCCGGTGCTCGTCTAAAACGGCTTCCCGCTCTTCGATTGGGTCAACAACCGTCTTCTTGAAGTAGTACACGCACCCAGCTAATGCTCCAAGCGTTGCGCCAACACCAACAACAAAACCTTTACCAAATGACTTCATTAAGTCCACCTCACTTTGCTTCGTTCCGTTACCCTTATTATGGCGGATTGACGGAAAAAATACTAGGGAATGCGCTTAAAATTTCTCCTAAAATGGTATAATGCGGTTTAGGATTTAACCGGAAGGAGGGTGGCGGATGAAGCCGAAGGTACTGTTAATTGTGGGCCCGACCGCGGTGGGGAAAACGGCACTGTCGTTGAAATTGGCCCGGCGGTTTAACGGGGAAGTCATCTCCGGCGATTCAATGCAGGTGTACCGCCACCTCGACATTGGAACGGCCAAGGCCACGCCGGAAGAGCAACAGGTGGTGCCGCACCACTTGATTGACATCGTGGACGTAACGGAGCGGTACTCCGTGGCGGACTTTATGCACCAGGCAACCCGCCAAATCACCGCAATTACGGCGCGGAGGCACCTGCCACTCCTAGTTGGGGGAACGGGTTTTTACCTGCAGGCGCTGTTGGACAACCTGACACTGGGAAACGACCACTACACCGACGATACGCTCCGGCAGAAGTGGCATACATACGCGGAGGAGCACGGGCGGCAGGCGCTCTGGAACCGGCTGAATGATGTAGATCCACCGGCAGCCGCCAAGATTCCGCCCAACAACGAGCGGCGGGTGGTCCGGGCGCTGGAAGTTTATGAGCGCACCGGCAAACGGTTTTCTGCCCAACAGGTGAATGCGGCGCCGTTTGACCCGTACATTATCGGGCTAACGACGGCGCGCGATGTGCTGTACGCGCGGATCAACGCCCGCGTGGACGCGATGATTGAGGCGGGCCTAGTAGATGAAGCGCGGTGGCTGTACGAGCAGGGCGGCGCCGCTTTGCCGGCCGGGAAGGGGATTGGCTACAAGGAGCTCTACCCGTACTTTGCGGGACAATCCTCCCTGGAAGATGCGGTGGCGTTAATCAAACGCAACTCGCGCCGGTACGCCAAGCGGCAGCTCACGTGGTTCCGCAACCAGATGACGGTGCACTGGTACGACCTGGTGGCCCACCCGGAGCAGCAGTACCAAATTGAGACAGACGTTAACCAGTGGTTACAAGATGGGGTGAAGTAGATGAAGAATTGGATGGCCGGCTTACCGGCAAAGTTACAGGACATGGTAAAGGAAGTTGATCAGCAGATTGCACCGCGACTGGCGGAAATTGACGAGCAGGTGCTCTACAACCAGCAGCGCGTGCTTGACCTGTACCGTGAACACCACGTGGCCGAAGAAGACCTCGTGGGGTCGACCGGGTACGGGACGGATGACATCGGCCGCGATAAGCTCGAATCAATCTTTGCTGACTACTTTAAAACGGACGACGCGTTAATCCGGCCGCAGCTGGCTACGGGAACGCACGCCATTTCCACCGGGCTCTTCGCGTGCTTACGGCCAGGTGACACGTTATACTACATGACCGGCACGCCGTACGACACAATCCAGGAAGTCATCGGGATTGCCGGCGATAACCCGGGAACGATGAAGGACTTTGGGATTGACTTCGATACGACGGAACTGTTGCCGAACGGGAAGGTGGACTACGACGGGGTGGCCGCAAAGCTGCGGGCCAACGATCACATCAAGGTCGTTGCCATCCAGCGGTCCTGCGGGTACGCCACCCGGGCCAGCTTCACCGTGGCGGAAATCAAGGAAATGATTGCGTTTGTCCGGCAGATTTTGCCAAATGTCATCATTTTCGTGGACAACTGTTACGGCGAATTTTCGGAGACGGAGGAGCCAACGTTCTACGGGGCCGACCTCATGGCAGGGTCGTTCTTCAAGAATGCGGGGGCGGGCTTTGTTAAGTCCGGCTCGTTCCTCGTGGGGCGGCAGGAACTGATTGATGCGTGTGGCGCCCGGCTGATGGCCCCTGGAATCGGCAAGGCTGAAGGAGCCACGTACGCATACATGCGCGACTACTTTGAGGGCTTCTTCATGGCGCCGCACACGACCGGTGATGCCATCAAGGGGGCCATCTTTGAGGCGGCGCTCCTTGAAAAGATGGGGCTGGATGTCAGCCCGAAGTGGGACGAACCGCGGACGGACATCGTCCAGAAGGTGATTTTTGGGAAACCAGAGCCGATGATCAAGTTCTGCGGGGCCATTCAGCACCACTCCGCGTTGAATGCCTTTGTTGACCCGATTCCGAGCCACATGGACGGTTACGAGGACAAGGTCATCATGGCATCGGGGAGTTTTATTGAGGGTTCGACAATTGAACTGTCGTGTGATGGTCCGCTGCGGGAGCCGTACTGCCTGTACATCCAGGGCGGATTGGCGTACGCCCATATCAAGGTGGCGGTGACCCACGCGGTGGCCGAGACTTTTTTTGCGGAAGAACAGTAATTGATGTTAGAAAAGCTAACACGAAACGTTGACTTATATTTTAGGGCTTGCTATGATAAGCACATATGAGGAGGAAGGATATGCGTGAGAAGGAACTACGGCGTTCACTTGCCGTCCTACCGATTGGAACTGTAATGAAACTGACGGACTTATCTGCCCGGCAGATTCGCTACTACGAAGAACACCAGCTGGTCGTGCCGCAGCGAACGGAGGGGAACCACCGGATGTATTCGCTGAACGACGTGGACCGGCTCCTCGAAATTAAGGACCTGTTGCACGACGGGTTTAACATTGCGGGGATTAAGCGGGTGTACGCTGAGCAGGAGCGGAAGCGCCAGCAACAGCAGGCTAAGCTGCAGCAGTCGTTGTCAGACGATGAGATGCGGCGGATTCTCCGGCAGGAGTTTATGAACATCGGCGGGATGAACGGTGACGCTGAACAACCTTTCCACCACAGTCTTCGGCCTTGAAAATAAAGGAGCGATATTCGCATGGTAAAGCATAACTACACGAAGGATGACATTCGGCGCATTGCCAAGGAGGAAAACGTTCAGTTCCTCCGCCTCATGTTCACGGACCTGTACGGGACGATTAAGAACGTTGAGGTTCCGGTGAGCCAGTTAGACAAACTGCTGGACAACAAGCTGATGTTTGACGGTTCTTCAATCGACGGGTACACCCGGATTGAAGAAAGTGACATGTGGCTGTACCCGGACCTGTCCACGTGGATGATTTTCCCGTGGGACAGCGAGCACGGCAAGATTGCGCGGGTAATCTGCAAGGTGTACAACGCTGACCGGACCCCGTTCATGGGCGATCCGCGGAACAACCTGATGCGGGTGCTTGACGAGATGAAGGAGTTAGGCTTTACCGACTTTAACATTGGGTCTGAACCTGAGTTTTTCCTTTTTAAGATGAACATGAAGGCTGTTGCCATGCCGCATCAGTCGGGAATGGATCCGTCTGAGTTCATGTTCCGGATGGATGACGATGAAGAACCAACGTTAAAGGTTAATGATCATGGAGGATACTTTGACTTTGCCCCGGTTGATTTGGGAGAAAACTGCCGGCGAGAAATCGTGATGGAGCTTGAAAAAATGGGCTTTGACGTGGAAGCATCGCACCATGAAGTTGCCCCGGGACAACACGAAGTTGACTTTAAGTACGCTGACGCACTTCATGCCTGTGACAACATCCAGACGTTTAAGCTGGTCGTGAAGACGGTTGCCCGGAAGCACGGGTTGCACGCAACGTTTATGCCGAAGCCACTGGCCCAGGTCAACGGTTCGGGAATGCACATCAACATGTCACTGTTCAAGGGTGACAAGAACGTCTTCTTTGATGAAAAGGGCGCCGACCAGCTGTCTGACGAAGCCCGGTGGTTCCTTGGCGGGTTACTGAAGCACGCCCGCAACTTCACGGCAATTACCAACCCGATTGTCAACTCCTACAAGCGGTTAGTGCCGGGCTTTGAAGCTCCGGTTTACGTTGCTTGGTCTGGCCGGAACCGGTCACCACTTGTCCGGGTACCGATTGCTCGGGGCATGGGAACGCGGCTTGAACTGCGGAGCGTTGACCCGTCAGCTAACCCGTACCTGGCCATCGCCGCTATCCTGTCAGCTGGGCTTGACGGGTTGAAGAACAAGATCGAACCAGCAGCCGCCGTTGACCGCAACATCTACACGATGACGGACGAAGAACGGGCTGCCAATGGGATCGTGGATCTGCCGTCAACGTTACACAACGCTTTGAAGGAACTCCGGCAGGACGATGTCATCAAGGACGCGCTTGGCAGTCACCTGTACAACAACTTTGTGGAAGGTAAGAAGATCGAATGGGACGCTTACCGTCAGCAAGTAAGTGACTGGGAGCGGAAGCAGTACTTCCAGATGTACTAAAAAAGAAAGGGTTCCAAAACGAAGAAAACCGAGCGTGGTGGAAGTAGAAAAGCGAACGAATCGCGCCAGCATAGATTCGGAGGTTTTCGTACTTCCACAAAGTTCGTTTGTTTTGGAACCTGATTATGGAAAGATAGCAAAGAGGTTGCGACTTAATGTCACAACCTCTTTTGTGTTGTTAAAGATGCATGCAATCAGCTTACTTAGATTCCGGTTGCTTTGGCTCACTCGGGCCGAGCTCTTTGTAGATGTCCTCGATCGGCTTCATCAGGCTGCCGTTAATGTCGTTTAACAGCTGGTTGAGGGCCTGTTCAGCTTCCATTAAGTTTTGAACTGGCTTCATGTCCTGCATCTGCTTGGCGAGGTCCTCCAGTTGCTTAAGGTCGTCTTCACTCGGCTGTTGGCCAGTCATCTGGTTCGTCCGCATCTTGGCCTGTAAGTCCATGAACTTCTTGTAGGTGCTGTAGGCCATCAGGTCGTTCTTTAAGGCGGCAAAGGCGAGCTTAACGTTGTTGTACTGCTCGGTTTGCGGAAGCTCCTTGGCGAGCTGGTTGACCGTATCATAAATGTTAATTGCCATATAAAGGCCTCCTTTGATTTCATCTACCCTAAATGTACCATACAACCCGCTAAACCGGTACCACCAGGGGTATAATGGGGAACGGTAAGGAGGAATGATTGTGCAACAAAAACAGCATCTTGGGTGGATTCTGGTGGGCGCAGTGGCATGCGCGTGCTGGGGAATTTCGGGGATCTTTGCGAAGGCGCTCTTTGCGGCCGCTCCCGGAATGACGGCGTTTGCCCTGACGCAGATGCGAATGGTTACCAGTGGTGTGATGACGCTTCTTTTGGCACAATTCACCGGCCATCACCCTTTGCGGATGCTGGCGACCGGCCGGAGTATCAGACAGGCACTCGTGTACGGGCTTGTGGGATTGGTGCCCAACCAGCTCTTCTACTTCCTGGCAGTCCAGTACGGCAACGCGGCGATTGCGACAATCCTGCAGTTTGTCGGGCCGTTTTTCATCATGCTGTACATGGCAGTGGTGCACCACGAACGGCCTAGTCGGCTGGAGCTGATTAGTGCGGTGGTCGCCTTTTTCGGGGTGGTGGTGGTTGCTACCAACGGCCGGTTTACCCATCTCGCACTCACGGTGCCAGTGCTGGTATTTGGCCTTTTATCCGCGGTGGGGGCGATGACTGATACGCTCACCCCGCGGCCACTGATGGACCGCTTTGGCTCGCTCGAAATTACGGGCTGGGGCCTTCTCATTGGGGGAATCGTCCTAACCGTCATTCATCCCCATTTTCCACCCGTGCACGTAACTGGTGCGGTAGTGGGATGGTTTGCCCTAATCGTTATTGTCGGCACCATTTTTCCATTTGTGGCATACACCACCACGCTGCGGCACGTGTCCCCAACCGTAACGGGGTTGCTGGATGCGTTTGAACCGCTAGCAGCCACGGCAGGCTCGGTCCTCTTCATGGGATTGCACCTGACCCCGGCGCTGGTAGTGGGATCGTTCCTTATTATCGTGGCGGTGATGGGGCTGAGCTATCAGCCGCGGAAGGAACGGCGGTGAGGCTAAAGCGGACCGTTTTAGGTGTGTAGTTCAGGCTTGTGCGATGCGAAGTAAGAATGAGGAAATATGGACTGTTTGAGAGATATGTTTATATTACTAGAATGATGAGAAAACGCTTTACTATGATAATGTATTGGTTAAAATGAAGATAGCCTTAATGGAGTGAAAAGGAGATTTGGAATACAGTAAATAGGGATTTACGTCTTGTACATGTGATGGTATAACCACTTTATTAGTAAAATGGATTATTGATAAGTTGGTATTTAATAAATAACAGTTTATGGGGTAGATGCTTAGATTCAATATAGGATGTAGAGTAAATAATACGGACATTTTGGAATGATATATTCACGAGAAAGACATATTTAGTGACTTTCTTTTAATAGTTATTGGTAATAATCATAAGTTGATTTGAGAGGTTATATTGTATGAAAAAATATTATGTTGGTTTAGATATTGGAACTTCATCGGTTGGTTGGTCAATCATGGATGAAAATTATCATTTGTTAAAGAAAAAACATAAGAAGACGATGGGCGTTACTTTGTTCAAAGAAGGACAAACGGCGGCTGATCGACGGGGATTTAGAACAACTCGAAGAAGACTGTCACGGCGGAAATGGCGGTTAAAATTGTTGGAGGAATTTTTTGATCCTTATATGGCAGAAGTTGACCCAACCTTTTTTGCACGTTTAAAGGATTCAAATATTTCACCTTTAGATTCAAATAAAAAGTTTCAAGGTTCATTATTGTTTCCCGAGAAGAGAGATACGAATTTTTACGATGAATATCCAACAATTTATCATTTAAGAGATAAGTTGATGAACGAAGACAAGAAATTTGATTTACGTGAGATTTATATTGCAATTCATCACATTGTAAAATATCGTGGTAATTTCCTTAAATCAACATCAGTTAATTCTTTTAACATTTCAAAAATTAATTTGAAGTCGGATATTGATGCTATCAATCAGCTTTTGGATGAAAACAAAGTAGTAATTAATAATGAAAATATTGATGAAGTCGAAAAATTACTTTTAAATTTTGATCTACGTAAACTTGATAAGCAAAAACAGGTTAAAGAGTTATTACTTGAAAAGACTTCAAATAAAGTTTTATTAAAGGTAAATAAACAGGTTACCGACCAATTTGCGAAAGCAATTATTGGCTATAAAATCAAGCTAAATGTTCTCTTACAAAAAGACGTTGATAACCAAAGTGATTGGACATTTTCTTTTGACGATGAAGGAATTGATGATAAGTTAGCCAGCTTGGAAGCAAGTATGGATAAGAATGAAATTGAAATAACAAATTTAGTTAAGGAAATTCATGATTGGGTAACATTGAATGAGATTGTTCCTAATGGTCAAAGTTTATCGCAATCAATGATTGAAAAA